>Ga0070730_10001485_pt1 | contig 22530 bp, 24 predicted proteins | sample Coa_R1_3_FD_66447 | JGI IMG/M metagenome (GOLD analysis project Ga0070730, IMG submission 66447) | Surface soil microbial communities from Centralia Pennsylvania, which are recovering from an underground coalmine fire - Coalmine... | ecosystem: Environmental > Terrestrial > Soil > Unclassified ... | reverse complement strand
GCGATCTCGTCTTCGAAGATCTTCAGCTTCTCGATCAGGATCGCCGCCTGCATTGTGTCGAGCCGCCCGGTCAGGCCGAGGCGAACGTTGTCATACTTGTCCGAGCCTTGCCCGTGCACGCGGATGCTTTTGAGCGTCTCGGCAAGAGCTGCGTCATCAGTGAAGATCGCCCCGCCGTCGCCGAAGCAGCCGAGCGGCTTTGCCGGGAAAAAGCTGGTGGCGGTCGCGAGCCCAAAGGTGCCGAGCCGGCGGCCCTTGTAGCTCGCGCCAAAGCCTTGCGCTGCATCATCGAGCACGAACAGGCCCTCGGCTTCCGCGACAGCGGCGATCGCGTCATGGTCGGCGGCCTGGCCGAACAGGTCGACCGGAATCACCGCCCGCGGCTTGAGGCCAAGCTTTCGTGCCGTGGCGATGCCCTGCTTCAGCGAAGCGGCGTCCATGTTGAAGGTCGCGTCATCGACGTCGACAAAGACCGGCGTCGCGCCGGTCAGCGCTACCGCCTCGCCGGTCGCGCAGAAGGTGAATGACGGGCACATCACGGCGTCGCCGCGGCCGAGCCCCTTCGCCATCAACACCATCAACAGCGCATCAGTGCCGCTCGCGCAGGTGACGACATGCTTCGCGCCGCTGAAGGCGGCAAGCGCCGCCTCGAGCTGCGTCACTTCCGGACCATTGACGAACTGGCAGTGGTCGAGCACGCGGGCCATCGCCTCGTCGATCGCCTTGCGGAGCCGCTTGCGCTGGGCGGCGACATCGATGAAGGGGATGGCTTGCAGGCGCAGATGTTGATTCATGGAACCTTGCACGGACGGAGGGACGGACATCGGAAACTGGTGTTAGCCCACGATGCGGCGCGGCCCCTTGCGGGCGGAAGGGGCCGCGACACGCTTCGGTGAGGTTTCGAGGCAGCGGGTGGCGATCTCGAGGCTGGCGACGCCTTCATCGCCGGTGACCGCGGGTGCAGAGGCGGAGCGAACCGCGTGCACGAACGCGACCAACTCGGCGCGCAGCGGCTCGTCGTGGCCAACCGGAAGATGCCGCATCGAATAGCTGCCGTCGGGCTTGAAGCCGAAGCATTCGGTGACCTGGCGCGTGAGCAGGTCGCCCATGACATATTTCCCGCGCGTCGCCACCGTGACGTTGCGCGCCTTGAACGGCGTCAGCCAGTTGGTGTTGATATGGGCGAGCACGCCGGACTCGGTGCGGAACTGCAACAGCGCGATGTCCTCCCGCTCGGCGACCGCGCTGGAAAGCTGCGGCTGCACCTCGACGATGTCGGACTCGGTGAACCAGCGGATCAGGTCGATATCGTGCACGGCAAGGTCGATGACGACGCCGACATTGGACATGCGTGGCGGGAACGGTCCGACCCGGGTAATCGCAATCGACAGGATGTCCTCGCTCGCGATCGCCTGCTTGATCGCGGCGACCGCCGGATTGAAGCGCTCGACATGGCCGACCATCAGCGTCACGCGCGCGCGCCGCGCGGCCTCGACGATCTCCCGGCCCTCCTCCACGGAGGAAGCGATCGGCTTCTCGACCAGGACGTGAATCTTGCGCGCGATGCAGGCCAGCGCGATCTCGTGATGCAGATGGGTGGGAGCGGCGATGGTGACGGCATCGACGCCGGCCTCGATCAGCGCCTCGAGGCTGTCGAAGGTGGAGCAGTTGGCGAGCTCGGTCGCGCGCTTGCGATGCGCCTCCAGGGGATCGACCACCCCGACGAGGCTAACGTTGGGAAGGGAGGCCAGCACCCGCGCGTGGTTGCTACCCATCACGCCGGCACCGATGACACCGACCCGAAGCGCATGTTTTGGTTCGGACTTCGTCCCCAATCCGAACTCGTTGGAACCCATTCGCCGACCCCAATCAAATCAAGCCCAATATAACCCCGCCGCTCTCTAGCACGTCGTCACACATGTGGCGATTGCAGAGACGCGAAACCGGACACGATTTGATGCAAAAAATTACAGCAGCGAATCGCCAAAAGCGCAACGATTCGAGCCTCCTGTGGCGGCTGATGGCACGCCTCGTCAAGCCGCGCTTCGGCCCGATTCGCGTGAGCCTGAAAACCAGAAAGATCGCCGCGCCGCAAGTCCTTCCGGCAAATTCCCGTAAACAAGCGGCAGTCCTGCGGGAAAAGGCCCGCAGGCCTCTCAGGAATAGCGGCCGCGAGACGGGAATTTGATGACGCGCGCGGTCTCCTGCGCCGCTTGTGCCTCGTGTCCGCCCTCGGCTGCAGCGGCGCACAAGGTGTCGATTTCCTGGTCCGAAATCCGGTGGAGATTGATCCGGATCTCCATCGCTGTCATGGTCAGAAGCTGCGCCACGAAGTTCAGGTTCAGCTCCTTGGCCAGATTGATGTGCTCCTGAAGCGATCGTGCCATCAGATCGAGCTTGTGGTCGATTGTGCTGCTCATTTAGCCTCCCAGAGAAATGCTTGCCATCTGTTCCGAGATCCAGTCCTGCGTGGTCGTGACCTCGCCATAGAGACCGATCAACTGCGCGACGGTTTCGTGAACGGTTGGCGCCGGAATCTGATTAAGCGCCAGGCTTGCCGAAGCATCGGCGAGATAGGTGACGCGGTGGCCATGGTGGAAGGCTTCCACCGCGGTCGCGAGGCATCCCGCCTCGCCGGAAAATCCGGCCAGCACGAAGTGGCCGCCGCCTTCGGTCATGGCGTGGGCAAACTCGCGGTTGGCATAGCAGGACGGCTTGGAGCGCTCGAACACCATCTCCGAGGTCAGCGGCTCGAATCCCGGGATCCAGTTGGAATAGGACAACACCGGGTTGAAGAACGGCGAGCGGCCGACCATGCGCAGGAAGGCGACAGGCAATCCCACCTGCCGTGAATGCCACAGCACGAGCCGGCAGTTCTCCAATGCCTTCTCGGCTCCGGTTATGGAGAACAGCCGGGGTGAGGCGATGTATTCCTGCTGCAGATCCATCAGCACCAGCGTCGGGATCAACGAAGCATTCGAGTACGATCGAAGATTGACCACGTTCCTCATTTTTTCTTGCCCGCTGCAAGTTGGCCTGAGCCGCGCTTGGCCGAGCGGTCCAGCACACCCGGCCGGTCCCATCGGCCTTCGGGCCGCATCAAGACATAGGGGTCGACGCCGAGCGCGATCGCCTGCGGATTGGGATCGGTGTCGATGACGATCTCGATATAGGCGTAGTCGGAGAAGAAGAATTCTGACGAACCTTCGAGCGGCCTCCAGCCCATATTGAGGTAGTAGTCGAGCAGGTCCTTCTGCGCGCGGCCGTAGATGCGGCGATAGCCCTTCATGCGGCAGAACTCGACGCCGGCCTTCATCAGGCGCGTGCCGATCTGGCGGCTGCGGTACTCGTGTCGCACCGCCAGCCGCTCGAGCTTGGCAAAGCCGGCGAAGTAGCGGATGCGGAGGCAGCCGACCGGCTCCTTGCCGACATAGCTCAAGAGATGGCTTGCGGAAAAATCATTGCCGTCGAACTCTTCGTCATAAGGACAGTCCTGCTCGGCGATGAAGGTCGCGCCGCGAACCGCAACGACGCGCATAAAATCCTCAATCGAACGCACCACCGTGATCGAGACGTCGTGGTCGTCCTCCATGTCGAGGAAGTCGTCATAGATCGCACGCGTTTGCTTGATCGAGACGCCGCGCGGATACATGTGGAATTTCGGCGCGGCCCTGCCGTGGAACCTCGCGCCGCGGCGGAATCCCAGGCTTTCGGCGAGCCGCAGGCCCTCGATCGTGATCGGTCGGGTGAAGATCGGCGCGTCACGATAGAGCGGCGTCCAGGTCTTCTCGAACGCCAACGGCACGCCGCCGGCAATCAGGCCGGGCGCGTAGACGCCCCAGAAGTAGATCGCAGCCGGTTTCTCGTGCTGGCGCGTCAGCAGATGCAGCGGCGGATCGGTCGCATCGAGCTCACCGCTCAACAGGAGATCGGCGCCCTCCGCGTTGAGCATCAAGAATGCGACGTAACCTTCCGCCGCGGTATCCCCGGAAGCATAGCAGTCGCGACGGGCAATGCCCCAGAGTGAATCCGGATTGTGCCGCGCCACCCGATGAATCACCTCATTGGCGGCGCCGGCGCCCATGGCCTTGCGCGCGCGCGGGAGCAGCGTTTCGATATCCCGATAGGTCGCGCTGAAGACGACCAGCCGCTGCGAGAGGTTGGTCAGCCCGGGAGCTTCCAGAGCGAATTTGGCCTTCTTTTTCTGAGCACCGACAAGGGCTTGAGCGGTCCGGGTGGTATGTCGGTCATGGTGGGTCATGGCGTGCTCCGGTTGCCAAAGCCTGCGCTGTACGAATAGATTACGGGGATTGCAGGGGCGCCGTATGCCGATAATTGTGAACCGGGGCGGTCCGGAAAACGAACACGTCGACTTAAGTTCGTGTGCCGGCGGTCCCGATTGGGAGTCGGTCCGCACCTTTCTTGAGCTCGCCCGCTGCGGCAGCATCCGCTCCGCCGCCGACCGCATGGGACTTTCGCCCAATGCGTTGCGCCGCAAGATCGACGACCTGGAACGCGCGCTCGGAACCGTGCTGGTCACGCGCCATGTCGACGGAATCCGTCCGACCCCGGAAGGCGCCGAGATCCTGCTCGCCGCCAAGCGCATGGAGGAAGCAGCCTTCGGCCTGATGCGGGCGCGCAACCGCGCGGTGCCGGCGATGAGCGGCGAAGTGCGTATCGGCATCACCGAGGCGTTCGGCACGTTCTGGCTCGGGCCGCGGCTCGTGGAATTCCAGCGCGCCTATCCGCAGCTCGCCGTCGACCTGATGTGCGCGATGCGGTCGGCGGACGTGTTACGGCTCGAGGTCGACGTCGCAATCCAGCTCACGCGACCCACCAGCCCCGATGTGAAGGTGCTGCGCCTTGGCCGCATTCATTCGATGCTGGCGGCGGCGCCGTCCTATCTAGCGATCTACGGCACGCCGAAGACGATCGAGGACCTGCGCAAGCATCGCCTGGCGATGCAATTTGCCGACCAGACCAAGAGCCAGGAAGTTTTCACCGGGCTGTTTCCCGATGTCGAACTGCGCAAGCTCGTAAAATTCTCCACCAACAATTCAAGCGCGCTGCTCTGGGCCATCATCAAGGGCGCCGGCATCGGCTGGTCGCCGACCTATATTCACGTGATGGGACCGAAGATGGTGCCGCTCGATATCGATGCGGTGTTCCCGTTCGATATCTGGCTCACCTATCACCCCGATGCGGCGCGCGTGCCGCGGGTGCGGCGGATGATCGACTGGATCGTCGAGAATTTCGATCCGAAGGTGTTTCCGTGGTTCCGCGACGAGTTCATCCATCCGCGCGATCTGCCGGGCCTCTATCACGGCCCGCCGCTCGTCAATTTGTTCGAGGGGCTTTCCTGGGAAAGCAATATCGTCAAGCTGTGACGAGCGGCGGCAACTCCGCGATACCGGCTCAAGTGGCGTAACGCAGCGAGCGCTCCGGATCGATCATCCAGAAGCCAAGCAGGCCGCCTGCAACCATCAGCGCGCCGCTCAGGGCAAAGCCGACCTCATAGCCCCGCGCACCCGGCAGGCCCTGGATCAGGACGGCGCCGACGACCGGGGCTGCGATTCCAGCCAGTGAGGCCACCGAATTGTTGGTCGCAAGCACAGCACCACGGCGCTCGGCCGGCACCACTTCTGCCAGCACCGCTGGGCCCAGCGAGTAGACGATCGGCGTGCAGCCAAGCGCGAGCGCGATCAGTCCGATGCGGAGCCAATCGGCGTGCGGGCTGACATACAGTAGCGAAAACAGCACTCCTGCCAGCACGAGCAGCGCCGACAGATAGCGGCCTCGCGCCGTCCTGGACGGGATGCCTTTCTGCAGCAGACGCTCCGAGCCCCAGGCAAGGGTGATGCCGAGCGGGATCATCAGCGCAATCACGAGCGCGTAGAGCCGACCCGAGACGACGCCGTCATAGCCAAGCCCGCGCTCGAAATAGGCGGGTAGCCAGGTCAGCGTCAGCCCGAGGCTCCAGTAGCCGACGAAGTGCGTGATCGCGCAGCCGAGCACGCTGCGGTCGAGCAGCAATTGTGCGAATGACGGCCCGATTGGATTGGATGACGCGGCATCCGCGTCGGCGCTGTCCACGGTCCCTTCATCGGCGAGCGCCAGCCACGCCAGCGCCCAGGCCCCGCCGATCGCGGCCAGCGCGACAAAGTTGGCACGCCATCCCCATCTCGCCGTGATCAGCGGTATGAGGAGGCCAGCCGCGATCAACCCGATGGCCGACCCTTGGGCCACGATCGCGATCGGCAGGTTGCGCCGGTTGTTGGGAAACCATTTTGTCAGCGCGTGAACCGCGACAGGCCAGGCCGGCCCCTGCGACAAGCCGAGCACGGCGCGGCAGAGGATGATGGTTCCGAGCGAGGCGGTCGTGGCGATGGGAAGCTGACACAGCGACCAGACCAGCACCATGGCGGGGATCAGGGCCCGCGTGCTGAAGCGGTCGGCGAGAAACCCGCCGAAGACGCCGCCCACCGCAAACAGCCAGAAGAAACCGCTGCCGAGATCGCCGAACTGTCGGGGCGAAAGTCGCAGCTCGTCCATCAGCGGCACGGCGACGAGCCCGAGCGCGATCTTGTCGAGGAAATTGATCAGCATGAACGCGGCGAGCAGGATGGTGATGGTCCAGGCCCGCCCGCCTCCAGATGCTTCACTCATCGCCCTTCCCGAACGTTCGAGCCGCTCTCCAAACCGTTCAGGGAGGCCGCCCCTGATCGCCGCGGCGGCCGCATTTGGCCGCCGTCGTTCAAAAATTCGTGTCCACCTGAGCGTGTAACACACCCTGGTCCGGTTGCGAAATTGCGCAGGACATCCTTTGGAGGGACCCCATGCTACCGCGTCCGCTCATCGCTTCCCTTGGCTTGCTCGCCGCCCTGACCCCCGTCGGCGCGAGCGCGGCCAGTCGCCCGGTCGTCGTCGAGCTCTTCACCTCGCAGGGATGCTCGTCCTGCCCTCCCGCCAATGCTTATCTGAACGAAATGGCCAAGAGCCGCAGCGACGTGCTGGCGCTCGCGTTTCACGTCACCTATTGGGACCGGCTCGGCTGGAAGGACCCCTTCTCGCTCGAGGCTGCGACTGAGCGCCAGGACCGCTATGGCCATCGCTTCGGCGACGGCTCCTATACGCCCGAAATCGTCGTCGACGGTGCCTCGAGCCATGTCGGCTCGGACCGCGGAGCGGTTGGCCCCGCGATTGAAGCGGCCAAGCAGGCGGGAAAAACGGCTGCGAGCGTTAGCGTCAGCAGGAACGGCAGCGACCTCGTGATCGACGTAGGCTCCGGCTCGGGCCGCGGCAGGGTGCTCTTGATCGGCTTCGACCACGACCGTCAGACCGCGATCCGGCGCGGCGAGAATGGCGGCCGCACGCTGGAGGAAGCCAACGTGGTGCGCTCGATCCGCGTCATCGGCGACTGGCAGGGCGCAGCCCTCCGTCTCAACGAGAAACTCCCGGAAGGCGAGGAAGTCGCGGTGATCCTCGAAGCGCCCGACGGTCACATCGTGGGCGCGTCGCGGCCGCTCGGGAGCTAGCGAAGGACCTCATCTAGTCGCGGTATGAGCGCCTCGCCTCCTCTCGGACACCTCTGCGGCGCGGGCGTCGTGTCACCTGGTAGATGACCGGGTGGGGCTACCGGACACTGCTTGGCTCGCGCAATTAGGGCTTCATTAACCATACTTGTTCAGGCTCGCAGCGGGCGGCGTGGCCTCCCGGGAGCCAGCTTCAATGACCATGACAACCTATGACAGCTTGCCCGACGCGCGCGGGCTGAAGCTACGCCGCGCACTCGCCCTCCCTTTCTATGCCCTCGCCCTCATCCTGAGCTACCTCAGCGATGCGCTGGGCAGCCTTGCGGCCGTGATCGCGCGAGACCCGTAGTTCTCCGCCCGTGAACGAAGTTCCCGATGCGGTGCTCATCGGGTTGAAGGGCTCGCGGGCGGATCTCCCTGTAACCTTTTTCTACCCTGTTTTCCCCTGTTACTCCCTGTTACTGATGTTTGCGATGACCCCTGCGGCGGCAGGATTGGCCGCGATTTGCAGGGTTTTATGACAGCAATTTGCCACTATATGCATCGGCAAGAAAAGCGGATCAGCGTAGCTCGCCTCCGGGGCGGATCTGATTCAATAACAGGGTAAATTTACGTGACCAAAGACAAGCGCTCCCCTTCCAGCAATTATCGCAACCCTCCCGCCGCGTACCGATTCAAGAAGGGGCAATCCGGCAATCCGAAAGGGCGACCAAGGAAGAAAAAGGCTATTGGCGCAAATTTCGGTGCACTGCGCGGTGGGATCGCCGATCGCTTTGCCTTCATGGCCTTGGAAGAAGCAACGAGACTGGTCACGGTTCCCGAAGGCAACAAGGCCTCCAAAATACCTGCAATGCAGGCGCTGATTCGAACAATGTTTACAGCCGCTGCGCAGGGAGACACCAAGGCGGGACGCCAGCTTCTTGATGTGATTGCGCGGGCGGAAAGCGCACGGGCAGCGGACGCGCAGGAACTTGTCGGGTACGCGATGCTATACAAAGAAAGATACCAGGAAGTTGATCCCCCGGACGATCTTTACCCTCACCCCGATGACGTCATCATCGATCGGGCTACCGGCGCGGTTGAAGTCGACGGGCCGATTACAAAGGACGAGGCAGACGGGCGCCAAGCCGTTCGAGAGCGGGCGATAAGGTCCTTGGGTCGCTATCTCGAGGTAGAGGCAGCCCTTAAGGAGGACCCCACCAACGTCGATCTCAGGCGAGAGTTCAAAGAGCTGAAAAAATACTACGACTTTCTCAAGAATGACTCCGCTAGAAACGCGCGGCTCGAGGCACTTCGACTATCGCGGCGCGCCCTCCAGAAACCCGAATCAAACGACGACGTCTCGGATCAGTAATCGCTAGGGATGATCTGCAACGCGACAATCTCCGGGAAGGATTGTAGGCCAAAGAGCGCTCACGTCGGAAAGCGTCGGCGAGCATGCAGAAGCGAAAGAGGTTAACCTCCCAAAACCCCACGTGCGCGAGCTCAAGAAGAAGACCCAGCGCACGCGGCGATCGACCGAACATTGGGTTCGTTTTGTGAATTTTAGGTCATCTGGCTCTCATCACACCTCCATGCCGGATCGGTAGCTGCCGTTCCACGCGTTTTCACCGGCTTGAGCCTGGAACTCTCGTCCTCAAGTCCGGTGTGAAAGCAGCTTCTTCTGCACTACTTGGCCATCGACTTCGAGAAATCAAGCGCGAGAACTCAGCAGTCTCCGATCCAGCCAATACGAGCGCGGACAGCACAAGGCCAGGATCATGGTACGACGCGCTTAACCCTTATCTTGGTCCCGTCTTAAGCATATGAACTTCTGCTTTCCAGAATCTGCACGTGGCAGCTTCACTTGTTCTTTGGTTTGGCGTTACTCGCCTTTCGCGACCGTACGCCGGGCCTTCCTCCGTTCTCATCGATGAACTCGACGCCGGCGGCCTCCAAGGCTCGTCGGACTGCTTGATCATTGGCGGCCGTCAACTTAGGCGGCCTCACAAAGGTTGATACATCTCCTGGGCGCAGCGGTCATTCTCGCTCATCAATCGCCAATTCGATTGCCCCAGAGATGTTCACCAAATAGGTACGCTCGCCCATCGGCGCAACTTACGTTCGGGTCAACCGCACAGGCTCCCAAGCAGGAGTGCCGCCACGACCGCGAGAACTGCACCAAGCCTGCCAAACAGGGCTGCCCCCGTCCAAACCAGCTTCCTAGCGGCTCCGGCTTACATGATAGTTACGGCATCGCTTTCGCTTGCCCGAAGGCAAATTAGGACATTCCGAAATTCTACTGAAGATACCTCGGGTCCAAATACGGGCAGCACCTTTGTTGACAATAGAACAAAATAGGAACATTCTCTGGACCGGTCAATCACGGAATTGAGCATGCGCCTGGCATCAGCAAGCGAGTTGGATGCACTTGAAGTCGCGACCGACCAGGTCATTGCAGCTTGTGACGGCGATGTACGCGCGGCCGTGCGCGCGCTGATCGTCGCCAAAGGACTGTTGGAAGCCGAACTCGCCGAGGTGCATGCGGCAACGTCGCGAGGATATGCCCGCGGCCGCATAAGAAAGGGAGATCAGGATTAGGGGGAGCACGTGCCCAACATCACCTACTATGTTGCCCTTCCTTTCGTGAACGGCGAGCAAGGTCTCTTTCCGCTATTGCGACCGAGGCAGCACACCTTCAGGTCGCTCTTGACAAGGCAGATGAGCCAACGGCGGTTCAATCGATGCAGGCCCTGAATGGTTTGCTGAAGCCCATACCAGGGTTTGATGAGTTCGAACTGCAGCAAAAGGCTTTGCGAGAGCAAGAAGAAAAGCGAAGACTTGCTCAAGCGCGAAACCTCACGCTCGCCGAACACTCTGCCGTGAACGAAACTCTTTGCCGTATCGCGCGAAGCTGTCGTGAAACAGAGCGGCTCTACTGTCTACCGCGAGGTAACAGCCCTGAGGGAGTGCGGAATGCGTACACTGATATTCGGCGCCATTCTAATTGCAGTCGCCGCTGTAGGGTTTCAAACCCTGATCTCGTCTTCGCTTGCCGCGGCTCGGAATGCCAAAGCCGCGACATTTTCCCAGCGATTTGATGCGATGCTCAAGCCCGCAGTGACCAAGTGAGAAAAACCCGCCGCCTGAGAAGCCCGACGGCTCTTTTGCGTAGCCGGTGCCGCGGTACGCGATAAGCCTCCCGGGCCGAACCTGAGTGTCCGCAGCCGCGACCGCGGTGGCCTAGCGCCGTTCCATGCCCCAAGGGATTGACGATTTGCGCCAGCTGCTGCTTCCCCGCGCATGACCAGCGTCCGCCTGATCAAACACGAAGCCGTTCCGAAGTGTGGCAGTTACGAAGTCCGGTCTTCGGACGGCGATCCCAATGGCGGGGCCCTCTAACCCTGCCAGCGGCGCCGGATCAAGGCTGTCACCCGGCTCTGAAAACCTCTGATCTCTCGGAGCGCATTGTCTCGCTCCAAGCCATAAGGAAGCTGTTGCACCGCGTGGCATAGGCTCGCCTGCAACTCGACTATCTCTTTCAAGTTATCGATTTCGGACACGCCTACTGTGCGATTGCTCAACGACCCGTCCTCTCATAATTGGATGCCATGTTCGGCGGACTGTTTCGAAGGTTCACCTCAGTCCTTCGATCAAGGTCCTCAAGCCGAGCGCATGGTTTTGCCATCAGCAGAGAAACGCGAAGCATTGCCAAGTGGTGTGACAATTCGCAATCCGGTCGGGGCGTTCAGATCACTGACGAACAAGGTGACCGCGTTTCTAACATCACCTCGGTCGAAATAATCAAAGGCTCGTTGCTCGCGCCGCGCACCATACTTGTCGCGCGACATATCAGTTATAGGGGCACGATCCATTTTCGCTAGCCAGCCGCCGAATCAAGTGTGAAAAGTGCCGACAGGTTGGAACGGAGGTTCTAGTCCGTCTGTCCGAAAGCCGACAAACCAACGTCTTTTCAATCGCAGTGTGGGAATCGGGAGACACGTGTCCGGGTCTGCAGACAGCCTCAAACCCGAACGGCTGCTGATTGGCAGCGAATCGGATAAGGGTATCGAACAGGCTTGGAATTGGACGGTTCAACTTAACGAGGCAGCCATGCTCCTCTTCGCCCTCCTTCCGTGGATCTTCTTTACGGTCTTCACGTCACCGCTGTTGATCTTCTGACGACCGCGGCGCCTAGCGCTGCTGTCGCAAGAACGGTGATCCCCGCCCCAATTCGGCGGCGTTTCTCGTCTGAGGTTGCGCAAGAGGCAGCGGTGGGCCGGCCCTCAGGTTTTGCAGCGGCGAGCAGATCACGCGCGCGTGCGATGTTGCAGGCGCCTTTGGCGAACAGGATGCGGTGCAAGCCTTAGCCTGGAGGCTTGCCGTGACACCTATGCAAGCTTTGCATGCTTGGAAAATCGAACGGCCTGTCGGCGGTCGATGTTTCGCAAGCATCCCGCTGCGAGTGCTACGCGGCCACGGCTCTCAGCCGTACGTAAGAGCCCGGGGCGTCTTCGATGATCGGCAGCTTGCCACCGCCCGATTCACGCGCAGGCACTCGCTCCGAGTCCAGCCCGGAGATCCACGCGTCCCAAACAGGCCACCACGATCCTTGATGGGCTGTGGCACCCGCGAGCCATTCGTCAGGCGTCGGCGGCAAATCGTCGTTTGTCCAATGCCCATACTTGCTACCCGGCGCGCTGATCACGCCAGCCATATGGCCCGAAGCAGACAACACGAACTTTAAGGGGCCAGAGTACAAGTGCGTTGCCGCATAGGTCGATTTCCAGGGCGCGATATGATCTTCGCGCGTCGACAGGATGAAAGTCGGCACCTCAATCTTCGACAAATCGATCGGAACGCCGGCGAGGCTGATGCCGCCTGGCCTGGCCAGAAGATTCTCCTGATACATCTTTCGCAGGTAGAACGAATGCATGGCCGCCGGCATCCGCGTCGAGTCCGAATTCCAGAACAGGAGATCGAACGGAAGCTGGTCCTTGCCGAGCAGGTAGTTGTTGACGACAAAGGACCAGATTAGATCGTTGGCGCGCAACATGTTGAATGAAGTCGCCATGTCCTAGGCGTCGAGATATCCTTGGTCGTGCATCCTCCTTTCAAGCGATGCGAGTTGCTCATTGTCGATGAAGACAGCCATATCTCCGACTTCGGTGAAGTCGACGAGCGTCACGAAATAGGTGGCGCTGGCAAGCCGATCGTCGTTCTTCGCCGCGAGATAGGCCGCCGTCGAGGCAAGCAAGGTGCCACCAAGGCAATATCCGACCGCGTTGACCCGACGCTCGCCCGTTACCCTCTCGACCGCATCCAGGGCCGCGATCGGCCCTTCGAGCATGTAATCTTCGAAGCCTTTCTCGGCGAGCTTCTCGTCAGGATTGACCCAGGAAATGACAAACACCGTGTGTCCCTGATCCACGGCCCACTTGATCAGCGAATTCCTTGGCTGCAGATCGAGCACGTAGAACTTGTTGATCCATGGCGGGATGATGAGCAGCGGTTGTCTGCGAACCTCACGCGTCGACGGGGCATACTGGATCAATTGCATCAGATTATTCTGATAGATGATCTTTCCCGGCGTCGTGGCGATGTTCTCGCCAAGGCGAAAGGCCTTCATGTCAGTCATTTTGATCGACAGGCGGCCATCGCCGCGGCTCAAATCGGACAACAGATTCGCCAAGCCGCGCAGCAGGTTCTGTCCACCCGATTCCAGCGTTGCGGTGAGAACCTCCGGATTGGTCGCAATGAAATTGGAAGGCGATAGAGCATCGACGAACTGGCGTGTGTAGAAGTCGACCTTTCGGGCCGCCGCCTCGTCCATGCCCTTCACGTCCCGGACCGTCGAAAGGATCGACTTGGCAGCGACCAGATAGCTTTCCTTCACGAAATGAAAGACGGCGTTCTCGGTCCAATCGGGGTGCTTGAAGCGCTTGTCCTTCGGCTTATCGGTTTCAGGAGCTCGTAGGTTGAACATGCGCTCCGCGCTCTTTTGCCAAACCGCGAGATTGTCGTTGACGAGATCGATCTGCGCCTTCGCCACCGCGGTTGGGTCGGCTGACATCTTCGTCATGAGGTCGGCAAAATCGAATCCAAGCGTCGATGTATCACCCATGCCGAATTTCGTGGGGTCGGTCTGGTTGGACACAAAGCGCTGCATAAGCACCTGGCTTTGCTTTGCGATGTTCTGGAGCTGCTCTGCCAGTGCGAGGGGGTCCCACGAGGTCTGGGTTGACTGGTCCGCCATGTTTCCTCCGCGAGCGATTTTGTGTCGGACCGAGTGCTCGGAGCCTCGGCCGTTTAGTGTAGCCTAACACCTCACCGGCTCGATTGGAGAAACATAAAGCGCAGCTCGCCACCGCAGCTTTTTGTTCCGACCTCCCGCACGCGAATACCATCGCTCAATGACGATCATTTTTGCCGCCGCTCGAACTTGTGCGAAGCGAGATCGCCCCCTTGCGCTGCCTTGATGGTTCCATCCCTCCCGGCCCGCTTGTGAGGTAGCCTCCGGATATCACCGGATGCGTCGGGGTCGGACGCTGCCGCTGCTCTTCTTCGGACGCTTCCTTCTGCGCCTGCAGCCGCTGCACGAAGATTTTTGCAGCCCGCGAAATATGATCGCGACTGAGCCGCTCTGCTTCCGCGCCGTTGCCCGCGATGATGGCATCGAGGATCGCAACATGCTCGCTGAGGATGGTTTGCGGCATTTGCGCACCGTCGCGCAGCACCTCGCCCATGACGCGTCGCAGATAGGGCCAGTGCGGCGCGGTGAACCCGACGTCAGCCTGCTGTAGCGCTCCGAAGTTGAACCGAATTCAACGAGGGAACACGCACGGAATCACCTGCCGACCGTGCCGCCGGTAGGTTCGAAAATCGGCATCCGTCGTCAACACCATGGGATCGTTCACGACCTCGGTCATCCGAACGAGGCAGGCATCCGCGAAGCTCATGGGCACCTCGGAGTATTTCTCCAGCAACCTGAGCACGGCGTCCACATCATCGGCAAATCGGTAGCTGCAGATGAGCGCGCCGCGGCGAAGCAGCGATGCGATGCCTCCTATTCCGCGTCCTCCGAGGAGGTGAAGGGTCTCGGATAAGACGGCCTCGCAGGTTAACCAGGGAGGTGGGAAACGCGAAGCTTCGTCTGCGGCCCAGCCGTGGTTGCCATCGCGCCGGCTGAGGAGCGCCACGAGAAAACCGGCATCAACGAGGGCGCTTGCGGCCATAGCCGGTTGACCTCAGGTATTCTTTCTTCCGTGCGCTCAAATCCGGCGGCAACTGATCAGCCGAACCGATGAGATCGGCAACCGCGTCGAGCAAGGTTGACCGCGTCGCACGAGACCTGCCTGTTTCGGTGAGGCGCTCCCGCACAACGTCGGATTTCGACATCTGACGGCGCCGCGACTCCGCTTCAATTTGAGCGACCAGATCTTCAGGCAATCGAACGGTCAGAGTTTTCATGGACAAGATGTATTACAAAAGCGGCAGATGCGCAATACAGATCAATGACTGCTTTTTGATGTCGTGGCCGACCTCCGGTCCCTTCCCAGTCAGCCCAACTCGACGTCCGCGGCTCCAAGTGTGCTTGGAAGCCGCCAGCTTCTTTCAACCAGAGAGATTGGGTCTTACCGGTCTTTCACCGCTTCTGCTTTTGCGGCTTTCGAAGCCGTACGCCTGGCCCGCCGCCGTTCTCGTCGATGAACTCGACCCCGGCGGCTTCCAGGGCGCGTCGGACTGCGAGGTTGTTAGCTGCGGTCATGGAAGTCTCGCCATCTGCTAGCTCGGCGCGTCGGATCGTCGCGACGCTCAGCGAACTTTCGCGAGCAAGATCCTCCGCACTCCACCGAATAAGCGAACGGGCGGCTCGGATCTGAGCGCTAGTCAATGCGCTGATGTTCATGTTGACACTTTTTAGAGCTTGTGCTATGTTTCATATCATAAGCATCTATTCATATCGAACCGAGGAATTGCGTCAGCAGGATCGATTCTCCAGTAGCGAGAGGAAGACATGAAATCGAACAGGTGGAAAGAAGCGCACAGGCGTGAATTCATCGGTGGCTCTGATGCCCGGATCATCATGGGCGACGACGAGGCGGCGTTGCTCCGCCTCTGGAAGGAGAAGCGCGGCGAGCTTGAGCCAGAGGACTTATCAGGCGAGCTTCTGGTCCAGCTCGGCACGGTGACGGAGAACCTAAACCGGCACTGGTACGAAAAGAACACCGGACAGATTGTCCGTGACGTGCAGCGGCAGGTCTTTCATCCCGTGCACCGCTGGATGGCGGCGACCCTCGACGGCCACGTGGCGGAAACGGGGGCCGTGTTCGAGGCCAAGTTCATGCTGCCGTGGAATTTTTCGGAAGAAGGCGCGGCCGAGAAACACATGGCCCAGTTGCAGCACAACATGTGGGTGACAGCCTGTCGGGCGGCCGTCCTATCCATCATCACGGGGGGCGGCAAATGGGTGGAGATGACCATTCCGGCCGATCCGCTCTATCAGCACCTGCTGTTGACCGCGGAGCGGAAGTTTTGGCGCTGTGTCCAAAGCGGCGAAACCCCTCGCCTCTTCGGCATCGAGCCGCCGCGGCCCAGGGTCGAGGCGGTCAGAACCATCGACATGAGCAGCTCCAACGCCTGGGCGGAGTTTGCAAACCTCTACCGCATGACCCGATCTGCCGCGCTCGACCATGATCGGGCGAAGACCGAGTTGAAGGCCCTGGTACCGCAGGACGCAAAGGAAGCCTGCGGGCACGGAGTAAGAGCGAGACGATCAAAGGCGGGAGCGATCAGTTTTGAGGTCGTTGACGGGGAGGCACATGATGCAGTCCTCCAGCGCTAGCATTGGAGCGCTCGCCGCAGCCCTTGCGAAAGCTCAGGCCGAGATCGCGAACCCGGAAAAATCCCTCACGGCGACCATTGTCTCGCCATTCCCGCGCGAAGGGAATCGGAGCTTTCGCTACGCGTCCCTCTCCTCAGGTCTCGATTTGGTGCGCAAATGCCTTGGCGGGCACGAGATCGCCACCGTGCAGACCACAGCAATCGATGAGGGTAGCGGCCTGATCAGGCTCACGACCAAGCTCGTTCATGCCTCCGGTGAATGGATTTCGTCGGACTGGCCGGTTTGTCCGGTCGGCGAGACGGCAGCGCCGCACCGGCTCGGAGCCGCCCTCACCTATGCCAGACGATACGCCTTATTCACCCTGGTCGGAATTGCCGGAGAGGATGATCTCGATGCGCGAGACCTGAACGTCCTTCCAATGACCGCAGCACGTGACGGATTGGCAGCGACTGGGAAAGGCGAGCCTTACGAGGACTCAGAATTGCTGGCATCTAAACGTGGCCCGGCGCCCCCACGCCGCAATGGGACCGAGCGCTCAAAACCCGCCGTTCTCTCGTCCGCGGAGTCCGAAGACCTCCGGCAGCAATTGACCGCTGAGCTCACGTCCCTGAATGAGCCCGAAGCACTTGCCAATTGGGCGCATCGGGCGCTTCCGCTTAAGAATCAGCTACTGGCTGCAGATGCGCAAAGAGTCGAGGCCGCGTTCGCGGCCAAGCTGAGCCAGCTCGATGAAGGCGCAGCAGTCGAACCGCCGATCAAAAACGGCTGCAATCACCAATTGTCGGGCGAACCCTGCGGCAACGCAGTCGTCACCATTCGCAAACCGATCCGCGAACGCGACCGCCACCATCTGAGATTTGTAGCCTCTCAGCCCTGTCTTGTCTGTGGGAGGGTCCCAACCGATGCCCATCACATCAAGTTTGCGGAGCTGCAAGCGATAGGACGAAAAGTCAGTGACAAATTCACCGTTCCGATCTGCAGGATGCACCATCGTGAACTGCACCGGCACGGGAATGAGCGAACCTGGTGGCAGAATCAGGGAATCGATCCTCTTCCGATTGCGGCCTCGCTGTGGGCGCGGACGCATGAGGTCGTGTCCGTTGCTGCAGAGATGATCGGCGACATTGACGTTCCCACTAACGTCAACGGACGGAATGGACCGCTACCCTTAGTCCCGCACCAAAATGACGAAACGAAGCCAATTGTTGTTCCAGAGGCAGAATGACCTCCTTTCGGCAAATCGAGGCGAACCGCCGTAACGCACAATTGAGCACCGGTCCCATCACGGAAGACGGCAAAGGAAGATCGCGACAAAATGCGGTTCGTCATGGTTTGACTGCGGAAACCGTCATTCACGCGCTGGAGGATGCCGAGGACTACGCAGCATTCGAGACGGCCGTGACATCTGACTACGACGCGCAATCGGCCGTCGAAAGAGAGCTGGTGCTTAGACTGGCGAGCCTGTTGTGGCGCTTACGTCGTGCGACCGCCATCGAAACGGGTCTCTTCGAGATCCAGGCGCGACAATTGCTGCAGTTCCGCAAGCGACGCCGATACGATCGGCGGGATCAACGGACGGTCGACAATCTAGACCAGCGCCCTGCTGGGTCCGAGAACGATGGAGACCAATATCGCCGGCTCCACGCCAGGTGCGATGACGCCAATTCACCGTCGAAGGCAGAGAACGATCTCACACGATCCTTCGTCCACCTGACCAAGCATCCATCTTGCCCTCTCGATCGATTGAGCCGCTATGAGGCCACGCTTTGGCGACAGGCTTGCCAAATCCTGCTCTGTTTGCAGGGTCTAAGCCGGCGGAGGCCTTGGGAAAGACTCCGCCGCTTGTAAAGCCCACGGTTGGCAGCGTGATTTGCACGCGATTGGCCTTTCAGTTCTATTTCGTACGGCCGGTCTCTGCCTCAACATTTCGGCACGCCAACCATGCGTCGAACCTGCGGCTCTTTGCAGGATTTTCGAGGTTGGAGCCCCACCGAGCGACGCGCTATCGCCTCACCTTGGCGGTTTAGGCTTTGCCCGACAGCATTCTTCGTTGAAGGGGGCTGAGCTTCTTGGGGTCAGGTGGTCCGTGCGCCTTCCCCTTTCGCGTGGCAAAAAACTCATCACGCGCCTCCCCTCCTTCTTTGGAGGGCGCACCCTTGGTGAACGTCTTGTCACCGCCCTTGGATTTTTTCCGCATCACTTGCTCCGTCGGGCAAATCAGTGATCTATGAGACGCCCTGACCAATTTATCAGGAGCCCTAATGTCGGAACCAGTTTCTGAGCTTATCGAGATATCGAAGCTCAATGGCGATTTCAAAAGGAATTACGGGAAGCTCATCGGTGCTTTCCTCTATCTGCGCTCGATCAGCGCTGCGCGCGGGCGCTCGTTCTTTTGGAGTGGCTTTTTGTTTGCGCTGGTTTCTGCCTGTGCGGCGTGGCTCGAGCGACACGGCTTTTCATGGCTACACGTCGCCGAATAAATTCAAATTGAGAGGTGGTTGGCTTACTCCCATCGGCTCGCGCCGAGCGCAGTCTGCCATAGAGAGCTGCCAATACGCCCTCCAGGCTATCGAGCCGCATGTGACGGAAAAGCCGATCTGAGACACGCAATTTCTTTCTGTCTTTCGACAACGGGAGAACGGCGGTCGGCATGAGGAAATAGTCCTGAATTTGGCGGTTGCCGGAGTCCATTCGGATCAAGAGCGTTAAGTCGGCTCGTGGGTACTTGAGCCTTCGAACTTCCCAGCGCCGAGACTTGGCAGTGCCGTCTGAAACAGCCCGCGCGACCGCAACCGCCACGGTCAATCCTCCGGAAATCGTGAGAAGATACAGTTCGTAAGAAAGGAAGGGTTCACGCCGCGTCCCCTCAGATCGACGTTGATATCATCGACCACAGAGCAGATTACGTGGTCGATTTCGGCCGCCACCTCTGCAAAGCGATATCGGGCCTTGGGTCTGAAACCAACAAGCTCATAGGCCCGCATCAACGATCCGAATCTGTTCGCATACACGGAGGGGTGGCGCACTTTTTTTGCGGCCTGCACAATGTGCACACTCAATCGACCCTTTCGCCGCAACAGTGCACTAAGGCGATCGAGCAGTTGTCGATCGGTTTCTATCTTGTTGTTTTCGACCTCTTGGAGTCGCTTTTGCGCCCTCGCGAAAAGGCGGGGCTCGATGATCGCTTTGAAGGCATTGTCCCGACGTATCCACATACCGGGGGGATTTTTGATCAATCGGTCACCGAGCTTCGTCGAACGGCGATTGAAGACCATGTGGCCTAGATAGACCTCGTTCTCCAAAACGTTGCTGATGGTGCGCGAGGTCCAGCGTTTTCCGCTTCGAGTGAAAGTGCGCTCAGCATTGAGTTCCTCCGCTATCGCCGACCTGTTCTTTTTCTGAACGACGAACGACGCAAAGATGCGGCGGATGAGGTTGATTTCGGATTTAGGGTCAGGAACAAGAATAACCCGCTCGCTCTTCACGTTCTTCCGCTGGCCGTATTCCAGAATCGCCTTCGGCCTGCCGTTCTCGTCGACCAACATCCGACGCAGTCCATACGCGGCCGGTCCTCCGCGCCAATATCCTCGGCTCACGGTATTGGATTGGCCGAGAAATACATGCTTCGACAGATCTCGGCTGAAATTCGCAGCTCCCACACGCTTCAGATTTTTGAGAACGACCGATACAAGGCTGCCATCATTCTCAAACTCTTCGGAACAATAATGAACTTCGAGGCCGGCCCGCTTGCAAATGAACTCGTAGTAGGCGCTTTCATCGACGTCCTGGAAGCGTCCCCAGCGACTGACGTCGAAGACAAGAATGCAATTGAAATCTGCCCGCCCATTCTGGACGTCATCTATAAGCTGCTGAAGACCGTCACGGCGGGCGATACTAAGTCCGCTACGCCCCGGGTCTGAATAGGTATGGACTATTTCGATGCCCCGCCTCGCGGCGTAGGCAGCAATAGCAGCGGCCTGAATCTCGATTGAGAATTTCTGCGGATCGCTCGACATGCGCACGTACTGCGCGGCGCGAGGAGCTGCTTGCGATTGGAGTAGTCGGGGTCCTTTGGGCGTTTGCCATCGTCCCCTCCATTGTACAACGAGGATGCTCGCTGACGTGCGGCGACGTCCTGCCCGGCCCAACGATCAAACGCTCACCATGGTTTCAATTGCACGCCGGTCGTGGACGCTGGCGTTGTACGAAGCCTTTTATGGTAGCACCTTGAAGGAGCAGCACAGGTCGAGCTGGCTTTGAATTCCGGCAGAAGCACGATATGAGGGGCAGGAAACGAATGGTGCTGAATGTCCATTTTCAACCCTGGTTGCGTAAGCCTTCGCGATTATTAGCTACGCTCGTGACGCCGAGTTGGATGGGCATCTGAAAGATAATCGCTTGATGAACATACCCGGCCCCTCCATAGGAACAGACGTATCGGTGCTGGACCTTCAATTGTCCGATCGAAAGCGGGTATTTCAGCAGCACGCCGAGCTCATTGCCGGCGAGCGCGAGGGTTGGATCGCCAAGAACGAGAGCTATTACACCGCCGACCGCAACTATATGCGCTTCCTGATCGAGCCGGGCTCGCGCGTGCTGGATCTCGGCTGCGGCACCGGCTCGCTGCTGGCAGCGCTCGATCCGGCCTATGGCGTGGGCGTGGATTTTTCGCCGGCGATGATCGCGATTGCGGAAAAGCAGCATCCTGGCCTCAAGTTCATCGTCGGTGACGCCGAGGTCCCCTCCGAGCAACTGAAGAAGGCAGGTCCCTTCGACTATATCGTCCTCTCCGGCATGTTCGACGATATCGAAGTCGCGCTCGAACTCCTGCATGATCTCTGCAAGGCGGAGACGCGGATCGTTATCGCGTATTATGCGTCGCTGTGGGAGCCCCTGACCAAACTCGCTACATGGGTGGGGCTGCGGATGCCCCAGCCACAGACCAACACCATCTCGAACGCCGACCTGCGCAACATCATGGATCTCGCCGAGCTCGAGATCATCAGCGAAGATGCCCGGCAGCTCATTCCGTTCCACCTGCTGGGTCTGGGACCGTTCGTGAACAAGGCGATCGCTCCCTTGCCCCTGATCAGGCATCTCTGCCTGCGCACCTACATGGTTACGCGCTCCAAGCGCATGCAGCGCAAGCCCGCGCCCTCGACATCGATCGTCATTCCCTGCCGTAACGAGATGGGCAACATCGAGCGTGCCATTCGTGAAATGCCGCGCTTCGGCTCCGAACAGGAGATCATTTTCGTCGAGGGAAACTCAACTGACGCAACGCTTGCCGAGTGCAGAAGAGTCCAGTCGGCCTATGAAGGCAAATTGAACATCAAGGTTCTGCGGCAGGACGGCAAGGGCAAGGGCGACGCTGTGCGCAAGGGCTTTCAGCATGCCACCGGCGATATCCTGATGATCCTGGATGCGGACCTGACCGTCCCGCCCGCGGCACTGGCGAAGTTCTACGAAGCCATTGCCACCAACAAGGGCGAGTTCATCAACGGTACCCGCCTCGTCTACCCCATGGAGAACGAGGCCATGCGCCCGCTCAATCAATTGGCCAACTTGGCGTTCGCGAAGATCTTTTCCTATCTGCTCAACCAGCGCTACACCGACACGCTGTGCGGCACCAAGGTGCTCTGGAAGAAGGATTACGAGCGGCTCCGCGTAGCGCGAAGCTATTTTGGCGAGTTCGATCCGTTCGGGGATTTCGACCTGATCTTCGGCGCCGCGAAGTTGAGCCTGCGGGCGATCGAGCTTCCGGTCCACTATGGCGCAAGGAAGTACGGCAAGACGCAGATCTCGCGCTTTCGCGACGGGTGGCTGCTCCTGAAGATGGTGGTGTTTGCCTACAGGAAGATGAAGGCGATCTAGGAGGTTCAGCCGTCTTCAACTGCCAAAAAACGCCTGAGCGCGCGATCGATCATGGCATCGAGACGCTCCTCCAATGCCAGATCTGCGAGCATACGCGCCTCCGTGAGAAAAGTCGCTGCTCTCTCGTAATGGGATATTTGCCTTTGGCGTGGGCGCTCGCACTTTTGGCAAGAGAACGGCCTGCGCGCTCCGGGGCATAGCGACCAGTGAATCCGATTGATGGCGACCACCATTTCCGATCGATGACGACCACCTGTTCCGGTCGATGGCGACCAGGGCAACAGGGCTGTGGACGGGCGT
>Ga0070730_10001484_pt1 | contig 22536 bp, 19 predicted proteins | sample Coa_R1_3_FD_66447 | JGI IMG/M metagenome (GOLD analysis project Ga0070730, IMG submission 66447) | Surface soil microbial communities from Centralia Pennsylvania, which are recovering from an underground coalmine fire - Coalmine... | ecosystem: Environmental > Terrestrial > Soil > Unclassified ... | reverse complement strand
CTCGTCGTGAATGGCGGATCGTCGAGCGCGAACTTCTACGTGTCCCAGCACGCCGATTCGACCCTCTGGCTCGTCCCCGTGGCCGCCTCGGGAACCACCATGCAGCAGTATGGCATCGGGCCGCTCGACGACCTGACGTCGATCGATTACGCGCCGGGTTCGGGCTATGCGAGCACGTCGCTCCAGGCCCTCCCGGGCGATGGATATGTCTTCCAGGTCGTGAATGGAGCGTCGGTCAGGTACGGCGCCGTCCGGGTGACCCATGTCGGACGGGATTTCCTGATTCTCGATTGGAGTTTCCAGACCACGGCCGGAAACCAGGAGCTCATCCGGGCGGCAGGACAAGCGGTCGCCATTCAAACAGGTCGGACCATCATCAGGCACTAGGCGTCGAGACAGGCGCCCAGGCGCTTAGGCGCCGAGCGGTAAGCAGGGGTCAGTATCAGGTCAGTCTCTCCTGATCCTGCCCCCTGTTGCCTTCTCGGCGCCTAAGCGCCTAGGCGCCTCACCTTGCGCCTGACTTTGCTTGTCCCTCTCCGCCTACTAGCTTCTCGTGCCATGATCGCCTTGGATGGCCGTTCTCTCTCCCTCGCTGACGTCGTGGCTGTGGCCCGACACCGTGCTCCCGTCTCCGCTTCACCCGCGGCCCTGGAGCGCGTTCGCGCGTCCCGCGCCGCGGTCGAGCGTGCCATCGCGCGCGGGGACACGATGTACGGCGTGAACACCGGCTTCGGAAAGCTCGCCAACGTCCGCATTCCGGCGGACAAGCTCCAGGATCTCCAGAAAAATCTCATTCGGAGTCATGCCTCCGGCGTCGGCGATCCGTTGCCGGTGGAGGCGGTGCGCGCGATGATGCTGCTGCGCGCCAACGTCCTCCTGATGGGCACCAGCGGCGCGCGGGCCGAGTTGCCGCTGCTCCTCGTCGAGCTCCTGAACCGCGGCATCCATCCCTCCATCCCCTCGCAGGGGAGCGTGGGAGCGTCGGGTGACTTGGCCCCGCTGTCACACCTCGCGCTCGCGCTGATGGGCGAAGGCGAGGACGGGGCGAAGGTCCGCGCCGCGGGTCTCACCCCGGTCGTCCTCCAGGCCAAGGAAGGTCTCGCCTTCATCAACGGGACCCAGGCCCAGACGGGACTGGCGGCCCTCCTGACCCACGACGCGTGGACGCTCTGGCGGACCGCGCACGCCGCCGGCGCCATGAGCCTCGAGGCGGCGCGGGGAACGCCCGTCGCGTTCGATCCCCGCATCCATGATGCCCGTCCGCACCCGTGGCAGGGCCGGTCGGCGGCGCTCCTCCGTGAGCTCCTCGCGGACTCGGCCATCCGGGAGTCGCATCGCGAAAATGACCCCCGCGTGCAGGATGCCTACTCGCTCCGCTGCTCTCCCCAGGTCCTGGGCGCGGTCGGCGAGGGGCTCGCGATGGCCGAGCGGATCGTCACCACGGAGCTCAACTCGGCCACCGACAATCCCCTGGTCTTCGGCGACGAGATTCTTTCCGGCGGAAATTTCCATGGCCAGCCGGTCGCCTTTGCGCTCGACGTCCTGGGTATCGCGCTCGTGACGCTCGCGAATCTCTCCGAACGGCGGCTCGAGCGGGTGGTCAATCCCGACCTCTCCTGGGGCCTGCCCCCGTTTCTCGCGAAGAACGCGGGCGTGGAATCGGGCTTCATGACGCCGCAGATCGTCGCCGCCGCGCTCGTGGCCGACGCCCGGGTGCTCGCCACGCCCGCGTCCGTGCAGACCATTCCGACGGAAGCGAATCAGGAAGACATCGTGCCGATGGGGATGAGCGCCGCGTGGAAGGCGGGGCGGATCCTGGCCGATGCGGAACGCATTACCGCGATTGAGCTCCTGGCGGGCGCCGAGGGACTCGAGTTTCTGAAGCCGCTGACTCCGGGGAAGGGGGTCGCCCGTACCTACGCCGCGATCCGGAAGCTCGTGCCGCCACTCGACGGAGACCGGCCCTTCCAGGCGGACATCGAGCTGGTGGCGGAGCGGATCCGCGCGGGCACGTTCGATCCCGGCGAGACCGCATGAAAGGAGCGCGCCCGGTGCGGGCTCCTCGCGGAACCACCCGGACCTGCCGCGGCTGGGTGCAGGAAGCGGCGCTCCGCATGCTGATGAACAACCTCGACCCCGAGGTTGCCGAGCGGCCCGACGACCTCGTCGTGTACGGCGGCACGGGGCGCGCCGCGCGGGACTGGGCGTCGTTCGACGCCATCTGCCGGACCCTTCGGACGCTGGCCGACGACGAGACGCTGCTCGTGCAGTCGGGGAGACCCGTGGGAGTCTTCCGCACGCACGCCGACGCCCCCCGCGTCCTCATCGCCAACGCGAACCTCGTGGGACGATGGGCGACGTGGGACGTGTTCCGTGATCTCGAGCGGCGCGGTCTGACGATGTACGGCCAGATGACGGCCGGGTCGTGGATCTACATCGGAACCCAGGGAATCCTGCAGGGCACGTACGAGACCTTCGGCGCGGTCGCCCGCCGCGATTGCGACGGGTCGCTGGCGGGTCGCCTGGTCGTCACCGGCGGCCTGGGCGGCATGGGTGGGGCCCAGCCCCTTGCCGCCACCATGAACGGCGGCGTGTGCCTGGCCATCGAAGTCGATCCGGCGCGGGTCAAGCGGCGTCTCGAGACTCGCTACCTGGACCGGGCGACCGATTCGCTGGATGAAGCACTGAAGTGGTGTGAAGAGGCGCGCGCATCGCGGAAAGCCCTGTCCGTCGGGCTGACCGCCAACTGTGCGGACGCACTTCCGGAAGTCGCCCGGCGCCGGGTGAAGGTCGACGTGCTGACCGATCAGACGTCCGCCCATGACACGCTGAACGGCTACGTGCCCGCCGGCATGTCCCTCGTGGACGCGACCGCCTTGCGGGCCAGGGATCCGGCCGGATACGTGCGCGCCGCGACCGCGTCGATCGTCCGGCACGTGGAGGCGATGCTCGCGCTCAAGGCACAAGGGGCGGTCACCTTCGACTACGGCAACAACCTCCGGACCGTGGCGAAGGACGCGGGGCTCGACAACGCGTTCGACATCCCCGGCTTCGTGCCCGAGTACATCCGGCCCCTCTTCTGTGAAGGCAAAGGCCCGTTCCGGTGGGTCGCGCTCTCCGGCGATCCGAAGGACCTGGCGCGTACGGACGAGCTGGTGCTCGAGCTGTTCCCGAAGGAAGCACACCTGCGCCGCTGGATCACGCTCGCCCGCGAGCGCGTGGCCTTCCAGGGCCTGCCGGCACGGATCTGCTGGTTGGGGCAGGGGGAGCGCGCGCGGTTCGGTGTGGCGCTCAACGATCTGGTCGCGAAGGGAGAGCTGTCGGCGCCCATCGTGATCGGCCGCGACCATCTGGACACCGGCTCGGTCGCGTCCCCCTTCCGTGAAACGGAAGCCATGCGCGACGGGTCGGACGCCATCGCGGACTGGGCCATCCTCAACGCGCTGCTCAACACCGCCTCCGGCGCCTCCTGGGTCTCCTTCCATCATGGTGGGGGAGTGGGGATCGGGAACTCGCTGCACGCCGGGCAGGTGATCGTGGCCGACGGTACGCCGGAAGCGGCCCGCCGGCTCGAGCGGGTCCTCACCAATGATCCGGGGATCGGCGTCGCACGCCATGCCGATGCCGGTTACCCCGAGGCGATCGCGACCGCCGAGCGGGAGCACGTGCGGTTGCCGATGCGCGAGGCGCGCGACTGAGCACCCTCCTCGCCGGCGCCCGAGCGGTGGTTACCTGCCGGGGGCCGGCGCGGGCTCGGCGCCGGGACGAGGCCCGGACCGTCGAGGTCCTCCCCGGAGGTGCCGTCTTGATCGAAGGCGGCAAGATCACCGCGGTCGGTCCTTACGCCGAGCTCTCGGCGGCCCATCCCAAAGCGACCCGTGAAGAGGTCCGTGGTGTGCTGTACCCCGGGTTCATCGATGCGCACACCCATGGAGTGTTCGGGGCGCCGCGGCTTGACGATCACCAGCGCCGGGCCCTCGGAGAGACGTACCAGGCGATCGCCGCGGCGGGTGGAGGGATCCTCCAATCGGTCCGGGATGTCCGGGGGCGCACCGAAGACGATCTGTATCGCCTGGCGCGCGCTCGGCTCGATGCGCTGCGCGCCCATGGCGCCACGACCGTCGAAATCAAGTCCGGATATGGGCTCGAGCTCGATGCGGAAATGAAGCAGTTGCGAGTCATCGGCCGTCTGAAACGGGACGGCAGCCCCGACGTGGTCGCCACCTTCCTGGGTGCCCACGAGGTGCCCCCCGAACACCGCGCCCATCCCGATACCTACGTCGCCACGTTGTGCGAGGACATGATCCCCGCGGTGGTGGGGGAACACCTGGCCACGCGGTGCGACGTGTTCTGCGAGCCGGGCGTGTTCACCGTCGCCGCGAGTCGAAGGATCCTGGAGGCGGCGCGGAGCGCGGGGCTCGCGTTGACCATGCATGCGGACGAGCTGGAGGGCGCGGGCGGGGCCGAGCTGGCCGCGACGCTCGGCGCGCAATCCGCGGACCACCTCGCCGCCATTTCACCCGCGGGCATCCAGGCGCTCGCCCGAAGCGAAACGGTCGCGGTCCTGCTTCCCGCCACCATGACGTTTCTTGGGAAGCAGTCCCAGGCGCCCGCTCGGGCCCTGTGGGAGGCGGGCGCGGCCGTCGCTCTGGCGACGGACTTCAATCCCGGATCATCGCCCACCGTCAGTCTCCCGTACGTCATGGCGTTGGGTGTCTCCCAACTGGGCATGCGCCACGAAGAGGCGTTGACGGCCGTGACAGTCAATGCGGCTGCCGCCCTCGGCCTGGCCGGGGACCGGGGCCAGATCGCACCGGGAATGCGCGCGGATCTGGTCGCTCTCGACGTCTCCGATTGGCGGGAAGCGGCCTATTGGATCGGCGCGAATCTCGTAACCGCCGTCTGGACAGGGGGTTCCGCTTGTCGCTCCATCGGCGGGCCGATATCTTTAGGCGGCTATGTCGAAACTTGAGAAAGCCAAGGAACGTGCCCGCGCCCTCGAGGTGAAGGATGCCAAGGGGGCAGTCGACGCGTGGATCGAGGTTCTCAAGGAGCAGGATTCCTCAGGTGAGCCGAACCCTGATCTGGCGATCTACAACAAGGTCGGGGATCTGTGGCTCAAACTGAAAGACCCGGGCCAGGCGGCGGACTACTACGACCGCGCGGTCGACAAATACGCCGAGCAGGGGCTGCACAACAACGCGATCGCGATGTGCAACAAGGTGCTCCGCAACGCCCCCGGGCGGCAGAACACCTATTTGAAGCTTGCCAAGCTCTATGCCGCCAAGGGCTTCACGTCCGAGGCCAAGCAGAACTTCGTCGAGTACGCGGAGCGCGTGCACAAGACGGGCAACATCCAGCTCGCGTTCGCGGCGCTCAAGGAGTTCACGGACATTTCGTCGGAAGGGGAGCAGCTCCGCCACATGCTGGAGGAGCAGCTCGCCGCGTACGGCGTGAATGAGAACCCCCAACGGCGCACCACGCAGTCGAAGGTCGTAGAGCCGCCGAAGACGCCGGGGATGAAGCGAAAGACGTCGAGCCTGGTGTTCCTCGACCTCGACGCGCCCACGGCTCCCAAAGGCGAGGCCGCGGCGCCCGCCGCACCCAAGCCGGCGGCCCCCGCTCCGAAGCCCGCTCCCGCTCCGGCGGCGAAAGCTCCGGCGGTGCCCGCACCGCCACCGCCTCCCGCCCCTGAACCGGAACCGGTCAGTCTCCTCGATGAGCCGCCGGTCGCGGAGCCCGACACGTCGCTCCAGATCGAATCGACGAGCCTCGCGGACGAGGGGATCTCCGCCGGCTCGGGGTCATTGCTCGAGGGGCTGGAGTCGACGAGTGCGGACTTCGGCAGCGTCCGCGACAGCGCGACGAATATCGAGCCGGTGCGCGAGGAGATCGTCGCGGACGACGTCGAGCCGATGGCGGAGCTCGAGCCGACGGTGGAAGAGGAGGTCCCGCCTCCGCCGGCGCGTGGCACGAGGGGCCGCCAGGCGGTCGTCGAGCTCTCGCTCGACGAGGAGCCGGTGGTCGAAGCCGAGCCGGTCATCGAAGCGGAGCCTGAGGTCCTGGCTCCGGTGGACGACGAGCCTCTCCTGCTCGACGACGTCGCCGGCCAGGAGACGCGGGACTTCATCATGACCGAGGATGACACCTCGGTGGGCGGACGTCCCTCCGTGCACATCGACGTCGGCCTGGATGCCGGCGGCATGCAGATCGAAGATTCGGCGCCGTCCATCGACTTCTCCGACATCGAAGAAGCGCCGACGGTCTCCATCGAAGACCTCGAGGGACGTGTCGCGGACAACCCGGACGATCCCGAGGCGCACCAGGCGCTGGGCGAAGCCCTGATCGAATCGGGTGACCGGGAACGGGGCATCGAGGAGCTCGACCACGCCACCGCGGGCTTCGAGAGTGCGGGGAATTCCCAGCAGGCCGAGGATCTGGTCGACGAGATTCTGCGCCTGGATCCGAACAGCATTCGCCACCGGCAGAAGGTGGTGGAGTTCGCGTTCAAGTCGGGGGAGAAGGATCGGCTGATCACCGCATACCTCGAGCTGGGCGACACGCTCCTGCGCGGGGACCTGCCCGACAAGGCGCGCGCCGTGTACGAGCGCGTGGCCGAGCACGATCCGAAGAACGCCCGGGCGCAGTCGGCCCTGTCCATGCTCGCGCCCGCGGCTCCCGCCGCGCCCGAGGGGAAGGTCAAGGCGAAGGACGCGAAGATGAAAGTCCGGGACGAAGCGGCGGAGGGCGCCGACTTCGTGGATCTGGGCTCCATGATCCTCGACGACGATCACGGCGAGGAACGGGACTCCCGGATGAAGGTCCAGGACGAGGAGCCGACCGGCGACGAGCAGCAGGATTTCCAGGAGATGCTCGCGCGGTTCAAGCAGGGCATCGACGAGAACATCGAGGACACCGACTTCCAGTCGCACTACGACCTCGGCGTCGCCTTCAAGGAGATGGGGCTCCTCGACGAAGCCATCGCGGAATTCCAGAAGGCCCTTCGCGCGCAGGACGGGAAACTCCGCACGTCCGAGGCGTTGGGGGTATGCTTCTTCGAGAAGGGCGCGTTCGGGGTGGCCGAGTCGATCCTGCGGCGCGGGCTCGAGCTGCCGGCGTCGGGAGAAGAGGAGCGGCTGGGCATCCTCTATTGGCTGGGCCGTGCCTGCGAGGAACAGGGACGTCCCGCCGAGGCGAAGGATCTCTACGGGAAGGTGTTCGCGGTGAACATCCGGTTCCTGGACGTGGGCGAGCGCGTAAAGGCGCTGGCCAAGGCGCGCTGAGTTGAGTCAGCAAGTCGCCCCCGTCACCCTGCACGACATCCAGCGTCCCGTGGCGCTGGACCTGGTGCGCGTGGCCGAGGAGCTGCGGCGCATCATCGCCGCGGACTTCCCGAGCATCGCCGAAGTGAACGACCATCTCCTGCGGATGAAGGGGAAGCTGTTCCGGCCCATGTTGCTCCTGCTGTCGGCGCAGGCGACCGGGAACACCGAGCCCCGGATCGTCTCGCTCGCGGCGGTGGTCGAGCTCATCCATCTCGCCACGCTGGTCCACGACGACTCGGTCGATCATTCCGCGCTGCGCCGGGGACTCCCGACGCTCAACGCGTTGTTCTCGCATCAGATCGCCGTGATCATGGGCGACTATCTGTACTCGCGCGCCATCATCGAGCTGGTCAAGGCCGAAGACATCGAGCCGCTGCGCGTCTTCGCCCGCGTCACGAACGAAATGACCATCGGCGAGATGCGGCAGATCGAGGCGCACGACAAGCTGAGCTATAACGAAGCGCAGTACGACCACCTCATCCGCGCCAAGACCGCATCGCTCCTGTCGGGCGCGTGCGAATGCGGCGCCCTGCGGGGCGACCCCGCGCACCGCGCCGCGCTCGCCGCGTTCGGGCTCCACCTCGGCATGGCCTTCCAGATCACGGATGACCTGCTCGACTACACGGAGGCGGAAGCCGTCACCGGCAAGCCGTGGGGTCTGGATCTGAAGGAGCACAAGGTGACGCTCCCGCTGATCGCGGCGCTGCCACGGATGGCGCCCGAGGGGCGCCGCCTGGTGGAGCGCCTGATGGAGGAGCCGGAACCGTCCGATCACCTCGTGACGGACGTCATCGCCTGGGTGAACGAGGCCGGTGGGCTGGCCTACGCACGGCAGCGCGCGCTCGCGCTGGCGCAGGAGGCGGAACGCGCCCTCGACGGCCTCCCGGCCTCCCCGGCTCGCGACGCGTTGCGCGACAGTATCGCGTACGCCGTGGAGCGGAGGAGCTAGCGCGTGGCGCGGGGACCGCGGCGTCCGCTATTTTACCTCGGAGTCCTGACGACCGGGTTCGTGCTGGGCGGCTTCATGCAGGCGGTGCTCCGGCAATTTCTGCCGGCGGGCGCCGCGAAGGAATTTTTCACCACCGCGGTGCACCCGACCCTGGGGCCGGTGCAGATCAATCTGCTGGTGGTGGACATCACGCTCGGTCCGATTGGACTGGACGTGTCGCTGGTGGCGGTACTCGGAGTGGTGATCGCCTACTTCGTGGCACGGTCGCTTTTCTAAGAGAGAGGCTGGTATGGAACTGTCGGTCTGGCACATCGCCCTCTTGCTGCTGGTCTTCCTCCTGGTGTTCGGGGCGAAGCGCATCCCGGAGATCGGGTCGTCGCTGGGGCAGGGGATCCGCGAATTCAAGCGGAGCATCAAGGAGATCGGAGACAACCCGCCGGATCAGCGGACCAACGTTCCGCCTCCTTCGGCCACCAACTCGACGCTGCCGCCCACGGGCGGAGAGCCGAAGCGTCTGAGCCAGTAGGGCCGCGCGTGTCGGTCGCAGGGTTTTCGATCGGCGAGTGGCTCGTGCTGCTCGCCGTTCTTTTTGTGGCCGTGGGACCGCGCCGCTTGCCCGAAGTCGGGCGGGCGGCGGGGAAGTTCCTGCGCGAGTTCCGGAAGGGCCTGAACGAAGCGCGGGACGCGATGGGGGCAACGCCCGACCTGCCGCATTCTCCCCTCTCGGCGCGTCCCGCGAAACCGACGAGCCTGCTCGACTAGTCTAACTGCCCGCCTGTTGGGTCTGCTGGAACAGTTCCTTCCGCCGGTCCACCACCTTGGCCTTGGCCTTGAGCGCCGCGAGATACGCCGTCACCCGCGCTTGCTGGAGCCCGCGCACCAGCACGGTGCGCTGCTGGTCCCGCTGGGCCAGCCACGCCGCGGAATCCGCCTTGCTCCGGGAGATGCCCTGGAGCAGGAAGTCACCGGTCCGCGCCTCGATCAAGGGACTGCGCTCACCCGGCTTCAGCCCGAACGCCGCGCCGATCACTTCCGGGTCCAGCTGAATCTGGGCGGGTGGGCGGAACCGCGTGAACGGTCCGATGGTGGTGGCCGCGTACCCCGCCGCCGCGGCCGCCTGCCTGAGGTCGGAGGCCCCGGCGAGCTTCGCCGCCAACGCCTGTCCCCGCTGCCGCACGATTTCCTTCTTGCGGTCGAACGTGGCCGCGGAGTCGATCCGCGCCCGAATCTCGGCGAGCGGCGGAACACCCGCGGGACGGAGGGAATCGAGCCGGAACACGTAGAACGCCCGCTCGCCCTCGATCACCTTGCTGGTCTGTCCGGGCCGGGCGCCACCGAACGCCCACGTGCCGACGTCAGGGATGACATACTTGCCCAGCGTCATCCGCTCGCCCTGATAGATCGGGGGAGCCGTCGCGACGTTCAAATGCATCGCCTTGCCCAGTGAGTCGATGACGCTGCCGTCGTCATGCTCGCCCGCCAGGCGGTCGAGCGTGTCGGCACGCGCTTCGACCAGGTCGAGGCGGGGTCCCGTCAGCGCGATGGGGAAGAGGATGTGCCGGACCTCCACCGAGTCACCCGCGGCCTTGTCGACGCGGATCAGGTGATAGCCGAAGGCCGACAGCACGGGCTGGGAGACCTGTCCGGGCTGCAGGTTCTTGAGGCCGGCGATGAAGCCGGGGTCGAAGCCGGGCTCATTCCGCTTGATCCACCCCAGGTCGCCACCCTTCGCTCCCGTGATGGTGTCCACCGATTGCCGTTTGGCGACCCGCGCGAACGCGGATTCGCTGACCATCACTTCCGGCCGGACCTTCCGCGCGAGCGCGAGCGCCGCGGCGGTGTCGGACGCCTCGGGAGCGCGGGGCAGGACGAGGAACGTGGTGTACGCGATCGCGGGCCGCTTGAATTCGCTCGAATGGACCGTGTAGTAGTCCTGGATATCCTTGTCGGTCAGCTTCACGGCGGAGTCCGGGATCGACACGTTCTGGATCGCCACCATGGCGACGGTCGCGGAGTCGTGCTGGTCACTCCAGATGCGCCAGAGCTTGGCATCGGGGACATACACGTCGGCGGTCAGGTACTCCGCCAGCTTCTGCTCGGGGATGACCGACCGGTACCGCGCTTCCAGCTGGACCATCAGGTCCGGACTCGCTCCCGATGCCAGAAACCGCAGCCACTTGTTCATGTCGAACTGGCCGTTGGTCTGAAAATCGGGGCTCTGCATCACTTCAGGAGGCGGGGAGCTCTTCGCGGCGTCGATGACGTCCTGGTCCGACACGGTGATGCCCAGCTTCGCGTACGACTGCTGCAGCATCACGTCCTGGGTCAGCTGGTCCACCACCTGATCTTCGAGCTGCTGCTGCTGGTCATCGGTCAGGGAGGCATTGCCCCCCCGCGCGACGTACTGCTCCCGGGCGGCTTCCACCGCGGCTTGCCACTGCGGGTAGTGGATTTCGGTGCCGTTGATCTTCAGAACGACGTCGCCCGCGGTCTTGACCCCCGTGACGTTCATGCCGACGTCGAAAATCATCCATCCGATAAAGGCAATTGCGAGGACGTAGAAGATGTACTTCGAGTTCTCGCGCATGGTGCGCATCATGGCGGGGCCTGGCTCCGGTCAAAAAGGGGGGTGAAGGGGCATAAGTCTAAAAGCCACAACGAGGAAACTCAACCGAAACCTCGCGCGGAACGTTGACAGCCAAGTCGGCCAAACACTATCTTGGACCAATTCCCACAAAGACTTAGGCCCATTTGGCGTACACCAGCGAGATCGAGAAGCTCGAGCGACGTTGGCTCGAGAATCCCAAGGGGCGCAATTTTGCGCCCTTGGCGGACGCCTATCGCAAAGCAGGGGAAATAGATAGGGCCATCGACCTCTGCAAAAGCGGCCTCGAGCTCCACCCGGACTACGTCAGCGCCCACATCGTGTACGGCCGGTGTCTGATCGACCTGAAGGACGACCCCGCCGCGACCGAAGTGTTCCAGAAGGTGCTCCAGCTCGACCCCGAAAACATCCTCGCCCTCAGGATCCTGGCGGAAATCGCCGAACGAACCGGCCATTACGACCAGGGTGCCGAGTGGCTGGCACGCCTCATTTCGGCGGACCCCATGAACGGGGATGCCGCCGAAGCCCTGGCACGCATGCGGTCCAAGGCGGCCCAAGCCAAGACGGCCCCTCGCGAATCCCTGCCTGCGACCGAAGCGCCGGCGGAAACGGTGGCGGAGATCGTCCCCGAGAAGTCCGAGCCCTCGGCAGACCTCCCGATCGAGCGGGCCAGCTCGCCAAATGTCCCGGTGGAGCTTCCCCCGCGCCTGTCCCTGGTGGACATGGCGACCGTGCCGATGAACCAGCCCGATTTCGGCGTGGAACGGGCCAGCGGGTCGGGCAAGGTCATCGATGCGGACCGGCTGGTCGATGCAGAGCCCGAGCTCCCGAATGCCGCCGGCGCGGAGGCCGCGAAGGACCAGCGGCTCTCGCTGGGCCTCGAGGCCGAACCGGAGCTTCCGGGGCAGGGCGCGGTCGCTCCCCGTAACAACATGGGGTTGGAGAGTTTCGACGGCATCGATTTCTCCAATGCGCCGCCTTCGCAGCGGATGGAAGGCATGATGTCGGAGGAGGCGCCGGCCCCGAGCGCCGACCACGTCGAGGTCGAGGGACTGGCGCGCACGCAGTACGAGGGGAGCGGCACGTTCCGGCTCGATCAGCCGCTCCTCGAGAGCACCGCGACACCGCACCTCGAGCCTGACGGACCGCCGGTGTCCCTGCCGCTCATCATGCCCGACGATGTAGAGCCCGGTACGGCCGAGGCTCCTCAACTGACACCACCGCCATCTCCTCCGCCCGCGCCGCCTCGCGCCTCAAGGGTATCGGCGCCGGCGCCGGTCCCGGCACCGCCGCTCCCTCCCGATGACGCCGAGGACCTGGGCGCCGCCGACACGGCGACGCTCTCGCAGGCGGAACCGGTCCTCACGGAGACGATGGCCGAGCTGTACCTCAAGCAGGGGCACAAGGACGACGCCCTGCGGGTGTACCAGGCACTCTTGGCGCGGCGCCCCGGCGACGCCCGGCTCGAGGCGAAGGTTCGCGAGCTCGACGGCTCGGATGACGCGCCGGTGCTCACGTCCCACCCGATGCGGGCCCCCGCCAGCGGGCTCTCGCTGGGGTCCTTCCTGAAAAAGATCCTTGGCTCCCGGCCCGGCGCACCCGCGGCCGATCCGCTCCCCGAGCAGTCGGCGCTCCCGGGCCCGCGAGTGACGTCGGGCGCGACGCCGCAGTCCATCCTGGCGGACGCATTCGCCGATGAGCCGCCCCTGGGCCCCACGCCCGGCTCACCGAGCCGGCCCGCGGCGGACAGCCTGTCGCTGGACGCGGTGTTCGGCGATGACGGGAGCCGCGCGTCGGCCCCGAGCGTCGAGGCGCCGCATGAAGCCGCGGCTTCCGCGCCCGCCCCGGCCGCGCCGTCGAAGGGCGGGTTCTCGTTCGACGACTTCTTCGGGTCGGGCGGCGCACCGGCTCCGGCCGCCGACTCCCCGGGGCCTGCGGCCGCGTCCCAACGGCCTTCAGGATCCGCTCCCCGGCCCTCGACCCGGACGTCACGTCCGCAGGCGCCGCTGGAGGACGCGGGCGACCTCGACCAGTTCCAGGCGTGGCTCAAGGGTCTCAAGTCCTAGTGCGCGTCGCGGTACTGAATGGGCCGAATCTCAATCTGCTGGGGGAGCGCGAGCCGGAGATCTACGGAGCGGTGACGCTCAGTCAGATCGAGAAGGCCACGCAAGAACGCGCCCGCGCCCTTGGCGTCGAGTGTGTGTTCAGCCAGACCAACCATGAAGGCGAGCTGGTCGACGCGATTCAGAAGCTCAAGGGGTCGGCCGACGGCGCGCTCGTGAATGCCGCGGCGTTCACGCACACGAGTCTCGCCGTCCGGGATGCGCTCCTGGCGGTCCGGGTGCCGTTCGTCGAAGTGCATGTGTCCAACATCTTCGCCCGCGAGCCCGAGCGCCGCCGCTCCCTGCTCGCCGACGCGGCGGTAGGCGTGGTCGCGGGTTTCGGCGCGGAGAGTTACCGGCTCGGCCTCGAGGGGCTCGTGGCGCATCTCGCGGCCCGTCGTGCCCGCTGATCGCCGGCCCACGCGCCGGCAGGCGCTGACCGAATCCCTCGCCGCGCAGGGTCTCGACGCGCTGCTGATCACCTCGCGCGCGAATGTGCGCTATCTGACGGGATTCAGCGGTTCGGCGGGGATGGTGGTCCTCACGCCGTCGGAGCTCCTGCTCGTCACGGACTTTCGGTACGACGAGCAGGCCCGGGACGAAGCGGGCAGTGTGGCCCGCGTCGAGGTCGAGCGGACCAGCGTCTGGGACCGGCTCTTCCGGGAGATGGGACGGCTGGGACCAATCGAAACGGTGGGCTTCGAGGGCCACGCCCTCACGGTCCGCGAGGCCGAGCGCCTGGTGGCGGGGGGCAAGCCCTGGCGGTGGCAACCCGCCGGCGAGCTGGTCGAGGCGCTCCGGGTGCGGAAAGATCCCGGGGAGATCGCGGCCATTCGGGACGCGGCGACGCTGGCGACGGACGCACTTCGGGCAACGCTGGCGCGGGTGCGGCCCGGCTTGACCGAGAACGAAATCGCGGGCGTGCTCGAAGGAGCACTTCGCAAGCGGGGGAGTGAGGCACACCCGTTCCCGACCATCGTGGCTTCGGGTCCGCGCAGTGCCCTCCCGCATGCGCGCTCGAGTGACCGGCAGGTCGCGGCCGGGGAGTGGCTGTTGATCGACTTCGGCGCGACCGTCGATGGGTACGCGTCCGACATCACCCGGACCGTGGTCGTAGGTGCGCGGGCGACGGAGCCGCAGCGGGCCTTGTACGACCTGGTCGCAGGGGCCCAGCGGCGCGCCCGTGAGGGCGTCCGGGCGGGACTGTCGGGTCGTGATGCGGACGCGCTGGCCCGGGACCCCATCACGGCCCGGGGTTTTGGCGAGGCGTTCGGGCATTCACTGGGGCACGGCCTGGGATTGGACGTGCACGAAGCGCCCCGGCTGTCGGGGACGGCCACCGAAGCGTTGCCCGTGGATGCGGTCGTGACGATCGAGCCGGGCGTCTACCTCGCCGGCGAAGGCGGTGTCCGCATCGAAGACGACGTGTGGCTCTCGGCCGAGGGGCCGGTGCTCCTGTCCGATGGGGCCACGGAACTGCTCGAACTCACGCAGGATTGACGGATCAACCGGGCGCAAGCTCTATTTGGTGAAATGAACCTCGATCTCATCAGCCAACTGGTCAAAACTCTCAAGGATGCCCCGGAGCTGGGGTCCATCGAGATTCGCCGCGGGTTTCTCGGTCTCTGGGCGTCGGTCCGGGTCTCCCGGGCGGGGCAGGGGGCCGGAGGCGCCGCACACGTCGTGGTGGGGAACGCCCCGGCGACGGCCATGCCGGCGGCGCCGGCCACGACCGCGGCTCCGGCCGCCGCCCCGGCCCCCGCGCCGGCACCCGTATCCAATCTGGTCGAGGTCAAGTCCCCCATGGTGGGGACGTTCTACAAGTCGCCCGAGCCCGGCGCCGAGGCCTACGTGAAGGTCGGGTCGCGGGTCACCACCGGACAGGTGGTCTGCATCATCGAAGCGATGAAGATCATGAATGAGATCGAGTCCGAGGTGCAGGGCGTGGTCCGCGAGGTCTGCGTGGAGAACGCGCAGCCCGTCGAATTCGGTCAGGTCCTCTTCCGGTTGGATCCCAATGGCTGAGACACCCGCCGCGGGCACGGCCCCGGCCTTCAATTTCAAGCAGGCCATCACCCAGATGGTGCAGCGCAACGGCTCGGACCTCCTGCTCAAGGTGGGACGGCCGGCCACGGTCCGCGTGAACGGGGAGCTGGTGGCGCTCGAGACCCAGCCCCTGAAGCCGGAGGAGCTGAAGTCCCTCGCCGAACAGATCATGACGCCGCGGCAGGTGAAGGAGTTCGCGGAGCACAAGGAAGCGGACTTCGCCATCGGCGTGCCGGGGGTGGGCCGCTTCCGGACCAACGTCTACCAGCAGCGCGGCACCGTCGCCTTCGCGTTCCGGGCCATTCCGTACGAAGTGAAGACGGTGAAGGATCTGTCGCTGCCGGGGGTGCTCGAGGAAATCGCGCTGAAGCCGCGCGGGCTGGTGCTGGTGACGGGGGTGACGGGGTCGGGGAAGTCGACGGCCCTCGCCGCGCTCATCAACCACATCAACCTGAACCGCCGGGTCAACATCATCACCATCGAAGACCCCATCGAGTTTCTGCACCGCGACAACCTCGCGAACATCTCCCAGCGGGAGGTGGGCAACGACACGCTGTCGTTCGGATCGGCGCTCCGCCACGTCCTGCGCCAGGACCCCGACGTCATCCTGATCGGCGAAATCCGCGACATGGAGACCCTGGATACGGCGCTCAAGGCCGCGGACACGGGCCACCTCGTCTTCTCGACCCTGCACACCACCGACGCGACGCAGTCCATCAACCGGGTCATCTCGTTCTTCCCGCCCCACCAGCACGACGAAGTGCGGCACCTCCTGTCGACGGCCTTGCAGGCGGTGGTTTCGCTCCGCCTGGTGCCGCGGAAAGACGGCAAGGGACGAGTCCCGGCCGCGGAGGTACTGATCAATACCGCGAGCGTGCAGGACAACATCCGCGACCTCACCAAGGCGCTCGCCATCCCCGATCTGATCGCCGAGGGCTCGGTCCAGTACGGGATGCAGTCCTTCGACCAGTCGCTGTTCGGCTGGTACCAGCAGGGCGTGGTGAGCTACGAGAGCGCGCTCTTCTATGCCTCGAACCCCAGCGAGTTCGCGCTGAAGGTGTCGGGGGTGGATTCGCAGGCGAGCCGCGCCTTCGGCGGATCCGCCGGTGGCGGCGCCGGCGCGATCGACTTGACTCCCTGATGTTCAAGAAAGTCCTCATCGCCAACCGCGGGGAAATCGCCCTGCGGGTGATCCGCGCGTGCAAAGAGCTCGGCATCGAGACCGTCGCCGTGTATTCGGAGGCGGACCGCGAATGCCTGCACGTCCGCTTCGCGGACGACGACGTCTGCATCGGCCGGGCGCCGAGCCGGGAGAGCTACCTCAACATCCCGCGCATCATCGCCGCCGCCGAGATCACCGGCGCCGACGCGATCCATCCGGGATACGGCTTCCTGGCCGAAAACGCGGAGTTCGCGGACATCGTGCGGGCCTCGAACATCACGTTCATCGGCCCCACGCCCGACCAGATCCGGCAGATGGGCGACAAGGCGGTGGCCCGGAGCATCGCGCAGAAGGTCAAGATCCCGACGGTGCCGGGCTCGCCCGGTCCGGTGAGTTCGGTGGAAGAAGGGCTCGAATTCGGGAACAAGATCGGCTTTCCGGTGATCATCAAGGCGGCGGCGGGCGGGGGCGGGAAGGGCATGCGGGTCGCGACCGATCCCGACTCGTTCACGAAGAGCTACAACCTGGCGCGGCAAGAGGCGCTCGCCGCGTTCGGTTCCGATCAGGTCTACATCGAGAAGTATCTCGCGCGGCCCCGCCACGTGGAAATCCAGGTGATGGGGGATACCCACGGCCGGGTGATGCACCTCTGCGAGCGCGACTGCTCCATTCAGCGCCGGCATCAGAAGCTGGTCGAGGAAGCGCCGTCTCCCGCCCTGAACCAGGAGCTCCGCCTCAAGATGGGACAGGCGGCCGTCACCGCCGCCCAGGCGATCAACTACGTCGGCGCGGGCACCGTCGAATTCCTCCTCGACGAAGACGGCTCGTTCTATTTCATGGAGATGAACACCCGGATCCAGGTCGAGCATCCGGTGACGGAGATGTGCACCAACTTCGACCTGGTAAAGGAACAGATCCGCGTCGCGGCGGGGGAGTCCCTCAAGCTCAAGCTCGAAGGCACCCGACTGCGCGGGCACGCCATCGAGTGCCGGGTGAACGCCGAGGATCCGTTCCGCAACTTCCAGCCCTGCCCGGGGCACATCAGCGCGTATCATCCCCCCGGCGGTCCCGGGGTCCGGGTGGACACCCACATCTACGACGGCTATACCGTGCCGCCGTACTACGACTCCCTCCTGGCCAAGGTCATCGTGCACGGCAATACCCGCGAGGAAGCCCTCGCCCGTATGCGCCAGGCCCTCGACTCGTTTATCATTGAGGGCGTGACCACGACCATTCCCTTCCTGGGGCGCATCATGCGCCATCCCGACTTCATCGCCGGGAAGGTCGACACCAAATTCCTCGAGCGGCAACCGCAACTCTTCAAAGAATGAAGATCGACGTGCACTTCACCCCGCTCGGCCTCTCCGGAGAAGTCCCGGGCCGGGCGGTGGTCGTTCTCGACGTCCTCCGGTCCACCACCACCATCGTGATGGCCCTCGCCAACGGCGCCAAGGCCGTGGTGCCCGCCGCCTCGACGGAAGAGGCGGTCCGCATGACGTCGAATCTCCAGCGCGATGCCTACCTGCTCGCCGGGGAGCGGAGGTCCCTCAAGATCCCCGGCTTTGCGCTCGGCAATTCTCCGCGGGAGATGAGCTCCGATGCGGTCGCCGGGAAGACGATCTTTCTCGCGACGACCAACGGCACGCCCGCGCTCGTCGCCTGCGCGGACGGCGGCACCGTGCTGGTCGGAGGCGCCATCAACTTCACCGCGCTGGCCGACCGCGCCCGGGAGCTGTTCACCACCCAGAGCGAGCTGGTCATCGTGTGCGCCGGGCGGGAAGGGAAGTTCGCCCTCGAGGACGCCTACACCGCCGGCCGGATCGTGAAGGCCGTCAAGAAAGGCATCCGCAAGCTCGATCTGAATGACGCCGCCACCGTGGCCCTCGGGCTCACCACCGAGTACGCCACCTGGACCGAGGCCTTCGAAGCCTCGGACGCGGCCCGCCAGCTGATCGACGCCGACCTCGGCGACGACATCGCGTTCTGCGCGAAAGCCGATCGCTGTGCCGTCGTTCCCACCTACGCGGACCGCCGCATCACGTGAACAACAGAGCGCGCGAAGAGTTGGTGGGCATCGGGGCCCTGGTCGTCGGCCTCTTCCTCGGACTCACGCTCGCGCCCTGGCACGTCACCGGCAACATCGGCTCCGCCGTGGGCGACGCGCTCTGGAAGGCCTTCGGCGTGGGCTCCATCGTCATTCCCGTGCTCGGCATCGGCTGGGCGCTCGCCGCGTTCGGCCGCCTGGGCTCGGTCTCCAGCCCGCGCGCCGCCATCCTCGGCGCCGGACTGATCGTGCTCCTGCCGTACGCGGTGGCCGTGGTGAAGGGGTTCTCCGCCCCCTACTCCCCCGACTACGCGGTCTGGAGCGCTGCCCAGCGGCTCGTCGGCCTCGTGCCCGCCTTTTTCGCCGAGGTCGTCGAACGCACCACCGGTCCCGCCGGTGCGACCCTGATCGGCCTCTTCGCCCTCTCGGCGCTCGGGGTGTTCACGATCGGGTGGCATCCGCTGGCGGTGTTGCGGGCCGGGCCCGACGAAGAGACGAAGGCCGGCAAGCGGCAAGCGAAGGACGAGAAACGGGAAACGGGAAAGGTGAAACGTGAGGCCGGTCTCACGCCTATGCCCGCCAGCGATGTGGACGAGGAGGCGGAGGCGCCGATTCCCGTTTCCCGATTCCCGAAGGACCGAAAGGCCAAACCGGCTCCGAAGGCAAAACCGGTTGCCAAGGTGCCCCCCCCGCCTCCTCCCGAGGGTCTCATCCCGCCCGTCGAGCTGTTGAACGAGCCGTCCGCCGAGGCGGCCGACGTCGGGATCGCGGAAATCGATCAAATGGGGGAGCGGTTGATCCAGACGCTCGAGACGTTCAAGGTCGGCGGCCGGATCGCCGACCGGACGATCGGGCCCGTGGTGACCCGTTTCGAGATCGAGCCGGGTCCCGGGGTCAAAGTGGGACGGATTTCCGGGCTGGCGGACGACCTCGCGCTGTCCATGAAAGCGCAGTCGCTCCGCATCCTGGCGCCGATTCCGGGGAAAGCCGCCGTCGGCATCGAGGTGCCGAACCCGCATCCGCGGATGGTCGTCCTGCGGGAGCTCCTGTCCGGGGATTTCCGCAGTGACCGCATCCTTCCCGTGGCGCTGGGCCGGAACATCGAGGGCGAGGAAGTCGTCGCGGACCTCGCCAAGATGCCGCACCTCCTGATCGCGGGACAGACGGGCTCCGGCAAATCGGTCTGCATCAATACCATCATCACCAGCCTGATCTACGCGTATCCGCCGGAGCGGCTCAAGCTCCTGATGATCGATCCCAAGATGGTCGAGCTGTCGATGTACGGCTCATTGCCGCACCTCGGCATGCAGGTGGTCACGAACCACCACAAGGCGGCGCGGGTGTTCAAGTGGGCCGTGCAGGAGATGGAATACCGGTACAAGCTCCTGCACGCGAATCACGCGCGGAACATCATCGACTTCAACAAGAAGGTGATCGAGAAGAAGCCCCTGAAGGGCCCGCAGGAGACGCTGGCGTCGCAGGAGGGGAGTCAGAAGGAGCTGAAGTTCGAGGCGGAGTACCAGGATGGCATCGTTCCCTACGTCGTCCTGGTGGTGGACGAGCTGGCGGATCTGATGCTGACGGTGCAGGGGGAGATCGAGACGCCCCTGGCGCAATTGGCCCAGAAGGCGCGTGCCATCGGAATCCATCTCCTGCTGGCGACGCAGCGCCCGTCGGTGAACGTCATCACCGGCGTGATCAAGGCGAATTTCCCGAGCCGCATCGCGTTCCGGGTGGCGTCGAAGGTCGACAGCCGGACCATCCTCGATCAGAACGGCGCCGAATCCCTGCTGGGCAACGGCGACATGCTCTTCCTGCCGCCGGGGAAGAGCGAGCCCGTCCGCGTGCAGGGAGCCTTCATCGGGACCGATGAGACCGAGAAGCTGATGGACTGGTACCGGGGACGCGGCGCCGAGCGGCCCGAGCATTCGGCGATCGAAGCGCAGGTCGAGGCGATCGAGGCGCAGGAGTCGGCGCAAGCCGCGGCCGAAGGCTCCGGTGACCCCGGTGAGCGCGATCCGCTCTTCCGGCAGGCCGCCGAGGTGTGCATCCAGAACCAGCTGGGCTCCACATCGCTCCTGCAGCGCCGCATGAGCATCGGGTACGGGCGCGCCGCCCGCATCATCGATCAATTGGAGATGGCGGGAGTGCTGGGGCCGGCGAATGGCTCGAAGCCCCGGGATGTTCTGGTGGGATTGGAAGACTTGGATGAGATAGTTGGGGCCTAATAAGAAAAGGCGTCGAGCAAGAGCGTCGAGCAGAGGCGTCAAGCAAAATCGTACCGTCGTGCGTTAATTGGGTTATGTCGCCCAACGGGGAGAGCGTAGTTTCACCCCCGTGAGCTCCGGGGTACGAAGTGATCCAGAGACCTGGGAAGATCCGCGGCACCGGGAAGGCTTGGCCGGGGAGCTGCAGGCGATCGATTACCTGAAAACCCAGGGCTGGGTGCTGATCGCGCACCGGTGGCGCGTCGGGCGAATCGAGATCGACCTGGTGGTGCGTCGGGGGAAGCTGGTGGCGTTCGTCGAGGTCAAAACCAGGCGAGGGGACGCCTTCGGGCACCCCTTTGAGGCGGTCACCGGTGCCAAGCGCCGGGAGATCGTCAAAGCGGCCCGGGCTTGGACCGATCGCCATGGCGCACCGGATGATATCTACCGATTCGACTGTATCGGCATACAGAACAACAAGTTAACGCACCTCGAGGACGCATTTCGGCCCGGTTGGCGCTAAACCACGCTTCGGCTTATATTCGGGCTCACCACTCAAGCTCGAGGCGCTCTACCAATGATGACGAGGACTCCTGTGGCGGCAGACCCCCAAGAAAACCCGAAGCTGTCGGATGACCGCCGGAAGGCGCTCAACCTCGCCATCACCCAGATCGAGAAGAGCATCGGCAAGGGCGCCATCATGCGGATGGGTGCCGAAGCGCGTGTTCGCGTGGAGGCCATCCCGACCGGCGCCATCAACCTCGATGCGGCCATCGGCATCGGCGGGATCCCGCGCGGCCGGGTGACCGAGATCTTCGGTCCCGAATCGAGCGGCAAGACCACGCTCGCCCTGCACGTGGTGGCCCGGGCGCAAAAGGCGGGTGGCGCGGCCGCCTACATCGACGCGGAGCATGCTCTCGACGTCGAGTACGCGAAGAAGCTGGGCGTCGACATCGACAACCTCCTCGTCTCCCAGCCGGACACCGGGGAACAGGCCCTGGAGATCTGCGAGATCCTGGTACGGTCCGGGGCGGTGGACGTCGTGGTGGTGGACTCGGTCGCCGCGTTGGTGCCGAAGGCCGAAATCGAAGGCGAGATGGGTGATTCCCACATGGGCCTGCAGGCCCGGCTGATGAGCCAGGCCCTCCGCAAGCTGGCGGGCGCCATCAATCGGTCCCGCACCGCCGTGATCTTCATCAATCAGCTTCGTGAGAAGATCGGCGTGATGTTCGGCAACCCGGAAACCACCACCGGCGGCCGGGCGCTCAAGTTCTACGCTTCGCTCCGCCTCGACGTCCGGCGCATCGGCCCGGTGAAGGAGCGCGAGACGGTGATCGGCAATCACGTCCGGGTGAAGGTCGTGAAAAACAAGGTGGCGCCGCCGTTCCGTCAGGCGGAATTCGACCTGATGTTCGACGAGGGCATCAGCCACGAATCGCTGCTGGTCGACATCGCCGCCGAAGCCGGCATCATCGAGAAGGCCGGCGCGTGGTACGCGTACGGCAAGGAGCGGATCGGGCAGGGCCGCGAAAATGCCAAGATGTACCTGAAGGATCACCCCGAGATGGCGCTCGAGATCGAGCTCAAGGTCAAAGAGGTGCTCGGGATGAAGAGCTCGGCCGCCGGGTCTACCGAGACGGCGACCGATGAGGAGGCCCCCGCGGCGGAGGAGTAGTGCCCATCTGCACCGGACTCGCCCCCGATCCTCGCCGCCCCGGCTACCGCGTGGTGGAAGTGGATCGGGGGCGTTTCGCGTCCCTCCCGGACGACGCCCTCCGGCCCCTCGCGCTCACCGTCGGCGCGGAAGTCACTCCGGAAATCCGCGGCACACTGGAGACCCTCGCCGAGGTCGAAGGCGCCTACCAGGCCGCGATCCGTCTGGAGCGGCTCCGTTCCCATGCGAAACGGGATCTCCGCCGTCGCCTCCTGCAGAAGCAGCACCGCGGAGAAATCGTGGATCAGGCGATCGCCCGCCTCGAGTGGACCGGCATCATCGACGACCGCCGGTTCGCGGAGACCTTCGCGCGAGCCAAGGTCGCCCGTGGGAGGGGCCCCAGCCGGGTACTCCGGGATCTCCTGACGCAGGGAGTGGACCG
>Ga0070730_10001482_pt1 | contig 22557 bp, 18 predicted proteins | sample Coa_R1_3_FD_66447 | JGI IMG/M metagenome (GOLD analysis project Ga0070730, IMG submission 66447) | Surface soil microbial communities from Centralia Pennsylvania, which are recovering from an underground coalmine fire - Coalmine... | ecosystem: Environmental > Terrestrial > Soil > Unclassified ... | reverse complement strand
CGCACGCGCGAGGAATCAGGTCGTCTTGACTGCGAGGTGGCGCGACATCCGCAGCGCCGCCTCCCGGCCCTGATAGTAGCCTTGGACGACGCCGAGCTGGTTGAATCCCAGGCTCTCGTAGAAGGCGCGCGCCGCTGCGTTGCGGGTGCGTAGTTCGAGGTTGATGCGAAACACCCCCGCTTCGATGGCGGTCGCGGTCAGCCAGCCCATGAGCTGGCGTCCGAGGCCCTGGCGGCGATGATCTGGCGCGACCGCCAGAAGATTGAGGTGCGCCACCTCGTCGCCGAAGTGCATGATGGCGAAAGCGGCGAGTTGCCGGCCGTCGCCGCGCCGCGCCCGCCGCGCCACCACGACGGAGGAATCCGTGCCCGAAATGAAATGTTGTACGCGGGCCGGAGTCCACGACCAGGTCAGACCCTCCTCGACCAGATCGCGCGACATCTCAGCGATTTCGCGGGCATCCGATGCGCGCGCCAACCCGAGTGTCGAGAGTTGCGACATATCAGGGCGGCGCCTCCGTCTTGACCGGCGGTGAAGGCCGCCCCGGCAATCCGCCCGGCGCCGCCGGCAGGCGGTTCATCAACTCCGCCACGGCGCGCTCGAGCTGCGGGTCATGGCCCTTGAGCACGGCGACCGGATCCTGTTCGACCACGATGTCCGGATCGACGCCGTGACCTTCGATGATCCAGTGACCTTCCGTGTCCGCCGCGCCGAACTCCGGCACGAACACCGTGCCGCCGTCGAGCAACGGTCCGCGGTCCGTGACGCCCACCACGCCGCCCCAGGTACGCTTACCGACGAGCAGGCCGATCTGCCACTGCCTGAAGGCGTTCGAGAAGATATCGCCGTCGGAGGCCGTATCCTCGTTGATGACGGCCGCCTTGGGTCCGGTCTGGACGACGCGCGGGTAGGTATCGGGAGTCTCGTGATTGCGCGCGAACGCGGTTCCGTGCAGCGTTCTCGCCAGCCGCTCGATGAGCATCTCCGAAATGTTGCCGCCGCCATTGTCACGCAAATCGACGAGGAGTCCTTCCTTGCGCACTTGCGGATACCACCATTTGATGAATTCGCGAAAGCCGGCCTCGCCCATGTCGGGCAGGTGGATGTATCCCAGTCGTCCGTGGCTCAAGGAATTCACGCGCTCGCGATTGGACGCACTCCACTCAAGATACAAGAGCGCCGTTTCGCTGGCCAGCGGCGTGTACCGGATCGTGCGCGGCGACTTGCCGTCGGCGTTGGCGGACACGCGCCATTCCACGGCCTGATTGGGCGGGGCCCGCAGTAGTTCATAGGGATCGATCCCGGCCTTCAGCTCGCGTCCGTTGATTGCCAGCACATAATCGCCGGGGTGCACGTCCACTCCGACTTCGGTGAGCGGTGAGCGATACAGATCCTCCTCGTTTTGACCGGCAAAGATCCCGGCGATCCTATATCTGCCCGACGCCGGGTCGAGGGCGAAGCGCGCGCCCGGCAATCCGACGAACGGCCGCTTCGGCAGACCCAAATCGCCCCCCTCGATGTAGGCGTGCTGAACGACCAGTTCGGAGATCATCTCGGCAATCACGTAGTTAAGATCAGCGCGGTGCCCGACATGCTCGACCAGGGGTTCGTATTTCCGGCGCAATGCCTCCCAGTCGTAGCCATGCATGTTCGAGACATAGAAATAGTCCCGGTAGCGCCGCCAGACCTCGCGAAAGATTTCGTGCCACTCCTCGGTAGGGACCCGCGTGGTCAGCAAGCCGGCCAGGGAGACGGCTTTGCCGTCGTCGCTCCTTGCGCCGTCGCCTTTGCCGCCATCGCCCCTGCCGACCTCGTAATACTTGATCTCCTTGTTCGGATTCTGCGCGAGCACGTGCTTGCCGTCGGCGGTGAGCGACCACTCTGAAGCGTCGTCGACGAGAGTCTTGGCTTCGCGGTCCTTGATGGTATAGACCATGATTTTGGATTTTACGAGCCCTTCCCGCCCGTAGGAGAAGGGACCATTTTGCTGATAGATCAGGTTTTCGTCGGTGACGTGCAATTCGCTCAAGTTGTCCGCTTCCAGGGGGACGCGGATGGCGCGCCCGACGATGCCGTCGAAATCGATCTTGACGGTACGCTTGGCGTGGTCTTTTTCCGGGTCTTTCCCTTTGCCCCTCTCGTTCCTTCTTTCGTCTGCTTGGTTCCGGTCCGCGTCCTTGCCGCTCTCCTGCGCGCCGCCCGGTTCATCGTCGCGAACGCCGTAGGGATTCGTGACGCCCCGGCGCAGGGCCACGGCGAAAATCCCGATTTGCCGGTCGGTCGCGAAGTTGAATTCGACGGTGCTCATCACCGGTCGATATTCACGGGCGCTCAAGAAATACAACAGTTCGCCATCGGGAGCCCATGCGGGGGATTGTGCGTCGAAGTACTCGGGAGTCACGCGCCGCGACTTGCCGTCGGCCACAGACCAGATATGGACGCCTGACAGATGGTTGCCATCGTTCAGCGAGTAGCTCAAGTACTGACCGTCCGGCGACCACCGATAGTCGAGAGACAGCTCGGCAGGGTCCTTGGCCACGGTGATGCGGCGCTTGCTCGCCAATTCGATCACGTAGAGGCAGCCGGTCTGGTCGGACACTGCGACGCGCTTGTCGTCGGACGACCAGCGGGGAGCCATGTAGCGCCCCGTGGACCCGGACGTCACGGCTTGCGCGGGCGTGGCCCCGTCCTCGGCCTGCACATACAGCTCTTCTTCGCCGCTTCGATCCGAGACATACGCAAGGCGCTTGCCGTCGCTCGACCATGCCGCCTCGCGATCGTGCGCCGCGGAAGAGTGAGTGAGATTGCGCGCGATTCCGTGTTCCACCGGAATCGAGAACACGTCGCCGCGTGCCACGACGGCGATACGCTCTCCGCCCGGACTCACGCTGTGGCTTTCGATGTTGTCGGCCGCATTCACCGCCTGGGTACCGGCGATTATCGCATCGGCGGGCACCGTGATCGTCAACGCGCGATCCCGCTCGTTGCGGGTGTCGTAGAGATGCAATTCGCCGTCCAATTCATAGACGATCTGGCCGTCGGCGTCGGCGCTCGGCCAACGGACGTCCCAGTCGTGATAATGGGTGATCTGGCGGGTTTGGCGCGACTCGATGTCGTAGCGGTAGAGATTGAACACGCCGCTGCGATCCGAATTGAAGTAGATGGCGCCGCCGATCCACATGGGATCGCGGTCGGTGCGCGGATCCTGGGTGACCTGGATGAGCGCCGGATGCGCGAGATCGAAAATAAAGAGATCGTTCGCCCAGCCGCCCTGATAGCGCTTTTCGCTGCGAAAGTCGCGCCATAGCGGTGAATAGACGATGCGCCTGCCGTCGGGAGAGAAATGTCCCGCGCCGGATACCGGCATGGGCAGCGCGGTCGCCGCACCGCCGTCCAAAGGCACGGTATACAGCTTCGACGCCGCGAGAATGTAGGCGTCGCGGGCCGACCGGAACAGCACGGCGGCGCCGTCGGGCGTCCAGCCGTAGACCTGGTTATCGTAGCCCCAGCGATCGGCCAGCGGGCCCTTCGCGGGATAGAACGTGAGCTGCTTGGGAGCTCCGCCTCCGGAAGGCATGACGTACACCTGTTCATCGCCGCCATATTGACCGGTGAACGCGATGTGCCGCCCATCGGGCGAGAACTTGCCGAACAATTCGAGGCCGGGATGCGAGGTTAGCCTCGCCGCCGTTCCCCCTTGCGTGCCGACCGTCCACAAATCACCCGCATAGCTGAACACGATGCGGTCGCGCCAGACATCCGGGAACCGCAGCAGCCTGGTGCCGGCGGCTTGCGCCGCCGACAGCCAGAGGAGGGCGACCGCGGCGGCATACACGGCGCGACGCAGAAGCCTGTCTGAGTATTCGGGACCGGGCAGATTCCCCCTCATGCGGCGTTGTCGCTCATCGGGTATCTACCCAACCTCGTCGGCTCCGCCACTCCGGGGAGATCTGCCGCGGTCGCGGCCACGGGGAATACTCAGACAGGCTCCTTGTTGGCGCACGCCGTCAGCGGCTCCGGTAGCGATCCGTGGCGGAGACGAGTTCGTGAATGTTGCCGGGTTCGAAGGCGGAATGTCCCGCATCCGCAACCAGCCGGAAATCCGCCTCGGGCCAGACCCGATGCAAATCCCACGCGGTGGTTGCGGGGCAAACCACATCGTAGCGACCCTGCACGATGGTCGCCGGAATGTGCCGGATGCGCTCCACATCGTCCAGCAATTGAGTTTCGCTGCGCAGAAATCCACGGTTGACGAAGTAATGGCATTCGATGCGAGCCACCGCAAGAGCGAACTGGTCCTCGCCCCATTTTCTGATGTTGTCCGGGTTGCTGCGCAAAAAGCTGGTCGATGCCTCCCAGACGGACCAGGCGCGTGCCGCGGCGAGCGCCGCCCGTTGATCGGTGCCGGTGAGGCGCTGATAGTAGGCGTTCAGATAATCGTCGCGCTCGTCGACCGGGATGGCGTCACGATAGGCTTCCCAGTGGTCCGGGAAGAGCGCCGAGGCGCCGTGCTGGTAGAACCAGCGAATCTCGGCGTAACGAAGCAGGAAAATACCGCGCAACACGATTTCGCTCACCCGTTCCGGATACGCTTCGGAATACGCGAGGCCGAGCGTGCTGCCCCAAGAGCCTCCGAACACCAGCCAGCGCTCGATACCGAGGTGCTTGCGCAGCCGTTCGATGTCGGCCACCAGGTGCCAGGTGGTGTTCTCGACCAGGCTGGCGCTCGGGCGGCTGCGGCCGCAGCCCCGCTGATCGAATACGACGATGCGGTAGTGCCGGGGGTCGAAGAATTGCCGGGCGCGCCGGTCGGAGCCGGCCCCCGGTCCGCCGTGCAGGAAAATCGCCGGCTTGCCGGCGGGGTTGCCGCTCTCTTCGTAATAGATCTCGTGCAGTTCGGATACCCGCAGGTATCCGTGCCGGTAGGGTTCGATCGCCGGGTACAGCCCGCGATTAGGGATGGCGGCCGAGCGCACCGAAACCGCCGAACGGGAGGTGGCCTTAGGTAAAGCCACGGAGCGTGCCGCGACCCGCGCCCTCGGCTTCCCCTTGGGAGCCGGACGCTTGACCTTGACCACACCGGAACGCCGCGCAACGGTGCGCGTCGCCTCGGCCTGTGCGCCTTTTCGTTTCTTCATCCGCCTATCCTCTGGTTTCATGAATTCCAACCCGCCGTAATCGATACCCGCAGCCAAGCCACCACCAGCGATCGATGTCCGCTGCCCGCTAGGCTCGCTGCACCAAAGGTCCCAGCGGGCGCCCCCCGATCAGGTGCACGTGCAGGTGGTAGACCTCCTGACCGCTGTCGGGATTGCAGTTGATGATCAACCGGTAGCCGCTCTTGGCAACGCCATGCTCGCGTGCGAGGTCGCGTGCGACAATGATCATGTGGCCGAGCAGTGCTTCGTCTTCGTCTTCGATGTCGTCCGTCGTCGGAATGACCTTGTTGGGTACGATCAATATATGTACCGGCGCGGCGGGTCGAATGTCCAGGAAGGCGACCACGCGCGAATCCCGGTAGACAATCTTGGCCGGCAGTTCGCCGGCAATGATCTTCTCGAAAAGCGTAGGCATTTCATACGCCTCCGGTGAATGGGGGCCCCAAGATTAGCAGGATCGGGGCCGACGGCCCGAGTTCCGATACATCCGGGCGGCGGGCCGGCGGGTGCGAGCGAGACCCGGTCGCGAATGGTAATGGGAACTATTCTCATATACAATTAGAGCATGGATATTGTACGGGACTCGGGTGCGGGATCCATTGTGGCGGCGGAGGCTGCGGGGCCGGTGGGTGCTGGCGGCCCGCGGCTTGATGAAGTTGCGACGGGTGCTGCCGGGGAACTGCCGCTTGCCGACCTTCAAACCGGTGCGCCGGCACGGGTGGTTTCCGTGTCCGCCACCGACGGGACCTCGGGCCATCCTGGGGCGTCCGGCGGATTGAGCCGCCGGCTGGCCGAACTCGGCTTCCTGCCGGGGGAAACACTGCGAATCGTCGCTCGCGGCTTTCTGGGACGCGAACCGATCGCCGTACGCATCGGAACCGGCACCTTTGCGCTGCGCCTCTTCGAGGCCGCTTGCATCCGGGTGTGCCCCGAGCACCAGCCGCTCCCTTAAACGTCCATGGAGGCCGCACTCAGTGCTCCCGGTCCGCTGGTCGCGTTGGTGGGCAACCCCAACTGCGGCAAGACGGCGCTATTCAACATTCTGACGGGCAGCCGCCAGAAAGTCGCCAATTACGCCGGCGTCACGGTGGAGCGCAAGGAAGGCTCATTGACCACGCCGTCGGGCCGCAAGGTGCGGATCCTCGATCTGCCGGGCGCCTACAGTCTCGATCCGCTGACCCCCGATGAACAAGTGACCGTCGACGTCCTGCTCGGCCGTCGGGCGGGGGAAGTCCCGCCGGACTTCGTGATCTGCGTTACCGACGCGACCAATCTGCGTCAGAACCTGCGGCTGGTATTGAGTTTGAAGCGGCTGGGTCTGCCCATGGTGATTGCCCTCAACATGACGGACATCGCGCGCCGCAAGGGGATCGTCATCGACGCGGACAAGCTGGCGGCTGAATTTGGCGTGCCGGTGGTCGAAACGGTCGGCGTGAAGACCTCCGGCGCGGCCGCGCTCGTTGGCATGCTCAATCAGCTGAAGGCGCCGGCGCAACCGCACCGGGCCGCGCAGTGGCGAACCCCGACGGCGGCGGACATCGCCCACGATCAGAACGAGGTGCGGCGCATTCTCGGCGTGGTGGGCGGCGGCCGGTTGGACGGGGTCACGCTCGACGACCGGATCGACGCCGTGGTGCTGCATCCGGTGGCCGGACCATTGATTCTCGGCATCATTTTGTTTCTGGTATTCCAAGCCGTGTTCGCCTGGGCGCAGGCGCCGATGGACGCCATCAAAGCCGGCGTGGGCCTCGTCGGGGAGTGGGTGAACCACGCGCTGCCGGCGAGTCTGCTCAAGGATCTGTTGGTCAACGGCGTGCTTGCCGGCGTCGGCAGCGTACTGGTGTTCCTGCCGCAGATATTGATTCTGTTCTTCTTCATTCTCTCGCTCGAAGAGTCGGGCTATTTGCCGCGCGCCGCCTTCCTGCTGGATCGGATGATGGGCAGCGTAGGATTGTCCGGCCGGGCGTTCATCCCTTTGCTGTCGAGCTTCGCATGCGCGATTCCCGGCATCATGGCGACGCGCACCATTCAAAATCCGCGCGACCGGCTCCGCACCATCATGATCGCTCCGTTGATGACCTGCTCGGCGCGCCTGCCGGTGTACGCGCTCATCATCGGCGCCTTCATCCCGCGGCGGCAGGTGTGGGGCGGCTTGCAGTTGCAGGGCTTGGTGCTGTTCGCGCTCTACCTCGCGGGCATCGTGAGCGCGATGGCGGTCGCCTATCTGTTGGGGCGCCGCGGCGCACGGTTCCATTCACTGATGCTGGAGCTGCCTGCATATCATTGGCCGAACCTCCGGAATCTCGCCATCGGTCTGTGGCAGCGCGTGGAGATCTTCTTGAGCCGCGTCGGGACGATCATCTTGTCGTTGATGGTCATTCTCTGGGCTTTGAGTTCGTTTCCCGCGCCCCCGGCCGGTGCCACGGGTCCGGCCATTCAATACAGCATCGCCGGGCACCTCGGTGCGTGGCTCTCCGTGATCTTCGCACCGATCGGATTCAATTGGCAGATTTCGATCGCACTGGTGCCGGGGCTCGCGGCCCGCGAGGTCGCGGTCGGCGCCCTGGGAACCGTATATGCCTTGTCCGCCGGCGGCAGCGACGTGAGCGGCGCGCTCACGCCGTTGATCGCGCAGTCTTGGAGCCTGCCGACCGCGCTGTCCCTGCTCGCCTGGTACGTGTTCGCTCCGCAATGCCTGTCGACGCTGGCGACCGTGAAGCGCGAGACCAATTCCTGGCGCTATCCCATCATCATGGCGGGTTATCTTTTCGGTCTGGCGTATGCCGGCTCGTGGATCACTTACCATATGGCGTCGGCCTTGACGGCGTCCTAGATGGACGGCCTGCTCGATAAATTCCTGGTCGGCGCTGCACTGCTCGCAAGCGCCATCCATGCGCTGCTCTCGCTGGGACCGCGGACCTGGAAGCACTCTGTGCTGATCCGCGCGGCGGCTTCGATTCGATCCATCGCGGCGACGCCGGGCCTGCGCCGGGTCTCGAGGCGCTTGGAGGCAGCGGCCGGCAAGCCTTCCGGCGCGTGCGGTGGATGCGAGGGTTGCGGTCGCCGGCTCAAGTCCCGGTAAGCCGTCGTCGCCTCCCGGTAAATCGTGTTCGCCGCCTTTCAGTATAATGGCGCAGCGCTACCGCTCCACCGCTCACGATCGCCAGAGTCAAGCATGCCCCTACCGCCGATCCTGCAAGACCGCCTGCGGCTTCCCGTGGTCGGTGCGCCGATGTTCATCGTTTCCACCCCGGCCCTGGTGACGGCACAGTGCAAGGCGGGGATCGTGGGCTCATTCCCCGCACTGAATGCGCGGCCGGCCTCGCAGCTCGACGAATGGCTGGCGCAGATCACCGAGGAGCTGGCCGCCCACGCGCGCGACAATCCGCGGACCAAAGTCGCGCCGTTCGCCGTGAATCAGATCGTCCACGCGAGCAACGATCGCCTGGAGCAGGACATGCGCCTGTGCGTCAAACACCGCGTGCCGATCGTCATCACGAGTCTGCGGCCTCCGGCCGAGGTCGTGAGTGCGGTGCACGGCTATGGCGGCATTGTGTTTCACGATGTCATCAATCAGCGCCACGCCGAAAAGGCCGCCGCTCAGGGGGTCGACGGCATCATCGCCGTCTGTGCCGGCGCCGGCGGTCACGCTGGCGTACTCAGCCCCTTTGCGTTGGTCAAGGAGATCCGGGAAGTGTTCGCCGGTACCATCGTTCTGTCGGGCGCCATGAGCACGGGCGGCGACGTGCTCGCCGCGCAGGCTCTCGGGGCCGACCTCGCCTATCTGGGGACGCGCTTTATCGCGACCGCCGAGGCGAACGCGGGCGCCGACTACAAACGGATGCTGGTTGAAGCCCGGGCCGAGGATATCGTGTACACCTCGCTGTTCAGCGGCATCGCGGGCAATTATCTTCGGGGCAGCGTCGCCCGGGCGGGTCTGGACCCCGACAATCTTCCGGCCGCCGACAAAACCAAAATGAATTTCGGCAGCGGCGGGAACACTGCGCTCAAGGCTTGGAAGGACATCTGGAGCGCGGGTCAAAGCGTGAGCGGCATCCATGGGATCGATCCGGTGGGCGCCTTGATCGACCGAATGTCGGCCGAATACGAAGCGGCGCGAGTGCGTATCCATTGCGCCTGAACTCAGACCAACTCGAGCAATCCCTGGGGCGGGACCTCGCGGGAATTTATCTCGTGTCCGGCGACGAGCCGTTGCTGGTGGGCGAGGCTGCCGATGCGATCAGGGCGGCGGCACGCGCCGCGGGCTATGCCGACCGCACGGTCTTCTTCATCGATCGGTCGTTCGATTGGGATGCCGTCAAGCAGGCCACGCAATCGCTTTCGCTGTTTGCCGAGCGTCGTCTTTTCGAACTGCGCATGCCGAGCGGCAAGCCCGAAAAAGGTGCGGCCGCGCTCATCGACATTGCGACGCGTCCGCCCGTCGACGTGCTGTGCCTGGTGATTACCGACGATCTCGATCGAAAGGCGAGCGACACCCCATGGGTCCGCGCGGTCGAACGGCACGGGGTTTGGGTGCCGATCCGTCCGGTCGAAACCGCCGCGCTGCCGGGATGGCTGCGGGCGCGCGCCGACACGCTCCACCTCGACATGGAACCCGAGGCGGCGCAGCTCATCGTCGATCGCGTCGAGGGAAACCTGCTCGCCGCCAAGCAGGAACTCGAGAAGCTGGCGTTGCTGGCCGGCGGCCAACGCATTACCGCGGAACTCGTGCTGCGCTCGGTGGGCGACAGTGCGCGCTATGACGTGTTTCAGCTGGGGGCGGCGGCAACCGCCGGGGACGCGCAACGTGCGCTTCGAATCTTGCTCGGCCTGAAGAGCGAAGGCGTCGAGCCGACCCTGATCCTGTGGGCGCTGATTCGCGAGCTGCGCGGGTTATGGCAGGCCGGCGAACGCCGCCGCCTGCGCTCCAGCGCGCGCGGCTCCGGCTGGAATCTCGCGGCGACACCGTCTTCGGCCGCATTGGCGCGAATCGGCAAGATACCGCTCGCCGGGCTGCTGCGTCAGGCGCATCACACCGACCGCGTCATCAAGGGCCTGGCGGCCGGCGATGCCTGGACCGCGGTCACCGGCCTTGCCGCGGGAATGGCGGGCGCTTTGCAAGCAACCGAAGAATCAGGCAGGGTACCGCCATGAACCCCATGGGCATTTTCGGCGGAACCTTCGATCCGATCCATTACGCCCACTTGCGGACCGCGTTCGAGTTGCAGCAGGCGTTGCGCATGAAGGAGATCCGCTTCCTGCCGGCCGGCAATCCACCGCACCGGGATCGGCCGTTGGCGAGCGCGCAGCTGCGCTTGCAAATGGTGGAGCTCGCGGTCGCCGGTCAACCCGGATTCGTGGTCGACGACCGTGAGGTGCGCAAGGAAGGTCCTTCGTACTCGGTCGAGACCCTGGGCGAATTGCGGCATGAATATCCGGATCGCAGCATCTGCCTCATCGTCGGAATGGATGCCTTTTTGAGCCTTCCGAAGTGGCATCAGTGGCAGGAATTACTGCAGCTGGCCCATCTGGTGGTTGCACATCGACCCGGGTGGCGTGCTCCCGGCATGGGGCCGTTGGGCGAGCTTCTGGTCGATCACGGCACCGGCCGGATCGGCGATCTTCACGAGCAGCGCGCGGGCTGCATTTACATCCACGCCGTGACGCAGCTCGAGATTTCCTCGACGGAGGTCCGCCAGCTCATCGCCATGGGGCGGGATCCGCGCTTCCTCATGCCGGACGCAGTGCGTAAACTGATCCTCGAGACGAACTGTTACTCCAAAACACGGACAACTTAGTGCCAGCCAAAAAAAGGACGAAGACGACGCAAGTGGGGAGAGGCGACGCGCGCACCGCGCCGCCCAAGCGCAGGGTGAAGGCCAAAAGTGCCACCGGTTCAAGTGAGGGGACCGCCACGCCCGACAAGTTGAAGGCCGCCGCCAATCGGGATGCAGCCGCGAGGGCGGCCTCGCTGAGAGCGGTGGTCATCGACGCATTGGACGACATGAAAGCCTTGGAGATCAAGGTATTGGATGTGCGCGGCCTGACCGATGTCGCAGACACCATGATCATCGCCAGCGGCACCTCCGATCGGCACGTGCGCTCGGTGGCGCAAAAGCTGGTGGAAAAAACCAAAGCCGCAGGCTTTCGTCCGCACGGCGTCGAGGGCCAACAAGACAGCGACTGGGTGCTGATCGATCTGAATGAAATGATCGTCCACGTCATGCTGCCTCGGGTGCGGGAGTTCTACGGCCTCGAAAAGCTCTGGGACATGACGGCGGCGAAGCGGACGGCACGCGCCGGTTAATTGGAAAAAGTTGCCTGCGGGTCGACCTGCGGTCGACCAAACGCGCTCCTGCGCGTTGGTCACACAACAGCTTCGTTCCGCCGGCGACGTGAGGCCGGCTGCGCAGCAGGGGGAAATGCTTGCCGTGAAATGCCGCCTGATCGCTGCCGGGACCCGCTTGCCCGAGTGGGTCAATCAAGGTTTTCGCGAATATCAGAAGCGTCTGCGCGCGCCGCTGGTGCTCGATCTCGTCGAAATTCCGGTCGCCGCCCGCCGCGCGGGTGAAACTCCGCAGCGCGCGATTGCCCGAGAAGGAGAACACATGCTCGCCGCGCTGGGGCGGGAGGATTATGTCGTGGCGCTCGAAGTCAGCGCCAAATCGATGACCACCGAACAATTGAGCGTTTGGCTGTCCGAGCGGCTGCGCGAGGCGCGGCCGCTGGCGTTGCTCATCGGCGGCCCCGACGGGCTGTCGGATGCCTGTCGGGGCCGCGCCAATCAGAGCTGGTCGCTCTCGCCGCTCACCTTGCCGCATGGCCTGGTGCGGGTGGTGCTCGCCGAACAAATCTACCGGGCCATGAGCATGCTCGCCGGTCACCCCTATCACCGAGCGTGACTTGACGCGTAAAGGCGCCGATGTTCGGTATCCTGGCGGCATGTGCGCAAATTTCGTCTATCTTGCTTCGGGTTCGCCGCGCCGGCGTGAGCTCCTGGCCCAAATCGGAGTTCCCTTCAAGTTGCTCGACGTGACGGTGGACGAGGCCCGCCTGCCGGGGGAGGCGCCGGACGCCTACGTCGCGCGGCTTGCACGGCAGAAGGCCGACGCGGGCTGGCGGGCCCGGCCTCCCGGCGAGCCGTCGCCGGTGCTGGCCGCGGATACCACGGTGGTTCTCGACGGGAGAATCCTGGCGAAGCCCAACGACCGGCCCGACGGCGAACGCATGCTGCGTGATCTGAGCGGCCGCACGCACGAGGTGTTGACGGCGATTGCCGTGGCTAGCGCACAGGGCCTCGTTTCGCGAACGAGCCGCAGTGAAGTTTCCTTCCGGGCGATCAGTGCGGCCGAGGCCCGCGACTATTGGGCCACGGGAGAGCCGCGCGATAAAGCCGGCGGTTATGCGATTCAGGGCGGAGCGGCCGTCTTCGTCGCCGATTTGCGCGGCAGCTATTCGGGCGTGATGGGGCTGCCGCTGTTCGAAACCGCAGAACTCCTGGAGCAGGCGGGCGTCGCGCACTGGGCCTACCCGCGATGACCACTGAAATCCTCATCAACGCGAGTTCGCACGAAGCGCGCGCCGCGGTCGTCGAGAACGGCGTGCTCCAAGAAGTGTTTCTCGAGCGGGCGAGCCGCCGTGGCCTCATCAGCAATATCTACAAGGGGCGGGTATCGCGCGTCCTCCCGGGCATGCAGGCGGCGTTCATCGAGATCGGTCTGGAACGCACCGCTTTCCTGCATGCCTCCGACATTCTCGACTCGCGTCATATCGAGACCGGCATCGAGCCGCCGCGCAGCGAGAACATCCGCGCCCTGGTCGCCGAGGGCAACGAGATTCTCGTCCAGGTCGTCAAGGATCCCCTCGGGACGAAGGGTGCGCGCCTCACGACCTACATCACCCTGCCGTCGCGCTATCTCGTGTACATGCCCCAGAGCCGGGGAGTCGGCATCTCGGCGCGCATCGAAAACGAGCCCGAGCGCGAACGGCTGCGCGCGGCCGTCCAGGCCGGCGTCGAGCCCGAGGAGAATGCGGGCTATATCGTGCGCACCGCCGCGGAAGACGCGGCCCCGGAAGCCCTGCTCGCCGACATGCAATATCTGCGCAAGTTGTGGCAATTCGTCAGGCACAAGGGTTTGCGTACCGAGCCCGGCAATCTGGTGCATGGCGACCTGCCGCTGCATCTGCGGGTCTTGCGCGATCTTCTGCGCCCGACCGTCGACCGCGTGCTCATCGATCAAGCGACCGCGTACCGGGAGATGCAGGAGTTCGCCGCGACGTTCATGCCGGATGCTCTGCCGCGCCTCGAGCTGTATGTCGGCGCCCGCCCGTTGTTCGAATTGCACCACGTCGAGGAAGAAATTCAGAAGGCTCTGGAACGGAAGGTCTCCCTTAAATCGGGCGGGCATCTCATCATCGACCAGACCGAGTCGATGACCACCATCGACGTCAACACGGGTGCGTTCGTCGGCCACCGGAATCTGGAGGAGACCATTTTCCGCACCAATCTGGAAGCGGCCGTGACCATTGCGAGGCAGCTGCGCCTGCGCAATCTCGGCGGCATCATCATCATCGACTTCATCGACATGGAGGAGGCGGAGCATCGCCGGCAAGTCATTCAGGCCTTGGAGAGGGCTTTGAGCGACGATCACGTGAAGACGAATATCTCGTCGGTTTCTCCGCTGGGGCTCGTGGAAATGACCCGCAAGCGAACGCGCGAAAGTTTGGAACATCTGCTATGCCAGCCTTGTCCCACCTGTGAAGGACGGGGGTTCGTGAAGACGGCTGAAACGGTCTGCTATGAGGTTTTTCGTGAAATCGTGCGTCAATCGCGCCAATTCGAGTGTCAGCAGTTGATGGTCCTCGCCCATCAGGACGTGATCGAGCGTTTGCTGGACGAGGAGTCGCCGGCTCTCGGCGAACTGGAGCTGATGACGGGCAAGCCGATCCGACTGCAAACCGAGGCTCTGTACACCGTCGATCAGTACGACGTCGTCTTGATGTAGATGGCGCTGCGCAAAGCCGGCAAGATCCTGCTCTATTCCTGCGCGGGAACTCTTGGAATATTTTTGCTGCTGATGCTGGCCGTCAAGCTCGCGCTCGACCGCGCGCCGCAATACCAGGCGGAAATCAAGGAGTGGGTCCACGGTCGAATCGGCTACACCATCGCGTTTGCGCACGTATCTCCCGCGTTCCGCTGGTACGGGCCGGAGTTGTATTTCGATCGGCTGGAGCTGCGTTCGAAGGATGGCCGCAGGGTTCTTGCGCGCGCGGCCGGGGGGCGCATCGGTGCGGATCTGTGGCAGCTCGTGAAAAGCGGCAAGCTGTTCGCGGGGCGCGTGGAACTCGATTCACCGGACATTTCGGTCACACGCCGCGGGCCGGATGCGTTCGCGCTGGCCTCCGAGATCGAGTTGGGGGGCGGGGACTCGTCCTATCAGACCCACACCCTGGATGACTTTCCGGCGGGGACTCTCGCCATCCGCCACGGCCGCCTCACCGTACAGGACTGGAACGCCGCGTTGCCGCAGCTGGAATTGCGGGACGTCAAACTGGACTTGCGCCGCGGCAACGGCGTTGCGACGCTGGCCGTTGCAGCGAATTTGCCGGCGGTGCTGGGCGGCGGCGTCAGCGTCAACGGCACTGCGTCCGGTTTCGGCGTCTTGAATACTTTGAACTGGACGCTGCGCTGGCGGACCCGCAATTTGTCGCTCTCCGGATGGCGGCAACTCCTGCCGCAATACCTGACGAGGCTCAACAGCGGCACGGGCGGATTCGAAGTCACGGCGCGCGGGCGTGGCGCGGAACTCGCGCGGGCGGACCTCGATTGCCTGGCATCGGGCGTGACGACGCAGCTTGGGCTGGAACCGGCGGTCAAGTTCGAGCAAGTGTCCGGTGCGTTCAGCGTCACCCATTCCGGAGATCGCTGGACGCTCGAGGGGCGGCGCGTGCGTGCGCTGCGCGACGGTCACCGCGACCCGGAGTCGGAATTCGAGGCCTCCTGGCGCGAGGGTGAGGGGGGATTGGTCGAACTGCGCGCGCGGGCGAGTTATCTGCGCGCCGACACCCTGCTGCCGCTCGCCGGCCTCTTGCCGCAACGGGATCTGCGCGAGCGGCTGCAGGAAGTCGCACCTACCGGTGAATGGATCGACACGCACGTCGAGCTCATGCGCGGCGCCGTCAGCGATCCCTGGCGCTTCGCGGTGGGAGCCCATTTCCGCGGCGTCGGCTTTGCACCGGCCGGACATGCACCGGGCTTGCGCGGCTTGAGCGGTGCGCTCGATGGTACCGAGTCCGGGGGCCGCGTCACCATCGACACGCATACCGGCGTGGTGACCTGGCCACAGCAGTTCGAACAAGCCATCGATCTCGAGAACTTCAAGACGGCAATCTACTGGAAGCGCACGGCGGATGAACTGGTGGTCGCGACGCCGTCGATCGAGCTGAAAACCCGCGACGCCGCCTTGCACGGACCGGTCGCGTGGCGACAGCCCGCGGACGGCGGATCTCCGGTGCTGACCCTGGCCGTCTCGGTGGAGGACGGCAACGCAGCGCAGGCGCATCTCTATTTTCCGCGCGCTCAGCTCCATCCTCATGTGCTGGCTTGGTTGGACCGCGCGTTCGTCGGCGGGCATCTGCCCCATGCCGATGTCGTTTTCCAGGGGCCGGTACGTCATTTTCCGTTTCGCGACGGCACGGGACTCTTCCTGGCGCGCGTGCGCATCGACGGCATGACGCTCGATTATCGGGAGGGCTGGCCGCGGGCCGAGAACCTGGCGGTTTCCGCGGAATTTCGCAATGAAGGTCTGACGGCGCGCCTCCTCGGCGGGAACATCGGCAACCTCGCCGTTCAGAAGGGCGACTTGCGCTTCGTGGATTTCAAGACGGGGGAGATGCAGCTGCACGTGGCGGGAAGCGGCGATGCCGCCGATGCGCTCGACTATCTGCGTGCCACGCCGCTCGATGCCGCCGCCGCGCATGCTTTTTCCGCCGTCGACGCCGCCGGACCGGTGCGGGCCGAAGTCGATCTGTTCCTGCCGTTCAAGGCGTTCGATGAACGCCGTGTGCTCGTGCACACGCATTTGCAGGGGGTTTCGGTCAATCGCCGGTTGACCGCGGACAACGCGGCCGCGACGGCCAACGCCGCCGCCAGAAACAACACGGCCATCATGTCCGCCATGGCCGCCGTGGCCGCCACGGAGCTCTACGGCGATGCCGATATCGACGGGGGCCATGTGGCGCACGCGGACGTGCAAGGCAAGTTGCTGGGTGGGCCTTTTGAAATGCAGGCGCGGTCGCCCCACAACCGGCCGCTCGCCCGGACGGTGCTGGTGTTCAACGGTGTGCTCGCCGGCGATGCACTTCACGCCGCGCTCGGCCTGCCGGCAAACATCGCGATCGGGGGTACGACCGATTGGCACGGTGTCCTCCGAGTGGCATCGGAGCCGGTCCGAGAGCGCTCGCTGCGCATCAACGGCAGCCTTGCCGGCCTCGATCTGAACTTGCCGGAGCCGCTCGCCAAGCCTGCCGGACGGGCGCTGCCATCCTCGCTGGAGATTCAATGGCCCGCCGCCGGCGGGCCCCAGTTGCGCGTGACTCTGGGTTCCGTGCTTCGCGGTCAGATCAACCTCGATTCGGGCGCCAATGGACCGACCCTCGGCCGTGCCGCCGTCACTTTCGGCGGAGGTGCGGAACCGGCCTTGAGCGATACGCAGCTCTTGAGCACCGGCGGCAAGATCGAGCGTCTCGACCTCGAGGGCTGGCTGAAGCTCTATACGCCCGACAAGAGCGCCCGCCCGCCGGCAAATTTCCTGCGTTCCGCCCAGTTCGAGGTGGCGCAAATCGATTATCTGGGACTGTCCTTTCGCGACGTCGCGGTGAACCTGGCGGCGACCGATACGGGCTTCAAGATTGGAATCGGTGGACCCAACGTGGTGGGTTCCGTGGTGTTGCCGAACGCCGCCGAGGCCGCGGAACCGTGGAAAATGGAATTCAAGCGCCTGAAATTCCTCGCCCAATCCGACGCAGGGGTGACAAACCCAAGCGGCTCCGGTGCGGCGAGCCGCGGCGGGGCGAGCCCGGGCATCGCAAACCCGCGGCGGATTCCCGCCATCGAGTTCCACTCGGAGGAGACGATTTGGGACGAACGGCAACTCGGCGAGGTGCGGGCGCGGCTCGAAAAGCTGGAGGACGGGATCGGCCTCAAACTATTGACCGCGACGGGCGCCACCTTCACGGTGAACGCCGATGGGGCATGGCGCGGCAAGGAGGCGGGTCTGGGCCACCTCGAGGGAACCCTCACCAGTACCGACGTGGGCGGTACCCTGAAGCAACTCGGTTACGCCGCGGTCATCGAAGCCAAGGCGGGAAAAATGGACTTCGACATGAACTGGGTCGGGGCGCCGACGGCGGACGCGCTCAAAGACGCCACCGGTCATATCCAGGTTGCGCTCGACAAGGGGCAGATCACCGGGCTCAAGCCGGGCGCCGGGCGGGTCGTGGGCCTTGCCAGCGTGGCTGCCCTCCCGAGACGTCTGGCGCTGGATTTCAGCGATCTGACCGACAAGGGATTCGCGTTCGACAGCGTCCGGGGCGACTTCGATCTGCGGGAGGGCAGCGCGTTCACCGACGACGTGCTGGTCAAGGGACCGGCGGCGGAGATCGGCCTGATTGGCCGTGTGGGCTTGAAAAACAAGGATTATGACCAAACTGCAGTGGTTACCGGCAACGTCAGCAACTCACTGCCGCTGGCGGCGCTCGCGGCCGGTCCGGTGGTCGGCGGGGCCGTCTTGATCTTCACGCAAGTGTTCAAGCAGCCGCTGAAGGGATTGGCGCGGGGGTATTATCGGATCACCGGGAATTGGGATAATCCAACGGTAGAACGGATCAAGAGCGCAGACGCCGCGGCGACTGCAGAGGCACCGAAATAACATGGGTAAGGTAGCTGCCATACAGATGACCTCCGGGCACGTGGTCGAGGACAACCTCGCGGCCGCCGCGCAATTGTTGCGCGAGGCCAAGGATCTGGGCGCCGACATCGCCTGCCTGCCGGAGAATTTTTCCTTCATCGGGTTGAAGGACGCGGACAAGCTGAAGGTGGCGGAAGCCGACGGGGAGGGGCCGGTCCAGGATTTCCTGCGCGGCACGGCACGGCGGCTGCGCCTATGGATTCTGGGCGGCACCACGGTGCTCAAGGGAGACTCGGCGGCCCGGGTCGCCAATGCATCGCTCCTCATCGATTCGGACGGAAAGCGCGTCGCCCGATACGACAAGATTCATTTGTTCGATGTCGCCATTCCCGGGCGCGACGAGCGGTATCTCGAATCCACGCACGTCACCCCTGGCCGCGAGGCGGTCGTCGCCGACACGCCGGTCGGTAAATTGGGCCTTTCGGTCTGCTACGACATGCGGTTCCCCGAACTCTATCGGGATCTGGTGGCGCGCGGAGCCGAGTGGCTTGCGATGCCGGCAGCGTTCACCGTGCCGACCGGGCGCGCGCACTGGGAGACACTGCTGCGGGCGCGCGCCATCGAGAATCTCTGCTACGTGGTCGCACCGGCCCAGAGCGGTACCCATACGAGCGGGCGCGAAACGTACGGCGACACGCTGATTGCCGATTACTGGGGCGAGGTGCTGTCGCGCCTGGCCAAGGGGAGTGGAGTGATTACCGCAGACTTCGACCTCGAGAAACAGGCGGACACGCGCGCGCGTTTTCCCGCGCTCGACAACCGTCGACTCGGCCTCGGTGCGGCCGCCACGGTGCCGGCGTGAGCGCGGCTCCGCTGTTCGATGTTGCGGAGAGAATGATTCTCGCTCCCTCGGGTCTCGACGAGGGCCGGTTGTCCGCCGTGCTCGGAACCGTGATGAGCCGGGGTGTCGACTACGCGGATCTTTACTTCCAGCTGTCGCGCGAAGAGTCCTGGTCGCTGGAGGATGGCATCGTCAAGGAGGGTTCTCACAGCATCGAGCAGGGCGTCGGCGTACGAGCCATCAGCGGCGAGAAAACCGGCTTTGCCTACACGGACGAGGTGCTGCTGCCGGCGCTGGTGGAAGCCTCGGACGCGGCTCGCGCCATCGCCCGCTGCGGCGGCAGCAATGCGGTAAGAGCCTGGCAGCGGCCCGTGATTCACCGGCTCTACATGCCCATCGATCCCCTCGACACGATTCGCGACGAGGAGAAAGTCGCGTGGCTGATGAAGATCGACGCCGACACCCGGCGCGTCGACCCGCGGGTCAAACAGGTCATGGCCTCGCTGGCCGCGGTTCACGAGGTGGTGTTGATCGCCTCGAGCGACGGCACGCTGACCGCCGACGTACGCCCGTTGGTGCGCATGAACGTATCGGTGATCGTCGAGCACAACGGCCGCCGCGAGCAGGGCTACAGCGGGGGCGGCGGACGCTTCGGTCTCGAGGAGTTGCTGCGCGGCGAAGAGCCTTTCGCCCACGGCCGTGAGGCGGTTCGCCAGGCGTTGGTGAATCTGGAAGCGGTGGCGGCGCCGGCGGGGTCCATGCCGGTGGTTCTAGGTTCGGGCTGGCCCGGCATTCTGCTGCACGAAGCGATCGGTCATGGTCTCGAGGGCGACTTCAATCGCAAGGGCACTTCCGCATTCACCAACCGCATCGGCCATAAGGTCGCCGCCGATGAGATCACGGTGGTGGACGACGGCACCCTGAATCGCCGCCGCGGCTCACTGAACGTCGACGATGAAGGGACGCCGACGCAATGCACGGTGCTGATCGAGAACGGTGTGCTGCGGGGCTACATCCAGGACAAGATGAACGCCCGTTTGATGGGCATGCCGGCGACCGGCAACGGCCGCCGCGAATCCTTCGCGCACATGACCTTGCCCCGCATGACCAATACCTACATGCGTTCCGGGTCGAGGGCCCCGGAAGAAATCATCGCCTCGGTCCAGAAGGGCCTGTACGCGGTGAATTTCGGCGGCGGCCAGGTCGACATCACGTCGGGCAAGTTCGTGTTCTCCGCCAGCGAGGCGTACCTCATCGAAAATGGAAAGATCACCGCCCCGGTGAAGGGTGCGACGTTGATCGGCAACGGACCGGATGTGCTGACCAAGGTCAGCATGGTGGGCAACGACATGAAGCTCGATACCGGCGTCGGCACCTGCGGGAAGGAAGGGCAGTCGGTGCCGGTCGGAGTCGGCCAGCCCACGCTGCGCGTCGATGCGCTGACGGTGGGCGGTACCGGGTAGGCGCGGGCAGGATCGCGATAAGCTTCCTCGTGCCCGGAGGCCGAATTGGCCAGGTATTTTCCGGACCGGCGTGAATCCATTGCGCTGCGCAGTCCCTGCTCCGCGCAAGCCCGGGGTAACCATCCTTGGTTACCCGTCGAACGCATGCGTTCGACCCCTGGAGCCTGCGGGAAAAACGTCCTGTTTTTCACGCTCCGGAAAACACCTGTCCAATCCGGCCTCCTTTCGAGCTTTCAGTCGTACTGCAATACCGACGGGCCAAGGTAGTGCTACGGCGAGTCTTCGCCCGCGGAGTCGCGGCGATGCGGCGGCGCGCAGCCGGCGACCTGCGGCGCGGCGAGAAATTTCAACACCGCCGCGGAACACTCCTCCGCACACGCCTGCAGCAACAAATGCGGCCCATCGATGTCCGCAACGGCGGCGCGGGGCAGGTGTCCGATCAACGACAGGGTGGCGGCGTGCGGGATCACGCGATCGCGGCGGCCGTAGAGAACGAGCGCCGGTATGGCGATCTGTTCCAGGCACCCGACGGCGTCGACGGCGAGAATGGCTGCAAGGCGCCGCCGAAGCACTGCGCCGGCCACGCCCGCCATGGCGCGCTGCGCATTCGCGGGCGCCCGGTGCGGATTCCCCGAGCCCCACATCAGCGGCGCTCTGACCCAGCGGGGCAGCGATTTGACGGGAAGCAGAAACACGAACGGGCGTGCCCAGGCCAGCCATGGATACGGATTGCCCGCGAAAGTCCCGCAAAAAATCACTCCGGCGCGAGACCTGCCGGGGCGCTCGCCGCGATGCGCATCGCAATCGGCCCGCTGAAGGATTCGCCCAGCAGCACGTAGGGCCGGTCCCGCGGCAAGGCCGCCCGAACCCGAAGCTCGAGCTCCTCGTAGCCCAGGGGTTCATCAGGGGAGTACTCGACGACACGTGATTCGACACCGGGGCCCAAGGCCCGAAGGAAAGCCGCAAATAATTTTCCGGTGCCGTCGAGACCGGGCAGAAGCAAAAGCAGGGGGAGGCGCGGGGTGCCCGTCATGGCGCACTATGGTAGCTGCAACGGTGCACAACGGTCGCCGCAATCGCACAACCGCAACCGTGCCCCTGTATTTCTGTGCCGGGCTGCCGCCGATTGAGTGCGAGGAAACCCGAAACCCTCCGCTGCGATTGTCAATAAGACCGCGACCCCCGTCTCGGGCTGTTTGAGCACCGACCCGGTGCCGAAATGACCACCCCACGCACACCGAGCGCGCTGTTACATAACTTTCACATAACAGCCATCTCGCAGACTCGAACGAATAGTCGAATGCTCCCCGATTCTCGCAAGCAACAACCCCAAGGGAGGTTTCGAATCATGTGGCGTTCAGTCCGATCCGGTCTTGTCTGGTTGGCGATGGTTCAGTTTTCATTGGCGGGACCGATGGCGGCGGTCGCCGGAGCCGCGGATCGTGCGGCCCACGATGCCCGCAGCCCCATCAAGCACGTCATCGTCATCGTCGGCGAGAACCGGAGCTTCGATCATCTGTTTGCGACGTACGAGCCGCGAGGAGACGAGCACGTCGACAACCTCCTCGCCAAACACATCATCCGCGAGGACGGCAGTCCCGGAAAAAACTTTCCGCGATCCGTCCAGGACGCGGCCGACGCGACCGACAGCGCCGTGTATCAGTTGAGCCCGAAAATCAAGGCGCCGTTTGCCACCCTTCCCGCTCCCTTGAACGGCGGGCCGGCGAACGTGTGCGCCGACAACGGCATCTGTACGTTGGCCGACGCACAGGCTTCGGAGAACGGGCTCGCTCCCGAGTATTACCAGTACATGCTCACCGGAGGCACGGGCCTCACCGGCAAGGTGCCCGATTCGCGCATCAGCGGCGTGTCCGCGACGGCGCCGTACTCGAGCCTGCCGCCGGGTCCGTTCCAGTTGACGAATCCGAAGACCTTTCCCTACGACTCGTTTGCGGCGAGCCCGGTGCATCGCTTCTACCAGATGTGGCAGCAGCTCGACTGTGACGCATCCTATGTGTCCGAGAAAGCTCCGAGCGGCTGCCTCGCGGATCTTTTCCCATGGACGGAAGTGACGGTGGGCGCGGGCACGAACGGCCAGCCGCAACCCGCCAACTTCAGCACCGATTATGCTCCGGGGAAGAAGACCACCGGCGAGGGCGGAACCTCCATGGGATTCTACAACATGG
>Ga0070730_10001480_pt1 | contig 22561 bp, 24 predicted proteins | sample Coa_R1_3_FD_66447 | JGI IMG/M metagenome (GOLD analysis project Ga0070730, IMG submission 66447) | Surface soil microbial communities from Centralia Pennsylvania, which are recovering from an underground coalmine fire - Coalmine... | ecosystem: Environmental > Terrestrial > Soil > Unclassified ... | reverse complement strand
GCGAGTTCTAGATGTGGCGCGGGGTGGCCTTGCGAATGTGCGCCTCGACCTCGTCGTCGGTCTCGGCCTCGTCGCTCGGCTCCTGGTTCGCGAGATGCCTGCGGTGGGCCTCGACCTCGGCCTCCTCGTCCTTCCGCTGCTCGTCCGACATTGCTCCTCCTTCGAATTCTCTCCGCCCGAATGGGCGCTGTCCTCTCACTAGACGCGGGTTCGGAGACAAATCTTCCCACCAGCCCTTCAAATTCGCAACTAACCCTGCGATCCTGCGCTGGATGAGCCGCTATGCCGCTTCGCTCCGCGCCTTCGCGCAAGTGTTCGCGAACCCTCGGATTCGCAACCTGCAGCTCGCCGGGGCCGGCGCGACCCTCGGAACGTGGGCGTACGCCGTGGCGCTGCCCGTCTACGCATACGCGGCCGGAGGCGCTCGTGCGGTGAGCCTCCTCTTCTTCGCGCGATTCGTGCTCGCAGCCGTCACGGCGCCCTGGCTCGGCGTCCTCGCCGACCGCGTGTCGCGACGCCGGCTCATGCTGAGCGGAGACCTGATTCGCTCCGCGATCTTCGTCGGGATGACCGTCTCCGCAAGCGCCGGCGGCAGTCCGTACATCGTCTACGTGCTCGCGGTCACCTCGACGATCGTTTCGGGCTCGTACGCCCCGGCGCAGGCGGCGCTCATGCCCTCGCTCGTCGAATCGCCCGAGGAGCTGACGGCGGCGAATCTCGTCGGCAACACGATCGCGAGCCTGGGGATGTTCGCCGGGCCCGCGATCGGCGGCGTGCTGCTCGCGCTCAGCACGCCGTCCGCCGTGTTCGCCCTCGTCGCAGCGCTCTTCCTCTGGTCGGCGGCGTTCGTGCTCAGGGTCCCGCGTGACGAGCCTCCGCAGCGGGAGGAGCAGCCGAAGTTCCTGCGTGAGCTCAGGGAAGGGTTCGCCACCGTGTCGCGGACCCCGGCCTTGCGTGTCGTGATCTTTCTGACCACGGCGGAGGAGGTCGTCTTCGGAGCGCTCGAAGTGCTGCTCGTCGTGCTCGCGATCCGCCTCCTGCACGCCGGCAATGCCGGCTACGGCTGGCTCAACACAGCGATGGGCATCGGGAGCGTGGCCGGCGCGTTCGTCGTCGCCGCCATCGCGGCTCGACGGCGTCTCGCGGGCGGGTTCGCACTCGGGATTCTGCTCTGGGGACTCGTGCTCTGTGCCGCGGCGGCCCTGTCGACCCTGGCGCCCGCGCTCTTCCTGCTCGCGATCGTGGGCACGGCGGCGATCCTCGTTCAGGTCACGAGCGTCACGCTCCTGCAGCGCTCGGCGGACAACGAGGTGCTCGGCCGCGTCTTCGCCGTGCTCGAGAGCCTGATGCTCGCGGGAACCGCGGTCGGCGCATTGGCGGCATCGGGCCTCGTGAGCTGGCTGGGGCCGCGAGGCGCGCTCATCGCGACCGGCGCCTTCCTACCCGTCCTGCTCGTGCCGCTCTGGCCGAGCCTGCGGCGCATCGACGAGGAGGCCCGGATCGCGGAGGAGCCTCTCGAGCTGCTGCGGAAGATCGATATCTTCGCCCACCTGCCGGAGGCGGTGCTCGAGCGCCTGGCCGCCGGCGCCACCACCGTCACGGCGGCGGCCGACCAGGTCGTCGTCTCGCGCGGCGAGGCGGGCCGCCACTTCTACGTCATCGCGACCGGGCGTGCGCAGGTCGAGCTCGACGAGGGACAGACACGCGAGCTCGGCCCCGGCGACTTCTTCGGCGAGATCGCCTTGCTGCGCGACGTCCCACGGACGGCAACGGTGCGCGCGCTCGACGAGCTTCGCCTCTACGCCATCGAGAGGGACGAGTTCCTCGCCGCGGTGACCGGACACGCGCCGACGCTCGCCGCCGCCGAGAGCGTCGTCGTCTCGCGGCTGCCGATCGGCGCTCTCGGCTAGTCGGCGCCTTCGGCGAGCACGCGCTCGAGCGCACGGAGGAGATCGAAGGCCGCGTCCCGCTCGCCCTCCTCCAGCCGGGCCGCCACACGGGCGAGCGCCGCAAGCCGGCCCTCGCCCTCCAACGCCTGCCGCGCGCGCCGCGCCCGCTGCAGAAGGTCGAGCGCAATCGCGGCCTGGTTCGCGAAGAGACCGAGGAGGTCGACCTCCGCGAGCTTCAGCTTCGACTCTGCGCGCCGGTCGAGGACGTTGAGCACGCCGAGCGCACGCTCTTCGACGAGGAGCGGGACGGACATCATGCTCTTCGGGACGTAGCCGGTCGACTCCGCCTGCGTCTGCGACCAGCGCGTATCGGCGCTGAGGTCGTCGACGACGAGCGGCTGACGGGTCATGAGCACCCAGCCCGCTATCCCGTTGCTCGCCGGGAAGCGCATCCCGATCAGCTCCCCCTCTCCCTCGCCGGCAACCGCCTCGAAGACGAGCTCGTCGGTCTCCTCGTCGAGGAGGAACACGGACGACGCCTTGGCGCCGAAGATCGCGCGCGCCACCTCGACCGTCGCCTGCAGAAGCGAGCGGTGCGCCTCTTCGGCTCCGAGGACGCCCGCGGCGACGGCTGCTTCGAGGTCGCTCATGCGGCGTCCTTCGCGTTCGATGCGGTCTGGTAGAGAACGCTCTTGAGCTGGAACGGCGTCAGGTCGGGGTGTTTGGCGATCACGAGCGCGCAGATCGCCGCGATGTGCGGCGTCGCGAAGCTGTTGCCGGTGCAGCGGAGCGTCCCGCCGCCGAGCCAGGCGACGTCGAGGTCGAGCCCCCGGCCGAAGAACTCCACCGGTGGCGAGGGGTTGTAGTAGAAGGTCAGCGGATCGGGCTCCTCGTGGCTGCCGACGGAGATGACGCTCGCAAAGCGCCACGGGAAGCTCTCGACGGGCATGTTGTGGGCCGAGGCGACGAGGAGCACGCGCCGGAAGTAGGCACGGTCGGCGAGCTCGTGCAGTCGCTCCACGTACTTCGTGCGCGTCGTCGAGAGGCTCATGTTCACGATCGGGAAACCCTGCTCGATCGACCAGGCGAGCCCGCGCAACATGATCTCGCCGCCGCCGGTGTACCCCTCGCCGAGGACGCGCACGCTCGTCAGCTCGACGTCGGGAGCGACGGCCCGGACGACGCCGGCGCACGCGGTGCCGTGGCCGCAGAGGTCGCCCTCCTCGTCCTCGATCACCTGCAGCTCGCCGTCCTCGTCGCGGATCACCGCGACCGAGTGGTCGACCTTGCCGACGAGCGGATGATCGAGCTCGATCCCGCTGTCGAGGATGCAGACCCGGACGCCCGCGCCCGTGGAGCCGCCCCACGCCCACTCCCGCGTCACCTGATCCGGCAGGGTCACCGGCACGCGGATGCGATCGACCGCATCGGCGGGCAGGCTCCAGGCCGGGAGCTCCTCATCTTCCTCGAACTCGTGCAGCTCGACAGCGCTCATCGCGCACCGATCATCGCAGGATCTGCACCGCGGTCCCAAGTGGGACCGTCCGCATCAGGTAGCGGACGTCGGCCTCGGTCGCATGGAGGCACCCCGCCGAGACCGCTGAGCCGCGGCCCGACCCGGAGTGGATCCCGACGTAGTACGTGACCCTCGTGTTCCATCCGGCCGGCAGATGCGGCTGCTGCGCTGTGAGCACGAGGATGCGGGGGCCAAGCGCGGGCCCGAACGGTCCTGTGAGCTTCTCGGCGATCGCAAAGCGACCGACGGGAGTCGGCGAGCTCGGCGCCCCGATCCCGACTCGCATCGTGCGGATGATGCGGCCGTCCTTGATGACGTAGAGCAGACGCCGCGAGAGCGAGGCGCGAAGCGTCCACTGGATCGGATGGACGCCGACGTCGCGGCCGAACTTCGCCCAACCGAAGTGGCCGTTCGGAAGTGCTTCTGCGGTCACCTCCACCCAGCGGCCCCGGACGCCGACGACGCCGAGCACGAGCGGGCCGCCGAGCGGGCCGCGCGGCCCGAGGCGCAGGAGCGGCTTCCCGTTGGGCTGCGCGCGGAGCACGACCGATCCGTGCAGCGGCCTCGCGGCGAGCCCGGCCGTCGTGCCGGTCGGCGGCGCCGCCGCGTGGGAAGCGGCCGCAACGGCGGCGGCGAGGTACGCGATCAGCGCTTGGCCCATCCGTGCAATTGTGCCGCAGTGCGCGTCCGCGATCTGAACTGGTTCCAGCTCGAGGAACACCTGAGCGACGACGACCGGATCGTCCTCCCGATCGGCTCGACCGAGCAGCACGCATACCTCTCGCTCGAGACCGACAACATCCTCGCGGAACGCGTCGCGGCGGAAGCGGCCGAGCCACTCGGCGTTCCCGTGCTACCGGTGCTCGCCTACGGTCTCACGCCGAGCTTCGGCGCGTATCCCGGCTCGCCGACGCTCCGGGCGGCGACACTGGTTGCCGTCGTCCAGGACCTGCTCGACTCGCTGCATGCGCAGGGCTTCCACCGGATCCTCATCGTGAACGGCCATGGCGGGAACGCGCCCGCCGACGCCGCTCGCCGCGAATGGGGCGCCGCTCACCCCGACGCGGAGGTGCTGTTCCACAGCTGGTGGATCGGCCCGCGCGTCTGGCAACTCGTGCTAGAGCTCGACCCCGGCGCGAGCCACGCCTCCTGGATGGAGAACTTCCCCTGGACTCGCCTGGCCGGCGTCGCGCTGCCTGCGGAACGCAAGGAGCCGCTGTCGCAACCGCTCCCCGCCGCGCCGGGCGCTGTGCGTGAGGTCGCCGGAGACGGCCAGTACGGCGGCTTCTACTCCGTGCCCGACGCGGATGTCCTCCGCGTCTGGGCGGCGGGGGTCGAGGAGACCCGCGAGCTCCTTGCGGAGGGTTGGGCTACGCCGTAGGGCTCAGCCGGAATGCTGCCGCAGCCAGGCGGCCAAGTTCTGCGCCTGCTGGACTGCGTCGGCGCCCTTCGCGGGTGGCGCAACCGCGTGCGGCGTGGAAGCCGGGCGGCGGGGCGGATGCCCGCCGGTGTTGAGAGCGATCGCAGCCGCCAGCCCGGCCGCCGCGGCAGCCACGAGCGCCGCTCCCGCCGCAAGCCGCCGCGCCGTCCAGCGTCGCGCCGGTCGCACGGTCGTCGGCGCGAGGATCTCGGTCGCGAGCTGCGCGGGATCGGCAGGCACGGGCAGCGTCGCCGCGTTCGAAGCGACGGGAGCCAGGAGCCGCGCAAGGGCAGCGGCCGAGTGCGGCCTGTCGGCGGGCCTGAACGACAGGCACGCGGTCACCGCCGCAACGAGATCGGCGGGAGTACCCGGGGCGCGACCACCGAGGTCTGGAGGCGGGGAGCCCTCTGCTGCTCCGAGGTCGGCAAGCGTGCCGGCGCGCCGGGCCGGCTCGCCTGTCAGCAGCTCGTAGAGCACGGCGCCGATCGCGTAGATGTCCGCGGCAGCGCTGACCTGCTCTCCTCGAGCCTGCTCCGGGGCGAGGTACCCAACGGTGCCGAGCACCGTCCCGACCAGCGTGAGCCGGGTGCCCTCGCGACCGACGGCGAGCCCGAAGTCACCGAGCCTGAGGACACCGTCCGTGCCGAGGATGAGGTTCTGGGGCTTCACGTCCCGATGGACGAGGCCGGCCGTGTGAGCCGCCGCGAGCGCCGCGCAGGCCTGGACGCCGAGCCTCGCCACCTCGCCCGGCGGGAGCCGTCCACGTCGCGCGAGAAGCTCGGCCAGAGTCTCCCCCTCCACGTACTCCATCGCGATGAAGGGACGCCCGTCGTCCTCTCCGACGTCGAAGACGCGCACGACGTTCGGGTGCGAGAGGCGGGCCGCGAGCCGCGCTTCCCGGAGAAATCGTCGCCGCAGATCCTCGTCCCGCGCGAGATTCTCGGCAAGCCGCTTCAACGCCACCGGCCGGTCGAGCTCGACGTCGTGAGTGAGGTCGACGGTCGCCATCGCCCCGTGGCCAAGCGGACGGATGAGCTCGTACCGTCCGGCGACGCGGGCTACGGCGCTCATCCATCCCCCTGGCTGTTGTCGCCGTGCTTGGGGTGGTGGTCGTGCTTGGGCGGAGGCCCCGGGGGCCCGGGCTTCGACGGGAAGGTCACCGTCTGAGGCGGAACGGTGCAGACGATGCGATCGGCGAGCGCCTTCACGCCGGCGACGAGTTGAGACCGAAGCCGCGACGGCACCTTCGACGCTGCCTGGACGACGTCGTCGCGAAGCGAGGACGCGAGTTGCAGCGCGTGGCACTCGTCCCCTCTGGCCGCCGCGTCGGCGACCGCAGTCGCCTGGCTCGCCCAGGAGCTCGCCAGCGCGCGAGGGATCTCACGAGCAGCGGTCCGCGCCGACCGAGCCGAGCCTCCGCAGCCGGCAAGCAGGAGAGCGGCCAGAGTCACGGCAGAGACGATCCTCGACACACTTCGGCTTGTACCCCCGATCCAGTCCAACCTAGCCTCGCCAATCGGGCCCGGACCGGTTAAGCTCCTGTTAATGCCGATGCTTCACGGCTGCGCGTTTCGGGGTTGTTCGACGTTCACGCTGAGCACTTACTGCGTCGAGCACGAGCTCATGGTCCGAGCCATGAAGGAGTCGGAGCGCGCAGACAGCGTCGTCGGCGATCGCGCCGAGGACGCCCCGATGACCGCGGAGTCGCAGAGCGAAGCACCGGAGCCGGCAACGCTCTAAAGAGCCGCCAGAGCAGCCTTTTTCCTACTGGTACTCTCGCTGGATGCGGGTCGTTCCCTCGTCGCCGAGACTCCGGCGGCGTTTCCTTCGTCTCGGCATCGCGCTGCTCGTCGTCGGCGCCGTCACGACGACCGGCGTGCTGGTCAGGAGCCCCAAGGGCCCGAGCTCGGCTCCTCCGAAGAATGCTCCGCCCGCGCAGCTCGTGAAGCAGAGCACCTACGTCTCCGCCGCCGAGCGGCGCGCGATCAACAAGACGCTCGACGCATTCATCCCGGCCGGGCTAGACGGCACGGCGCCGGAGACCGCCTGGCGCCTGTCTGGCCCCGAGCTCAAGGGCGGCTCGACGCTCCGCGAGTGGCGGCATGGGACGAGCCCGATCCCCTACTACCCCGCCCGTGGCAAGACCTTCCACGACTGGACGGTGATCGACTCCGGGCCGGGTTACGTCGACTTCAACATCCTCATCCACCCACGGCGTGGTGAGGGCGGATCGTCGGAGGTCTTCTCGGGGAAGATGCTGAAGCGCGAGGGGCGCTGGGTCGTGGACGGGCTGTACACGATCGCCGTCTTCGCGCGGCCGAACAAGAAGGGCCGGCATGAGGTCGGGCCTGCCGACTACGCGGCCGGACCGGCGGCGAGCAGCGGATCGTCGGGGGCCCCGCCCAGCAGCGGAAAGAGCACGCTCGGCAAGGGATGGCTCGGCGTCATCGGCGGCGGGATCCTGTTGGCGCTCCTCTTCCCGATCGGACTCGGCGTCGCCTCGGCGATCAGGTCGCGCCGCTCCCGCCTCGCCTACGCGCGCTCCCGCGGGCAGGCACTACCTCCGCTTCCGCGCACCCCGCCATCCGCCGGCGGAGCAGGAATCGGCGGTCCGCGACACTAACTTTTCGCTGGTACTTTGGTCTTACGAGATATGGAGACTCCTTCTTCGGCTACCGGAATCCTCAATTCGCCGCGCGCACAGCGCCGCATCATGTGGATCAGCGGCAGCGTTCTGCTCGTCGGGCTGATCGTGTTTCTCGTCGCCGTCGTCTTCCGCGGCTCGCCCGGCCTCACGTCGCCGATCTCGACGGTGCCGGCAGGGCACGCGCCGAAGCTCGTCAAGGCGCCGCCGGATCCGAAGGCCTTCGCTGTTGGGCGGAAGTTCATCGAGACGGCCGTCCTCCGCAAGAACCTCGACATCGCCTATCCCCTCGTGAACCACGAGATCAAGGGCGACCAGACGCGGAAGGAATGGGACCGGGGGAACATCGCGGTGATCGGCTATCCGGCCGGCAACGCGAAGACGGCCGCCTTCACGGTGCTGTGGTCGTACAAGACGCAGGTGATGATGGTCGTCGACCTCGTCGCAAAGCAGGGATCGCACGTCCGGCCGCATCTCCCGTTCTTCCTCGGTCTAGTCCGGGCGCACAACAAGCCGAACGGGCACTGGCTCGTCAATTACTGGCAAGCCGACTACACGCCGCCGGTCCCGTACGGCGGGAACGGCTGAGTCGTAGCCGGCAAGCAGTCGGCTCGCACGCGAATCCGTTCCTGCTGTTGACGATTCGGGTCTAGGCCGAGACGAGGCCGCGGCGCGGGCCGTCGGAGCGCGGCGGCTGCAGGCCGACGCGCTGCACGCCGAGATTCGCGTCGCCGCGGGGATGGGCTGTGAGTCCGGTCGGCCAGTAGCCGAAGCCTGCCGACGCCCGGCCCGAGTTGCCCGGGAGCGACACCGTGGAGACGGCCACGAGCACCGCGGCCGCGGCCGCCGCCGCAACGGCAGCGACCCTCGACGCCATGCGCGTCGCCACCGGCCGGCGCAGCAGCAGGAACGGCGGCGCGGGCTCGAGCGGCGTCGCGCGCAGCAGAGCCGTCGACTCACTCACGTCCGCGGCGAAGGCCGCGCACGCGGGGCAGGTTGCGAGATGCCGCTCCAGCAGCACCGCCTCATGTGCCGACAGCTCGTCGTCGAGCTGCAGCGAAAGGCGCTCGCGCGCCTGATCGCAGTTGGTCCTCACATCCCTTTTGACGCCGATTCGCCGTTTGAGTTAGCAACCTTCCCTCACACGGATCAAGCCAGGCGGATTCGCGGATCGAGCCATGCGTACGCGACATCCACGAGAAAGTTGGCGACGATCACGACGAGCGTGACGAAGACGACAACGCCCACGACGACCGGAACATCGCTTGCCCTGGCCGAGCCGAGCATCTCCACGCCGAGGCCGTGCAGGTTGAACACCTGCTCCACGAAGACCACGCTGCCGAGTGCATACGCGATGTTGGTGCCGAGCAACGTCACGACGGGCAGCATGCTGTTGCGCAGGATGTGACGAAACACGACCCGGCGACCCGGGGCGCCCTTGGCCACGGCGGTACGAACGTAGTCCTCGTGCGCCACCTCCATGATGCTGGCGCGAATCATGCGGACGTAGAAGGCGGCGAAGAAGCACATGAACGTGAGCCACGGCAGGATCAGGTGGTACGCCCAGCGCGCGGGGCCGCCGCATTCGCCCGCGCTGCTCGACCTGAAATTGCAGTAGTCGGCGATCGGCGTCCAGCCGAGCTTGAAGCCGAAGACGTAAGCGAGGATCAGGCCGAGCCAGACCGGTGGCGAGGCGATGCCGACGAGAACGAACACCATTGCGACGCGGTCGAACAGCGAGCGCGGACGCAGGGCCGAAAGGATTCCGATCGGAACCGAGGTCAGGAGCCAGAGGCACGCGCCGCCGAGCACGATCGAGCCCGTGACACGGGCGTCCTGGCCGAGGATCCAGCGCACCGAGGCGCCGTTCTGGATCGAGTTGCCGAGCGACTGGTGGCGGATCATGTTCCAGATGAAGATCCAGTACTGCTGGAACACCGGCACGTCGAGATGCAGCTCGCTGCGAATGCGGGCCGCGATGATCGGTGACGCCGCGCCGATTCCGGCGAGGTGAGCGGGGTCACTCGGAACAAGCCAGAAGATCGCGTAGACGATGAGCGTGGCCACGAAGAACAGCCACACCGCCCAGAAGAGCCTACGCAGCAGGAAGCGAGCCATCAGGCCCGTGACCTCCGCGCCTCAGAACGCGCGCCGCCTCGGGTCGAACGCAGCGGCGATCACGATGAGGACGATGCCGAGAACGAACAGGGCAACCGAATTCCGCTTCGATTCCGCTCGCTCTTCAGGCGTCGCGCGCCTGATCGAGCGAGGCAGGAGGATCGACCGCGTAGGCAAGCTCGGCTGGCCGCCGAGTGGCTGCTCGGGGTGTTCGCTCGTGCCATAGTCGGCGCGCACCGGGCCTTTCAGGCCGAAGATGAAGCAGCCGACAAGCACGCCGCTGCCCGCGATGTAGAAGCCGATCGCAATCGACCGTTCGAGACTCGCGTGCACGAGCGCTCCGATGATCAGCGAGACAATGCTCGTCAGAGCGAAGATGACGCCGAAGATGATGGCCAGGCGGCGGAGCCCGCTGCGAATCACGACGCCGGCCGCTAGTCGGCCGTGCCGGCGAGGGCCGCCGGCTTGCGACGAATCTCTTGCTCGTCCATCGGCCAGTGCTCGAGCGGGAAGTGACACGCGAACTCGTGGTCTGCGTGTCCTGACACGGGGCTCAGCAGCGGCTCGTCGACGTTGCACTTGCCGTCGACGAACCGCGGGCACCGCGGGTGGAAGCGGCAGGCCGCCGGCGGATTGAGCGGGCTGGGAACGTCGCCGGTGAGCACGATCTGCCGCCGAGCCCGCCCGGCCGCCGGATCGGCGATCGGCACGGCGGAGAGCAGGGCGCCCGTGTACGGATGCTTGGGTGCCTCGTAGAGATCCTGCTTACTGCCCGTCTCGACCGGCTTGCCGAGGTACATCACCATGACGCGGTCGGAGACGTGACGCACGACATTGAGGTCGTGCGCGATGAAGATGTACGTCAGATCGAAGTCCTGCTGGAGATCCTTGAGCAGGTTGAGGATCTGCGCCTGGACGGACACGTCGAGTGCGGAGACCGGCTCGTCACAGATGACGAGCTTCGGATTGATCACAAGAGCGCGGGCAATCCCGATCCGCTGCCGCTGACCGCCCGAGAACTCGTGCGGGAAGCGGTTGTAGTGCTCCGGGTTCAGGCCGACGATCTCGAGCAGCTCCTGCACGCGGCGCTTGCGATCGTGCTCGGTGCCGATGCCGTGCACCTCGAGGGGCTCGCCGACGATCGAACCGACCCGCTTCCGCGCGTTGAGGGACGCATACGGGTCCTGGAAGACCATCATCATGTCGCGCCGGATCGGCCGCATGTCGTTGCGGTTGAGGTGCGTGATGTCGCGGCCCTCGAAGAAAATCTTCCCGCCGGTCGGCTCGAGCAGCCGGGCGAGGCAGCGAGCCATCGTCGACTTGCCGCATCCGGACTCGCCGACGACGCCGAGCGTCTGGCCCTGTTCGAGCGTGAAGCTCACGCCGTCGACCGCCTTCACCTGGGCGACTTCCTTCTGGAAGATCAGCCCACGGGTGACGGGGAAGTATTTCTGCAGTTCCTCGACGACGAGCAGAGGCTCGCTCATGCCGCGCTCCCCTCTGCCGCTTCGAACGCTGCCTTCTTCTCCGCCCAGATGCGAGCGCGCTCGTCGTCACCGAGGTGGCAGCGGAACAGATGCCCCTCGCCGACGGCGCCGGCGCGAAGCTCCGGAAGCTCCTGGCGGCAGCGGTCGAAGACGTACGCGCAGCGAGGGCTGAAGGCGCACCCCGTCGGCGGATGGAGCAGCGAAGGTGGCTGGCCCGGAATCTGCTCCAGGCGATCGGTCGTCATGGTGAGGCGCGGCAGGGAGCCGAGCAGACCCCAGGTGTAGGGCATCTCCGGCTTCGCGAAGAGGTCGTTGACCCCAGCCTCCTCGACAACCCGCCCCCCGTACATGACGAACACATCGTCGGCGAGCTCGGCGACCACACCGAGGTCGTGGGTGATCATGACGATCGCCATCTGGTGCTCTTCCTGCAGCTTCGTCATGAGCCGGAGGATCTGCGCCTGAGTCGTCACGTCGAGCGCCGTCGTCGGCTCGTCGGCGATGAGCACCTCCGGGTTGTTGATCAGCGCCATCGCGATCATCACGCGCTGGCGCATACCGCCGGAGAACTGATGCGGATAGTCGTCGACGCGCGTGTCCGCCTTCGGGATCTCGACCTCCTTGAGGATGTCGATCGCCCGCCGCCGCGCCTCGGCGCGCGTCACATCGTTGTGCAGCAGCACGGCCTCCTCGAGCTGCCACCCGATCTTCTTGACCGGGTTCAGCGAGGTCATCGGATCCTGGAAGATCATCCCGATCCGCTTACCGCGAACCTTCTGCAGGCGCTGGCCGCTGGCGCCGAGGATCTCCTCGCCGTCGAAGAGCACGGAGCCTTCGACTTCGGCATGACGCCGATCGACGAGGCCCATCACCGTGAGGAACGTCACGCTCTTGCCCGAGCCGGACTCGCCGACGACGCCGAGCGTCTTTCCGCGGTCGAGGTCGAAGCTGACGCCGGACACGGCCTTGACGATTCCGTCGTCCGTCCGGAATCGCGTCCGCAAGTCCTTTACTTCGAGCAGCGCCATGTCAGGTGTTCAGCCTGATTCGTGGATCGAGCCAGGCGTACGCGACGTCGACGAGGAAGTTGAAGACGATCACCGCCAGCGTCGCGAAGACGACGACCCCGACGACCACCGGCAGGTCGTCCTTGAACGCCGACTGGACCAGGTCCGAGCCCAGGCCACGCAGCTGGAACACCGTCTCCGTGAAGACAGCGCCGCCGAGCGCGAGGCCGATGTCCATGCCGAGGATCGTCACCACCGGGAGCATGCTGTTGCGCAAGACGTGCTGGAAGAGGACTCGCTGGGCGGACGCTCCCTTCGCGCGCGCGGTGCGGACGTAGTCCTCCGTCATCGTCTCCATGACGTTCGCCCGGATCAGGCGTACGTAGAGCGCCGCGAAAAGGAACATGAACGTCATCCAGGGCAAAATCAGGTGGTAGGCCCACTCGGCCGGCCCCGAACAGGTGCCGGCCGCGCCGCCGGGGAGAAGGTTGCAGTAACCCGCGATCGGCGTCCAGCCGAGCTTGAAGCCGATCAGGTAGGCCAGGATCAGTCCGATCCAGACCGCGGGCGCCGAGATCCCTACGAGAACGAAGACCATCGCGAACCGGTCGACGATCGAACGCGGCCGCAGGGCCGACAGGATTCCGATCGGAATCGAGAGCGCGAGCCAGAAGACCGCGCCGCCGAACACGAGCGAAGCCGTGACGGGAGCGTCCTGGCCGATGACCCACCGTACCGAGGCGCCGTTCACGAACGAGTAACCGAGAGACTGATGCTTGACCATGTTCCAGACGAAGATCCAGTACTGCTGGTAGATCGGCAGATCGAGATGGAGGCTGTGCCGGACCTGCTTGAGGATCGCCGGCACGCAGTGCACGCCGCAGGCGATCTGCGCCGGATCCGTCGGGATCACGAAGAAGATGATGTACGTGATGATCGTCGCGACGAAGAACAGGAAGAAGGCCCAGAAGATGCGCCGGATGAGGAACTGAACCACTGTCTACGTTTCCCTGTTCTCTCTCGGTTTGGAGGTTCTGGAGGGGCGCCGTGGGCGCCCCTCCAGAGTGATGCTATTCGGTCTCGGGCTGTCTAGCCGACCGACATTGCGTTGAGGATCGGATAGCCGAAGTAGTTGCTGTAGATGACGTTCTTGACCCGCTTCGCGGTGAGGTACCGGAAGGTCGGGACATAGAGCGGGAACGCCGGCGCGTACTTCGTCATCAGCGTCTTGTCCAGGGCGGCGTACGCGTTCGCGCGAGCCGTGCCGGAGAGGGACGCCGCGTGATCCATCATCGAGTTGAACTTCGAGTTGTTGAAGTAGAAGTAGTCAACATTGCCGGTCGGCTGAATCGAGCGGCCGTCGAAGTTCACGTTGATGAAGTCGAACGGGTCGAAGTAGTCGGCGCACCAACCGGAGTGGGCGATGTTGTAGTCCGTGCCCTTCGTCTCGAGCGGACCGTAGTAGTCCGTCGGGTTGGACGGCTCGAGGTTCGCGGTCAGCCCGATGTGTGCAAGCTGAGCCTTCTCGAACTGCGCCTCGTTCGTGCGGAACGTGCTCGCCTGGTTGTAGTAGATGTTCAACGCAGGCGCGCCGTTCAGAGCGCTACCGCCGACCGCCTTGGCCTTGGCGAAGTTCGGGTAGTTGCCATAGGCGCTGAACTTCTTGTAGCCGGGGAGGCCCTTGACCAGGATCTGGTCCGAAGCTGAGCCGGCGTACGGGCCGAGCAGGCGGATGATCGGCGTCCGGCCGATGGCGTAGTTCAGCGCCTTCCGGACGTTGACGTTGTTGGTCGGGGCCTTGGCGTTGTTGAACGCCTCCCAGATGATGCAGGCCTGACCGCCGACATGGAACTGGCCCTTGTTCGGGCCGCCGTAGGTCTTGGCAACCTTGGCGACGTCGTCCGCCGGGACACCGCCCATGTCGAAGTCGAGCTGGTTCTTCTCGATCTGCAGCAGCGCCGCCTCGCCGTTCGAGTTCGGGTAGCTGTTGATCACGATCTCGTTCGGGTTGGCAAGGCGCGGACCGTGGTAGTACTTGTTCCGCTTCAGCACAACCGTGCGGCCCGGCTGGTTGGTCGCGATGTAGTACGGACCAGCCGACGGGTACTTGAGGATGCCGCTCGAGACCTTCGAGTACTTCATGCTCGGCTTCACGGCGTTGAACCACTGCATGCCGAGAATCGAGACGAAGGTCGGGTTCGGCTTCGTGAGATGGAAGGTGAGCGTGAGCCCCTTCGCCGAGATGCCCGAGATGTGCTGGGTCTTTCCGTCGGTGAAGGCCTGCGCGCCGACCACCATCTTGTTCAGCTGGTCGAAGATGCCGTACTGCGCATACATCTTCGGGCTGAGGATCCGCTCCCAGGCGCGCTGGTACGAGGCGGCCGTGACGGGCGAGCCGTCGTCGAACTTCAGGCCCGAGCGGAGGTGGAACGTAACCGTCGTTCCGTTCTTCGAGATCGTCGGGAACGACTTGGCGGCTTCCGGGAACAGCTGCGAGCCGGCCTGGCCCGCCTTGTTCGGGAAGTTCACGAGGTTCAGACCGGTCGAGTAGAGAACCTCCCAGTCGTTCGTGACGTACGCGAGGCCCGGGTCGAGCGTGTCGAATGAGCCCGCCGACTGGGCGACGTGCAGCACGCCACCCTTCAGCGACTTCGCAGAGCTGACCTTCGCATTCGCGGAGGATGCAACTCCGACGGTGGTCGCCGCGATGAGCAACGCAACTCCCATGCTCAACATAAGCAGGGAGAGCACGTGCTTCCTGCGCATATGACTCCTTCCGTGGCGGGCCCGCTCGCCCTCACGAGCGGCCCGGTTGAGATGAGTGAGAGACACCAGCGACTACTGAGACGATTCCGTGTCGAAAGAGTTAGATCGTCGAGCGCGGGTCGAATGCGTCGCGCAGGCCGTCGCCGAGGAGGTTGAAGGCGATCGTGGTGAACAGGATGGCGAAGCCCGGGAAGAGCAGGATCCACACGTCGGTCTGGTAGTACGACGGCGCCTGCTGGAGCAGGTTGCCCCAGCTCGGCACATCCGCGCCGACACCCAGGCCGAGGAACGACAGGCCGGCCTCACCGAGAATGTTCTGGGCGACGAGGATGGTGGAGTAGACGATGATCGGGGCCATGAGGTGCGGCAGCAGGTGTGACCGCATGATCCGCCAGTCGCTCGCGCCGGTCATCCGCGCCGCCTCGACGAACTCCTTCTCGCGGAGCGACAGCACGACACCGCGCATGATCCTCGCCGGGTAGAACCAGCCGAACGCGGTGAAGATCAGCGCCAGGGTGAAGACTCCGCTCGGCAGGAACCCGAGTGTGATCTTGTTCAGCGCGTTCCCGGCGACGATCCGCAGCGCGATGATGAACAGGAGGTACGGAAACACCATCACGATCTCGATCATCCGGGAGACGATCGTGTCGATCCAGCCGCGGAAGTAGCCCCCGAGGAGGCCCATCAGGACGCCGATCGTCACCGAGCCGACGGTGGCGAAGATCCCGACCTCGAGCGATACCTGAGCGCCGTAGAGGATGCGCAGGAACAGGTCGCGGCCGAGCTGGTCGGCGCCGCCGAAGATGAACAGCGTGTGCCCATAGCGGCCCGGGTGAGGGACGCCGTAGTACGGCGCCTTCGAGACGTACGTCCACGGCCCGACCGGCACGTAGCTCGGGTAGCTGACGCCGTAGCCGAACTGGGTGTTCGGGCCGTGCCCGAGCAGGTGCGCCGCGAGCGGCGCGCCCGCGAAGGCTGACGCGAACAAGAAGACGATGAACCCGAAGCTGACCAGCGCGATCTTGTCGCGGCGGAGGCGGATCCAGATGAGCTCCCAGTATCCGCGGGCCTTTACTGCTTCCGGCTCCGACGGCGCGTCGCCGACCGAGAGCCCGACCGCATCAGGTGTGTCGACCCGTACGCTCACGACCGCGGGGAAAGTATCTCAAAGCACGCCGGACTGCCACCCATTCGTAGCAATTCGACGCCTTTCGTACCCGGAAGTTAGCCCCCGAGATTCGCGAACCAGTCGAGGGCGGTCGGGTTCGCGAGCGAGTCGCGGCTGGCGACCTCGGCGAGGGGAGTGCCCATCAACAGGCGCTTGACGGGCACCTCGAGGATCTTCCCCGAGAGCGTGCGCGGAATCTCGGGCGCGGCAACCACGTCGTCCGGGACGTGCCGCGGTGAGCAGTCCTCGCGAATCCGCCGCCTGATCTCCGCTTCGAGCCCGTCGTCGAGCGCCGCTCCATCCCGCAGGACGACGAACAGCGTCATCCGGCTGCCGTCGCCTTCCGGGATGTCGACGACGAGCGCGTCGAGGACGTCGTCCAGCGAGAGCACGCTGCGATAGAGCTCGCTCGTCCCCATCCGCACGCCGCCTCGGTTGATCGTCGCGTCGGAGCGGCCCGTGATGATCGCGGTGCCGCGGTCGGTGATCTCGATCCAGTCGCCGTGCCGCCAGACGCCGGGGAAGTCGGCGAAGTAGCTCTCCCGGTAGCGCGACCCGTCCTCGTCGCCCCACAGATACAGAGGCATCGACGGCATCGGCTCGGTGATGACGAGCTCGCCGACCTCGTTGACGAGCGGACGGCCGTCCTCGCTCCACGCCTCGACCTTCGCGCCGAGCGCGCGGGCCTGCAGCTCGCCGCGGTAGACCGGCAGCGTCGGCACACCGCCGACGAAGGCGGTGCAGACGTCGGTGCCGCCCGAGGTGGAGAAGAGCCAGATGTCCTCGCCGAGCTCGTCGCGGACCCAGTCGAATCCCTCGGGCGCGAGCGGCGAGCCGGTCGAGCCGACGCTGTCGAGGCGCGAGAGGTCGCGGCCCCTGCCGGCCTCGACCCCGGCCTTCTGGCACGCGGCCACGTAGCCGGCGCTCGTGCCGAAGCACGTGATGCCGGCGGCGTCGGCGAGATCCCAGAGCGTGCCGAGATCGGGATGCGCCGGATTCCCGTCGAAGAGGACGATCGACGCCTCGGAGAGCAGGGCGCCGACGAGGAAGTTCCACATCATCCAGCCGGTCGTCGTGAACCAGAAGACCCGGTCGCCGGCGCGCGCGTCGAGGTGCAGGCGGAGCTTCTTGAGGTGCTCGAGGAGGATGCCGCCCTGGCCGTGCACGATCGCCTTCGGCAGGCCGGTCGTGCCCGAGCTGTAGAGCACCCAGAGCGGGTGGTCGAACGGAAGCTGGGCGAACTCGAGCTCGGCGGGAGGCAGCTCCCATTGACCGCCCGCGAGATACGGGAGCACGAACGTCCGCCGGACGGTCGGAAGCTCGCGCTGGAGGGCTGCGACCGCGTCGCTCCGGTCGAAGTCCCTGCCGCCGTAGCGATAACCGTCGACCGCGAGGAGCACCTTGGGCTCGATCTGCGCGAAGCGGTCGAGGACGCTGCGGACGCCGAACTCCGGCGCGCAGCTCGACCAGGTCGCGCCGATGCTCGCGCAGCCGAGGAACGCGGCGATCGTCTCGGGAACGTTCGGCAGGTACGCGGCGACGCGATCGCCGGCGACGACTCCCGCTTCGCTCAGGGCTGCGGCCACCGCGCCCGCGCGGGCCCGCAGCTCGCCCCACGTCCACTCGCCGAGCGGGCGCAGCTCCGAGGCATGGTGGATCGCAACAGCCGAGTCGTCGCGGCCGCGGAAGATGTGCTCCGCGTAGCTGAGCCGAGCGCCCGGGAACCACTCCGCGCCCGGCATCTCGCGTCGCGGGAGCACGCGCTCGTACGGCTGGCTCGCCTCCACCTCGAAGAACTCCCAGACCGACGCCCAGAAGTCCTCGAGCTCGTCGACCGACCACTGCCAGAGATCGCCATAGCCCTCGAGCCGGAGGCCGCGCGTCTCGTTGACCCACTCGCGATAGCGCGTGATCGTGGCGGACGCGATCCGCTCCTCGCTCGGCGTCCAGACGATCGGCGGTGAAGACACGCCGCGATCGTAGTCCGCTCAGTGTCGTGCGGACTCGAGCGGCGTCGTCTTCGGCAGTGCTCGTATCACGTCGTCGGGCTTGCGGATGCCCGGGTCGGGAACGTTCTCGACCCGGACATCGCGCTTGACGAGTCGCGTCTCCGAGGACGTCCTGAAGGAGCAGCTCGAAGATCTGCACAGCGCGAGCGATTTGAACCCCATGCGCTTTCTCCTTTCGACTCGGATTCCCGCCGATGGGTTCCGCGCCCGTCGAACAGCAAACAGGGCGAACGGAGCTAAGGTCCCCGCGTGGCCGAGGACACCCTGAGCATCCGGGACAACCGCACCGGCGAAGAGGTCGAGATCCCGATCGTGGACGGGACGATCCGCACCACCGACCTTCGCCAGCTCGGCCTGATGGCCTACGACCCGGCGTTCCTCAACACCGCGTCGACGCGAAGCGGGATCACCTACATCGACGGCGACGCGGGAATCCTCCGCTACCGCGGCTACCCGATCGAGCAGCTCGCCGAGCACGCGAGCTTCCTGGAGACGACGTGGCTCCTGTTCGAGGGGGAGCTCCCCACCCGAGAGCAGCTAGACGCGTGGGAGGAGGAGGTTCGCGTGCACACGTACGTGCACACGAATGTCACGCAGCTCCTCGACGGCTTCCGCTACGACGCGCATCCGATGGGGATGCTGCTCGGCGCCGTCGCCGCGCTCTCGACCTTCTATCCCGACGCGAAGGAGATCGGCGACGTCGAGAGCCGCCGCCTGCAGCGCGTGCGGCTGATCGCGAAGTTCCCCACCATCGCCGCCTGGGTCTTCCGGCACAGCCGAGGGCTCCCGTACGTCTTCCCGCGCAACGACCTCGACTACATCGGCAACTTCGTCAACATGACGTTCGAGATCGGCGGCCGGCACGAACCGAACCCTGTCCTGCAGCGCGCGCTCGAGATCCTGCTCGTCCTCCACGCCGACCACGAGCAGAACGCCTCGACCAACGCGGTGCGCGGCGTCGGGTCGACGCAGGTGGATCCGTTCTCGGCCGTGTCCGCCGGGGTCGCCGCGCTCTACGGGCCGCTGCACGGCGGCGCCAACGAGGCCGTGCTGCGGATGCTCGACGAGATCGGCACGGTCGACCGCGTGCCGCAGTTCATCGAGAGCGTGAAGACGGGCCACGGGCGGCTGATGGGGTTCGGCCACCGCGTCTACAAGAGCTACGACCCGCGCGCGAAGCTGATCAAGCGCGTCGCAGACGACGTCTTCGCGCAGACGGGGCTCAACCCGAAGCTCGAGATCGCGCTCGAGCTGGAACGGATCGCGCTCGAGGACGACTACTTCGTCTCGCGCAAGCTCTACCCGAACGTCGACTTCTATTCGGGGCTTATCTACCAGGCGATGGGCTACCCGACCGACTACTTCACCGTGCTCTTCGCGCTCGGCCGACTGCCGGGCTGGCTCGCACAGTGGGAGGAGATGCTCTCCGACCCCGAGCAGAAGATCGCGCGGCCGCGGCAGGTCTACACGGGCTACGACGAACGCGAGTTCGTCCCGCTCGCGAACCGCTAGCGCTTCAGCTGCACCTTTCCCCCGTCGCCTGCGGGGGCCGAGGTGTGCTCGTGGGCGATCTTCCACGAGCCGGATGCGTCCTTGCGCAACACCCACGTCAGCCGGTTGTTCATCGAGCGGAGCTCCTCACCGCCTGCCGACAGGCCACGGTAGGTCGTGAACGCGCTCACGGCGCGCACGTCTTCGCCGGCTTCTGAACGCACCTCGTCGAACTCGACCGCGACCAGGTCGGTTCCGAGCGAGCCGAACCACTCCTCGACCATCCCGCGAAGCGCGGCCTTGCCGTCGTACGACCACACGCTCCAGAGATCGAACGTCCGGACGTCGTCGGCGTACAACTCGAGGAAGGCGTCGACGTCCTTCGCGCGCACCGCGGCGACGTACGCCTCGAGCATCTCCTTCATGTCGGCTCCATTCGTCGTGTGCTGTCAAGACCTGGAAACGAGCCCGAACTCATCGGAGAGCGCTGCACGCTCCTCGCGGGTCAACGGATTCGCGAGGGCGGCGAGCCCGGGCGCGAGCTGCGCGGGGCGGCGCGGCCCGAGCACGACGGAGACGCGCTCGTCCGCGAGCAGCCACGCCAGCGCGAGCGTCGTCGGATCTCCGCGCTGCTCGAGCGCCTCGAGCGCGTCGAACACAGCGTCGGTGCGAAGGAACTCGTACGGGCCCGGGCGGAGCGTCATCCGCGAGCCCTCGGGCGGTGGAGCATCTCGGCGGTACTTGCCCGTCAGCCAGCCGCCCATGAGCGGCGAGTGCACCTGGAACCACAGCCCGTGCTCCGCGCAGAGCGGCAGCACCTCTTCCTCGACCTCGCGATCGAGGAGCGAGTACGAGTCCTGGACGGCCGCGAAGGATCCCGCTGCGAGCGCCTTTCGCAGCTCGGCGGCGCCCACGTTGCTCAAGCCGTACGCGCCGATCTTCCCGGCGGCGACGAGCTCGTCGAAGACGCCGGCGACCTCGGCGACCGGAACGTCGGGATCCCACGCATGCGCGAGGTAGAGATCGACGCGCGCGACGCCGAGCCGCTCGAGGCTCGTGTCGATCTGCCGCCGCACGCGGGCCGGCGAGAGCCCGCGATCCTCGCCTTCGTCCATGGGGTTGAACGTCTTCGTCGTGATGCGCAGGCCCTCGGGCCGGCGCGAGCGGATCCATTCGCCGACGTACGCCTCGCTGCGCCCGCCGCCGTACGCGTCGGCCGTGTCGAACCACGTGATGCCGGCTTCCCAGGCCGCGTCCATGAGGTCGATCGCCTGCTCGAGCGTCTCGCCCTTCTCGAAGGTCGCAGGCGCCGAGCCGACGCCGCCGAAGTTCCCGCAACCGAGGATGAGACGCCTGTCCGCCTCCGGCGTACGGTCTACCGGCCGGGCGTCTGCGGCTTCGCCGCCGACGCGTCCAGCCCCTCGGTAGGCTCGCTCCATGGCGACGACCCTATTGGACGTCCAAGCCGTGCGCTCGCGCTTCTCGTCGTTGCGAGACGGCGGCTTCGTCTTCCTCGACGCGCCGGGCGGCTCGCAGGTGCCGGACGAGGTCGGCGACGCGATCGCGCGGACGCTGCGCGAGGCGAGCGCGAACATCGGCGCGACCTACGAGACGAGCAAGCGCGTCGAGCAGGTCCTGGCGACGGCGCGGGAGGACGGCGCGCGGTTCCTCGGCTGCTCGTCCGACGACGTGATCTTCGGGACGAACATGACGTGGCTCGACTTCGCGCTCTCGCGCACGGCAGCGCGCGACTGGAAGGAGGGCGACCGGATCCTCGTCTCGCGCCTCGACCACGACGGCGGCGTCGCGCCGTGGATCGAGCTTGCCGCCGACCGCGGCTTCGAGGTCGAGTGGGTGGACGTGACCGAGGATCTGCGGCTCGACTACGACGACCTCGCGAACCGGCTCGACGAGCGCGTGCGCGTCGTCGCATGCGTGGCCTCGTCGAATGCGATCGGGACGATCGTCGACGTCGCGCGAGTGTCCGAGCTCGCGCACGAGGCCGGCGCGCTGTGCTGGGTCGACGCCGTGCAGTACTCCGCGCACGTTCCGACCGACGTCCGGGCGCTCGGCTGCGACGTGCTGATCACGTCGTCGTACAAGTTCTGCGGGCCGCACGTCGGGATCGCGTACGGCCGCCACGAGCTGCTCGAATCGTGGCGCCCGTACAAGGCGCGCCCCGCCTCGTCGGAGCCGGTCGGCCGCCGCTTCGAAGTCGGGACGGCGCCGTACGAGCTCCTCGCCGGCTTTTCGGCGACGGTCGCGTACCTCGAGTCGATCGGCGGGATGGAGGCGATCGCGGCCTACGAACGCGAGCTCGGGCAGCGCTTCATCGACGGCCTGCCCACGGGGACGGCCGTCTACGGGCAGCAGACGATGGACGGCCGAGTTCCCACCTTCCTGCTCAATCTCGACGGCGTCGACGCGGTCGACGCGGCGCAGCGGCTCGGCGACGAGGGCTTCGGCGTGTGGGCGCACGACAGCTGGTACTCGCTCGGGTTGCGAGAGAAGCTCACGTACCCGGACAGCGCGCTCCGCGTGGGTCTCATCCACTACAACACCACCGACGAGATCGACCGGTTCAACGCGGCTCTTACAGCTCTCTAGTATAGGAACATATGTTCGTGTTGCATGCGGACGCGGACGCGTTCTTCGCGTCGGTCGAGCAGCGAGACGACCCGCGGCTCCGCGGCCGGCCCGTGATCGTCGGCGGCGGCGTCGTGCTGGCCGCGAGCTACGAGGCGAAGGCGTACGGCATCCGCACGGCGATGGGCGCACGGCAGGCGCGCCGGCTCTGCCGGGAGGCCGTCGTCGTCCCGCCGCGTTTCTCCGTCTACGCCGAGGCGAGCCGCGCGATGTTCGCAGTCTTCGAGGACGCGTCTCCGGTGGTCGAAGGGCTGTCGATCGACGAGGCGTTCCTCGACGTGCGCGGGATGGAGCGGATCGCGGGCGCGCCGGTCGAGATCGCCGCGCGGCTGCGCGCCGCGGTGCGCGAGCGCGTCGGGCTCCCCGTCACGGTCGGCGTGGCACGCACGAAGTTCCTCGC
>Ga0070730_10001478_pt1 | contig 22581 bp, 15 predicted proteins | sample Coa_R1_3_FD_66447 | JGI IMG/M metagenome (GOLD analysis project Ga0070730, IMG submission 66447) | Surface soil microbial communities from Centralia Pennsylvania, which are recovering from an underground coalmine fire - Coalmine... | ecosystem: Environmental > Terrestrial > Soil > Unclassified ... | reverse complement strand
GTTATTTCTGGGAATTCAATTCGCGGACAATCGCGGCGATCAGCTCGGGCTTGATGCGTTCCATGACGCGATGCACCACCTGGGCGATTGCGTCGCTATCGGCGCCCGTGGCAACCGCGGCGGCGGCCACGGCCTCAACCGGCATCTCAGCTTCAATGCTGGCGGCAATCTGCTCGGTGCTGGCCTGTGGAATCTCGGTAGCAACAGCTTTTGGAGCGCTGATGAATCCTGCCTCCGGCACCGATTCTTCAACTATTGGCCGGCCATAGGACGATGCCGCCGACTCATTTTGGGTAGTCTCCACAGAGTTATCGTGGTGGAAGTGAGCGATTTGCTCCTGAACAGCCTGAACCGTTGCAGAGCTCTCGATCTGCAGTTCGTGTGCAATTTTGGGTTCTGGATAAACGCGTGCCTCAGTTACCGGTGGTGAATATTCAAATGAAACCGGCGCCTCGGCGATAGTAGCAATCGACTCGGCTTGAATAGGTTCGATTTGAGCCGGAGGAATCTCGGCTTGGGCGTGAAAGGCAGGAAGACTCTCAAGCTGGGGTTCAGCCGGTTCCATCTTGGCGGGAACGGTGGCTTCAGCTATTTCGGAGGTTTCGTAGACGGGAGGCGGCTGCATTTCATCGGCAAATGCGGCGGTTGCCTGTGGCTCTTCATAAAGAGACATGGCTGCGGCAACGCGGGCGTCAAAGTCGTCTTCGGGAGTGGCCGCCGGACCTGCATGCGCCTTGTTACTACCAGAGCCACTATCAGATTCTTGGCCTTGCTCCACCCGCGCCTCTGCCGGTTCGGCGTAGACATTCATGGCGGCTGCCACGCGCGCTTCAAAATCATCGTCAGCGGATGCCGGTGCGGAAGGCTCTTCCGGCGGGGCTACAACATCTCGACTTTCAACGTTTTCAGTTTCTGCTATTGCTTTCTCGCCGGCCTGGGACGTAGCAAAGGCCGGAAGATCGGAGGCTATACCGACTGGAATTTCCTCGGGATTTTGCACACCGAAGGTAGTTGGAAAAGATTCCAGGGCCGCTCTTTCCGTGACCAGATTGGGATCGGCAGCCAGGGAAACTTCGGGCTGTGGCTGAATTGTTGGCTCCAATCCCGGCTCAATTCCACTGCTGGTTGCGGCAACTGATTCCGCTTGGGTGGGTTCAAATGCCGGATCGCGTTGAGCAGGCATCTTGTCTGTCAAGGTCGCGGCTGTTGGCTCTATGCGAACGCCGTCCAACTGAATGTGGGCGGCAGGGGGTTCCGGCTCTTCGTATACCGGGATCGGTTGCGTATCAGGGTACACGCCCTCGGGGTTGATCACTGACGATGATTGTGGCGACGGTTCCGAGGTCAAAACTTCAGGCACTTCCGCCGAAGGCGCTGCAACGTCAACCGACTCAACCTTGCTCGGCTCAATCTCTATGGATTCAGAGGCAACCGGCTCTGAGAAAATCGGGGTCTCCAACTGTTGGGTGGTTTCCAAAACTGAGGCCGGTTCGGGAGTAACAACGAAGTCGGAGTGTAAACCACCCGGTGCTCCCCATTCCTGCTGAGGTGGCTTTGCTTCTACTGCTTCTACAGCCTCTATAACGGAAGGAGAAACAGTCTCAATTTCCGGGATGGAAGTGAATGTCGCAGAGGGGTCGGAAGAGACAGCGGTAGACGCAATCTCCGCTGGACGTTCCGGTGCAAATTGAGAAACAGTCTCGATTTCCGGGATGGAAGTAAATGTCGCAGAGGGGTCGGGAGAGATAGCGGCAGGAGCAATTTCTACCGGAGGTTCAGGTGCAGCGGGCGCCGAAAACTCAACAGGGGACAGCGTGTCTGTTCCCAGCAAATCGCTGAAAGCGGAAACCGTGGCCATGTGATCGGGGACATCGACGGTAGGCTGGATAGTGTTCTCATCAAGATCTTCATGGGCTGGCGCAGCTACAGCAGCAACGGCGACGGGCGCCGAATTTCCGGTTGAATGCACCGCGAATTCGGAGAAGTCCGGAGGACGCTCCAGCCGGATGGTTTGTTGAACCAAAGGTGGAACCGCCGAAGGGACAATTCTCTCTTCCAGTTTTTTGACAATGGCCAGCAGGTCGCTGGCTTCGAACGGCTTGATGATGACGCCATCGGCTTTGACCCGATTCGCGTCTTCCGGCTTGTAGGGCTCCATCTTCCCCACGGTCAACAACACCGGGGTCTTCATGGTTTCGATGGAGGCGCGGACCTTCTCGCAGACTTCCAGGCCGGAGTAGCCGGGCATGTAGACATCCAGAATGATGATGTCCGGTTTGTGTTCAGCAATCTTTTTGACCGCAGCAGCGCCATTGCTCACAGCAACGACTTCATACCCAGCCTCAGTCAGGATTTTTTTGCCCATGTTCTGGGCAGTCATGCTGTCATCAGCAAATAAGATTCTCAGCGGCACGTCAAAACACCCTTCAGGCGGGAACCAACAAAAGTTACTTGTAAATACCTTTTAAGTCAATGAAAAGACTACCTCAGTACTCATGAGGTATACATCTTACAATGCCCTAAAGTGCTAGCCCGGTGGTACAGGAGAAGAGTGGCTTAGAAGGGAATCAGCTTACGCAAACCTTTCTTTCCCTTTTTTTTGCTCGTCGAATCCTGTTTCTCATTCGCATTCTGCTGGTTACTCGAATTGGTTTGCGAGCTCTGCGTGCCGGATTGATTCTGCCCTATATCGTTGACCTGCTGCGGGGGAGTTGGAGTGGTGTCCGTTGCGGTTGGCTGCGTGGCCTTCCCAGTGCCTGGAATCGGTTGGTTGGGGCCCGGCGCTGCGCCGCTGGTGCCGATGGTTTCAACGCCTACTTTGTTGTTCGAAACAGGGGCCGGTTCACCCTTCATCGCCGTCTCGATGTGCTTCATGAATGCCGGGGCACTATTGACCTCTTCATCTTCCATGCTGGGTTCACCGGCCTTGGAGGCCTTAGCAACATCCGGGTGTTTGGTGAAATTTCCCTTTAATCGTCCGAATCTGCCGGTTTCGCCGCGGCTGTCTTCTTCAGCCTTACTGGCCGCGATGGCCTCCGCGGTGGGCGACGGAATGGGAGCTTTTAAATCGGCCAGCTTCCTTCGGGCATCGTCGGCGCGGCCCATGGCCGGATAACGCGTGATGATGCGGGAGTAAGCTTCGATAGCGCTCTTTTCCAGTTCGGCAACTGTTTTCTCACGATTGGCGTCGGTGATGTTTTTCTGGGCGCGCACAGCGTCCGCTTCTCTTTGATAGATATTGCCAAGCGTAAAGAGAGCTTCATCAATATTGCTGTAGAGAGGATAAGAGTCAACCAGAGATTTCAATCGCGCCTGGGACGCGGCCATGTTGTCACGCAGGAAATAAAAACGGGCTATGCGGTATTGCCGTTCCGCCAACACCTCCTGCACCTCCCTTAGCCGCTGCTTGGCTTCGGGCACCAACTTGCTGTCAGGGAACGTCTTGATCAGATTTTTGTATTCATCTTCAGCGCGCACCGCCTGGTTAAAATCCCGGTCTGGCTTTTCCATCTGCCGATAATGAATGTTGGCAACTTTCAACTGGGCTTCGGAAGCTTCCGGCAGATTGGGGAAGAAGGTGATGAAATCCTTGTATTCAGCTTCCGCCTGTTGCATGGCCGCAGTACCACCCTCGGCATACCACGAATCTCCCAGGGACAACTTGGCCCGGGCAATGTACTCTGAATCCGGATAGGTGTTGATCAAAGTTTCCAGCAGGGTGCGGGCTACCGCATACTTGGCGTGTTTCATCGCATCCATGCCCCGGTCGAAAAGAACTTTGTCGGGCTGTTTGGAATCGATGTTGGCGATGGGGTTCTGGACTTTGGAGTGACGGCATCCGGCCACAAAAATAAAGCCCGCAAGCACAACTGAAATCATCAATTTTCGAAACATTTCCTACCCTCTGGCAGCAGTAATTCAGACTTTTTGCAGCTTGGCGTCTCGCGCAAGCTGCAACAACCGCTGCGAATTTTCCCTGGGATTACCGTGACTGAAAACAGCGCTGCCGGAAACCAGCACTTCAACTCCGGCAAGCACCGCTTCAGCAATCGTCTCTTCGCCGATGCCGCCGTCAATTTCAATCCTGAAGCTGGCGTTGCGGGCAGCGCGCATCATGGCCAGCTTGCGTACCTTAACAAGTGAATTCGCAATAAACTTCTGTCCGCCGAAACCTGGATTGACCGACATCACGAGTACGTGGTCCACCATGTCCAGCACGTCTTCCAGCAACTGTGCCGGAGTGGCCGGGTTGATCACCACGCCCGCATTCACGCCCTGGCTGTGAATATGCTCCAGAGTGCGATGCAGGTGGACACAAGCTTCTTGATGTACCGAAATCCAGTCCGCGCCGGCATCGACAAAAGCGGAAATATACTGATCCGGATTCTCGATCATCAGGTGAACATCCAGCGGAAGAGCTGTCGCCTTTCGCAAGGAGGCAACGACCGGAGGGCCAATCGTGATGTTGGGCACAAAATGACCATCCATCACGTCCACGTGCAAAAGAGTGGCTCCGCCTTCAGCCACTGCCTGAACGTCTTCGGCCAAACGCGCAAAATTTGCCGATAAAATGGAAGGTGCCAGTTCGATCAATGCCCACGTCTCGTCGCTGAAGTTACTAAGATTCTAGCACGTTTGCGGGGGTAACCCTTTCCCAATTCCTCCAAGAACAGGTTTCCTCGGTTCCGCCCTCCATGTACTCATGGAACGTAATAAATCCAATAACTTGCACGGAAAATGTCGTATTGAAGCCTGGAACCTGGACGCCCAAGTTGGGTGGATCCGCTGTATAGTCATTTCCATCATGGCCCTGCTCGAAATCCGCAATTTGGTGAAGGTCTACTCCACGGATGAGGGTGTTTTTGGCAAGGCCAAACGGGAAGTCTCAGCCGTAAACGGCGTTTCTCTGGACATCCATTCAGGCGAGACCCTGGGCCTGGTGGGAGAATCAGGCTGCGGAAAGAGCACTCTGGGCCGCGCAGTCCTCCGCCTGATCGAGCCAACTTCAGGGGAAGTGCGGTTCAACGGGCAGAACGTCATGACTGCTTCGCCTGACGCTCTGCGCGAGTTGCGCCGCGATATGCAGATCATTTTTCAGGACCCATTCGCATCACTCAACCCACGGATGAGGATTGAAGAAATTGTCACCGAACCATTGGTTATTCACCAGAATCGAATGGATGAAAACGGCCCTGGCAAGAACCGGCCACTCTCAAGGGCTGCATTACGGGAACAGGCTGTAGGGATGATGGAGGCGGTTGGCCTGGATATGGCCGCCTTACGCCGCTACCCCCACGAGTTTTCTGGAGGACAGCGCCAGCGAATCGGGATCGCGCGGGCCTTGATCCTGCGGCCGAAGTTTGTGGTTTGCGACGAGCCGGTTTCGGCGCTGGATGTAAGCGTGGGCGCTCAAATTGTGAACCTGTTAAAGAAGCTCCAGCAGCGGTTTGGACTTACCTACCTGTTCATCTCCCACTCCATGCCCGTGGTGCGCTATCTAAGCGATCGAATTGCGGTGATGCGCGCTGGAGAAATTGTTGAATTGGGCCCCTCTGACGAAATCACCTCAAGGCCGACGCACGAATACACTCGTTCCTTGCTGGCCGCTATGCCCGAATTGGCCTCGTATTGATTTTTGCGAAATAATATACGTAGTGAGATCCAGATGTTCTTCTCTTAAAGTCAGTATCAATTTTGGAGCGGTTTGGTAATTCGACGCAACTCAATCCTGCTCCCATCCGTCTGGAGATTACCAATACAGAAGCTCAAGGGGTAAAGATCGTTTTAAAAGGATCATAAAATCCGTCCCACTCATGCGACTGCTCTGTGACTTTTAACCCGAAGAGATTTAGTAAGAGGGCAGCTAAAAATCAATATAATAATTTCAGAGGCGTTTGCTTTTGACCTTTGATCTTCCCTAAAGTCGCGAACCGACATGACAACTCCTGCGTCCACAACTCCAGTCTCTCCCAGCGAGGTTGCCATCCTGGTTGAGGCTGCCGGACACCAACAAAAGGTTTTAGTTTCCAAGTCGCCCTTCACCATAGGCCGACTGACAGACTGCGACGTGGTTATTCCCGACGCCAGAATCTCGCGGGTCCACGCCAGCCTGGTGTGTGAAGGAGGCGAATACTTTATTGTGGATGGCGGAAGCCTCCACGGCACCTTCGTGAACGGATCGCGCTGCGACCGGGCACGGCTCAAACATAGCGACAACATCACACTGGGCGCCGCCGATCTCAAGCTTGTCTTTCTTACCGGCGGCCCGGCCAGCAGTTCCAACGTGCTGCTGAAGCTCGGAGAATCAGACAGTTCCGATCTGGAAAAGCTCCGGCTCTTTCTGGAAGCCGCCCGGAGCCTGAGTAGCGGAGTGGTTGTCAACGACGTGCTTCGCAACATGCTGGCTTACGCTCTGCGGCTCACAGTGGCCGAGCGAGGATTCGTCTATCTAAGGGAAAAAGACGGAACGACGGTGCTGGCCTGCGGGCTCGACAGCAAGGGCAATTCCATCATTGATGGTTCCAGCGTTTCGCGCTCGGTGGTGAAAGAAGCCATGTCTTCGGCCTCGGAGTTCATCATCGGCGATACCAGCCAGCAAAGTTCCCTGGCGGCACGCGAGAGCATCGTGCTCAACGATCTCCGGATGATTATTGCGATTCCCCTGCGGGCCAAGCGTCTTTCTTCCAACGAGGATGCGGCTGCCGCTGGCGAAGCGGATGGCGTCCTTTATATCGACAGCCGGTATGCATCCCGCAACCTTTCGGGTGTAAGCCATGAGGTCTTGCGCGCGCTGGCGAACGAGTGCGCGGCGGTCCTGGAGAGCGCCAAGCTGGTAGAGGCCGAGCAGGCCGCACGCCAGTATCAACAGGAGATGTCCATTGCCGCGTCCATTCAGCGCAGTCTCACCTCCGAATCTCAAGTGGAGTGTGATTTTGCCCGGGTAAACGGCCGCAGCATACCGTGCAAGGAGGTAGGCGGGGATTTTTTTGATGTCTATGTCTCCCAGGGCGCGGTCACTGCCATCGTGGCCGACGTCTCCGGCAAAGGCATTTCCGCGGCGCTGCTGGCTTCTGTGATTCACGGCATGTTTTACTCCCTGCTTTCGAGCGGCACTGCGCTGGTGGACGCGGCCACCTCGGTCAACAAGTTTCTGTGCTCACGGGTTGCCGGCCAGAAATACGCAACTCTGCTGGCGGTGCAGCTCCAGCGGAATGGCCAGTTGGGCATCTTGAATTGCGGGCATGTCCCGGCCATTGTTGCCGAGAACGGAAAAGCCGCGCAGGTGACCGACGGCGACCTCCCTTTAGGGCTGATGACAGACGCAACCTTTCACCTGATTGAGCAGCAGCTATCGCCAGGTTCCCGCGTGTGCATGATTACCGATGGAATCACCGAGTCCGAGGATGTTGAGGGATCGGAGTTCGGAATGGTCAAAGTAGAGCAGCATGTTGGCGGCCCCAACCCAATAGCAGACATACTGGCGGCAGTCCAGAATTTCTGCGGTCACCTTGAAGCCCAGGACGACCGGACTGTGCTGATTCTTGAAAGAACCAATTAAGATAACCCAAAGCAGAATTCGGTAGTGGGTCATTTTGAATTTCCACAACAGTTTTTAGGCGCAACTGCACAGGGGCTAAAGCCGGCTAAAGTCCTGTATTTAAAAGATCTTTCGGCACGACTCAAGAGCTTGCGGAAAAAGTCCTTTTCGTGCGTTCTAAGTACCTGCAGCGGCTAAAGCCGGATTGATTTCAACGCTTTACGGCACGAATAAATTCGTACCCTGATACAAACCAACCACGCATAGCTCGTTTTTCCGCAAGCTGTAAAGTTGTGCCCTGTTAGGTAGTGGGTCATTTTGAATTTCCACAGTATTCACATCCAAAGGCACGGGAGCTTAAAGCCCAAATACTTTCAATGCTTTCGGCACGAGTGAACTTCCTTCGGCTCGCGAGCTCACCTCAAGGACAAGCTGTGCCCTGTTACATGTCTTCAGGCAAAATAACCCACTACCCCCTGTTACACGTCTTCACCCCACTACCCAGAATTCACATCTTTCACCATGCTTAAGTAGTAAGTTTCGAGACGAATCCGAGTACATCCGCGTAGTCCGCGGTAAGGTTTTGATTGCATGTTGACAGTGCAGGCGACGGCCAATACGATTCCCTCCTGGGACAACTGCAAATGCTTGGGCAAACAATTTCTCACTACAAAATCGTCAGCAAGCTGGGCAGCGGCGGCATGGGGGTGGTTTATGAGGCAGAGGACTTAAAACTTGGTCGCCACGTTGCGCTGAAATTCCTGCCCAAGGAACTGGAGAGCGACCCGCAAGCTATGGACCGCTTGCAGCGCGAAGCTCGCGCGGCTTCAGCGCTGAATCATCCCAATATCTGCACAATTTACGAGGTCAACGAGCACCAGGGCCAGCACTTCATCGCCATGGAGTTGCTGGAAGGAACATCTCTCGACCAGAAAATCAGCAGTGGGGCCATGCCTCTGGCGCAGTTGCTGGAGCTGTCTATACAAATCTGCGATGCCCTTGATGTTGCGCACTCCCGGCGAATTCTTCATCGCGACATCAAGCCCGCCAACATTTTCGTAACCGACCGTGGCCAAGCCAAGATCCTTGATTTCGGGTTGGCCAAAATCACCACTGAATACCGCATCGCAGAGCCGGTGGCGGCCACCGCAGTCACCCTGGCCCCAGCCGAGCATGCTACCAACCCCGGCACCACTGTGGGCACCGTGGCCTACATGTCTCCCGAACAGGCGCTGGGTGAGCCGCTCGATCCGCGCAGCGATTTGTTTTCTTTCGGGGTTGTGCTCTACGAAATGGCCGCCGGAACGCTGCCATTCAAAGGGAACACCTCAGCCGCGTTGTTTGATTCCATCCTGCATAAGGCGCCCATTCCGCCGCTGCGGCTGAATCCCGGATTGCCTCCGGAACTTGAGCACATCATCGACAAGCTGCTGGAGAAGGACCGTGACCTGCGCTATCAGACGGCTGCTGAAGTGCGAAGCGATCTGAAGCGTCTCCGGCGGGACGCTGATCCCACTCGAATCTCGGTAGCCACCAGCGTAGCTGCAATGCCGACTGTAAGTCCCACGACAGTCTCTCCACGCTCTTCCGGCAGCACCTTGATTGCGCAAGGCGTACGGCAACATAAATTGGGTTTTGGCCTGATCACCATCATCGGGCTGTTGGTGCTGGCCGCCGCCGCTTACGGTATTTACGCCATTTTGCATCGACCTGCGTCGGTGCCCTTCCAGAGCATGAACATCACCAAGCTCACCGACAGCGGGAAGGCGTCGATGGCTGCCATCTCGCCCGACGGCAAGTATGTGGTGCATGTAGTTTCGGATGCAGGCCAGCAGAGCCTGTGGATCCGGCATATTGCAACCAACAGCAACACTCAGATCCTGCCGCCCTCGGACGGCCGCTATGCCGGACTAACTTTTGCTCCTGATGGTAATTACCTGTATTTCACCCGGACCGAGCGAGACCGCCCTGGGGTGAACCTTCTGTACCAGATTCCCGTTTTGGGAGGGACGCCCAAACTGGTGGTTACCGACGTAGATAGCCGCATCACGTTTGCTCCCGATGGCCGTCGCTTCGCATTCATACGTGACAGTTTTGCAGGCAAGAGCACGGTGATCATTGCCAACGTTGACGGCAGCAACGAGCAAAAACTGGTGGAGGTCGCCTTGCCCTCGGTATTCGGCGGTAATCCCGCCTGGTCGCCGGACGGGAAGGTGATCACCACGATGGAATTCTTTGGCGCGCAGGCCAAAGACATAGGCCGATATATGGCCATTGATGCCATCAAGGGAAGCAGAACCGAGATTGCCAGTTTCGCAGTCGCAGGACAGGTATTTGCGTCAGCATGGCTGCCGGACAATTCCGGCCTGCTGTTGGCATATAACAGCCCGGCTACAAATTGGGCCATCCAGATCGGGTACCTTGCATATCCCTCAGGCCAGTTCCGGCGGATTACCAACGACCTGAATCGTTATGATACTGGGCTCAGCGCGACCCGCGACGGAAAGTCGCTGGTGACAGTAGCGAACGAATTGTCCAGCAACATCTGGGTGATGCCGGCTGCCGGCGCGACAGATCAGGCAATCCAAGTCAGTTCGGGAAAGGCAGAAGCCATGGAATTGGATTGGACACCGGATGGAAAAATTCTTAGCAGCACTTTTTCCAATGGTTTCGAGTTTGATCTCCGTGGGAGTGATGGTGCCGGCAAGACAACTTTATTCTCGGACACAGCCCCTTTCAATCGGCCATCTGTCTGTGGTGATGGACAACAGATCGTCTTCTCCTCATTCCATTCCGGCAAAGCTGTCAGCATCTGGCGGGTTGACAGTCATGGTGGAAACCTCCAACAGCTTACGAACGGAATTCAAGACTCCAGTTCTGTGTGTTCGCCTGACGGTAAGTCTGTGTTTTATAGCTCACTCGCCGGCGGACAAGCCGCAGTGTGGAAGGTGTCTATCGATGGCGGAACGCCGCTTCGCCTCAGCCCTGGCAATGGATTGACACCGGCCGTCTCACCCGACGGGAAACTGGTAGCCTATCGCAACGTCGAAGGGACTGCGCCGAACTATCACAATGTCTTCGTGATCATCTCCAGCGGCGGCGGACCGGTCCTGCAAACGATTGCCGCAGATCCCAGGAGCGGTGGACAACTTCACTTCACACCCGATGGCCAGGCTTTGGCTTATGTCGTGAATGAACGCGGAGTCGCCAATCTCTGGACGCAGCGCCTCTCTGGCGGCGCACCCACAAAGCTGACAGATTTCAAATCAGACCTTATCTTGGATTACGCCTGGTCGCGCGACGGCAAGAAGCTCGCACTTTTGCGAGGCCAGACCAGCCGCGATGTCGTGCTGCTCACCGATACCGGCAAGTAGTGGCCCCGAGATTTCTGGCGTTCCTAAGACATTGGCACCCGTGCGATTCATCCCAAGCCATGTTGCCTAAAGGGGAGCTGCTACAATCAGCTTGTTTTGTCATTACCGCGAAGCGCCAGTTTTTGGATCTTTGAACCGCTATGACATCGGCAACAATTAAGCTCTTTTTGCCCCGCGCAGATGCGAAGAGTTTACGAACCGCCGAGATCTCCAACTGGACGGGTAAAGCTCTTGCCGCGCCGCGTACAGAGATAGACGAGCTACTTCAGCGGGAGGAACTCGACAAGGCAGGAATTTACATCCTTTCTGGTGCTGATCCGATTTCCGGTTCGCCACGCGCCTACATCGGTGAGGCAGAAGTCATTCGCGACCGCCTCAAGCAACACAGAACCAAGGAATTTTGGATTTCTGCTATCGTGTTTGTCAGCAAAGACGAGAATCTCACCAAGGCTCATGTGAGATACCTCGAGAACAGAATCCTCACCGAAGCAAACCAAGTTGGGAGGTTTTTGCTTGAGCAGAACCAAGCCGGCGGAGCAAAACTTCCCGAGTCCGACAGGGAGGATATGGAGGTTTTCCTTTCTCGTATTCGCCAGCTATTGCCGGTGCTCGGATCCGACCTGCTCATCCCCATCGCTCAACCCTTCGCGAAGCAACAACCTGGCGGTATCCTCTTCTGTCGCATGAAGGGCTCTGAAGCTCGGGGTCATCGCACGCCAGACGGCTTCGTAGTGCTTCAGGGATCTACTGCCGTATTGCAGGAGCGACCGTCGGCAAAACGATGGCCATACGTCATTGCTCTTCGCAAGCAGTTGATCGCCGATGGTACCCTCGTCCAAAAGAGAGACTTCTACGAGTTTGCAAGAGATGTGGAGTTTTCTAGCCCGAGCGCGGCCGCCGCAGTGATTGAAGGTGGCAGTGCGAACGGGCTTATTGAGTGGAGAACCAAAGATGGAAGGGTTCTCAAAGAACTCGATGAACAAATCTAGCTAGTGCTTTGGCCGCCAAGAATTGTTTCCTGATTCATCCAAAGTACTCGTACTGCAATAGCGTAGGGCTTAAAAGCCGACTGTATTTGTCGCACACCTTGAGGGCAGCGGAGCAGTTCCTTCGCTGGCGCTCAGGATGACACTGATTCTCTCTGTACTATTTTGTTTTTTTCGCCTACCGGATTTCGGCACGATTAAAGGTCGTCCAAGATACAAGTCTACACAAGATATATTTTCTCAGTGTTAAAGAACCAGCTCTAGGTTTGTTCGGTCCTTAAGATTCAGATGGCTTCCTGTTTCTGAAAGTGGCGCAGGACCGCCTCCGTCTGAGTTTTGGTGAGGATCGCATTCAGCGCGGCAGCGTCGGCTCCCTGAACCGCCCGGACGCTCCCAAAGTGCTGCAGCAATCTCTGGCGCGTGCGTTCCCCGATTCCCGGTATCTCCAATAGCTCTGATTTTCTATCGCGCATCTGGCGGCGCTTGCGGTGGAAGGTGACGGCAAAACGATGGGACTCATCGCGGACCATCTGTACCAGGTGCAGGACGGGTGAATGGCGGTCGAGCACCACCGGGTCGTCCTCCTGCCCGTAGACATAGATGATCTCTTCTTTTTTGGCGATGGCTGCCAGAGGCTGGTTGGTGATCTCCAGCCTTTCCAGGGCTTCGGCGGCAGCGTGCAACTGGCCGAGGCCGCCATCTACCAGAACCAGGCTGGGGAAACCTTTGTTCTCTTCCCGCAACCGCTTATATCGGCGCGTCACCACCTCGCGCATGGAAGCAAAATCATCCACGCCTTCCACGGTACGAACAATGAATTTTCGGTACTCGGATTTATTCATCTTTCCGTCTTCCCATACCACCATGGATGCCACCGTCTCGGCCCCCTGGATGTGGGAGATGTCGAAGCACTCGATTCGCTTGGGAACCTCCGGCAGAGTGAGTGCGTCCTGCAGAGCTTCCTGTATGGCCTTGGCCGCCGGTTTCATCACCCTAAAACGCTGGTCAAAAGACTGCTTGGCGTTTTGTGCCACCAGGTCGATCAACGATCGTTTTTCTCCACGCTGGGGCACCAGAATCTCCACTTTTTTCTGACGCTTTTCCCCCAGCAACTCTTCCAACGCAGTGCGGTCCTCAAAATCCACCGGCACCAGAACATTGTGGGGAACATATTGCTGATCAATATAGATCTGCTTCACCAGGGCCGAGAAGAACTCTCCCGGCGTGAACTCCTGGCCCGGCCCTTGTTCAGGCAGCTCCTCCCAGAAAAACTCCCGGCGGTCCAGGACTTTGCCTCCGCGCATGTGAAAGAGATTCACAGCCAGCATCTCGTTTTCATAGTGATAGGCAAGAACATCGACGTCATCGCCTTCCACGGCGGCCATCCTCTGCTTTTCCTGAAGCTGCTCCACGGTAGAGATCAGGTCGCGATACTTGGCTGCACGCTCATACTCCTGGTTCTCGGCGGCCTCGTCCATGCGACGCCGCAAAGACCGGGAAAGGTCTGTCTGGCGCCCCTCAAGAAGCAACTGCACGTCCCGCACAGCCTCCTGGTAAATCTCAGGGGTTGTAAGGTCCTTAACACATGGCCCCAGGCACCGTTTGATGTAATGTTGCAAGCACGGCCTCGGATGGTACCGTGTAAGGTCCACCTTGCAGGAAGGAACCAGAAAGTCCCGGTGGATCAGGTCCACGATCCGGTAAGCGAGGTTGCCGGGAAAGTACGGGCCAAAGTAGGCGCTGCCATCTTTCTTCAGACGGCGGGTGACATAGACCCTGGGAAAGCGCTCCGCCAGCGTCAGTTTGATATAGGGGTAAGTCTTGTCGTCTCGAAGCAGGATATTGAAGCGGGGTTTCTTCTGCTTGATCAGGTTGTTCTCAAGCGCCAGGGCCTCTTTTTCGTTGGCGACTACGATGTATTCAACATCCACCACCTCGCGCAACAGAGAGCCGGTCTTGGCGTTCGCTTCGCCCACGCCCTCCTGAAAATAAGACCGCACCCGCGCCCGCAGGCTCTTGGCCTTGCCCACATAGATGACCTCACCTTCGGCATTCTTGTAGAGATAGACGCCGGGCTGCACCGGCAGCGTTCGGATTTTCTCGATCAGGTCCATGGGGAACTAGCATTCAGCGATGAGCAATTGGCAAATAGCAATTAGCAATTGGCCAGACCGAGAAGCACTTATATTTGAGGCACCATCATCAACGAACGACATATACCAGCGTAGAGAACAGTAACGACGTCTCGTGGGAACAAAGGTTTGGCTATTTGCCAATTGCTATTTGCCAATTGCTTCCAATGTTATCAGGACGTCACTACGTAAAAATTCTACTGTTTATCGCCATCCAGCAACCGACATCGTTCAACGCGCGCCTGTAAGTTATTAATTACAAGCAAGTTACAAAAGTGCAATACCGGATGGCCAATGGCATGACAGTTGCTCTTCCCGATAGCGAACTTATGTGACCGGCGAACCCTGCCGCTTGGGTCTTAAGGAGCTCTCCCCATGAAATTGAAATCTAGTCTCGCAGTTCTGCTGGCCGGCGTAATGATGATCTTCAGCTCCGGCTGTGCCTCCAAGAAGTTTGTACGGCAGCAGACCCAACCCATAATCGATAAGTCCAACGACCTTGATGCTTTAACCGCTAAAACAACCAACACCATCCGTGACGTGGATGCCCGCGCCCAGAGCGGAATCCAGGGCGTGAATGACAAGGCCCTGGCAGCCGACCAGAAGGCCACGGACGCCCGCAGCCGGGCAGACCAGGCCCAGACGATGGCGTCCCAAGCCAATAGCCGCGTGGATAGCTTGACCAACCAAGTGGCCAATCTGGACAACTATCGTCCCGTGGTAGAAACCACCGTCCATTTCGGCTTTGACAAAGCTGACCTGACCGCCAAGGCCAAGTCAACCCTGGATCAACTGATCGCCGATGTCCCCAACACCAAGGGCTATCTGGTGGTGGTCGAGGGCGGCACGGACTCGGTTGGCAATGCAACTTACAACTACGGGCTCAGCGAACGCCGGGCAGAAGCCGTGGTGCAGTACCTGTCGGGAAAGAACATTCCTCCTCACAAGATATACATAGTCGGCCTAGGCAAGGATAAAACGGTGGCTTCCAATCAGTCAGCTTCCGGACGCGCCCAGAACCGTCGTGTCGAGGTTCGTCTGATGACCAACGTCCTCGGACAGGAAGCTCCATCTTCTGCGCAAAATGCCGCTCCTAACCCGAGCCGGTAGATATCTCTCCTCCCCCGGATAGTGCGCAGCAACAGAGGCCGCTCTTTTAACGAGCGGCCTCTGTTTTTGGACTAAAATAACTCTATGAAGTTCCGTGTTTTCCCAGTGTTGTTGGTTTTCGCAACTCTCCCCAGCATGCAAGCGCAAAACCGGTCTCCAGACGATCAAGCCCATATCGAGCCCAAGAAAAAGCCCAAGCCGGTCAACCAGGGTGAACAATCTAAAGATGGGCAAGCCCAGCAGGATGAGCCCGCCCAGCCGATAGGCGAAAGCTCCAGCGCAGATTCCAAGATTGTTCTGGGGGCGTCACCCAAATCTAGCAGCCCAAACGGCAGCAGCAACGACGCCGGCAGCTCCGACGTAAACGAGACTTATCCGTTTGATCCGCATCGTGCGGCCAAAGATGTCGAGGTAGGCGAGTTCTACCTGAAGCGGAAAAACTACCGCGCCGCCCTCGACCGATTCAACGACGCCCTGCGCTACAAGCCGAAAGATGCAATTGCCACCTTCCGGCTGGCCCAGACCCAGGAACAGATGGGGCTGCTGGAAGCTGCTTACCGAAATTATGATGGCTATCTCGAAATTCTTCCCAGCGGTCCGTTTGCCAAAGATGCCAAAGATGCGCTGAAGCGAATTGATCCTCAATTGGATACGCGTCCGATTGAAAACCACTCCGCCGATCAGGATACGGCGCAGGTAAGGCAGGACATAGAAGTTGGAGAAGCCTATCTGTCGCACAACAATTTTGAGGCGGCCTTGCTGCGTTTCGAGGAGGCTGTGCGGCTTAGCCCAGAAGATCCGGTGGTGAACCTGCGAATGGCAGAGAGTCTGCAGGGGCTGCAACGCCTGGACCAGGCCCGCCGCTTCTACCAGAAATACCTTTCCCTGCAGCCCAACGGACGTTATGCAGCAGATGCCAAGCGAGGCATCGCCCAGATCAATGCCATCCTGGGAAAGTGAATTGGGGGTAGGGTTTTTTTCAGGTGGTCCTTATCAGATAGGAACGATCTGATGGCCAGGACACTCGGAATTAAGCTTTTCTTTTAGCGTTTGCAGAAGAGCGGTTCCATGCCGCAGCAAAAAATAAATGCCTGCGATCTCCCGCTCCTGCAAATTCTTATTGGGATAGAGCAGGGTGGAAAGCTCGTCGGCGTGGCGCTGAGTCTCGGTGTTTTTCCGCGACTCGGCCCTCGCGGCCTTGTCGCGAAGGCTTTGGATCTGATACCGCATCTTGGAGCCGGCATTTTCAGCGGCATCCGCAAGCGTGGTGTCCAGCTTTTTGAGAGGGCCGGTGATGGCGGCCAGCGCCTGTTCGAGATGTTCTCCGGCGCTGTCAAAGCTCTTCATGATGCTATCCGGCAACGCCTTTCCTGCAATAAACTCGCGCAGCTTCTCCGGTCCACGAAAGATATCGGGCAAAGTGAGTTGATAGCGATCCAATAATTTTGCCTGTCGGGATTCCACCAGAGTGGAGAAAACTCGAGGCACCACCGGCGTAACCCGTCCCAGCAGCTTTTGATACACAGCAGCGACTTGGGCGAAATAGGCGGTCTCCGCGGGGCCTCCGGCGTAACATAGAGTAGGCAGCAGATAGTCCTGGATGATCGGCCGCAGAAGCACGTTGGCGCTGAATCGCTCCGGCCGGTTTTCCGCCTCAGCAACCAACTCTTCATGGGTGAACCTGAGTTCTCCAGCCACAAAACCCTGGCCGTCGTGACGCAGAGGAATACGCGCGCCATGGTGCAGGTAGAAGCACAGCGTATGAGAGGGTGTAACCTTGACCTGGGCGTGATAACCTGCCGCTTCTAATTCGTGGTCACGCTGCAACAACGCTTCATTGATCTCCTTCCATCGGACGAACGATTCACGGTAGATAGGCCGCGCGATGCGGTGCAGATCGATGTCGCTGGGATCCAGCAAGATCAAGCCAAACTGGGCAAAGAGCTGAGTGAATAATTTTCCAAAGGCATCGCCAAAACTGGCGCCGCTACAGTAGCTGTTGCGCACTAAATCGAGAACTTCAGAGCTGCCGAACTGTTTTTCAATCTCATCCACCAGGCTCCCGATTTCGTCAGGGAAGGCGATGGTCCCGACCGGGGCCCCTTCCGTGTGTGGAGGATCGATGCGGAGAGTTTGCAGGTGATCGCCGGAAGGGAATTGCGCAAAATTTATCTCCTCCAGGTCGTGATCTTCGGTTGCCAGCCAGAAGACCGGCACGGCATTGGTCTTTTCGGCAATTGTCACCACGCTGAGCACTTTGAGCAGCGAGAAGAGCGGACCGCCAAAGAGCGCGACCTGCTGCCCGGTCACGACTGCCGGCGATCCGGTGCGCAGACGCTGAATGTTCTCCATGGTCTTAGCGCCCGCGCCAAAGCTGCGGTTGATGCGCTCCAAGACGTCGGCAACCGCGCCACGGCGTTCTGGCGGCATGTTGATGCGCTCTTGTTCTTCCCTGAGCCATCCGGTGACTTGAGGGGGGCGGGCGTAAAAGCGTTGGACGCCGTCAGAATGATGGAGGTAATCGGTAAAGAGCCGCGTCTGGTGCGGAATGCTCGAAAATGGAAGACACTCAGGTTGCACTGGTTTGCTCTCACTCCAACTGCAAAGGCAATTTGACTCCCGCAAATGCCCCCGGATTCAAAAATTCTGGCCTTTTGCGGAGAATCACCGAACCCAGCATTGTAATGGAACTGGATGAAAGGGAGGTTAAGCCGTGAGAGCTTCTGAATCCCAGGCGGGTTGGGATCATCTAACAGAATTGACGGACGGAGTATTTCTGTCTAAGGTTAGAGTCAGATCTTTGAAATAAAGGACGGCCAAAAGTCCTTTTCCGAATGGGGGCGTCACGGCTTCGACGGAAATGATTGCGGCCAGGAGGCATACCGGGGCGCATTCCCCCGCAAGTGGTGCAAAAACAATAAATGCTAACACTAATCAGCTAGCATACGCTGCTTAATTAAATAAGCAGCCGTCCTCCGCGGCTTCGCCTATGGGCTGCGGTCAGGACGTCGCACAGTAGGCTGGTCCTCAGTGCTAAGCCAGGGCGCGAGGACGAGACATACGGGCTAGTGGCCGGCGTTTCTTGTCCGTTCTAAGCGCAGGCCGCGAATGTGGCGGGGTAACTCCCGTCGCGTGAACGCGACTAAGTATGTAGGCTCTTGACCAGTAACATTTTCGGACGCGGGTTCAACTCCCGCCGCCTCCACCATTCTCCCCCTTGATCTTCTCCGTAGTAACCAACAACTGCCTCATTGCACTCCTGCAAGTGAATAACTGGTGCTGCGACCACCTTCCGAACTGCGCACGAGTACACCCTTCTCGACCATATATGCGAGGTCTCGAAGCGCGGTATCCTGGGAAGACTTTGTGAGCTTCGCATATTTGGTCGTTGTGAGTTTGCCCTCGAACCCGTCAAGAAGCTTGTTAAGGACAAATCTCTGCCGGTCGTTGATTGCAACGCCATGTATGCGTTCCCAAAATTTCGCCTTGGCGAGGACGGTGTCGAGCACCATCTGTGCTCCGTCGATTGCGCGGCCAAGGCACGCGAGGAACCATTCCATCCACCGCGTAATGTCCATGTCGGCTTTCTGTGTCCGCTCTAGAATCTCGTAATAGGCATTGCGTTCCTGCCGGATTTGCGCCGACATGCTGTAGAAGCGTTGCGGACTGTTTTCCGAACGTGCAAGCGCCATGTCGGTGACGGCGCGTGCGATGCGGCCATTCCCATCGTCAAACGGGTGAATAGAGACAAACCATAAATGCGCGAGGCTGGCTTTCATGACAGGATCCATGTCAGTGTTGGTGTTGAACCAGTCGAGGAATGCATTCATGTCCTGATCGACGCGCGAAGCAGCCGGCGCCACGAAGTGCACGTACTCCTTGCCAATTGGGCCGGAAACGACCCGCATCGGCCCATCGCTATCGTCGCGCCAGGCTCCTACCATAATTTTGCGCATACCGCTGCGTCCGGTGGGAAAAAGTGCCGCGTGCCAAGCAAACAAACGATCAGCGGTAAGCGGTTGGTCGTAGTGGCGCGTCGCATCGAGCATCATTTCGACAACGCCTTCGACGTTGCGATCTGCAGGCTTGAGCGCGCCGATATCCATTCCCAGCCATCGGGCAATGGAGGACCGGACTTGTTCGGTGTCGAGCTTTTCGCCTTCGATCTCGCTGCTTTTGAGCACATCGGTGGTTAAGGTCTGCAATACCGCTTCTTGGCGCAGATCGAAGCCCAGAGCTCCCATATAGCCGATTAGCAACCCTTGGCGGTGACGAACCTCGGCTAGAGGTTTGGCAAGAGCCTCAATGTTCCATCGAAAATGATGCCAGTCGGCTAGTTCATGGATGTACATTCTCCGCATCTCTTGCGGATATTATAGCTGGTATTCACCGCAAACGGCCAAATATTAACCGCACATTATGCGGAGAATTTCCGGTGTAACAAAGTAATCCTTGATTAGCACATTTTGCACTTTAAGAATCAATAGCTTACGTAGAATCAAGGGCGCAAATTTCTGAAAGCACCACTGGAGGCTCTCACATCCAATACACGGGCCACAGCCGCCACAGTCCGCGCCACATCTTGCTTTGAAGTTGTCCAATTGCAGACGCTCACTCGCATGACCCTCCGGCCATGCCAGGTGCTCCCGGTGAAGAAGGCCTCGCCTGTGGCGAGAACGGCCGCGATGACTTCGTCCGTGCACCGATCGTGGTCCTCTTCCGTTGCGCCGTCTTTCCAGCAGCGAAACCGCACTAGACCCTGGTTGATGATGGGTGCAAACATGATCTCCGCTCCCGGCAACCCGCCAATGCCCGATACGATGTTCTGCGCGTGCTCGCAGCATTGATCGATCAGCTCGGCAATACCCCGCCGGCCAAGCTGGCGTAGCGCGGCATAGCTGGCAAAGCCGCGGGCGCGACGCGACCACTCCGGGTTCCAATCAATCTGGTCCCGCGCTTCGGCGTCGTGCGTGAGATAAACGGCGCGGTGCGACATGGTGTTGCGATGGGCTTGCGGGTGAGCAACAAAAGCGTATCCGCAATCGAACGGGACATTCAGCCATTTATGGCCATCCGTACCCCAGGAATCGGCTTCCTCGATCCCTTGTAGCAGGTGCCGATAGCGCGGGCTGGCGCCGGCCCACAAACCAAAGGCGCCATCCACATGGACCCAGGCTCCATAACGATGAGCAAGAGGAATGAGCGTTTTGAATCGGTCAAAGCTGCCGGTAGAGATGTCCCCTGCTTGCAGGATAACAATCGTAGGCGCAGAAGAGTCTCGCTGCAACGCTTCTTCCAGAGTATGTTCGCCGATGCAGCTTGAAGGGTCTGTAGGGAGGTCGATCACCTGATCGCGACCAAGGCCAAGCAGGCGGACGGCGCGTTCGATGGAACCATGCCGTTGGTTATTGCTGAGAATGCGAATGGGAGGCGCGCCATACAGGCCCTGCTTCTCCACATCCCAGCCGCGGCGCGCCAGGAGTTCGTGGCGTGCGGAAGCCAAACTGGTGACGTGCGCCATCTGGCAGCCACTGACAAGCGCAAAGCTGGCATGAGCAGGAAGCCCGAGAACCTCTTTCAGCCACAGGCCAACCACCTCTTCGACCACGGCTGCCGCAGGCGCACAGGCAAAGAGGGCTGCGTTTTGGTCCCAGGCCGCAGTCAACCAATCCGCAGCCAAAGCGGCAGGCAGTGTACCTCCAACCACCCAGCCGAAAAAGCGCCCCCCGGAGGAACCGAGGAGACCGCCGTCGACATCCGCAACCAGTTGGTTCACGACCTGTTCAGGCGGAAGGCCGTCTTCCTCAAGCTTTTTGTGGAGTCGACCTCTCAAAACCTGAATGTCGGCGGTGGCTGCGACCGGACTGCTGTCCAGATTTTCCAGGTGGCGAAGAACGTTTTGAAACGCGGCCTCTAGCGTGGCTTTGGTAAGGGAGAACGATGCTTGCATAAGTCTCCAGCATACATGCGACTCTGCCGGAGCGAATATCCGATTCTTGCGATCATTTTTTGAAAGAGTTTGGGAAAGGACGAAACCGTGCTAATTTTCTTCTGCGATCATCGCAGTCCGTACGGAATTTTACGATCAATTATGCCAAGCCGATTTAGGTCGCCCCGAAATCAGCCTTGACCTCGATGACGCTTTCCTTGGAGGCAGGTTCATATTTCCATTTCTTGACCGCGCGAACGAGAGCATCGATCAGCAGAGGGTGTCCACCGACTTCTTTCACTTCTTTTACTATGCCATCTGGAGCGATGGTAACCATAACGCGCGCGGTCCCTTTGATATTCATCTGGCGCGCCAACTCCGGATATTCCGGGGGCTGCCCTGACTTTAGCTTTCGCGATTGTTTAGCATCTGCCTTGGCCTCGGGCGACGACTGGGTCTGGATTCCAGTCACGAATTGTTGTCCGACGATCCCAAACAACATCAAACCGAAAACAATCCTGCCAAGCAGCCGTGGCATGGTCAACAAAATACCTTCTCTCACCTGGACATCCTCACTAATAATTCGGCTCTCTCGACATTGCTGGAGAAACCTGGGTTCATCTGAGCTGGGCTTGTAAAATGCTTAATTAAAGAAAACTAATATGAGCCAATGATGGGCCGTAATCGGCGCGGGGTCAACCGTACCAAAGTAACTATGAAGATACGCCTAATATCATTCGTTAAGATGCTTTCTGACATGCGGTATAGCGTCCAATTGCTTGAATCATGCCTAATAAAATGCAAAGTGATTGAAGCTCGTGAGTCTTCAAAACTTATTTGCCACGCTTGCTGATCTGAGATACTACTGATTCTCGTCATTAATAGTTAATTTGGAGGGCTTGAATGCCGGGTCAAGGTCCCAGGGGGATGAATCTTCTGTGCCGTTTGCTGGCTTTTATTTTTCTTGTTGGGTTGAGCACGACATCGTGGGCGGGAGATACAAACCCGACGCGTGATCCTAAGCAGCCGATAGACGAGGAATACACCCGGAAGATCCGCGAATACACAACCCAGCCTTTCTTCACATCTCCCTTGGTGGACTATTTGCCGGCCTCCAAAACGGTTCCCACTCCTAAGGTGGTGCTGGGAGATGTTGCCGGAGCGCCGGGCATTCTGCCCTATTCGAAGCAAGTCTATGAATATATGCGGATGCTGGAGAAGGCCAGCCCGCGTGTAAAGGTTTACTCCATTGGCCATACCGAAGAGGGCCGGGAGATGATTGCAGTCGCGATCTCGTCCGAAACCAACATCGCCCATCTGGAGGAGAACCGGGCCCGGCTGGCCAAACTCGCTGACCCACGCACTATCAAGCTCGACGACGCCGAAGCCGACCGCCTGATCGATTCCTCATTGCCTGTTTATTACATCACCGGCACCATCCATTCCCCAGAAACCGGCGCTCCAACTGCGCTCATGGAGTTGGCCTACAGGCTGGCGGTGGACGAGAGCCCCT
>Ga0070730_10001476_pt1 | contig 22597 bp, 20 predicted proteins | sample Coa_R1_3_FD_66447 | JGI IMG/M metagenome (GOLD analysis project Ga0070730, IMG submission 66447) | Surface soil microbial communities from Centralia Pennsylvania, which are recovering from an underground coalmine fire - Coalmine... | ecosystem: Environmental > Terrestrial > Soil > Unclassified ... | reverse complement strand
GCCATGATGGCATTGCCGCCGGCGTCCTCGAACTTCAGGAATTTGGCGAAGATGGCGCGGATGCCCTTGAGGTTCTCGCCGATGATCTCGTCGGTCAGCAGCCTGCGGCTCTCGTCCTTGCCGGACGGATCGCCGACCCGCGTGGTGCCGCCGCCCATCAGCGCGATCGGCCGATGACCGGTCTGTTGCAGCCAGTACAGCATCATGATCGGCAGCAGCGAGCCGACGTGCAGCGATGGCGCCGTGCAGTCGAAGCCGATATAGGCCGTGATCGTCGCCGAGCGCGCCAGCGCGTCCAATGCCTCGGGTTCCGAGACCTGGTGAACAAAGCCCCGGTTGGCCAGGACGTTGAGAAAATCTGACTTGTACGCGCTCATGGTCGTAAATGGATCGCAGCGCCGCGCTCGCGGCGGCGCTGGTGTAACAGGTCCGGCGCTCGATTCAAATTGCCGCCGCGAGCCTCATGCGGCCGCGCCTTAAAGCACAGGCCGGCGCTACTTCGCCGCTTCTTCCTTGAGCGGGTCCTTGACGTTCGGGAACGTCTCGAACTCCACCGCCCAGGGCGCGCCGTCCTTTTTCTCGACCTTGCGGATGTAGACGTTCTGCACGATGTCGCGGGTGCGCGGATCGATCGAGATCGGCCCGCGCGGACTTTCCCAGCTCAGGCCCTTCATGGCGGCGATGACCGTATCGGCATCGGTCTTGCCGCCGGTCTTCTGCAGCGCGGTGTAGATCGCATGCATGCCGTCATAGCCGCCGACCGAGATGAAGTTCGCCCGATGGCCGGTCGCCTTCTGGTACGCAGCGACGTAGTCCTTGTTCATCGGCGACGGATGCGCCGCGGAATAGAAGCCTGCGGTGACGACGCCAACCAACGTATCGCCTGTTCCCGGCAGATCGTCGTCATCGACGATGTCGCCCGGGCCGATAAGTTTGATGCCCGATTTGTTCAGCCCACGCTCGGCAAACTGCCTGGCCAGCGGTCCGGCTTGGCCGGCCGGGACGAACACGAACAGCGTATCGGGGTGTAGATCGGCCGCGCGTTGCAAAAACGGCGAGAAATCCGGGTTGGCGAGCGGGACTTTCAAGGTATCAAGGACCGTGCCGCCGCCCTTGGTGAAATGCTGCTCGAAAACTTTGCCCGCCTCGGCTCCAGGCGCGAAGTCGGAGAGAATGGAGACCGCTTTCCTGCTGCCGTTCCTGATGGCCCAATCGGCCATGATCCCGGATTGCTGGCCCAGCGTAAAACTTGTGCGCACGTAATAGGGCGAGCGCTCGGTGACCACGGACGTTCCGGATATCATCACGACCGTCGGCACCTTGCCCTGGGTGACGACCGGCGCCATCGACAGTGCGGCGGGCGTCGAACCGGCGCCAAGGAAGTCCACATGGTCGTTGACGATCAGCTCCTGGGCGAGCCGTTTGGAATTGTCAGGCGCGGTCGCGTCATCCTTGACGATGAGCACGATCGTCCGGCCCCCCACCGTGTTGCCGTGCTGGGACATATAGAGCTTGGCGCCGTCGACGGTCTCGCGACCGGCTGCGGCTAGGGCTCCCGTCATCGGCATGACGAGGCCAACCTTGACAGTGTCCTGTGCGGCAACCCCATTGGCTCCGAGTGCCGACAACGCGACCGACAGACAGGCGACGAGATGATGACGACGCATGGTGCCCTCGAGCTTTTGCGGTGAGAGACGTGCATTCAATCACGTCTCCGGAATTCCACGAAGTTAAATGCGGAAGCGGCCGTGGTGAAAAATCCCGGCCCAGATTTGCTGCTCGCCAAAATCCGGGCGGAGGTTGACCGCATGGCCGATCTAGCGCAGGTTCGGCCCAGGGACAGCCGCTCTTCCGTGTGAAGACTCACATCTATCTCTCGATAAACCAAGAAAAATTCATGTTGGTCAGGGATATCGCTCAAGCCCTCGGGGCGCCGCTCGATGGCGACGGCGATATTGCCGTGGAGCGGTTGGTTCACCCTGCTCAGGCCGAGAGTGCGTCAGACTTGGCGCTCGCGACGAGCCCACAGGCCGCGGCTGCGCTGGCAGAGACCAAGGCAAGCGCCGTGGTGGTTGCCGCCGCCGCGGCGCGACCGAACCGGGCCTTTGCTGCAGTGATCGCCGTCGCGGAGCCGCGCCTGGCGCTGGCCCGGCTGACCGCGCTGTTCGATTCCGGCCCGCCGCAACAGCGCGGCGTTCATCCGACCGCTGTCGTCGCCGCCGACGCCGAACTCGGCGCCGATGTCAGCATCGGCGCCTATGCGACGATCGGGCCGCGCAGCCGGATCGGCGCCGGCACGACGATCATGCCGCAGGTGACGGTCGGCGCCGGCGCCACCATCGGCGCGCATGCGCTCATTCATTCCGGCGTACGCATCGGCCACGATTGCCGGCTCGGCGACCGCGTCATCGTGCACGGCAACGCCGTAATCGGCGCCGACGGCTTCAGCTTTGCGCCGGATCTGATGTCGGCCACCGCTTTCACGGCCGCGGTCACGGTGCAGCGGGTCCATTCGCTAGGCAACGTCGTGATCGGAGACGATGTCGAGATCGGCGCCTGCACCACGATCGATCGCGCCACCTTGGAATCGACGCGCATCGGCCGCGGCAGCAAGGTCGACGACCACGTCCATGTCGGGCACAACGTCACTATCGGCGAGAGTTGCATTCTGTGCGGCATGGTGGGTATTTCGGGCAGCGTGGTGATCGGTAACCGCGTGCGGCTCGGCGGCGGCGTGGGGGTGGCCGACCATGTTCGCATCGGCGATCAGGCGGTGGTCGCGGCCGGATCGGGCGTCGCCAGCAATGTGGCACCGGGCGCCTTCGTTTCAGGCTATCCCGCGCTGCCGCACCAGCGCACCATCGAGCAGCAGCTTTATCTCGGCCGGCAAAGGCGGTTGCATGATAGAGTGACCGCCATGGCATCACGGCTCGAAGAGCTGGAAAGGGTCATGGGCGGTGTGGTCAAGAAGTAACGGGATGTTTCCGTCATGAGCGACGTAGCGGGCGACGTGATCGCGATCATCGCGAAGAAGAAACGGGTCGATAAGCCGACGGTCGAGCTGTCGGACCGGCTGCTCGATTTGGGGTTGGAATCCCTCGATGCGGTCGAGATGATTTTCGATCTGGAAGAGAAATTTGACATTCAGATTCCGTATAACGCCAATACCAACAACCCACGCACCGAATTCGAAACCGTCGGCGACGTCGTGGCCGCGGTCGAAAAGCTGGTCGCGCAAAAAACGTCGTGACCGGCGTGCATCGTGTCGTCGTCACCGGCCTGGGCGCGGTTTCTCCGCTCGGCCACAGCGTAGCCTCGTATTGGGACGGCCTGAAGCGCGGCAACAGCGGGCTTGGCCCGATCACGCTCACGCCGGCCAACGACGAGCTGACCCAAAAGGTCGCCGCCGAAGTCAAGGATTTCGAGCCGCTCAAGCATTTTGCCGAGCGCCAGCTCTCGACGCTCGATCGCGTGTCGCAGTTCGCCGTGGTGGCCGCGCGCGAGGCGGTCGCGCAATCCGGCCTTTCATTCGACATGGCGCTGTCAGTGCGTACCGCAACCATCGTCGGCACCGGCGTCGGCGGCCAGACCACCCTCGATGAGAGCTTTCGCCGCGTCTATCTGGAAAAGCGAACGCGGGTGTTCCCACTGACCATTCCCAAGCTGATGGCCAACGCGCCGGCGAGCCAGGTGTCGATGGACTGCGGCCTGCGCGGACCGGCTTTTGGGGTCGTGAGCGCCTGTGCGTCGGCGACGCACGCCATCGGCCTTGCCTTCCACATGGTGCGCGGCGGCATGGTCGACTGCGCCGTCACCGGCGGCGCCGAGGCCTGTATTACGTTCGGCACGTTGCGCGGCTGGGAAGCCATGCGGGTGATGTCGCCCGACGTGTGCCGGCCGTTCTCCAAGGGTCGCGCGGGCCTCGTGCTCGGCGAGGGCGCCGCCATGATGGTGCTCGAGCCGCTCGAGCGCGCGCGGGCGCGCGCTGCCAACATCCTGGGCGAGATCGTCGGCTTCGGCATGAGCGCCGATGCCGCCGATCTGACCGCGCCCGATCTCGGCGGCATGGTGCGGGCGATGCAGGGCGCGCTCGACGACGCCAAGCTCAATCCAGCCGACATTCAGTATGTCAACGCGCACGGCACCGGCACTGCCGCCAATGACGAAACCGAGACACAGGCGCTGCATCAGACGTTCGGTCCGCACGCCCAAAGACTCGCGATCTCGTCGACCAAATCCATGGTCGGCCACGCGCTCGGCGCGGCCGGCGGGCTCGAACTGGTCGCGACGCTGTTGGCGGTGCGCGAGGGTATCGTGCCGCCGACCATCGGTTATCTGGAACGCGATCCCGCCTGCGATCTCGACTACGTCCCAAACGAAGCGCGCACGCTGGAGATCGACGCCGCGGTCTCGAACTCGTTCGCCTTCGGCGGGCTCAACGCCGTGCTGGCGGTGAAGAAGTTTTCCTGAGCGTCACACGCGCAATTACGCCGCGGTCGTCGTGCGGCCACCCTTGGTGCCCAGCCGCTTGTCCAGGTAGGCGCTGACCGAACTCATCAGCGGCTCGATCTTGCCGTCGAAGAAGTGGTTGGCGCCGGTCACGACCTTTTGCTCGATCACAATGCCTTTTTGCGTTTTGAGCTTCTCGACCAGCGTTGTCACGTCGCGGTGCGGCACCACGGCGTCCTTGTCGCCGTGAATGATCAGGCCCGAGGAAGGGCAGGGGGCGAGGAATGAAAAGTCATAGAGATTCGCCGGCGGCGCGATCGAGATAAAACCCTCGATCTCCGGCCGCCGCATAAGGAGCTGCATGCCGATCCAGGCGCCGAACGAGAAGCCGGCGATCCAGCAGCTGCGCGCTTCCGGATTGACCGACTGCGCCCAATCGAGCGCGGAGGCGGCGTCCGACAGCTCACCGATGCCGTGATCGAAGCCGCCCTGGCTCCTGCCGACGCCGCGGAAATTGAAGCGCAGCGCCGAGAAGTTGCGGTGCACGAACGCGTAATAGAGCTGATAGACGATCTGGTGGTTCATCGTGCCGCCGAACTGCGGATGCGGATGCAGCACGATGCCGATCGGCGCGTTCTTCTGCCGCGCCGGATGATAGCGGCCCTCGATGCGACCGGCGGGTCCGGTAAAAATGACCTCGGGCATAGGGATCAAACCTCGATTCGAAGCAGCGGGGCGACGACTTGACGGTGCCGGGCAGCGCGCCTAAGTCTTTCAAACGCCTTGAGATTTTTAAAGCGGCCAGCTGGCTCGTGCCGGCGCAAGTGGATTGCGGCGACTTCTAGCATAGGGCGGGGCCCAAAAAGCAAGCATTTCGAACAGCTTTGGCAGCAAAACGCATCATGGAACGCAGCTACTTCGATTGGAACGCCACCGCCCCGCTGCGGCCGCAGGCCGCGGCCGCGCTGGCGCATGCGGTTGGCTTTCCCGGTAACCCGTCGTCGGTGCATGCCGAGGGGCGTGCCGCGCGCCGGCTGGTCGAGCGGGCGCGCGAAGAGGTCGCCGCGCTGGTCGGCGCCGAGCCTGCCAATGTCATCTTCACCTCGGGCGGCACCGAGGCGAACATGCTGGCGCTTAGCCCCTCGATCGAGACTGCGAACGAGAAGCGGCCGCGCGAGCGGCTGTTGCTCTCGGCCATCGAGCATTCATCGGTGCGGAGCGGCGGCCGGTTCCCGAGGAGTATGGTTGAGGACATCCCGGCCAAGTCCGACGGCCGCGTCGACCTTGCGGCGTTGAGCGAGGCGGTGCGGCAAGCTTCGCTGCCGCTGGTGTCGCTCATGCTGGCGAACAACGAAACCGGCGTGGTCCAGCCGGTGGCCGAAGCCGCCGCGATCACGCACGCTGCGGGGGGCCTCCTCCACGTCGATGCGGTTCAGGGGCCCGGACGCGTACCCTGCGACATCGGCGCGCTGGGCGCGGATCTCATGACCATTTCCGCGCATAAGCTCGGCGGGCCGAAGGGGGTGGGCGCGCTGGTGCGGCGTTCGGACGATATTCACTTTCCCGACCCGTTGATCCGCGGCGGCGGCCAGGAGCGCGGCCTGCGAGCCGGCACCGAAAACGTGGCCGCAATCGTGGCATTCGGCGCGGCGGCTGATGCAGCGCGCGAGCAGGGCCCTGCCGAGGCCCAGCGAATGCGGACCCTGCGCGATATGCTTGAAGCCAGTCTCAAGTCGATCACGCCGCAAGTGGTGATTTTCGGCGAGGCGGCTGAGCGGCTGCCCAATACCACGCTGTTCGCCGCCCCGGGCATGAAGGCCGAAACCGCGGTGATTGCCTTCGATCTCGAGGGCATCGCGGTCTCGTCGGGCGCCGCCTGCTCGTCCGGCAAGGTGCAGCCGTCCCATGTCCTTGCCGCGATGGGGGTTTCGCCCGCGCTGACGCGCGGGGCGGTGCGCGTGAGCCTGGGCTGGAGCACAACCGAGGCCGATATCGAGCGCTTTCTCGGCGCTTGGAGAAAGCTCGCAACTGCATTATCTAAGGGACACAGCATCGCGGCCTAACCGGCTGCATGACAATGGATTCTGGAGGCCCTGGAACCGTTCCACGGCAGTGGAATGAACCGGCAAAGGGACACATCCGAGCCAGCGCATTGCCATAACCGACTAGATCCAACCCGCGGTCCTTGAAACCGTGAGCGGAGGGACGAATGCCGGCCGTACAAGAGACCGTCGAACAGGTCCGCCGTATCGACGTCGATCAGTATAAGTATGGTTTCGAGACGCTGATCGAATCCGACAAGGCCCCCAAGGGCCTTTCCGAAGACATCGTCCGGTTCATCTCGGCGAAGAAGGACGAGCCCGCATGGATGCTGGCGTGGCGGCTTGACGCCTACCGGCGCTGGCTGACCATGAGCGAGCCGAAATGGGCCAAGGTCGAATACGGCCCGATCGACTACCAGAACATCTACTACTACTCGGCGCCGAAGCGCAAAGAGGGTCCGAAATCGCTCGACGAGATCGATCCCGAAATCCTGCGCACCTACGAGAAGCTCGGTATTCCGCTGCGCGAGCGCGAGGCGCTGCTCGGCATCCAGAAAGCGGACGGCGAGCGGGCCGACGGCGAAGGCGAGGGCGGCAACGGCTATCGCCGCGTCGCGGTCGATGCCGTGTTCGATTCAGTCTCGGTGGCGACCACGTTCAAGGCCGAGCTCGCCAAGGCCGGCGTGCTGTTCATGCCGATCTCCGAGGCGCTGCAGCAGCATCCCGATCTGGTGAAAAAGTATCTCGGCACCGTGGTGCCGATCAGCGACAACTTCTTCGCCACGCTCAATTCCGCGGTGTTCTCCGACGGCTCGTTCGTCTACGTGCCGCCGGGCGTGCGCTGTCCGATGGAGCTGTCGACCTATTTCCGCATCAACGAGCGCAACACCGGCCAGTTCGAGCGCACGCTGATCATCGCCGACCGCGGCTCCTATGTCAGTTACCTCGAAGGCTGCACAGCGCCGGTGCGCGACGAGAATCAGCTGCATGCCGCGGTGGTCGAGCTGATCGCGCTCGACGACGCCGAGATCAAGTATTCGACCATCCAGAACTGGTATCCGGGCGACGCCAACGGCCGCGGCGGCGTCTACAATTTCGTCACCAAGCGCGGCGATTGCCGCGGCAACAACGCCAAGATCTCGTGGACCCAGCTCGAGACCGGCTCGGCCATCACCTGGAAATATCCGAGCTGCATCCTGCGCGGCGACAATTCGCGCGGCGAGTTCTACTCGATCGCCATCTCCAACGGTTACCAGCAGGTCGATTCCGGCACCAAGATGCTGCATCTCGGCAAGAACACGACGAGCCGCATCATCTCCAAGGGCATTGCCGCGGGCCATTCCAACAATACCTATCGCGGGCTCGTCACCGCGCACCGCCGCGCCACCGGCGCCCGCAACTTCACCAACTGCGATTCGCTCCTGATCGGCGATCAGTGCGGCGCCCATACCGTGCCCTACATCGAGGCCAAGAATTCCTCGGCCGTGTTCGAGCACGAGGCGACGACCTCGAAAATTTCCGAGGAGATGCTGTTCTATTGCCGCCAGCGCGGGCTGTCGGCGGAGGAGGCGACCGCGCTCGTGGTCAACGGCTTCGTCAAGGACGTGCTGCAGCAATTGCCGATGGAATTCGCGGTCGAGGCGCAGAAGCTGATCTCGGTCTCGCTGGAAGGCAGCGTCGGGTGATGAACGAATACTGGTTCAAGCCGAAAACGTACGGCTACGGCGCCACGCCGGTCACTTGGGAAGGCTGGGCGGTGACGGTTGCGGCGGTGCTCGTGATTTTCGCCGCTGCACTGTTGATTCCGAATTACGGCGGGCGAAGCCCGTCGGCCTGGATTGGGTTCTTCGCCGTCGAGGCGGTGATCCTGGCGGCGCTTTGGATCATCAGCCGCCGCAAGACCGATGGCGAATGGCGCTGGCGCTGGCGTGGCCGCTAGGGTCAGCACGCAAGGAGCATCTGGAGTCTGTATGCCGCTTCTCGAAATCAAAAACTTGCACGTCGAAATCGACGGCAAGCAGATCCTCAAGGGCGTCGACCTCACCGTCAACGCCGGTGAGGTGCACGCCATCATGGGGCCGAACGGCTCCGGCAAGTCGACGCTGGCCTATGTGCTCGCCGGCAAGGACGGCTACACCCCGACCGCGGGCGAAGTCTTGTTCAACGGCAAGGACATTTTCGCCATGGAGCCCGACGAGCGCGCCGCCGCCGGCCTGTTCCTGGCGTTCCAGTATCCGCTGGAAATTCCCGGCGTCGCCACCATGACGTTCCTGCGCACCGCGCTCAATGCGCAACGCAGGAAGCGCGGCGACGCCGAACTGTCGACGCCGGAATTCATCAAAAAAGTGCGCGAGGTGTCGGGCAAGCTCGGCATCGAGCAGGACATGCTGCGCCGCGCCGTCAATGTCGGCTTTTCCGGCGGCGAGAAGAAGCGCAACGAGATTTTGCAGATGGCGCTGCTCGAGCCGCTGCTGGCGGTGCTCGACGAGACCGATTCCGGGCTCGACATCGACGCGCTGAGGATCGTCGCCGACGGCGTCAACCGGCTGCGCGGGCCGCAGCGCGCCTTCATCGTCATCACCCACTACCAGCGGCTGCTCAACTACATCGTGCCCGACGTGGTGCACGTGCTCTCCCGCGGGCGGATCGTAAAGACCGGCGGCAAGGAGCTGGCGCTCGAGCTCGAGGCGCATGGCTATGCGGAGTACCGGGAAGAGGCGGCCGCCTGAGGCGGCGATGCCGGCAAGGCGCGGCGAATGAATGCCATGGCTGATGTAAAAGTCATCAAGACCGACGCCGAGACCGCGCTGGCACAAGCCTACAGCGCGGCGCGCGACCGGCTGCCCGGCGACGACGCCGTGGCGGCGCAACGCGAGGCCGCATTCGCGCTGTTCGCCAAGGACGGCCTGCCGCACCGCCGCATCGAGGAATGGAAATATACCGACCTGCGCGCACTGATGCGCGAGGCAAAGCCGCTGGCCAGCCCGCCGGATGCGGACGCCAAGGCGCGCGCCAAGACTGCGGCGGCCTTTCTCGGCGACGTCGAGACGCGCCGGCTCGTGTTTGTCGACGGCGCGTTCGTGCCGGAATTATCGGACCTCGCCGCGCTCGAACCGGGGCTCGCGGTCGGTTCGCTCGCCGACGCGCTCACCGAAGGCGATGCCGCCGTGCTCGCGCATCTCGGCAGGCTCGCGCCCAAAGGCGATTTGGCCGTTGCGCTCAACACCGCCTTCATGGGCGACGGTGCGGTGATCCGCATCGCGTCCGGCGCCACCATCGAACGGCCGCTGCATTTGTGTTTCGTTAGCTCGCAAAAGCCCGCGGCGACGTTCGTGCGCTCGCTGATGACCGTTGCGCCCGGCGCGCGCGCCATGCTGATCGAAAGCCACGAGGGTCCGTCCGGTAGCGATTATCAGGTCAATGCCGCGCTCGAGATGGTGGTCGGCGACGGCGCCCATGTCGATCACGTGAAAATCATCGCCGACGGTGCCGAGGCGCTGCATGTCTCGACCTTGGCGGCGGCGGTCGGCGCCAAAGCGCGGTTCAACGCCTTCACCTTCACCATGGGCGGCGCCGTGGTGCGCAACCAGATTTTTCTCAACTTTGACGGCGAGGACACCGTCGCCGGCATTCGCGGCGCCACGCTCGTCCGCGACCGCCAGCATGCCGACACCACGCTGGTCGCCAATCACATCGCGCGCGGCTGCCAGAGCCGCGAGGTGTTCAAGACCGTGCTCGACGACGAGGCGCACGGCGTGTTCCAGGGCCGCATCATCGTGCGCCACGGCGCGCAGAAGACCGATGCCAAGATGATGACGCGGGCACTCTTGCTCTCCGACCGCGCCGAGGCCGACAACAAGCCGGAGCTGGAGATTTTCGCCGACGACGTGCAGTGCGGCCACGGCGCCACGTCGGGTGCGCTCGACGAGGAGCTGAAGTTCTATCTGATGGCGCGCGGCATTCCGGCGGCCGAAGCCGAGGCGCTGCTGATCCAGGCGTTCTTGGGCGAGGCCATCGAAGGCATCGAACATGCCGGCCTGCGCGAGGCGCTGACCGATTGCGCCAACGGCTGGCTAAGGGCGCGAGGCAAGCGATGAACGTCGAAACGCTCAGGCAGCAGCGCGCTGTGGCCGATGCGGCCTACGACGTCGCGCGCATCCGCGCCGATTTTCCGATTCTGGCGACGCAGGTCTACGGCAAGCCGCTGGTTTATCTCGACAACGCCGCCTCGGCGCAAAAACCGCAAGCCGTGCTCGACCGCCTGCATCAGGCCTACACGACGCAATACGCCAACGTGCATCGTGGGCTGCACTATTTGGCCAACGAGGCGACCGAAGCCTACGAGCTGGCGCGCGAGAAAGTGGCGGCGTTCGTCAACGCCGAGCGCAAGGAAGAGATCGTCTTTACCCGCAACGCGACCGAGGCGATCAACCTCGTCGCCTATACGTTCGGCCGCGAGCGCATTCGCGAGGGAGACGAGATCGTGCTCTCGATCATGGAGCACCATTCCAATATCGTGCCGTGGCATTTTTTGCGCGAGCGCCACGGCGCGGTGATCAAGTGGGCGCCGGTCGACGATGACGGCAACTTTCTGCTCGACGAGTTCGAAAAGCTGCTCACTCCGCGCACCAAACTGGTTGCCGTCACCCACATGTCGAACATGTTGGGCACGCTGGTCCCGGTGAAGGAGGTGACGCGGCTCGCGCACGCCCGCGGCATTCCGGTCGTGATCGACGGCGCCCAGGGCGCGGTGCATCTCGACGTCGACGTGCAGGACATCGGCTGCGATTTTTATGCCTTTACCGGCCACAAGCTGTACGGCCCGACCGGCATCGGTGTGCTTTACGGCAAGCATGCTCACCTCGAGGCCATGCCGCCGTTCAATGGCGGCGGCGAGATGATCCGCGAAGTGTTCGAGGACCGCGTCAGCTACGGCGAGCCGCCGCACAAATTCGAGGCCGGCACCCCGCCGATCGTGCAGGCGATCGGGCTTGGCGCCGCCATCGACTACGTTGGTTCAGTGGGCAAAGCGCGCATCCGCAGCCACGAGCACGATTTGGTGCGCTATGCCCATGAGCGGCTGCGCGAGATCAATTCGCTGCGCATTTTCGGCACCGCCAAGGGCAAAGGGCCGATCGTGTCGTTCGAAATGAAAGGCGCCCATCCGCATGACGTCGCGACCGTGATCGACCGCTCGGGTGTCGCGGTGCGTGCCGGCACCCATTGCGTGATGCCGCTCCTCGCCCGCTTCGGCGTGACCGCGACCTGCCGCGCCTCGTTCGCCCTGTACAACACGCGCGAGGAGGTCGATGCACTCGCGCAGGCGCTGCTAAAGGCGCGGGATTTTTTCGCATGATCGACGACGCCGACAAGACCGCGCTGGAAAGCGCTGCGGCCGCGGCAACGGCGGCAAAAGCCGATACGCCGGATGTCGCTGCGCCCACGGCGGCGGCGGCGGACACAGGCGAGCGGCCGTCGAACATTCCGGCGGACGAGATGTCGCGGCTGACCGACGAAATCGTGGCCGCCCTCAAGACCGTCTACGATCCGGAAATTCCGGCCGACATTTACGAGCTCGGGCTCATCTACAAGGTCGACGTCGACGATGATCGCGCCGTGCATATCGACATGACACTGACCACGCCGAACTGTCCGTCGGCGGCCGAACTGCCGGCTCAGGTCGAGAACGCGGTGGCGAGCGTCGCCGGCGTGCGCGAAGCCAAGGTGAATATCGTCTGGGATCCGCCGTGGGATCCGAGCCGCATGTCGGACGAGGCGCGCACGGTGTTGGATATGTGGTGAACCAGGGACGGAATAGGTGCCGTGAGTTGCGTCACGCGAGGCAACTTCTTACATCTCATGAACAATTACATCGCGGACTAGGAGACGAGACATGGCCGCTCCCCGGCCGAGACCTCAAGTGATGCGGCTCACCGACGCCGCGGCCGACCGTATCAAGGCGGTGATGGCGAAGACCGACCGCCCGATCGCGGCGGTGCGAGTCGGCGTCAAGAACGGCGGCTGCGCCGGCATGAGCTACTACATGGAATACGCCGAGAAGGTCGATCCGCTCGACGAGCTGATCGAGGACAAGGGCGTGCGCATCCTGGTCGATCCCAAGGCGGTCATGTTCCTGCTCGGCACCGAGATGGACTACAAGGTCGACAAGCTCTCGGCACAGTTCGTGTTCAACAATCCGAACCAGACGGCAGCCTGCGGCTGCGGTGAATCGGTGCAGCTCGAACCGGCGACCGGGACGGCGCAATAATTCGTCATTGCGAGCGAAGCGAAGCAATCCAGAATCGGTGCACCGACTCTGGATTGCTTCGTCGCCCCTTTGGGGCTCCTCGCAATGACGATGAAGCCTATGCCGCAGATGCGGCTTCGGCCGGTTTCTCGGCCTCCGGATCGGTCTCGCAGATGACGCGGTTGCGGCCGTTGCGCTTGGCGGCGTAGAGGCAGTGGTCGGCGCGTTCGATCAGCGATGAGGCGGTGTCGTCGGGGCGCAGGAGCGCGACGCCGACCGAGACCGTCACCCGGCCGAGCCGCTCGCCGTTGGAGCGCTTCATCAATTCCTTGGCCATGACCGCGCTGCGGATCTGCTCGGCGACCGTGATTGCCGAGCGCAGCATCGTCTTCGGCAGCGCAATGACAAATTCCTCGCCGCCGTAGCGCGCCGCGATGTCCTGGCCCTTGACGTTCTGCTTCATCGCCTGGGCGACCAGGCGAAGCACCTGATCGCCAGTCTGATGGCCGAATTTGTCGTTGAACAGCTTGAAGTAATCGACGTCCGCCATGAGCAGCGACAGCGGCTCGCGTTTTTGCTTGGCCTCGGCAATCGCTTTGGCCAGCGCGCCGTCGAATAGTTTGCGGTTGGCAAGTCCGGTCAGCGGATCGGTCTGGCTTTCGGTGCGCACGGTGGCCAGGCTCTCGTGCAGCTGTTCGATCTCCTGTCGCGATGCCGAAAGGCTCGCTTCGAGCTTCTTGTTGTTGATCTCCATGTCGCGCGTGCCTTCGATCAGGCGCTCGATCACGGCGCGCAGCGTGTCGCGGTCGCTGGTGGCGGCGAGCTTGGCGGAGGCGTCGGCGAGGCTTTCCGAATAGCTGGTTGTGGTGCCGGACGCGGCGTCGATCATCGCCAGCACCTGCTTGATCTCGTCGAGCACGCGCGAGCCGACCGAATCGACGGCATCGCCGACCCTGATGGTGGCGATATAGGTGTCGTAGATGTGCTCGAGGTCGGCCTCGGCCAGCACGCCTTTCTGCTCGAGCGTCTGGTTGATGGCGCGGTTGAGCGCCGGATCGTAGCCAGTGGCGTAGTGGTACCAGATGGCAAAGTTGCGCGGCGTAGCCGGCTGGGCCAAGGCGCGAATCTGGTCGAGCGCAATTTGCGCGAAGGCGAGGGTTCGTTCGTGCTCGTTTTGAGGCACGGTCATCGCGGTCTCCGGCATCAGGCGACAGCCGCCGCCGCGACGGGGCCGCCGCGGTCGAAGATCGACCCTAGGAGATAGCCGTGAACGAGCGGTAAATTGGGTTGTGGGCCGGCGCGAAGCGCAACCCGCCGCCGGCCGGTCAGGCCTTGACCGGCACCGGGCGCACCGGCCGCAGCAGGAAGGCCGGCAAATGCGCGGCATCGCCGTCATCGTTGCGGCTGCGTGCCGGCGGCTGCGGCACGCGGCGGGTGCGGACCTCTTCAATGCGGGTGACCGACGCCGCCGGGCGCTGCTGCGCCTCGCGGGCTGGACCGCGGCCGCGACGGCCGCGGGCGGGACGCTCGTCGTGGCGGCGGCCGCCGTTCGGCCGCGCCGCTTGGGCAGGCGTTTCCGTTTCCGAGGCATCGCCGGCTGGCGCATCCATGTAGGGGATCGTGCGCCCGATCAGCGTCTCGATCGCCGCCACGGCTTTGGCATCGTTGCTGCCGCAGACCAGTGTGATCGCGGTGCCGCTCCGGCCGGCGCGGCCGGTGCGGCCGATGCGGTGCACGTAATCGTCGGCGTGGAACGGCACGTCGAAGTTATAGATGTGGCTGACCTCGGGGATGTCGAGGCCGCGGGCGGCGACGTCGGAGGCGACCAGCAAGGTCACTTCGCCCTTGCGGAATTGATCGAGCGCCGCCATGCGCGCCGGCTGGTCCATGTCGCCGTGCAGCGCCTGTACCGGAAAGCCATGGCGTTTGAGCGAGCGGTGGAGCGTCGCCACGTCGCGTTTGCGGTTGCAGAACACGATGGCGTTCTGCATGCCTTCGGCGGAACGGATCAGCCGGCGCAGCGTGTCGCGCTTGTCATGGTCCTCGCGGCTGGATTTGACGAGCAGCTGGGTGGTGGTGGCGAGCGTGGAGGCCGGGCGGGCGACTTCGACACGCACCGGATTGTGCAGGAACTGCTCGGTGATGCGCCGGATTTCCGGCGGCATGGTCGCAGTGAAGAACAGCGTCTGCCGGGTGAACGGAACGAGCTTGCAGATGCGCTCGATGTCGGGGATGAAGCCCATGTCGAGCATGCGGTCGGCTTCGTCGATGACCAACAGCTCGACGCCGGTGAGCAGAAGCCGGCCGCGCTCGAAATGGTCAAGGAGCCGGCCCGGCGTGGCGATCAGCACGTCGACGCCGCGCGTCAGCTTGGTATCCTGGTCGTCGAACGACACGCCGCCGATCAAGAGCGCGACGTTGAGCTTGTGGTTGATACCGTATTTGGCGAAGCTTTCTTCGACTTGCGCGGCGAGTTCGCGCGTCGGTTCGAGAATGAGCGTCCGCGGCATGCGGGCGCGGGCGCGGCCCTTTTCCAGGAGCGTCAGCATCGGCAAGGTGAAAGCCGCCGTCTTGCCGGTGCCGGTCTGGGCGATGCCAAGCACGTCGCGGTGCGCGAGAACGTGTGGGATCGCCTGATCTTGGATGGGAGTGGGTATCTTGTAGCCAGTCGCCGCAACGGCAGCGAGAACTTTTTCGGACAAGCCGAGATGAGAAAAGGACATAAACCCTCGTGTCAGCACCGCCACGCGGTGCGAAACTCAATAATGCCGGAAGAAACGCCCCCGGGGCGGCCGAATCTGCCGAGCCTTCGGTTGGCTGCAACATATGGTCAAATCGCCGAAAGTCAACGGCAATGGCCCTGCCGCAGCGCACTAAGTTAAACAGATTCCTTCACTTTCTCACGATGGAGCCACCTTATGGCCGCTTCGAGTGCCGATCCCCTCCCGGTCGTTCTGGTTCCAGGCTTGAACTGCTCGGCCCGACTTTATGCCGAGCAAATCCCAGCGCTTTGGCAATTCGGCCCGGTGACGGTCGCCGACCACCGGCGCGACGACAGCATGGCGGGCATCGCGCGGCGGATCCTGGCTGATGCGCCGCCACGCTTTGCGCTGGCGGGGTTGTCCATGGGCGGCTACATCGCCTTCGAAATTTTACGGCAGGCAGCGAGCCGCGTGGCGAAGCTGGCGCTCCTTGACACCGGGGCAGGTGCCGAAGTGTCGGAACGGACCGCGCAACGCAAGCCGCTCATCGCGCTGGCGCAGGGTGGCCGCTTTGCCGAGATCACCGACGATCAGTTTCCGCTCCTGGTGCACCGCAGCCGTCATGGCGAGGCCGCGCTGAAAGCCGCCGTGCGAGCCATGAACGAGGAGACCGGGCCGGATGCCTATTGCCGGCAGCAGCACGCCATCATCGGGCGAGCGGATTCGCGGCCCGGACTTGGCGCGGTCGCCTGTCCGACGCTGGTCCTGGTCGGCGACGAGGATCAACTGACGCCGCCGTCGCTGGCGCACGAGATGGCCGCCGGCATCCGCGGCGCGCGGCTCGTCGTTATTCCAGAATGCGGGCATCTCTCGACCATGGAACGGCCGCAGGCGGTCACGCAGGCGTTGCTGGACTGGATGCGTTGGTGAAGCACTGATCCAAAACCGCGCGGCACAATTGCCGCAGGGCAGGGTACGGGCCGCGCAATTATGCTAACGAGGCCGCTGCCTTTTCGGCGCATGCAAGCAGGCAAAGGATGGAGTAGGCGATGCGAATTTTCACCCGAGCCGCGATTGCCGCGCTCTTGCTGTTGACTGCGGCGGCTGTTCCGGCGGCGGCACAGACCGATTATCCGACCAAGCCGATCCGGATGATCGTCGGCTTTGCGGCCGGCGGCGGCAACGACATTTTCGCGCGTCTGGTCGGCGCCAAGCTCGGCGAACTTCTGGGCCAGCAGGTCGTGGTGGAGAACCGCCCCGGCGCCGCCGGACGACTGTCCGCCGAATACGTCTCGCATCAGCCGGCCGACGGCTACACGCTTCTGGTCGGCGCCAGCGGCGCCATGTCGATCGGCCCGGCGATCTATTCCGACCTGCAATATCAAACAAACAAGACCTTCACGCCGATCGGCATGATCGCCAACTTTCCGCTGATCATGGTCATCGCGGCCGAGAATCCGTCGAAAAACCTCAAGGAATTCGTCGAGTGGATGAAGCAGCATCCGGACAAGGCAAACTACGCCAGTTCGTCGCCGGCCTTCACCATCACGGTCGAGCTGTTGAAGCTGAAGACCGGCATGCCCGGCGTCGCCATTCCCTACAAGAGCAGCAATGAAATGATCTTAAGCGTGATGAGCGGACAGTCGGCGATGACGATTGCCGATGGTCCGCCGACCGTGCCGCAGGTCAAGGCCGGCAAGGTCAAGGCGGTCGCGGTCACCGGCAGAGAGCGCTCAGCCGAATTGCCCGAGGTACCGACCATGGCCGAGGCCGGCTATCCGAACGTGAACGTCGAACTGTGGAGCGGCGTGTTTGCCCCCGCCGCCACGCCGCCGGCCATCGTCGACAAGCTGCGTAAGGCGTTCGCTCAGACCATCGCCGATCCGGGGGTGGCACAAAAGCTGCGCGCGCTCGCCGTCAATCCCGGCGGCGCCACGCCCGACGAATTCCGCCGCATCATCGACAACGACATCGTCAAATTCCGCGACGTCGTGCAGGCCGCACACCTGAAGTTCGAGGATTAGGAGAGGCCTAAGCCCTCTACTCAATGCCCGCCGGCGCCGGGCATGACGGGCCATTTGTAGCTGCGACCAGGCTGGAAACGCCGCTCTCGCTGCGCGTTATCACCACACAGCGAACCGTCCGTAATTGCGCTTTCGCGCAATCCGCGGGCGTCGCGGAGGACGCGCACCATGAGCAGCGACAGTTACGATGTTGTCATCCTCGGCGGCGGCAATGCCGGCATGGGGGTGACCGTAGACACCCGCAAGGCCGGCCTATCGGTCGCCATGGTGGAGCACCGCGAGCTCGGCGGCACCTGTCCGAACCGCGGCTGCACGCCGAAAAAGATCCTGGTCGCCGCCGGTCATGCGCTCGACGAAATCGAGCGCGCCTCAGCGCACCACATTGCGGTCGGCAAGCCGCGGCTCGACTGGCCGGCGCTGATCGACCGCGAGAAGAAAATGATCGCGCCTCTGCCGGAGTCGGTTGCCAAGCTAATGGCGGAGCGCGGCGTCGACGTGCTGCACGGCCGCGGGGCATTTGCCGGACCGAACGCGGTGCGCGTCGGCGAACGCACGATCGAAGGGAAGCACATCGTCATTGCCACCGGCTCAAAACCGCGCCAGCTGCCGATCGACGGCGCCGCGCACATGATCACCTCCGACGACGTGCTGAGCGAGCGCGAGCGGCCGCGCGAGGTGGTGTTTGTCGGCGGCGGCGTGATCGCGTTCGAGTTCGCGCACCTTTATGCCCGCGCCGGCACCAAGGTGACGATCCTGGAGGCGTTGCCGAAGTTCTTGCCGGCGCTCGACGCGGACGCGGTGGCGCAGGTAGTGCGCGAAAGCGAACGCATAGGCATTGCGTTTCATGCCGGCGTGAAAGTCAAAAGGATCACGCCACGCGGGCAGCGGTTGGCCGTGACCTTCGAGCAGGGCGGCGCCGCGCGCACGATCAGGGCGGACCGCGTGGTCAATGGGGCAGGGCGCATCGCCGACATCGATACGCTCGATCTCGCCGCCGGCAACGTGCGGCTTGCCGACGGGCGCATCGAGCTCGACGACTACATGCGCTCGGTCTCGAACCCGTCCGTTCATGTCTGCGGCGATGCGCTGTGGAGTGCGCCCCAGCTCTCGCCGGTCGCGACCTATGGCGGGCGCCTGGTCGGCCGCAATATTATCGAAGGTCCGATCGCCAAACCGGACTACAGCTGCATTCCGTCGTGCGTATTTACCGTGCCGGCGTTGGCCAGCGTCGGGCTGACCGAGGCCAAGGCGCGCGAGAGCGGACGCGCCATCAAGGTCGACACCCACGACATGCGCGACTGGCTGTCGTCGCGTACTTTCAACGAGAAGGTGGCATGGGCCAAAGTGATCAGCGAGCAAAGCGGCGGCCGCATTCTCGGCGCCCACATGGTCGGGCACGGCGGCGAGGAGCTGATCCACCTGTTCGCCTTCGCGATGAAGTTCGGCATCACCACGTCCGACATTCGCGACACGGTCTACGCGTTTCCGACCCACGCGAACGACGTCAAAAGCATGGTTTGAACCGGAGGTGCGGCGCGCGCTGGACTTTGTGCGGCCGTTCGGCAAACTGCTCGGCGCCAATCACGGTAAGGGGGATTGCATGAAACGTTTTGCCGCGGCGCTTGCCGCCGTAGGACTGCTGGCTAGCTGCAACATCGCCTCTGCCGAGCAGATCGACCTGTCGACCTGGACCTGCAAAAAGTTCCAGTCCGCCGATAAGGAAGAGATCGGCGTCATCCTCGCCTGGCTCGATGGCTACTACAAGGACGAGGACGATCCGCCGATCATCGACACCGATAAGTTCGTCGGCAACGCCAAAAAGCTCGGCGCCTATTGCAGCGAGCATCCCGACATCGGCCTGATCACCGCGACCGACAAGCTGTTCGGGGAGGACTGATAGCTCGTTATTGCGAGCGAAACCAAGCAATTCAGACGTTGGCGCAGTTCTGGATTGCTTCGTCGCCCTTCAGGCTCCTCGCAATGGTGCGCGCTAGACGTCCAGCGCTTCCTCGTTGGCAAACTCCGCGCGTTCCTGGATGAAGGCGAAGCGCTCTTCGGGCTTGGTGCCCATCAGCCGCTCGACCGATTTGTCGGTGGCTTTCTGGTCGTCGGGCAGCAGCATGACGCGGAGCAGCGTGCGCTTCTTCCGGTCCATGGTGGTTTCCTTGAGCTGCGCCGCCATCATCTCGCCGAGGCCCTTGAAGCGGCTGATCTCGACCTTGGCGTTGGCGTGAAATTCCTTTTTGAGGATTTCGTCGCGGTGCTTGTCGTCGCGCGCATAAAAGATCTTGCCGCCGTGGGACAGGCGATAGAGCGGCGGCACGGCGAGATAAAGATGGCCGTTGCCGATCAGCTGCGGCATCTGCCGGTAGAAGAACGTGATGAGCAGCGAAGCGATGTGGGCGCCGTCGACGTCGGCGTCGGTCATGACGATGACGCGGTCGTAGCGCAAATCCTGGTCGCGATAATGGGCACCGGTGCCGCAGCCGAGCGCCTGGACGAGATCGGCGAGCTGCTGGTTCTGCGCGAGCTTGTCCTTGCCGGCCGAGGCAACGTTGAGAATCTTGCCGCGCAACGGCAGCACCGCCTGCGAGGCGCGGTCGCGCGCCTGCTTGGCCGAGCCGCCGGCGGAATCGCCCTCGACCACGAAAATCTCGGCGCCGTCGGCAGCGGTGTTGGTGCAGTCGGCGAGCTTGCCGGGCAGCCGCAGCTTGCGCACCGCGCTCTTGCGCGCGATGTCTTTTTCCTGGCGGCGGCGGAGTCGCTCGTCGGCGCGCTCGACCACGAATTCAAATAATTTGTTGGCGGCGGTCGGATTGCCGGCGAGCCAATGATCGAACGGGTCCTTGATCGCCTGCTCGACGATGCGCTGGGCTTCGGCGGTGGCGAGCCGGTCCTTGGTCTGGCCCTGGAATTCCGGCTCGCGGATGAAGACCGAAAGGAGCGCGCCGGCCCCGACCATGACGTCGTCGCTGGTGATCGGAGCGGCGCGCTTGCCCTGGCCGATGCGCTCGGCGTGATCTTTCAGCCCGCGAAGGAGCGCGGTGCGCAAGCCGGATTCGTGGGTGCCGCCGTCCGGCGTCGGAATGGTGTTGCAGTAGGAGTTGAGAAAGCCGTCGGCGTCGGCGGTCCACGCCACCGCCCATTGCACGCCGCCGTGCACGCCGATCTTGCCGGCGCTGCCGGTGAAAATGTCGGGATGAACCAGCGTGGCGCTCGACAGCGTTTCCGACAAATAGTCGCGTAACCCATCGGCGAAATGGAACGTCGCCTGCTCGGGCACGTCATCGACGCCGCGCAAAAGCTCCCTGGCGCACGACCAGCGGATTTCGACGCCGCCGAAAAGGTAGGCCTTGGAGCGCGTCATCTTGAACACGCGCTCGGGCTTGAACTGCGCCTTGGCGCCGAAAATGTCCGGATCGGGCCGGAACCGCACCTTGGTGCCGCGGCGGTTCGGCGCCTTGCCGGCCTCCTGCAATTTGCTCTTCGGCTTGCCGCGCTCGAACGCCATCCGGTAAAGCCGCTGGCCGCGCGCGACTTCGACCTCCATGCGCTCGGACAGCGCGTTCGCCACCGATACGCCGACGCCGTGCAGGCCGCCGGAGGTCTCGTAGACCTTGGAGTCGAATTTGCCGCCGGCGTGCAGGGTGCACATGATCACTTCGAGCGCCGACTTGTTCTTGAATTTCGGATGCGGGTCGACCGGAATGCCGCGGCCGTTGTCGGTTACCGTGACGAAGCCATCGGCCTCCATCTCGACTTCGATCCAGTCGGCGTGGCCGGCCAGCGCCTCGTCCATGGCGTTGTCGATGACTTCGGCGAACAGGTGATGCAGCGCCTTTTCGTCGGTGCCGCCGATATACATGCCGGGCCGGCGGCGCACCGGCTCGAGCCCCTCCAAAACCTCGATGTGCTTGGCGGTGTAGCCGGACTCGGCGGACGCGCCGCGAGTCGCACCGGCCACGCTCCGCCGCCCCTGGTCGCGCCGCGGCTCGGACAGGTCGGCGAACAGATCGGCTGTTTGGGGCTTTTTCGCTGCTTTTGCCACGATTTTTCCCATGTGGAGGGCCGATGCCCGGCGCGCAACGGCGGCCGACGAATCAGCACCCCGAATATGCCATTGGCGCGGCAAACCATGAACCGGACAGCGACGTTGACGCTTCCACGCGCCGGTCCTATATGGCCGGCCATGCGCGATCGAACTGCAATCGTCGTTCTTGCCAGGCGCCGCCGCCGTCGCAGCCGCGATACGGCGCGAGCGCGCGTGTGCATCTAGCAAGCAAGCGCTCGTGCCGCCGGGTTCCGCGGCACCAATCCCTGATATCCTGGTTCGCGGATTCGGCCTGACGCTTCTTAAGAAAGCGAAAGGGTTGGTTGATGTCTGCGCAAGGCAATAAAGCGAAGATCGGCGTCCTCGGCGCGTCCGGCTACACCGGCGCTGAACTTCTACGGCTGCTGATCCGCCACCCGCGGGTCGAGATCGCGCTCTTGACCGCCGACCGGCGCGCCGGCAAGTCGATGGCCGAGGTATTTCCGCAATTCGCGCCTTATCCGCTGCCGACGCTGACCGCGATCGAGGCCGCTGATTGGCCGAAGCTCGCTCTTGACCTCGCGTTCTGCGCGCTGCCGCACGGCACGACGCAAAAGGTCATCGCCGATCTCCTGGCGCGGGCGCCGCACACCAAAGTGGTCGATCTCTCCGCCGATTTCCGGCTCGCCGATCCCGCGGCTTACGCCCGCTGGTACGGCCACGAGCACTTTGCGCCGCAGCTGCAGAAGGAAGCGGTGTACGGGCTCACCGAAATGTATCGGCGAGAGGTCAAGGCGGCGCGGCTGGTCGCCAATCCGGGCTGCTATACCACCTGCGCCCAGCTTGCGCTCATTCCGCTCCTCAAAGCCAAGGCGATCGATCCGGACGAGATCGTGATCGACGCCAAGTCGGGGATGACCGGCGCGGGCAGGGCGGCGCGCGAGGAGATGCTGTTCGCCGAAGTCTCCGAAGGCTTTCACGCCTACGGCATCGTCCACCATCGGCACATGTCCGAACTTGACCAGGAGTTTTCGCTCGCCGCCGGCCGCGACGTGATCGTGACCTTCACGCCGCATCTCGTGCCGATGAACCGCGGCATCCTC
>Ga0070730_10001474_pt1 | contig 22620 bp, 20 predicted proteins | sample Coa_R1_3_FD_66447 | JGI IMG/M metagenome (GOLD analysis project Ga0070730, IMG submission 66447) | Surface soil microbial communities from Centralia Pennsylvania, which are recovering from an underground coalmine fire - Coalmine... | ecosystem: Environmental > Terrestrial > Soil > Unclassified ... | reverse complement strand
ATGAGGGCGGAAGGAGTTGCGGCCTGGCCATGGGCCCAGGCGACGGGCGACGGGGGGGCGTCAACGCTGGCCCGCTGACCGCGGCGCCGGCCGGGTTGGCCTCGCTGCCAGCGGCGTATGGGTCCTGGGCCACCGCGCTCGGACCCGGCTGAAACGAGGCCGGGACCTGCTGGCCCGCGGCGGCCGGTGCGATCCCTAAGGGCTGGCACAGCTGGGTAACGATGACAAACGCCGATAGCAGAGGCCACAAAACGCGTCGGTATCTCATCCGGCGGCCGCCTTTCCAGCTACAAGCTCAGTTGTCAGGAAAGTATGATCAAAGTACACCCACTTTTACCGCAAAGCAACTATTCCCAGCGAATAGGACTCTTTTTAAGTTTGGCGTAGGTTGACTTTGCAGGCGGTGAATCCTATCGTGAGCTTATCTAGAAAAGCCTTCCGTGCTCAGGGTTGAGGCGGCCGATGTGACCTGACGGCTCGAGACGCTGGCCCGGTTTACAACCCCGCGTGCTTGGAAACGGGCGCCGAGTGGGAACTGGCCTGGAGCCTAATACCGGCGACGTGCCTCCCGCTAGCCTGATGGTGCACCTCTGGCCCCGGCGAAATAATGCCTGGCTGCCCTGGAATGAGCCACACGGAAGGCTTTTCTTCACGCCGAGTCAGACGGGCGGGTCCTTTAACGAGGCCCGCCCGTTCTGTTTTGGCGGCAGGCGGTTCGGGCTGAGTGTGTCAGCTTGTTGGGAGTTAAACTTCACGCGTGCCAGCCAGCTTGTCGTAAAGTAATATCCAAGAACACACACGGGGCTGAAAGGATCAATAACCATGCACGGACACGGTGGATTCGGTGGTCACTGGGGCGGTGGATGGGGTCGCGGTTGGGGCGGTGGTTGGGGTCGTGGCTGGGGAATGGGCGGTGGCCTGGGTTGGATTATCCCTGGGCTGCTGTTCGGCTCGGTGCTGTCCAACACCCTGAACCGGCCAGAGCCCTACCCGGTGCCTTACCCGGTGCCGCAGCAGCCAGTGAACCCGCCGCCCGCGACGCCTACGAGCCAAACACCGGCGCCGGTGGTGAACGCCGCCGCGTCAGCGGGCGATATCACCTGCCCGCACTGCGGCCAAACGGCCAACACGCGCTTCGCCTTCTGCCCGCACTGTGGCGAGCGGCTGGCGGCCAACTGCCGCTACTGCGGTCAGGCCATGGCGCCTGGTCAAGCCTATTGCCCAAACTGCGGCGGCCCACGGCGGTAGATTCCTCGCGACAAACACGGCGGGGTGCGTCCAACGCACCCCGCCGTGTTTGATTTCTCGCTGACCAGTGCGTAAGCCAGTCCACTTCGTTTACCTGCTTTTCAGTTATCCCCGTCTGTCTTGCCGGCTCGGCGAATTTTGCGATATGATTTATAGTGAAATCGGTCACATTCAACCCGCCTCACAGCAGGAGCTTTAGCCATGTCGCGATCCATGTCGGTCGGCAATCCATCGACCGCCACACGGCTCCCCTTGCCGCCTGGGCCCAGGGGCCATTTCTTTTGGGGCGTGCTGCCCGAGCTGCGGCAAGACATGTTGGGCCTGTACCACGATGTCGCGCCCAAGTATGGCGACATTGTGCGGTTGCACTTTGCCGGCGTGGACACCTTCATGCTCGCCCACCCGGATTATTTCAAGCAAGTGCTGCAAGACAACAACCGCAACTACCAGCGCAACACCTTCTTCAATAACATCGTCAAGCAGTTCGTAGGCCTGAGCCTGTTCACCGCCGATGGCGATGACTGGCTCAGCCGCCGACGCCTGATGCAGCCGGCCTTTCATCGTCAGCGCTTAAGCGCCTTTGGGGCCGTGATGGCCGCTTCGACCGCCCAGGTGCTTGAGCGTTGGGACCGCGGCGCGGACGGGCAGAGGCTGGAGATCGACCAGGAGATGATGGCGCTGACGCTGCAGGTGGCCGGGCGGGCCCTGTTCAGTCGCGACCTGCTGGGGGAATCGCGCGAGCTGGGCCAGGCCTTCACCGACCTGAGCGAATATATGAACTTCCGCATGAACACCCCGTTCGCGCTGCCGGCCTTTGTGCCCACCCGCCCCAACCGGAAATTTCGGCAGGCCACGCGCACGGTGGACGGCAAAATCTTCGCGATGATCCACGAACGCCGCCAGGGCGGGCAGCCGGGCGACGACCTGCTGGCCATGCTGATGGAGGCCCGCGACGCCGACACCGGCCAGGGCATGACCGACGCACAACTGCGCAACGAGGTGGCGGTGATGATGTTCGCCGGCCACGAAACGACCTCGGTGACGCTCACCTGGGCCTTGTACTTGTTGTCGCAGAACCCGCAGGCCGAGGCGAGGCTGCACGCCGAGCTCGACCAGGTGCTGGCCGGGCGCGCGCCGGCCATCACCGACCTGCCCAACCTGGCCTACACCCGGGCGGTAATCGACGAAACCCTGCGGCTCTACCCGCCGGCCTTTGGGATCACACGCCAGTCGATTAAAGCCGATGACCTTGGGGGCTACCGCGTCCCTGCCAATGCCGGCATAACGCTGGTGTTTTATAACGTGCACCGTGACCCGCGCTTTTGGAACGAGCCCGAGCGGTTCGATCCTGAGCGCTTCACTCCCGAGCGCTCCGCCGGCCGGCTGCCGTTTGCCTATCTGCCATTCGGCGCCGGGCCGCGGCAATGCATCGGCAACCAGTTTGCGCTGACCGAGGCGCAAATGGTGTTAGCCTCGATCGCCCAGCGCTATCAGTTGCGGTTGGTGCCCGGCCACCCGGTGCGGCCCCACCCACTCTTCACCCTGCGCACCAGCCATGGCCTGCCGATAACGGTGCGGCGCCGGTCGTGATAGAGCTTGTCCTGTTCGATCTCGACGGTGTGCTGGTCGACAGCGAACCCATCTCCACCCGCGTGCTGATGGCGATGCTGGCCGAGGTGGGGCTGCCCATGGACGAGGTCCAGGCCGAGCAGCGCTTCCTGGGCCGCTCGCGCGGCGAGAGTGTGGCGTTCATCGAGCAGCAGCTTGGGCGGCCGGTGCCGCCGGACTTTGTCGTCAGGTGGCAGGAGCAGGTGTTTACGGCGTTGCGGCAAGAGCTGAAACCCGTGCCCGGCATCGCCGCCGCCCTGGACCAATTGACCGTCCCGTACTGCGTGGCTTCTGGCAGCGACCCGGCGCGCATCCAGCTCAGCCTCGACTTGGCCGGCCTGCTGCCGCGTTTCGCGGGCCGCATCTTTAGCGCCGCGCAGGTGGCGCACGGCAAGCCCGCGCCCGATCTGTTTCTGTTCGCCGCGCGCAGCCTGGGCGCGGCGCCGGCCCGGTGTGTGGTGGTGGAAGACAGTCTGCCGGGAGTGCAGGCTGGGGTAGCGTCGGGGATGCCCGTGCTGGCCTACGCGGCTCGCAACCCGGCGGCACTGCTGGCCGCGGCCGGGGCCACGCCGTTCGACGACATGGCGCGCCTGCCCGGCCTGATTGAACATCTGTCTTAGGGGCGTTCAAATGAACGGCTGTCTCAGTACTGCCACAACCTGAGGTCCCAAATAAGGCCCTCGGCCACCACAGCCGCCGCGTAGCCGGCGCCAGCTCCCAACGACCTCAAACCCCAGTCCTGGCCTGCGCCGGTCTCCACCCGCGCCGGCCGCTGCCACGCGGCGGGCGCCAACGGCACGCTGAAACTCTGCAAGGGATAAGACAGACCCTGGCCGGTGGCCTTGATGAAGGCCTCTTTGCAAGCCCAAATGTTGAAGAAGGCGCCGGGCCGGTCCGCCTCGGCCAGTGTCGCCAGCGCCTCGCGCTCACTGAGCGAAAAGTAGCGCTCTGCGATCGACGCAACTTCGGGCAGCGGGCGAAAGTGCTCGACGTCCACCCCCACTTCGCGCCCAGCCGCCACCGCCACCAGGGCCAAATCGCCGGAGTGCGCTAGGTTGAAGCGCAGCCCGCTGCTGTCGAGGCCAGGGGCCAGGCCCGGCTTGCCCTGCGTGCTGGCCTGAAAGCGAATTCGCTCGGGCAGCATGTTCAGATAGCGCGCCAGGATGATGCGCAGCGCGATATGCGCGGCAACATACCGCTCGCGGTCGGCCGGCCGGCGCAAGCGCGCGGCGCGCACATGCTCCTCATCGCCCAAGAAGTCGCCGGCCGGCCGAAGCCGGCTGGAGGCTGGATCCACGCTCACCCGCCAGACGTGCACCGCGTCCCCCAGCGCGTAATTCTCGAGCGGCGGCTTGTCCCAACGGGCGCCAGCCATTCCGTGCTCGCTCCTGGTTTCAGTCATAGTAATTCCCTGATACTGACTCTGAGCATTCTACCGCCGACGGGTGACATTGCGGAAAACTCAGGTGGGGCGGGCAGCAAAGCTGCCCGCCCCACCTGAGTTTTCCGCTAGTAAAGACCGGGCGCGCCAACCGTTTCGGGTATGATAATGGCATGCTGCTCGTCGCTGTGCCAAAACTTAAACGAGTTGCCTGCGCGCTGATGGTCTGCCTGGCACTATTGGCCGCGCAGTGGCTGCCGGCAGCCGAGGCCCATACCGAGGCGCCGGCGGCCGAGGCCCATACCGAGGCGCCGGCAGCCGAGGCCCATACCGAGGCGCCGGCAGCCGAGGCCCATACCGAGGCGCCGGCGGCCGAGGCGCATACCGAGGCGCCGGCGGCCGAGGCGCATGCCCAGCTGCTGTCGTCCTATCCGTCGCCCGGGGCCAGACTCGACACGACCCCGACAGAAATTCGGCTGACGTTTTCGGAGCGCATCAGCGCGGCCAGCAGCATCAAGTTGTTCGGGCCCAACTTTCGCCTGGTCAGTGGTGTGTCCTCTGGGACAGACCCGGCCTCGCCGGAGATGCTGCGGGCCTTTCCGCCGCAGCTTGCGCCGGATATCTATACCGTCGAATGGGATGTCGCCTCGCTTGACGGCCACGACGTAAGCGGCAGCTATGCGTTTCAAGTGACGGCCCCGGCGGCCGCGCCCCGGGTGCCGGCCTGGCTGCTGGCAGGCGGGCTGGTGGCTTTATTGGTGTTGGGCGGGGCGGTTTGGGCTCTTGTGCGCCAGCGTCGCCGCAGCGCTGCTGGCGCAAACTAACGGGCCCGGAGAGGCCAGGTCATGACCATACTGTTATCTCGCTCTCGCAGACGTTGGGGCCGGTTTGCGCTCCCGGTGCTGGCGCTGGTGGTCCTAAGCGCGTGCTCGATTGATGTATCCGGGGTCACGCCGGCCGCCAGCGCTGTGCCACGGTCAACCGCGGCCGCCTCCACTGCCCCGCTCATCGCGCCCACTTGGACCTTGGGGCCGACCCCAACTTTGAACCTGGCGACCAACCCGCCCGGCACGACGGCTGCCAACGGCACGGCCGTTACGCCCGCGCCGGCCGGCACGCCCGCCACAGCGCCAGGCCATCCCAAGCCGACGCCGTTCTCTGAGCCGGTGACCTGGGCCGACCGTCACCTGACGGGCCAACTGATCTTTACAGCCGGCACGGAAGGCTTGCTCCAGTTCGATTTAGCCACCGGCAAAGTGACGAGCCGGTTTGCTCCGCCCGACGCCATCAACTCGTGGGTGGTGGCCGCCGCGGTCTCGTTGAACCCGCCGCAGCAGGTAATCGCCTACGCGCCCCCGCCGGTGGGCGGCGATATTCAGTTTGGGTATACGACTCTTTACAGCCTGCCGGCGAACGGCATTCCCCAACCGCTCTTCAAGCAAATGCAGGCCAAGGAATCATACTTCGACCCCACCTGGTCGCCAGACGGCAAATGGCTGTACTACGTCCACCTGACGACGCCCGTCACCCAAAGCGATACCAGCCGCTTTGATATCGTCCGCCTGGCCTACCCGGATGGCGCGCCGGCAGTGGTCGTCAACGATGCCTTCTGGCCGCGCGTCTCGCCCGATGGCCAGCACCTGGCCTTTGTCCACTACGATTACCAGACCGGCGCGCAAACCTTGTTCGTTGCCAGTCCCGACGGCACCCAGCAGCGGCAAATCAAGCTGCCGGCCGGCTTCCAATCCACCGACTCGCCCATGTTTACGCCCGACAATAAGAACCTGATCTTTAGCGGCATCACGAACGGCACCGTCTCGCCCGCGCTGAACTGGCTCGACCGGTTGCTGGGCGTGCAAACAGCTTACGCCGACGGCAGCCCGGCCGATTGGTGGCAAGTGCCGGTGGCCGGCGGCCCGCCCAGGCAATTGACCCAAATCAACGACAGCAGCATGTATGGCACTTTTTCGCCGGATGGCCAGCACATCGCCTATATCAGCGCCAGCGGTCTGTTCGTGATGAAGCCCAACGGCACCGACATCATTCAACTGATGAGCATTACCGAGCTGCCGGGCTCGGTGGGCTCGGCCACGGTCGATTGGCTCCCCTAATATCAAAGAGCAATTTTCCCCCAACCGGGTGCCGATGGCACCCGGTTGGGGGAATCATTCTGAGATCACATTGAAGATCTTCAAGCGACTGAGCATGGGCTGCATGCTGCCCATTGCCGTTCTGGCAGGCGCCTGCTCGGGCGTCCAGCCTGGGCCGGCGGCGACGCTAACTCCCGCGCCGGCGACTGTCCTAATAAATGCGGTCACGGCCACACCCAGCCCGGCGCCGACCAAGGCCGCCAACAGCACACCGGCGCCTTCGCCAACACCAGCCGCCACCGCGACGCCCGCGGCGACCCCCACCCCAGCGGCGAGCGCGACCGTGGCCGCGACGGCCGTCCCCGATCCAGTGTTGCTGGCCGCCGGAGACATCGCCAGTTGCCTCAGCACCGGCGACGAGGCCACCGCGCAACTGGTCAGCGCCATAAGCGGCACCGTGGCCATCCTGGGCGACAACGTCTATGAGCGCGGCAGCGGCGAGGAGTTCAAGACCTGTTTCGATCCCACCTGGGGGGCATTCAAAGATCGCATTCACCCGGCGCCTGGCAACCACGAGTATGAAACGCCTGGGGCCCAGGGCTACTTTACTTACTACGGCGCCGCCGCGGGCAAGTTGGGCCAGGGCTATTACAGCTATGACCTGGGCGCCTGGCACGTGGTGGTGCTCAACAGCCAGTGTTGGGACGTGGGCGGCTGCGGCGCCACCGCGCCGCAATCGCTCTGGCTCAAGGCCGATCTGGCCGCTCACCCAAGCGTATGCACCCTGGCCTACTGGCACACGCCGCGCTTTAGCTCGGGCGCGCACGGGGATACCACCTTGATCCAGGCCTTCTGGGACATCCTGTACGCGGCCGGCGCCGATGTGGTGCTGAACGGCCACGACCATGATTACGAGCGCTTCGCGCCGCAGGACCCGCAAGGCCAGGCCGACCCGGCGCGCGGGATACGCGAGTTTGTGGTGGGCACCGGCGGCCGCAGCCACTATCCCTTTCTGCACAGCCCGCACCCCAACACCGAGTTGCGCAACGACACTACCTTTGGGGTTCTCAAATTGACCTTGCACGCCAGCGGCTACGACTGGGAATTTTTGCCCGTGGCGGGCGAGACCTTCACGGATGCGGGCAGCGGCGCCTGCCATTGACCAAATCGGAAACGCGTTATAATAGGTCACTCACAGGAGGCTGGTATGTGCATGTTTTGCGCGGCAATTCCAACAGCAGCAACCTTAGGGGTGGTGGTCACTTCCAAACAGCGCACCGCTGAGAAAGTGGCGCTGGCCGCGGGCAAGCCGGCCCCGCGGCGGCGCGTGGCCACCGGGCCGATCACAGCCGGTGTGGTGGCCATGCTCGTCATGGGCTCCATTTACTATCACACTCACTTCCCAGTCTGACAGTTGGCAGGCAAAAAAGTAGAATTCAAGGGCTGGCCCGGCGATTGCCGGGCCAGCCCTTTTTTAGTTGATTGCCCGGTGTGCTTGACAGCCAGCCATACGCGTGATACCTTCGGTCCAATTGAAAAGGGTTTTCATTTAGATTATGCCGCTCATTTTCATCGGACCCCTCGCGCCCGAAACCTCGCAGATTTTGGCCTGCCTGGGCGAGCTGGGACAGGCGATCACGGTTGCGCCCGAGCTGTCGGACCTGCCGCCCTTACCGGGTGCAATCGCTATTGTCGCCCTGACAGCTACTCCAGCACTCGCCCAAGTGGCTAGTCTGGCGCGGGCGCAGGGCTGGACGTGGCTGGGCTGGAACCACATCGACAGCCCCGCCCTGGCCCTGGCGGCTTACCAGGCCGGGGCCCGTTCAGTGCTTCCAGCGCACGTGACCACTGAGACGATACGCCAGGCCTTGGCCGATCTGACGACCGCGCTGCCTGCCCCGGTCAATGGCCACCGGCCGCGTGGGGTCCGTCTCTATCGCTACCGGCCAGGAAATGTAATCTTGCCTGAGGCCGATACGGTTGTTGAAGTGCGCGAGGGCATCATCGCCATTGGGGTTGTCCATTCTGACGGCGCCCAGGTGCTGCTGGGGCTGTGCGGTCCGGGTCACATGCTGGTCAGCCATCCCCACGACACGTGCAGCCTGCAATTGATTGCCCACACCGAAGCCGCCGTGGTGTTGCACACCTGGGCTGAGGTTTCCACCCGGCCCGACTTCCCGCAGCAATTGAGGCTCCGTTTGCAGCACCTGGAGGCCTGGGCCGCCATGCAGGCCCGGCCGCACCTCGACCAGCGCCTGTTGGGTCTGCTATCGCTGCTGGCTGAGCAGTTTGGCAAACCCCACCCGCAGGGCACACTCATTGACGTGCGGATCACGCACGCCCAACTGTCGGCCGCTGCTGGAGCCACCCGTACCACCATCACCCGCACCTTGGGCGATCTGCGCGCGCGCGGCCTGCTCATCACGGTTGGCAGCGGCGATGGCGAACGGATTTGCCTGCGCGAGCCAGAGGGCGCCAACCACAGCCAACTGGCTGCCCACATGCCGGCCATGTCGCATTAAGCACCAAAAGTTGGTAGCAAATCGGCCATCGCCTAGTGCCGTCACGCACCGCAGCCCTACTCGCAGTTGGCTAAACTGCCTGGGTCAGCGCGCTGCGGGTTGCAGGCGCCGCACCAGCCGAAGGAGACCTCATGCGACGTTTCAGTTATCCCTTTATCGTATTAAGCCTGCTGTTGGCGGGATGTGGGTTGTTGCCCGCCAGCAGCGCACCCGCCGCTGGCGCCAAACTGGACGTGGTGGCGACTTTCAGCATCCTGGGCGACCTGGTGCAGGCCGTGGCCGGCGACAACATACAATTGCACACCCTGGTGGGGCCAGATGGCGACACGCACACCTATGAGCCCATCCCAGCCGATGGGGTGGCGTTGGCGCAAGCCAACGTGATCTTTGAAAATGGGCTGGGTTTCGAAACCTGGCTCAATAAGCTTTACACGGCGTCCGGCTCCAAGGCTATGCGGGTGGTGGTCACCACCGGGGTAACGCCGGGCAAAATTGCTATCGGCGATGCGGCGGGCGAAACCGACCCGCACGCCTGGCAAGATGTAAGCTACAGCATCGGAATGGTCAACGTCATCAGCGCCACGCTCGTGGCGCAGGACCCCGCTCACGCTGCCGCCTACCAGGCCAACGCCGCCGCCTATCTGAGGCAATTGCAAGACCTGGACAGCTACATTCAGCAGCAATCCAACGCCCTGCCCGCCGAGCGACGCAAGCTGGTCACCAACCACGACGCACTGGGCTATTTTGCGAGGCGCTATGGCTATCAGGTGGTCGGGGATGTGCTGGGCTCCGTCTCCACGGAAGCCAGCGAGCCTTCGGCGGCGGAGATCGCCAGGTTGATCGAGGAAATCAAGGGCGCGGGCGTCCCGGCTATCTTCACCGAGAACATTGAAAACTCGGCGGTCATCAACCAGGTGGCGCAGGAAGCAGGCGTGAAAGTGGCGCCGCCGCTATACACCGACGCGCTGGGCAAGCCCGGCAGCGCGGGCGACTCGTACTTGAAGATGATGCGTTACAACATCGACACGATTGTGGCCGCGCTCAAGTAGGGGTGGGTCTGCCCTGATGGGTCTTGACGAGCAACATCGGTAATAAAGATCATTGACCTTCACCGTAGGGGCGGGTCTGAGACCCGCCCGACATTGATGATCTGCGGTGATTCGCGTGGTTGGGCCGGTCTGAGACCGGCCCCTACGGCGAGGACCATTGATCATCCTTACCGATGTTGATCGTCACTGTTCATAAGGTGCTGCGCGAAAACCTGCCCCAGCGGTCGTCGCAAAGCGCACCAACTGTGTTCTGTTTACGAAACTTCCGGCAGCCAAACCTGCATGGCGCCTGGCTCACGGTTGTCCCAGGCGTAGTAGGGAATTGCATTCAGAGCGGTTGGCCGCAACCTGGGCGCCTGTGCCCGATAAAGTTGGTCGTCCCAATCGGCTTCGTCCACTGCCAGGGCTTCGCCGGTGATAACCACCACCCCACCCAACAGGCCGGGCTCAAAGTGGCTGGCCAGGGCCGCGCCGGCGGGCAGCCGCAACTGCGCCACGGGCGCTGATTGATCCACCTGCTCGAAACAATAGACCAGCGGCCCGCGCTGGAGGGCCACCGCGCCTACATCCTGGCCCACCTGCGGATGTGCATACACCCGCTCCACCGGCATCTCAAGATCTAGGACCACCGTGTCGCCCTCCTGCCACTGGCGCCGCATCACGATGTAGCCGCGGTCCGTAGGGGCGTTCGGTGTAGCGGCGTTCGGTGTAGCGGCGTTCGGTGTAGGGGCGTTCAACTGCGCAGCGTCCCCTTGGGACTGCGTAGCGCCCCTTTGGGGTTGAACGCCCCTACCATTCACGCTTAATCGCGCCTCGCGGCACCAGCCTGGCAGCCGCAGCTTGAGCGTGAATTCCACCGGCGCCTGGGGCTCCAACGCGATCTCGATCTGGCCGTCCCACGGATAACGCGTCGTTTGCCTGAGAGTCAGCGACGTGCCCGCCACTTCCAGGCGCGCCTGGCCCTGCACATACAGATGCACCGCCACGTCATCGGCGCCGGCCGAGTAGACGTACTGGCCCAGCGAAGCCAGCAGCCGGGCGATATTCGGCGGGCAGCAGGCGCAGTCATACCAGGCCTGGCGGTGATGGTCGCCGCGGCTGGCCAGCGGGTTGACGTAGAAGAAGCGTTCGCCGTCGAGCGACACGCCGCTGAGCGCGCCGTTGTACAGCACGCGCTCCATCACATCCGCATAGCCGCCCTCGCCGGTGAGCTGCAGCAGCCGGTGGCTCCAAAACACCAGCCCCACCGCCGCGCAGGTTTCGGCGTAGGCGCTCAGGTTGGGCAAATCGAAATCGCCGGTAAAGCCTTCGTTGTGGCTGGAGGGGCCGATGCCACCGGTGAGGTACAGGTTGCGTGTCACCAGGTGGCTCCACAGCCGCTGGCAGGCGGCCAGCAGGCTGGCATCGCCGTTCTCGCCCGCCAGGTCGGCCATGGCCGAGTAGAGATACATGGCGCGCACGGCGTGACCGGTGACGTGGTCCTGCTCGCGCACGGGCTGGTGCGCCTGCACGTAGGCATAGGTCTTGGCCCAGTATGCGGCCGGGTCTTCGCCCCGCTCACGCGCCTCCTGGTCGTAATAATACGGTTTACGCCCGCGCTCGTCCACAAAGTATTGGCTCAAATTCAAATAACGCTGCTGGCCGGTGGTGCGATAAAGCTTCACCAGGGCCAGCTCGATCTCCTCGTGGCCGCAGTAGCCGCGCTTCTGGCCGGGGCCGGTCCCAAAGACGGTGTTGATATGGTCGGCGTAACGGCAGGCCACCTCCAGCAGGGTGCGCTGGCCGGTGGCCTGGTAATGAGCGACGCAAGCCTCGATCAGGTGCCCGGCGCAATACAGCTCGTGCCGGTCGCGCAGGTTGGTCCAGCGCCGGCCAGGTTCGACCACGGTGTAATGGGTGTTGAGGTAGCCATCGGGCTGCTGCGCGCCGGCCACCAGCCCCGCCACCTCATCTAGCAGGGCCGCCAGGCGGGCATCAGGGTGTGTGCTCAGGCTGTAGCTGGCGGCCTCGATCCACTTGGCCACGTCCGAGTCCCAAAAAATGTGCGGCACCGGCTCCTGGCCTGGCTGCCAGTTGAGCTTGAAGGCTTCCAACCGGCCGGTGACCCGGCACTGCTCATATTCAATCGGCAGGGTGGCCGAGCGGTTGGTCTCCAACCGCGGCGCCCAAAAGTCATCCTTGATGGTCACCTGGGTAAAAGGCACGGGCTGGTAAACAGCGCGCACAGCAGAGCCTGTATTTTCTATTCGGGTCATTTTTCGTCTCAACCGTGTTGTAAGTAATGGAATTTTGGGCCGTGCGGACCACTTCGCGGTCCGCACGGCCCAAAATTCCACATTCTTTGATTAGGGTCGAACCGTATAATCCCCCTGCACCACCCACTTATAGCTGGTCAGCTCGGGCAGCCCCATGGGGCCGCGCGCGTGCAGGCGCTGCGTGCTAACGGCCACCTCCGCGCCCAAGCCCAGCTGCGCGCCGTCGGAAAAGCGGGTGCTGGCGTTGACATAGACGACGGCGGAATCGACTTCGGCCACAAAGCGCTCGGCGTTAGCGGCGGTTTGGGTCAGGATGCCGTCGGAGTGGGCGGTGCTATGGGCGGCAATGTGGTCCATGGCTTCGTCCAGGCCATCCACCACTTTCAGCCCCAGCACCAGCGACATCCACTCGGTGTCAAAGTCCTCGCTGCCGGCCGCGCTTACCATCTCGGGCGCGTGGCCGTTGCCCAGCGCCCGCAGCGCGCGCGGCTCTGCCCGAAACGTCACGCCGTCCTCGGCCAACGCCGCCACCACCTGCGGCAAAAAATCGGCCGCCACGGCTCGGTGCACCAACAGTGTGTCGAGCGCGTTGCACACCGAGGGCCGCTGCACCTTGGCGTTGCGGATGACAGGCAGCGCCGCTGCCAGGTTGGCGCTTTCGTCCACGTACAGATGGCAGATGCCCATGCCGCCGGTGATCACGGGGATATTGCTGTTGGCGCGGCAAAATTCATGCAGGCTGTTCCCACCCCGCGGGATGATCAGGTCCACGTAGTCGTTGAGGCGCAGCAGCTCGCTCACGTAGCGCCGGTCGGGGTCGTCGATGAACTGTACCGCGGCCGCGGGCAGGCCAGCATCGGCCAGCGCGGCCTGCACCACCGCCAGCAAAGCCCGGTTGGAGCGGATGGTCTCTTTGCCGCCGCGTAGGATGGCCACGTTGCCGGTGCGAATGGCCAGAGCGGCCGCATCCACTGTCACGTTCGGCCGCGACTCGTAAATAACCCCCAGCACCCCGATCGGCACCCGCTGGCGGCGCACGCGCAGGCCGTTGGGCAGGGTACGCTCGTCAAAGCGCGTGCCCAAAGGGTCGGGCAGCGCGGCCACGGTGCGCACATCGTCGGCCATGCCCTGCAGCCGTGCCGGGGTCAGCGTCAGCCGGTCGATCAGCGCAGGGGTCAGGCCGGCCTCCTGGCCGGCAGCTACATCCTGCCGGTTGGCGGCTTCGATGGCGGCGTGCTGCGCGCCCAGGCCATCGGCCAGCGCCTCCAGCGCACGGCGGCGGTCAGCGTCGGGGGTCAAAGCCATCTGGCGCGCCGCCTGGCGCGCCTGGCGGCCCATAGCGTTGAGGTCCATCAGGTTACCTCGCGATCGCGAAGCGCGTGACGCAGGACGAGCTGGTTGCGATGAATGGCCTCGTCCCCGTAAGAATAGCCCAAAATACTTTCGATGTGATCCGAACGTTGGCCGCGGATGCGCGCCAGGTCGCCGGCGTCATAGTTCACTAGCCCGCGCGCCAGCTCGCGCCCAGCCTCGTCAAAAATGGCCACCGTGTCGCCGCGCTCGAAATCGCCTCCCAGGCTGGCAATACCCACCGGCAGCAGGCTGCTGCCCGCGCCCAAAGCGCTCACCGCGCCGCTATCAATCGTCAGGCGGCTTTGCCCATCCCAGCCGGACCAGATGAAACGCTCGCGGCTGGCCAGGACTGAGCCGGCCGGCAAAAAGCGCGTGCCCAGGGTCTCGCCGTGCACCGCGCGCAGCACCACCTCCGGCTCGCCTCCGTGAGCGATGATGGTGGTCGTCCCGCCGCGGCGGGCCAGGTCGGCGGCCTGCAGCTTGGTGACCATGCCGCCCACGCCCAGGCTGCCGGCTTGCGGGCGCGCCGCCGCCCACAGCTCAGCCGGGATCTCGCCGGCGCCCACCTCAGGCAGCAGGCGGGCCGAGGGATCGCGGCGCGGATCACCGCTAAACAGCCCCGGCTGGTCGGTTAACAACAGCAGCAGGTCGGCATCGACCAGGTTAGCCACCAGGGCGGAAAGGTTGTCATTGTCGCCGACGCGGATTTCTTCCGTGGCCGTGGTGTCGTTCTCATTGATGATCGGCACCACACCCTGGTCGAGCAAGGCGCGCAGTGTGGTGCGAGCATTGAGGTAGCTGCGGCGGCGCGAGAAGTCGGAGCGCGTCAGCAACACCTGGCCCACGGTGCGACCATACAGCCCAAAGAGCTGCTCATACAGCGCCATCAAGCGCGGCTGGCCCACGGCGGCCAGCATCTGGCGCGGCACTATCGTAGCGCTGGGCAGGGTTTGCACATCCAGCCGCTCTCGGCCCGCGGCGATGGCGCCCGATGATACCAAGAGCACCTCACAGCCGGCCTCGATCAGCTGCGTCATTTGGCGCACCAGCTCCACGATGCGCGCCGGGGCCAGGCGCGCGGTGCCGCCGGTCAGGGTAGAAGTGCCGAGTTTGACGACGACGCGCTGGTAAGCCAGATCCGTCATGGACTGTGGATTATAGCTGGAAGGAGTTAATCCAAAAACAGACGCTCCCCCGCACGCAGTTTGTGTGGGGGAGCGTCTGTTATTTGGGAGGCCAGATTGCTCCGGCCAGCCTATGAAGCGGTTGACCTGGCGATCGCGGGCTTGGTTTCCGCGACGGGCTGGCCATGCCAGGGGGTGCCGATCCAGCGCAGCAGGAAGTAATCCGCGCCGATGTAGCCTGCCACCTTCCAGCCCAGGATGATCACCACCGCCAGCACGAACAGCAGCGGGTTGGTGCTGGCCGAGCCGGCCATCATGTAGTTCCAGTTCATCAGCCCGCCAAAGAAAGCAGAGAAACCAGTGAAGATGCCCAGGATCAGCGCGACGCCCACGGCCACCTCACCGACCGCCACCAGCTTGGCAAACCAGGTGTACGACCCGGTGTTGAGCAGGAACTGCAGGAAGCTGCGGTACCAATCGAAGGCGATGGCCGGGTTGCCTTTGGCAGGGATGGCGATGGCGTTGGTCCAATAGCCTTGCAGGGCGGCGCCGGTGGTCATCCAGGCCGGGCTGGTGACCTTGTGCAGGCCGGCTTCAAACCACTGGTAGCCCAGCCAAATGCGCAGGGGCAGGAACAGCCAGCCCGCGCGCGGGTCACTCAAAAACTTCTGCACAAACGGTGGATCCTGAACAACTTCCCCCTTGCGTGTGACGACACTGGCCATTTTTGTTCCTCCTTAGAAGGTTGCAGGTGCCTGTGTTTGATTGTCTTTGATAGAGACAGTATAGGCAGCCCACCCGGCCAGGGTCAGTGACAAATGACATGAATTTAGTCTGATTGTTGTCCGGTTGTCCTATGACATCCACCCACAATTAGGGTGCGTTCGGAACTTTGAGCAGCACCCCCACCAAATAGCCCACCAGCGCGCTGAGCGTGCCAATGATGGCCATCTCCAGTCCGCTTTTGCCGGGCGTGCCCACCGTCAGCCGGGCCTTATACGCGCCCACGCCAAACAGCACCGCCGCCGCCAGGACGATGGACACCCACATGCTGAACTGCACCGGCAGAAACATGAACGGAAGCAGCGGCACCAGCGAGCCGACCAGGGCCGACACACCCACCACCGCCGCAGAGCGCAGCGCCGTGTGCCGGTCAACCGGCGCCAGCCGGTGCTCGTCGGCCATCATCACCGCCACCCAAACATCCTTGTCGCGCGTGATGGTTTCCACAATCCGGTCCAGCAGCTCGCCGCTAAAACCCTTGCGCTGGTAAATGCCGCGAATCTCGTCGCGCTCCAGCCCCGGCGCGGCGTCCACATGGCGGTATTCGCGCTCGCGCTCGCTCTCATAGAAATCCGCGTCCGCTAGCGTGGAGGTATAGGCCACGGCTCCCATGGACACCGATTCGGCAAACGTGGCGGCCAGTCCGGCCACCAGCACGATGCGCGCATCCGACGTGGCGGCGGCCACGCCTAGAATCACCCCCAGCACATTCACCAACCCGTCTTGCCCGCCCAGGATGACGTCCGAAAGCGCCGAGGCGCCCCGGTGCGGGTCGATATGCGAGTGATACTCCATCTCACGCTCGGGTTTGGCGGCTCCTTCAGGAACAACTTGTGGCTTCATCGATCCTCTTTGCTGGCCTTCATGAAAACTTTACAAGTGCGTCCTATACTAAGGTTGCGTCTGGCAGCCTGAATTGACGCCAAGAAAATTGGGGTTCCTATGAGCAAAGGTTTGCAGTGGGTCATTGGCATCGGTGTGGTGCTGGTCGTCGCGGCCGTGGTCTTTTCCAGCGTGGCGCCCTTCTTCCTGCCGCGGGTGGCGGCAGGCCGGGCGCCGCTGTTCGTCGCGCCCTTCAGCCGGGTGGCGCCGCGCCCCCCGTTGTTTTGGCGTTTCATCGGCCCCGCCCCACTCGGCCCGCGCCTGCCCTTCTTTGGCTTTTTTGGGTTGGCGGGCTGCCTGTGGCCGCTGCTGCTGGCCGGCCTGATCATCTTGGCGTTTTCGCTATTCAGCCACCGACCGGCGCCCCTGCCTGTCGCGCCCATCCCTCCCGCGGCACCGGCGGCCACGGCCACCGCCGTCGCGGTACCTAGTGCCGCGCCCAGTCAAGGGGTGTGCGCCAATTGCGGCCAGCCGCTCCAGGCGGGCTGGCGCCATTGCCCAAACTGCGGCACGCCGGTGGCCGGCTAGCCGGCCTTTAATCGGTGCGGACGATCTGGCTGCGCTCCGAGCCAACCGAAACCAGGCTGACCGGCACGCCGGTCAGCTCCTCGATGCGCGCCACGTAATTGCGAGCCGCCGCCGGCAGGTCGGCCAGGGTGCGCGCGTCACCTAGATCTTCTGACCAACCCGGCATGCTCTCGTAAACCGGCTGGAAGGGCGCCAGGTCCGACGGCCCCATCGGCAGCTCGGAATAAGTTTGCCTGCCAGCTTGATAAGCCACGCCGAGCTGGATGGTGCTCAAGCCGGTCAGCACATCCAGCTTGGTCAGCACCAGCTCGCTTACGCCATTGATCCGCAGCGCGTAGCGCAGCAGCACCAGGTCGAGCCAGCCGCAGCGCCTTGGCCGGCCAGTCGTGGTGCCGAACTCGTCCCATGGGTTGGCGCCGGTGCCGCGCAAACGCTCGGCCTCGGCCCCAAAGGCCTCCGTCGGAAACGGCCCCTCGCCCACGCGCGTCTGGAAGGCTTTGGTCACGCCAATAATGCGGCCGGCGAAACGCGGGGCCACGCCCAGGCCCACAAACGCGCCGCCGCTGGTGGGCGATGAGCTGGTGACGAAGGGATACGTGCCCAGGTCCAAATCCAGCAAGGTGCCCTGCGCGCCCTCGGCGATGACCACCGCGTTTTCGTTCAAACGCCGGTGCAGATAGAGCGAAGTCTCGGTCAGATAAGGGGCCAGCTCGCGCGCGTAGGCAGTGTATTCGGCCGCCACCTGGTTCGGGTCGAGCGGCGGCTGGCCGTAAATGCGCTCCAGGCTCTGGTTGGTCGAGCGCACATGCTCGGCCACCGCATCGCCCAGCCGCTCGGGGTCGGCCATCAGCTCGGCCCGCAGACCGCGCCGGGCCGTCTTGTCGGTGTAGGCCGGGCCGATGCCGCGGCCGGTGGTGCCCAGCTTGCCTTCGCCGGCCGCGCGGGCGGCCTCATCGGCCTGGTCCAGCGCGATGTGCGCCGGCGTGATCAGGTGAGCGGCGGCCGAGATCTTCACGCGCGCCGGCGTGAGCTCGATACCCAGCTCGCGCAGCGCCGCGATCTCCTCCAGCAGCCGCGCCGGGTTGATGACCATGCCGTGCCCCAGCACGCCAGTGACGTGCGGCTGGATGAGCCCGGATGGCAGCAAGTGCAGCTTGAAAATTCGCGGGCCGTTCGGGCCGCTCACGGTCACCGTGTGCCCGGCGTTGTCGCCGCCCGAATAGCGCGCCACGACGTGCGCCTCGGCCGCCAGCAGGTCGGTGACGCGGCCCTTGCCCTCGTCGCCCCATTGAGCGCCGATGATGATGTGCAGAGGCATGTGTGACCCCTAGACGAAAGACGAACGACGGAGGACGAACCAGGCATTCGTCTTTCGTCCTTCGTCTTTCGTCATGCTAGTAAGCCCCATCCGCGAACAAGACGCGCGGCACGGTTCGTAGCATGATCGTCAGATCCATTCCCAGCGACCAGTTCTCAATATAATAAACATCCAGCAGGCACATCTCGTCAAAGGTCAGGTCGCTGCGGCCGGACACCTGCCACAGCCCGCTGATGCCCGGCGGCACTTCCAGGCGCTGGCGCTGCCAGGGCTGATACTGCGCCACTTCGGACGGCAGCCCCGGCCGCGGCCCCACCACGCTCATTTCACCGCGCAGCACATTCACGAATTGCGGCCATTCATCCAGGCTGGAGCGGCGCAGCAGCCGTCCCATGCGGGTGATGCGCGGGTCGGCCTTGATCTTAAAGACCGGGCCAGTGGCCTGGTTCAGGTCCTGCAGTTGGGCTTGCTGGTCCTCCGCGCCCACCCGCATCGAGCGAAACTTGAGAATATCGAAGGGCCGGCCGCCTTCGCCGATCCGCCGCTGGCTAAACACCGCCGGCCCCGGCGAATCCAGGCGAATCAGCAGCGCAATCAGCCCCAGCACCGGCGCAAACACAACTAGCGCCACCAACGCGAACAAAATATCCAGCGCGCGTTTGATGAGCCGGCCGGCGCGCGGAATAGAGGTTTGCTTGAGTCCCATCAGGGGGATGCCGCCCATATCGTCAAAGTCAACCCGGTTGAGGGAGAGCTGAAACAGGTCGGGCACCACACGCGCGCGCACCCCGGCCGCCTGGCAACTGCGGACCAACCCCATGATGGTGCGATGATACGTCCACGGCAGGGTGATAATCACCTCATCCACGCGCTCCGACTTGAGCGCTGTCCCCACGCTCTCCAGGCCGCCCAGAGCCTTGAAACGGCCCAGGTCACCTTTGCTGAGATCGTCGTCCACAAAACCTACCACCTGGTAGCCGAGCTCGGGCCGCGCCACCAGGTTGCGCATCACCGCCCGGCCAATCTCGCCCGCGCCGACGATCAACACACGGTCCAGCCCGATGCCGCGTTTGCGCAGCTCGGCCGCCACCGCGCGGCGCGCCAGCCGGGCCAGGCTCAACAGCAGGATCGTCAATAGTCCTACTTCGAAGGGCAGCAGACGAGAATAGAACACCGGCTGCAGCAAGAACGTGCCGGCCACGACGATCACAATCGTGGTGGTGGTGGCGTTGCCGATGCGATACAGCTCCTCAAACCAGCCGCCCTCCCGCCGCCGCCGATAGACACCATCCAGCGTCAGGAATACGAGCATCAGGATGGTATACGCCAACTGGACCAGCAAATAGGCGCTATAGGGCGCGACGAAAGTGTCGGGTACTTCAAAGAACAATTGCAGTTGGTAGCGGGCGTAATAACCGAGGAAGAAGGCCAGGTTAATCAGCACAATATCAACGGCGACAACCAGGGCCATGACGCGCACTCGCCGCCCCGCAATGGGCGCACGGCGTGCTGCCAGCTTGGTTTCGCTCACTTCGGAAGCCATCATAGCCGTTGCGCCGGGGTGGAGGCTGAAGCCCGCGCGCCTGTTCCGCCCGCGGCTCGCTGCAGCGCCAGTCGATAGGCCGCCACTGTCTTTGCAGCCGTGTCAGCCCAGGTAAACAAGGCGGAGTGAGCAGGGCCGCGCGCCAGCTCCTCCGGCGACAGCCGCAGTGCCCGCTGAATGCCGTCCGCCAGGGCCGGCACGTCGCCCGGCGGCACCAGCAGCGCCGCGTCGCCGCCGGCCTCGGGCAGCGATGAAACCGTGGTCGTCACCACTGGCCGGCCGCAGGCCAGGGCCTCGGCCACCGGCAAGCCAAAGCCCTCGTAGCTGGAGGGGTAGACGAAGACCGCCGCTGCGTTGTACCACAACGGCAGCTCGGCCTCGGGCACGTACCCCGGCAGGTGTACCACATCCGTCAGGTCCAAGGATTGAATGAGCCGGAACAAGTCCTCATACCACCAGCCGCGCGCGCCAGCCAGCACCAGGTGCAGACGGCTGTTCGCGCCCGCGCCGGCTCGGCGGGCTTCAGCAAAAGCCTTCACCAATGTATCCACACTCTTGCGCGGCTCCAGCGTGCCCAAGTATAGGACGAAGGGGTCGGGCAGCTTGCGTTCGGAACGCAAAGCGGCCACCGCCTCCGCTGGCAACGGCCGGAAGGTCTCGCTGACCCCGGGATAAGCCACGTCCACTTTGCTGCGCGGCACTCCGAACAGGCGCACCACATCGCTGCGGGTGCTCTCAGAGATGGCAATCACCCGCCGCGCCCGATGGCACGAGCGCGCTGTGAAGGCGCTCAAATATAGTCGCTGAGCGGGCGGGAAGCGATCGGGCGTCAGTTTGAAGGATAAATCGTACACAGTGACCACGGCCGGACAGGGCGGTCGAAAAGGAGACACGAACGCCAGGGAATGCAGCAGATCGGGGCGCAGGCGCATGAGCTCAATCGGCTGCACGATCTGTTCCCACAAGATGCGCGCCCAAGGCCGCGCCGTGGGCCAGGCCGTCCTGCGGATATCGGCCCCCGGCATCTGCGGCTGGCCGGCGCCGACGAACACGGTGTAGCGCAGGTCGGGGCCCGCCTCCGGCAACCCGCGCAAAAGGCAGTCGATGTAATGATGAATGCCGGCGCTGCGATAAGAGGCTGGCCCAAACAACAACTGCGCGTTTAGCGCCACGCGCGCCGGGCCAACTCGCATGGGCCGGATTATAGCCCATTGCTGGCCGGGGCCAGGCTGCGATACAACGCCAGTGTGGACGTGGCCACCTGGCTTTGCGTGTAATGCCCCAGCACCCGCTCGCGGCCCTTGGCGGCCAGCTCGGCGCGCCTGGCTGGTTGCTGCCAAAGCCGGCGCAATTGCTCGGCCAGCGCGCCCGCGTCGCCTTCGGCAAACAGGCAGCCCGCCTCGCCGATCACGTTGGGTAGCTCGCCGCTGGTCGAGCCCACCACCGGCACCCCACACGCCATGGCCTCAATCAACACGCGGCCAAATTGCTCCTTCCAATGCGGCCGGGTGCGCGAGGCCAGCACCAGGCAATCAAAGCTGGCGATGATGGCCGGCATTCGGGTCGAGGGCGCCAGGGGTGTCCAATCCACCCGGCCGGCCAGGCCCAGCTCACCGGCCAACTGCACCAGCCGTGCCCGTTCCGGCCCCGCCCCCACGATGTGTGCGCGCACTTCCACCGGCAGTTGGGCCAGCGCGCATAGCAACACATCGATGCCTTTCTCCGGCACCAGGCGGCCGGCGTAGCCCACCACAAACGTAGGCGTGCCACCGGCCACGGCCGCGGGCCGCGGCACCGGCCGAAACTCATCTGGGTCGACCCCAAACTGCGGAATGACCGGCATCGGGCCCCGGTAGCCTTTGGCGCGCCAGACGGCCACGGCCTCCTGGTTGCCGGCGATGGCCCCATTGGCCGCGCGCAGCACATCGCGCTCGAACCGGCTGAAGGGCCAGGGGTAGCGGCGGGCCAGGTTTTGCCAGGAAAAGAACACCGTCCGCGCGCCGTGCCCCCGTGCCAACCGCATGGCATGCCACGTGGCCAGGTTGTAGGGCTCTTCATCAATATGAACCAGATCAGGTCGCACCGACGCCATGCGCCGGCCCAATTGGGGATAGAAATGGAGATGGAAGCTGCCGTTGAACGCCAGCGGCTCGACCACCAGGTCGTAGCCGCGCACGTGCGCCCGCTCCAGCCGCATCACCCCGCGCTCGTCGCGCCAGGTGGCTGGCACCGCCACGGTCAACTGAATGTCGGGGCAGGCCGCCATCTCCTCCAGCTTGCGCTGGTAAACACCCACCAGGCAAGCTTTGGAGACCATCAGCACGCGCACACAGCGGAGTATACAACGTTAATCGGCGGTATAATGCCGCTCGGCCTCCCCGCCCACGTCTGCGGCCCATGACTGCTAAAACTGATCGACCATCTGGTTCACTGCTTGCCCGTGCCTGGCGGCTGCCAACCTGGGCCGTACTATTGGTCATCCTGGCGCTGGGCGGGGTACTGCGCTTTTACCAGGTGGGTGCCATCCCGCCCGGTCTGTACCAGGATGAAGCCTATAACGGCCTCGATGCGCTCGATATCCTGGCCGGCAGCCATCCGATCTATTTCCCAGCTAACAATGGGCGCGAGCCGTTCTATATTTACCTGACGGCAGCCGGGGTGGCCGCCTTTGGCCGCACACCGCTGGCCATCCGTTTCCCGGCGGCCGTGGTGGGCACCCTGCTGATCGCCGCCACCTTTGCGGTGGGGCGCGCGCTATACAACCCACGGGTAGGCCTATTCGCGGCGGCGGGGGTGGCGTTCACGTTTTGGCCGCTGGCGCTCAGCCGCATCGGGCTGCGGGCCGGGTCGCTGCCCTTGTTTAGCGCACTCAGCCTGGCCTGCGCGGCCTGGGGCTGGCGCCAGCCGGCCGAGGGGCGCCGCCGGACAGCCTGGCT
>Ga0070730_10001472_pt1 | contig 22650 bp, 12 predicted proteins | sample Coa_R1_3_FD_66447 | JGI IMG/M metagenome (GOLD analysis project Ga0070730, IMG submission 66447) | Surface soil microbial communities from Centralia Pennsylvania, which are recovering from an underground coalmine fire - Coalmine... | ecosystem: Environmental > Terrestrial > Soil > Unclassified ... | reverse complement strand
TGAGCGCGCCGTAGATGGTGTTGATCATCGGAATCATCAGGTAGTCGAGAAACATTGCCCACCCCACTAGAAATCCGGCGTGCTGGTTCACACCGAGCCCCACATAAGTATAAGCCGAGCCGGCGGAGGGATAGATTGTTGCCATGCGGCCGTAGCTGAACGCCGTGAGCATGATGGCCAGCATGGCGAGGATGATGGTGGTCACAACGTGGCCGCGCGAAAGCTTTTGCGCGATGCCAAAGATTCCCACTGGAGCGATGGGCTGGATGAGCACGATTCCGTAGATTACCAGGTCCCACAAAGTAAGCACGCGGCGCAAGTGAGGCGGTGCAGGAGCGGAGTCTGCGGCGGCTTGGGGGATATGTTCGCTCACGACGATTTGTTGCGATGGAAATTCAAGGAAGTAACGCGTGCGGCTAATGCGCCCGCTGCCCCTGTGCTTGAAGCTTTCCGAACACTTTTTCAACTGCCTGGAGCGTGGTATCAATGTGCTCTTGAGTGTGGGCTGTCGACAGATACCAGCGGCAGTCCGGGAGCAGGTAAATGCCACACTCCAGCATCGCCTCAATAAAAAGGTCCCGCATCTTGAGATCAGAATCCAAAGTGTCGCGATAGTTCAGCATGCTTCGACGCCGGGTAAAACTAATGTGAAATGCCGAACCGATGCCATTGATCAAACATGGAATTTCCTTTTCGGCAGCCAGCCGGGCGATGCCGGACTTCAACTTTTCGCCACGCTCGTTAAGCTTCTTCACAGCCCGGCCTCCCTCCGCGGAGAGCACCCTGAGTCCCGCGTTGGCTGCGGTAAGGGAAATGGGATGGCCGTTGAATGTTCCCGCGTGGATCACGCGTTGTTGCGGAATCAGATTCATGATTCGTTTGCTCCCCGTCACCGCGCTGATTGGAAAACCTGCTCCCAGGGCTTTGCCCAGGATCGAAAGATCCGGCGTAACGTCAAAAAGGCTCTGGGCTCCCCCGAGCGCCGCGCGAAAGCCGGTGATCACCTCATCAAAGATCAAGATGATTTTGTGGCGCTTCGCGAGGCGCCGCATTTTCTCGAGATAACCTGGGATGGGGAGGAGGCAGCAACTATTGCACAATATTGGTTCCGTGATGATGGCCGCGATTTCGTGGCCGTGCTTCCCAAGGGTGGATTCGAGGATGTCAGGGTCATTCCAAGGCAGCACGTAGACGTCCCGAAACAGAGACCGGCTTTGTCCTTCCGATCCGGGTACAACCCGGCCGCGCCGCGACTGGTGGTTCGTGGGATGATAGCCTAGGAGCACGCTGTCCATCCAACCGTGATAATGCCCTTCAAACTTAATGAATTTCCGGCGTCCGGTGTAAGCCCTGGCCAGCCGCAAAGAGAGCTGCACGGCCTCCGTGCCCGTATTGCTGAAAGCCGCCAACTCGGCAGAGGGAACAAGACGGATAATTTTGCGCGCAACCTCGATTTCAAGTTCGTGCTGAGCGCCCAAAAGCTGGAATTTTTTGACCTGGCGTTCGACCGCCTTGACGACGTCGGGATGCGAGTGCCCCAGAATCAGAGGTCCCCACCCCAAAGCGTAATCGAGATAATGTTGTCCATCGAAATCGGTGAGGTTGGCCCCAACCGCCGAGCGGAAAAACAAGGGGACGGGCTTGGCGGAGGCCCGCATCATGCTGCTGACCCCTCCGGCCAGAAATCCCTTGGATTGCCGTAAGGCTCGGGTTGAACGTGCAAACCTGTTCATAAAGATGGCGTCGCTTTCAGGGCAGGTAACCCAGTTGAACGGATATTCCCCGCGTACACTGCTTCAGGGCCTGCGCAATTTCCTGAATGGTCTTGCCTCGCATGGAGCTCACGGGGCCGCTGATGCTGATGGCGGCCACAGGTTCTCCCTTGGGTCCAAAAATGGGCGCGGCCAGACATCGCGCGCCCATTTCCATCTCCTCGTTGTCATGCGCAATCCCTTGTTTGCGGATGCGGCTGAACTCGTTATTCAGCGCCCGCAAGGAAGTCATGGTGTGCTCCGTGTACTTCTGCAGCGGGGAATTGGCTTCCAGCCATTGGCGCGACTCGCGGGGCGGGAGATAGGCCAGCATGGACTTGCCCAAACCCGTGCAATGGAGCGGCGCCACAGTGTTCACGGTGGGATTCGCCCGGATTGAACGAAGCCCTTCCAGGATTTCCACGTAGCGAACCTGGCCGGAATCAAACACCGCCAAATTTACAGTTTCCTCAAAGCGGGCCAGCAGGCGCCCTAGAAATGGACGCGCCGTTTGCCGCAGAGTGTCTTCAATTTTATTGCGTGTCCAAAGCGCGATGCGGTCGGTCAGCCCATAGGCATCTGTTCCGGCCACCTGCTCCACGTACCCTTGCTGCTTTAAAGTGGAAAGGATTCGAAAGGCGCTTGACTTGGGTTGCCCGACGGTGCGTGCAATCTCACCTAAGTGCATGCTGGATTTCGCCTGGGCAAGCGTCTCCATGATGCGCAGGGTCTTGACCACAACGCGAACTTGATTGGGGTCTCTTGCCGGCATACCGTTCCTCATTGCAAAACGACTGTTCCGGTTCGACATTCTGATACCATTTATAAAGTTTGTCAATGGTCGTTTCTGGCAACACATGCGCGGCGGGTTGGCTCGCCGGTCGTATTGCGGGCAGCAAGCGCCCGCATCGCAGCACTTGCGGGGCCTGATATTTTTTCGGCCCTCTTCTCCCTGCGCCATCCCCAATCGTTTTAAGCGGCTCCCTGCAAGGCGGGGAAGAATCCGGCGGGCGGCGCGAGAGTCACGCCTGGCCTCGCCCCAGCAGGCGTGACGAAGCGGGGAGTGGCCGCGGGAAATTCAGATAAATATTTTTTTCGAAACTCTCTTGACGGACCAATATTCTTGATGATAGTGTTCCCCTGTAAAATGGAGTATGCGTTCCGTACAGTGAAACGGACACTTTAGGGCCTTGGGAAGACTGGCTCAGACAATCGAGCGGGAAGGCCGGCGCGGGTTTTGGGTTCCTCAATTTAGAGTCCATGTGGTGAGCGCGGCATGAAAGCGACTCAACCATAAATATAAGGAGTTGATGATGCGCAAATCCATCCCCATTCTCACTATGCTATTGTTCTGTGTTTGCGGGGCGCTTTACGGCCAGGTGATCAGCAGTTCGATTGTGGGCCGTGTGACCGATGCCTCGGGTGCGCCGGTTCCCGATGTGGGCGTGACCCTCAAGAACACCGAAACCGGAGTGGCAGTCAATACGGTGACGGATACATCGGGAACGTACTTCGTTCCGGAAGTGCTCTCCGGCCTCTATGAGGTTACAGCGATCAAAGATGGTTTTCAGGCCAGTACGGTGAGTGGGATTCGAGTGTTATCTTCGGCTACCGTGCGCGTGGATATCACGCTGAAGGTGGGCAGCGTGAAGCAGGAAGTGACGGTGGTCGGGAGAGCCCCATTGGTCCACACGGACTCGACCAACATCAGCGGCTCGATCACGACGCAGCAGCTCTCCGACTTGCCTACACAACTCCAGACCATCGACGCTTTCATGGCGCTCGCTCCGGGCGTGCAAGCCTTGCCCGGCGGCGACAACAACAATCCCCCCATCGGAGGTGGGACGCACTGGGGCAGCGTCAACTTCACGCTCAACGGCGTGGGGGCCAACCAGCCGGGCAACAGCGGGGGTGTGGATGTTCAAGGCGTCGGGATGCTGGTTCTTCCGCCTCCCGCCTCGATCCAGGAACTGAAGGTCCAGAGCAGTAACATGTCGGCGAAGTACAAGGGCAAATCGAACGTCAACATTGTGATCAAGAACGGCACCAACCAGTTTCACGGTACGGCGTACGACTATGTCCAAAACACTTCCCTGAACGCCAACCAGTTTTTGCTGAACGCCGAGGGCCAACCCCGGCCGCCCCAGCACTTGAACCAATTTGGCGGCAACCTGGGAGGGCCCATCAAGCGTGGCAAGGCTTTTTTCTTTTTCGACTACAACGGATATCGGCATCAAGATTCCGCGGTCGCTCAGCACCTTTTCCCCAGCACGGCGGAGCGGAGCGGAGATTTTTCAGCGCTGTGTACGGCGAATGGCGGCGCTTTCAACTCCAGCGGGGTATGCTCGAAGGCAGCGGAGCAACTGTACAATCCCTTTACGGGCGCGCCATTCCAGAACAATCTGATTCCCGCCAGCATGATTACGCCCCAGTCGAAAGCGCTCCTGCAATTTCTACCCCCGCCTACGGACCCTTCAAGCCCCGGGCTTCCGAACGGAACGCGCAATTTTTTCGGGCTCATCCCGCGGACTCAGAACGCCAACTCGATTGACCTCCGGCTTGACGCTAACCTGTCGTCCAACGACCGCCTTTTCGGGGTCTACGCCCAGCGGGTGACGAACCCGTGGTTCACCTCCAACGGCTGGACAGCCAACTATGGTGAGGGGAGGTCAACTTATAAAAATTACACGCTGACCGCCACGGAAACGCACACCTTCAGCCCCACCACGCTCAACTCGTTGCGAGTCGCCTGGGGTGACTACATTCAGCAGTTCAGCGGGCAGAACGGGGATTTCAATCTGCAATCGCTTTTTCCATCGGCTCCCGACACGCTGTTCCACGGCCTTCCGGATATCTCTGTGACCGGATACAACGGCCTATGGCACGACGTGGGAACCGCCTACCCGACGCCGCAATGGGATGTGGAGATCGCTGATGAATTCACACACATCCATGGCCGGCACACCATCGAGGCGGGAGTCGACGAAACAGGTTATAAGATCTTTTCGCGCCACACCACCGGATCGAGTACGGGAACGTTCAACTTTACCGGCACCTGGACAGGCAATAATGGCTGGCCCGCGACGTATCAGGGTGTGGCGCACCCGAGTGACAATGGCAATGGCTTCGCGGATTTCCTCCTGGGCCTTGCTCACGACGATGCGACGCCGGGCATCGGTGTTTTTGCCAAGAAAATCTACTCGCGGCAATGGGGTTTGTATGTTCAGGACATCTGGCAGGCAAGGTCGAACCTCACCATCAACTACGGGCTGCGGTACGAGTACCAGAGTCCTTGGCAGTACGCCGCACCTGAGATCACCAGCATTGACCTGAACAACGTGGGGGGCATTGCGGGTACGAACAGTCCGCTGGTTCTCCCCGAAAACAGCGCCACGGCGACGCTTCCCGCCCAGGGGGCAGACCCGGGGCTGTTTGCCGCCTATCCCTATGAGACGACTCAAGTTCTCGGCCTGCCCCTGCAATATATTCAGGGGGACAAGACCAACTTTGCACCGCGCTTCGGATTTGCCTGGCGGCCATTCGGCGGGACACGCACTGTCGTGAGGGGTGGCTACGGCATTTACTTTAACCTGCAGCCAGCTTACGTGGGGGCTCGGAATGACGGCTGGAATCCTCCCTGGCAATTGGGAATTACCGAGCCCTTTACAACTTTGCTTCCCGCACGGAGCAAGCTCAAAGCACCTTTCAAGCCCGATGTCACGTTCTCTGACCCCTACCCGGGCGTCAACGGCAGCAGTGGCGTATCTCCACATCCCGTCGTCAACGCGTTCGATCGGAATTTCAAGACCGCCGCAGCCCAGGAGTGGAACGTTACCGTCGAACATCAGTTCGGAATGAGCTGGGCGGCGCGCGTGTCGTACATCGGCAGCCAGACGCATCACATCCTTTACAACTCCGCCCCGATCGACACTCCGGTGACTCAGACGCCCGATGTGACCATACAGAACCAGCGTCCATACCAACCGTGGGGAGGAATCAACGGGTCTTTCAGTGCGGGCAAGCAGAACTATGATCAATTGCAACTGGGGCTCCAGCACCGGTTTACCAAGGGGTTCTCCTTCAACGCGAATTACCAGTACACACGCAGCCTGGACAACGTCCCCATCTCTGGTGGGCCACAGAACTGGAATTTCCGCAATCTCGACTATGGGAATAGCTCGCTACTTCGCCGCCACTACGTGGTATTCAACTACATTTACGAGCTGCCTTTCGGACGGGGCCGCCGATGGCTGGGTGGTGCCCGCAGCGTTGAGGATGCCGTTCTGGGAGGGTGGCAGATTGGTGGAATCACGACCTACGCCTCCGGCACGCCATTTAGCGTAAGCTTCAATGTGCCTACCAAGGTGACCGGTTGGTGGGGAGGGCGTGCGGATCTAGTGAACGGAGTTCCCCTGTATTCCGGGCAACAATCCGGACATGACATCGTGAACGGCGTCCAGTGGTTCAATCCAGCCGCCTTCGCTCCTCCTGCGGAGTGGCAGTGGGGGAACTCGGCGCGCGACATGGTCTTCGGCCCGGGTTACTGGAACTGGGACATGAGCGCCATGAAGAGCTTCCGCGTGAGGGAAGGAGTGCAACTGACATTCCGAAGCGACTTCCTGAACGCCTTCAACCATTTCAACCTGGGCAATCCGGACGCCACCATCGCCGACACGCGTGACGGCGGCAACGCGTTCCCCAATGCCGGCCAGATTCTGGGCGGCAGCGGGAGTCGGATCATTCAGTTCAGCCTCAACCTGAAGTTCTAGCATGAACACCCGCCTGGAGCTGTTCTTACGGGGAGCCGCAAGCATCAGCGGCTCCCCGTAATTTCTTGACTTGCCGGGCGGCAGTTATCCGGGGCGGCCACGCTGCTCCCGCCAAAGGAGTCGCTTCTTGCAAGCTGCGGCGGTTGCCGGAGACCCCCAACTTCTTCAAGGCCCGGCGCCGCAAAAAACCGATGTGAGGCTGATGTCGCTCGATGCGCTGCGTGGTTTCGATATGCTGTGCATCCTGGGGATTGACCGCCTGCTCATCGCGCTCGCAAAGGCCAATGATTCCCGCCTCCTGCAAGCTTTGGGCAACCAGATGACCCACGTTCCCTGGGCGGGGCTTCACTTCTATGATTTAATTTTCCCACTTTTTATTTTCATTGTTGGTGTTTCGCTGGTCTTTTCGCTCAGCAAGATTATTGACCGGAACGGCCGCAGGTTCGCGGTGCGCAGAGTCCTCCTAAGGTCACTTATCCTGTTCCTGCTGGGAATCTTTTATATGGGCGGGCTGGCCGGCGGTTTCGCAAACGTCTATCTCGCCGGCGTTCTGCAGCGTATCGCTGGAGCCTATGTTTTTGCCGGGCTGATCTTCTGTTTCCTGCGGGAAAGGCCGCGCGTCATGGTGACGATTTGCGTCGTGCTGCTGGTGGGCTATTGGGCGCTCCTCACTTTTGTTCCGGTGCCGGGAATCGGGCACGCCTCCTACGAGCGCGGCGTGAATCTCGCCCACTATATTGATGTCCATTTTCTGCCCGGGCGGAGTAATTCCGATCCGGTGGATTTCGAAGGCAGCCTGCTGAACACACTTGGCGCTGTGGCCAACTGTCTTTTGGGAGTGTTTGCCGGCCTGCTGTTGCAGAGCAAGAAGGTCATCGAACAGAAGAAGGTGCTCTGGCTTTGCGGCGCTGGCGGCCTGAGTATTCTCTTGGGCTGTTTGTGGGGCCTCCAGTTTCCGATTATCAAACTGCTTTGGACTTCTTCCTACGTGCTCGTGACCTGCGGAATTAGCGCCATCTTGCTGGGTTTGTTCTATCAGATTATTGACATCTGGAAATTTCAAAAGTGGTCCCTCCCTTTCGCATGGGTGGGCATGAATGCGATCACAATTTATCTGGTGGCGAATATGGTCAGCTTTCCCCGACTCGCCCAGCGCCTGGTAGGTGGAGAAGTCTTTTTCGGAGCTTATGGCGGGGTCGTTGTCGAACTGGTAGCTCTGGGACTGGAACTGTGGTTCGTCCAGTTTCTTTACTCCCGGAAATTGTTTCTTCGCTTGTGAACAGCAGCGACTCGGAATTTTTTCTTTGTGATCTTGGGAAGCAGCCCCACCCTGGCAAGGCGTAAGGGGTGCATGGGCGAGTAAAAGGTTTCACACTTAAGTTTTGATGAGGCAGCATGAATCGACGAACTTGGCTAAGGCAAAGTGGTGCAGGTCTGGCAGGTTTGGTGGGCGCTCAAAACGTCGCGTCCGGCAACTCGCCGTCGTCCGTGACTGAAGAGAGTCCGGTTGTTCTGCCTCACCCGCAGTCCGTGATTTTTGGGAGCGCGCGGTTCCAACTTATTAATGGTGCAAAGCTGAATGTGTCGATTGAGTCTGAGCCTGCCGCGGGGCCAGAGGCGGCTGAATCGGCCCAAATGATTGCCGACGAACTTGCCCGGCGCACCGGGCAAAGGCCGAATGTTTCATCGGTGGCGAACCCAAAAGGCTTTGCGATCCGGCTCTCAGGCTTCAAGGGAACGCGCTCCGGGAAAGAAACAGAGGTCGAGGGCGGATACCGAATCCGAATCGATTCCCATGGAGCGCAGTTGGAGAGCCGCGGTGCGGGTTTCCGCTATGCCGCGGCGACATTGGTCCAGTTGCTGGAAGGCGGAAAGTCGCCCCGTCTGCGCGAAGTGGAAATCCGTGACTGGCCTGCATTTCCCTGGCGCGCAATTTACGTTGAAGTCACCAGTGGCGCGTGCATGAGCCTGACGGACTGGAAAGAGCTGATCGAGTGGGCCGCTTATCTCAAACTGAACGCCGTCGTTGCGGGGCTTTATAATTGCTGGCAAAGGCCCACCTCCGTGCTCGATGCCGAATATTTCCTTTTTCCTTCGCACAAATATCCGGAATTCAAAACGCCCGTTCGGACTTATTCGAAGCAAGGGGGCAGGATGGTTGAGCGGACGGGGCTCCCTGCCATGTACCGTGAGGATTTCTTCGCCCAAGTTGTCGCCTACGGGCAACGTCTCGGCGTGATGGTTTGCCCTTACTTTTCATCCTTAAGTCACAACACGCTGATCCCGCGAATAATTCCAGAAATTTCCATGAAGGATGAGCAGTGCCGTCCGACGGGGTACGGTTTCTGCACTACAAGTCCAAAAACTTATGAAGTGCTTTTTGGACTGTATGACGAAATTATCGAGCGATTCGCAAAGCCCTATGGGATTACAACTTTTCACGTTGGAATGGACGAAGTGGGGCAAGCCTGCCAGTGCCCCAATTGCCGCGAGGCATGGAAGGGAGAAGACAACTTTTACGTCAATCACCTGATCAAAATTTCCCGGCACTTGAAAGAGCGGGGCATGACGCGAGTTCTCGCCTGGCACGATATGCTCCACCGCGGTGGGCTGATCAACAAGGATTTGGAATCCCGCCTGAAAGCCGAAGGGCTGGAAGGCCTGATCGCGCTTGGCTGGTGGTACTACGGTGCTCCGCGCGAAGGGTTTATTAATCCGCGCAGTTCCTTTGGTCGCTCGTTCTTCCGGCCGAAAATCGGATTGGAAGCCTGGGGTTGTCCATCCGCGGGTTGGGACACTACCCAGCCGCTGGGCGCGAGCAACTGGACTGCGAATCAGGCTCTCGTTCGGCTGGCTCGACAGGCGAAGGATCGCGGAGCTAATGGAGTGATATCCTACTCGAACCATGATCCAATGTTCGAGGCGGGCTATGTGAACTTGTCGCAGTATGCGTGGAATCCGGCGCCCGCACTGGCCGAGACGCAAGAGCGTAACGCGCGCCGCCTTTTTGGCGCCGATCATGCCCGTGGTTCCCAGGCGCTGAAAACTTACCAGGACATTTACGGAATCTATGCCAGCCTCACTGACGCGTTCTATCGCCGTCCGGGTCCTCCGGCTCTCGGCCAGGCGCTGGCCTCCATGGGCGGAGAGGGTTTGCAGAAAGCCCGCTTTGAGCAGAGCGTTCAGGCCCTGGCTTCTGCAGCAAGCACATTGGGCGAGATCCAGACGAGGGTGAAAAATCCGGCAAAGGCGAGGGTAGTCGGAATGTATCGAGTGGAAATCCGGCGGCTGGGGGCTTTTCTGCGCATGGCGCTGGCGGTGTTCGAATGCACGGAAGCATACGATCACCTCCGGTCGGAGCGGGATGCTGCCGCGCTTTCGGGGTTCTCAGAGCGTCTTCGCGCCCTCAGGGAAAGCCTCGTCGAGCATGGAACCGTGGTGCGAGAGCTTGCAGACCAGCGCTTTACACCCAGCCTGCCCAGATTCATGGCGCACGAAACTAAGGCCCAGGAAGATGTTCAGCAATTCATCAAAGTCTTCACAGAGATGGAGCGCCGCGGACGCAACGGTGAGATGAGTTACCTGCCCGAAATTGTGATTGCGGGCGAAAACTTTTTTGCGACGCACATTGGAATGGTCCTTTCCTGAGGGAAGGGGAAATTGCATCGAATCATCAGAGAGGCGGAGTCCAAGCGCTTATGTCTGTAAGGGAAAGGAGAATTGGGGTGAGAAAGGCCGGTCCATTGAAACGCATTTTTATAACTACTTCTCTTTTGGTGTTGTTCACGGCCGGCTTGAGCCTGCTTGCGGCCTCCCAGAAGGCGGATCCGCACCAGACCGGCTTGAAGATCGGTCTCGCGGACACAGTGATCACTCCCTTCCTGGATATTCCGCTGGCCGGCTACTACTACCCGCGTATGCCGGTAGGCGTGCATGATAATTTGCACGCCAAGGCACTGGTGCTGGACAACGGCAGCACGCGGATTGCGTTGGTGGCCTGCGACCTCGTCAAGGTTCCGCGGGAAGCCGTGGAAGATGCGCGGAAAAGGATACAGGAGACGCTGGGAATTCCGCCCGACCACGTCCTGATCAGCGCCGATCACAGCCACACCGGGCCGCTGGCGAACCCTGCTTACACCGAGCTTTTGGGGCACTGGATTGCCGATAGCGTAGAGACCGCCGCTCATCGAACCGTGAAAGCTTCGCTTTTTGTCGGAAGCGCCATGGAACCCAAGCTCGCTCACAATCGACGTTATCTGATGAAAGACGGGACGGTCGCCACCAACCCCGGCTTCCTTAATCCCGATGTTGTAAAACCCGTCGGCCCCATTGATCCCCGGGTCGCGGTCCTGTTTGCCAAAGGCGACGATGGCCATCCTCTCATGACTTGGGTTAACTATGCCATGCATCAGGACACAGTGGGGGGAGATTGGATATCGGCCGACTATTCTTATTTTCTGGCCCGAGCTTTGGCCCGGTTCAAGGGTCCGGACATGCTCACCATCTTCACCATTGGAGCGGCGGGCGACATTAATCACTGGGATGTTCATCAGCCGGGTCCGCAGCGAGGCTTTGCGACCGCACAAAGAATCGGAGAAGTGTTGGGAGCCGATGTGCTGAAGGCTTACACGAGTCTTAAGCCAGTCGCCACGAATGAAATCAGGGCCATTTCGGAGGAAGTGGATTTGCCGATCCAGAAAGTGACGCTGCAGGAAGTTGACTCCGCTCGAAAGGTGATGGCGACACCTCCTCCACCCAACGTGGATTTCACTCTGGAGCGCGTGAATGCCCGCAAGGTCGTCACCATTGCCGATCGCAACGGGCGCGATTTATCCGAAGAGGTTCAAGTCCTTACCATTGGCCCTGTGGCTTTCGTGGGCATTCCCGGAGAGTTGTTTGTACAGTTGGGCCGGCAGATTGTGGAGCGATCACCATTTCCCAACACCTTTATCGTCGAGCTGGCAAACGATGATGTCGGCTATATTCCAACAAAGCGGGCGTTTTCAGAAGGGGGTTACGAGCCGACGAGTTCAATCCTTGAGCCAGGGGATGGTGAAAAGCTCGTCAGCACAGCAATCAAGCTTTTGAATCGACTCAAGTCGGGCAACTGAGTTACTGACAAAGATTGGGCTATAGAGATAGGCCGGGCGGCCGCTCGCTTCATATTCCGGAGGTACTGAGAAACAGGACTTATATGCGACGCAGAACATTTGTCAAATTAGCTTTGGGAGTTGCCGCGTGGCCTTACTCCGGGCTTGGGGCGGACAATCAATCGCTGCTTCCACTTCGAGTTTCCCATCATGGCGGTTCCGCAATGGAATGGTTCCCCGCCACGGTCCAATGGTCTCCTCTTCCCGGCGGCACGGATTGGAAAGCGAAATCTCCAGCCGTTGCCGGGAAAATTCTGCGCGCTGCGATTGATGACATCATTGCGCACGGCTTCACAGGTCTCGAGTACCCGCTGCACTTGCCGCCTGCAGAGACGCGCGAAGTTTTGGATTACGCCCAGTCGCGCGGAATGTTCATCACCTTCGACCGCACATTCGAGAAGGGTGGAGTTGAGATTTTCGGCCGCGATGCCCCATCGCCCATTTCAGTTTTTTCGCCGAAATATGCTCCGGCGGTTCGTGAGAATGTCGCCGTGGCCTTCGCTGAAATTAAGGGGATGACGCGCGTATACAATGCCTTTTGTTACCACGATGAGCCTTTCCACGCCGGACCGCAGTCCTTTGGCTACACTGACGAGATAAAGGAGGCGTTCAAGAAGCGCTTCGGTTACGAACTGCCCCCCGATGTCGCATCAGCCCGGAAAGATCCGAAGGTGTGGCTTGATGTAATCAATTTTCGCTCCGATGAGTTTCCCGTGGGCTGGCGGCAAGCCTATAAAATCATCAAAGAAGTTGCGCCGAACGTGAAAGTGATCATGACTCACGACAGCCATACCACCTTCGGGGCCAGCGTTGGTTCCAATGGCAAGCTCGCCGTTGACGACGTCTTCCATTGGGGAGCGGACTTTGCAGACACCTTCGTTTTCGATATCTACCCTTACATGATGTTCGATTTTCGCTACGGCGAATGTGGCAAGCTGCCCAAGCCGCGGCTCAGCCAGATGCACTACGCTTTCGGCCAGATGCGGAACCTGGTCTATACCTATGGAAAGCAACTGGGCTTCTGGTTTGGCACGTTCAACAAGGAATGGTTTGCGCGTTTCATGGGCCCCGAACTGCGCGCTCAGTACTGGGCCGAGCGTGAAACCAGTCTGACTGCGGTGGCGCAAGGCGCAAATTTCCTGATCGCCGGCTACAAAATTCCGGAGGACAAGAAGCATTGGGATTCACTCGGCGAAGGGCTCCGCCTGCTTCAGAAAGCGGGGCCGGGACTGGTGAAAGCTCCGAAGAAAAAAGCCAGGGCGTGTTTCTTGTTTCCGAGAACCCAGTATATTCAACTCCAGGAGGAATACTGGAATGTCGGGCTATCCTACGAATTATTTTTGCGCGCGTTTGGCGAACTCGACGTGCTCCATGAAGAGCAGGTAAAGGACGATCGCCTGGAAGGCTACGAAATTCTGGCGCTTTTCGATGTGCAATTACTTCCTGAAGAAATCGCCAGCCGGATCGAATCTTTTGTGCAGGCCGGGGGGATTGTGGTTGCCGACTGTGTTCCAAATCTCAACGAAGAGAAGAAGCCCCTGCAGACAATGGAGAGGGTATTCGGCGTTCGCAATGCGGCGACGCGGCGTATCAAACGGAGCGATGTCTGGATTCCGGAACTTGCCAAACCCCATTGGATGTTTCCACCGGGGCCCGGCGACGAGGAGGCAAAAGTCACGCGGGAGATTGTGCAGGGAACAGCTTTTGGACAATCCTTTCACTTCAAGATCGTCAGCCCGCGGCCCTGCAAGACGACAACGGGCGAGGCCGCTCTGAGCATCGGGGCGGGCCAGCCGGCGCTGGTCCACCACCGGCTGAAAAAAGGTCAGGCGTTTCTCCTCGGATTTTGCGCTCAGGACAGCTATTTCCAAACTTGGAAAGATGACGATGAACAATCGCGTGAGCAACTGGAAGATTTGCTCTGTTTGCTTACAAAGGCGGCGGGAATCCGCGCTCACGTTCGCAGCTCCAATCCGGGCATCGAAGCCGCGCTAAGAATCAATGCCCAGGAAGGCTTTCTGTTGGTCATCAATCACGAGGCAACCGTTCCCAACACTCGCATTCGTCTCGCGGAACTGGAATTCAAGCTGGGTGAAATCAGGGATGTGGCCGATAGCCGGAAATTACCCTTCAGAGAAATTGAGGGTGGGATCGAGCTGGACGTAACCGTGGCGCACGACAAGCCCCGAATATTGCGCCTTGTGCCTGCGCGCAAGAATAATGGCGGGGCATAAAGTCATACAAGGTGCGGTAGCGGGTACGAAAATGAAGCGTGGCATAACGTATCGACAATCTCCTTAGGAGGTTAAGGTTTCATGATGAGACGCCGGATATTTAAGATATTTTTTGTTTGTGGCTTCGGGATATTGCTCGCACTTGCGCCAGCCTTTGCCGCCCAGGCGGCCAAGGTTACTATTGGCCCGCATAACGTCATTTTTGTGGATGGTAAGGCGGTGTTTCCGATTGGTTTCACCAAAGCCCCCCCTCCCGGCTCGAAAACGCCTTCGGGCGGCGATGCATACCAGGAACTCAAAACTAACGGAACGGTTTTCCATCTAGTCGGTCCATTACCCAAACAGAAATGGGGACCAGACACCGAGGCCGAATTGGACCATATCATGGAGTTATCGGCCAAAGCCGGCCTGTTGACGGCGATATCAATTCCGCAGCTCCAGGCCATTGGTCCACACGATCAGCAGAAGACGGATGAACTCAAGAGAGTGGTGGAAAAATATTCAAAGAGTCCGGCCCTGGGTTTTTGGAAGGCGGAGGACGAACCCGCATGGGGCAAAGTGTCTGCGGAAACGGTGCAAAGGTATTACGATGTCGTCCATGGTCTGGACCCCAATCATCCTGTCTGGGTCACTCAGGCGCCGCGCGGCACGGTCGCGAGCCTTAGGGAATATAATCCCGGTTACGATATCGGGGCCATTGATATTTATCCGATCGGCTATCCACCCGGGGAGCACTCACTGGGCGCCAACAAAGACATCAGCATGGTGGGGGATTACGCCAGAGAGTTGCAGGAAATTACTGAAGGCAAGAAACCCTTTTGGATGGTTTTGCAAATTTGCTGGAGCGGAGTCACCAAGCCGGGAAGGACTTTGCGCTTCCCGACCTTTCCTCAAGAAAGGTATATGGCCTACCAGTCCATTATTGACGGCGCGCGCGGGCTGGTCTTTTTTGGCGGGACGGTGCCGGGGTGCATGAATGAGCGCGACCGGGAGCTGGGCTGGAATTGGACATTTTACGACAGAATTTTGAAACCGGTCCTCGACGAATTGAAACCTGACTCACCGGTTTTTCCAGCATTGGTCGCTCCAGATTCCAGCCTGCACATCGAACTTCAGGGCGCCAGCGACATTGAGTATCTGGCCCGTGAAGCTGGCGGTTACCTGTATGTTCTCGCCGCCAAGCGGCAAGGTTCCACCGTACAAGTGGAGTTCAGCGGTTTGCCGGCGGGCATTGGTGAAGGCGAAGTGCTTTATGAAGCGCCCCGCAAAGTCGCCGTCACGGGAGGCAAATTCAGAGATTGGTTTGCCCCCCATGATGTGCATGTTTACCGGTTCAAGGAATAATAGAAGGAATAATAGGAAGCCCACGATCATGAAAAAGACATTTGTGCAACTTAGCAGGATGAATATTTGTTCTCAGCATCGTCGCAGAGTTTCGGGACGAACGGTTCTGCACGCGGCGCTCTTATTCCTTTTTGCGCAGCCGGCGCTCGTTGCCGCACGGCAACGTATTTCCAACTTGCACGCCATGGGCCCGGTTCCGTGCTCGTGGTCTGTGCCCATCCAGGCACCCGACCATTCGCTTGACGTGCCCGCCACCGTCAGCCTTCTTCGCGCCAACCACTTCGGCTGTTACGTTCAGCCTATCGAAGAGAAGGCGCCCTATACTTACGAAGATTTCCAGCGGCTGCTTCCTGCGGCTCAAGCAGGCGGAATCTCCGTCTGGGCAGTTCTGATTCCTCATCACGAGGGCGCCAGCCTGCCTTATCGCTATGACTTCGTGCGTTGGATGCAGGAACTGGCGCAACTCTCGTTGAAATATCCGGCGCTGCGCGGAGTGAATATTGACGACACGGATGTGGGAGGAAATGACGTCTTGTTTACCCACGAGTATTTTGGCCGCATCTATCGCGCTGGCAAGAAGATTAATTCCCGGCTGCTTTTCGTGCCAACGATTTACGATCTCGATCCGGAAGAGGCGGATCGACTGGCAGGCTGCGTGGATGGGGTCTGGCTGTGGTGGGTCAATCTGGAGCAGAACAACGGCTTGCGGGCGTTTCTCAAAGACAGCCGAATCATTGCCCGGGGGCGCTTTCCTGTTTACGGAGGCGTTTACGCGCACTCAACTTCCTGGCACAAGGAAGGCGGTCCCAAACCCAAATTGTTGGAAGAAGGACTGACTCTGGCGTGCACCTATTCTGACGGAGCCATTATCTGGCAGCTTCCTTTGACGGCGTCGCCCAATCCCTGGCTCGATGTCGCGCGCCAATTTACCGTTGGAGGTTCGTCCACTCTGGCGGGCCGATGCGGCAGTGTCGCCGGCCATTCGCGCGCTCACCCCTGATTCGGCCATGATACAAAGGAGAAGGCATGAAGAGGCGAACCTTTATGGGAGGTGTGGCCATGGGATCTCTGACGGGATTTCCATTTTTTGATGTGGTGGGCAAAACTGATTCCACTGAGACGCCGGGAAAAATTATCGAGCTGGCAGGGATGCCGCTCGATCAGTTGCGGGCCCGTTATCATCAAGACCTTTTTGCGGACTTCCTGCCTTTGATGGATCATTACGTGATTGACCACCGTTTGGGTGGATTCCAATGCGAATTAAATGAGGACGGCACTCACCCTGACGACACGAAGAATATTGTTTTTCAAGGGCGGGGCATTTGGGTCTATTCGTATCTCTACAATCATTTCGGCATGAGCCCCGGGCACCTGGAGGTCGCGCGCCAGGCTGTGGAGTTGATCATGAAATCCGCGCCATCCGGGAAGGATGAAATGTGGCCGGCCAAGATTTCCCGGGAGGGTCGGCCGCTCGGGCTCCGGTCTGCAACCATCGGAGGCGATATCTCCATTGCGGAGGGACTCGGCGAATACTCCAAGGCTACGGGCGAGAACCAATATTGGGACATGGCGAAAAAAATTGTGCTGAAGTGCGTGAGGGCGTATGGCCGCCCCGATTACTCCCCCGATGTCGTGGCCCAATACGGAGGGCCGCCACCCATCAAATTTCCGGGAGCGCGGACGCAGGGCGCCGCCATGATTTTAATCGGTGCAGTAAATTCGATGCTGGAAATGCGCCAGGATGCGGAGCTCGAAGGGATCATGGGGGATTGTGTCCGGGCGATCATTGAGAAGCACTTTAACCCCGAATTCCGGCTAAACAACGAGTTGTTGAACCATGACTACTCGCGCCCTGATAATGACCTGGCGCAGTTTGTTTATCCCGGACATTGCATTGAGACTTTTGCGCTGCTTTTGCTCGAAGCCTTGCGAAACAAAAATCGGGCGCTGTTTCAGACGGCCGCCGAGAGATTCCGGCGCCACGCGGAGGTTGCCCTGGACGAAGTTTACGGCGGAGCTTTCCGCTGCCTGAACAACGTGGACGCAAACCAATGGGTGCTGAACAAAGCGTTGTGGGTTCAGGAGGAGTTGTTGAACGCCTGCCTGTTTGTCATCGAGACTACGGGTGCGGAGTGGGCCAGGCAGCTCTATGGCAAAATCTATGACTATGTCCACTCCAGGTATTATCTTAAACGATTGGGGTACACGTTTTGGATCAGCGGCGGAGATCGGAAGGTGACCGTGCAGCCAAACCTCACGCGAGTTGAGCACTACCATCACGCGCGACACTTGATGTACGCTCTGCTGGGTCTCGATCGCATGATCCGGCGCGACGACAGGGCGGTGATGCGCGCGTCTTGACAGCCTTTACCACTAAAATTAGACTATTGACTGCTGGTTTTGCATATTGAATGGTAAGTGAGCGGGCCGGATTACTTATAACGGACTTACAATAGAGCCAGCTGTGTGCAATCCTGATATCCATCTGGAGCAAAGATCGCCATCGCGGCCGGGCGCCGTGGTGGAGGGGGTAAACAAATGACTCTGGCACTTTTGAGTGGTTCGCCTGTCCGAACGCGTCCCTTCTCTCCCTGGCCCGATTATGACCGCGCCGAAGAAGAGGCGCTGCTAAGTGTGCTGCACAGCCGTGAGTGGGGAGGCTACCACCCTGCCGTCCTTGAATTGGAGCGGGCCTTTGCCGAGATGCATCAGGTGCCCCACGCCGTGGCCTGCGCAAACGGGACCATTGCGCTTGAAGTGGCTTTGCGCGCGGCGGGGATCGGCCTGGGTGATGAAGTGATCGTCCCTCCATTTACTTTTGTCGCCTCGGCCAGCGCCGTGTTGCTCTGCCAGGCCGTGCCGGTTTTTGCGGATATCGATCCGGCCACTTTAAATCTTTCACCGGCCGCGGCTGAGGCGGCCATCACGCCGCGAACCCGCGCCATTATTGCCGTACACTTTGGCGGGCATCCGGCGGATATGACCGCCTTCCATGACATCGCGCAGCGGCACGATCTGAAGCTGATTGAGGACGCCGCGCACGCGCATGGCGCGCGCTGGCTGGACAAACCCGTCGGCGGCTGGGGCGATGCCGGCACGTTCAGTTTTCAAGGCTTCAAGCTGATGACTGCGGGCGAGGGCGGCATGATCGTGACGCGTTCCGCCGAAATCGCGGCATATTGCTGGAGCTATTGCAACCAGGGCCGGCGGCGGGGCGGCGGCTGGTTTGAGCACGTGCGTCTGGGGACAAACTATCGTATCACCGGGTTTCAGGCGGCGGTGCTGGGGGCGCAACTCATCAAGCTCTCGCGCCACACTGAAACTCGCGCCGCCAATGTAGCCTACTTCCGCAAGCGTCTTCACGAATTTTCTGGTTTGGCTTCTGCCGCGGATGACCCGCGGGCCAGCCACAATCCTCACTACCTTTTGACGCTGCGATACCACCCCGAGCACTTTGAGGGAATCTCCCGCGATCGCGCCGTGGAGGCATTGCAGGCTGAAGGCATCCCGGTGAAGCGCACCTATCCTTATCCTCTTTACCGTAACCCGCTTTTCCGCAAGGAGAGCGGCCTGCTGGCCCGTTATACCGACTGGCGCCCTTCGCAGGACTACGCGACTCTGAACCTGCCCGAGTCGGAGCGCGTCTGCCGCGATGGAATCTGGCTTAACCATCAGGTGTTTCTCGGTGATGAGAAAGATGTGGACGATATCATCCTCGCCGTGGAAAAACTTCAGCGCCACGCGGGTTCATTGCATGCGGCGAAGGGCGCTGCCCTCATGGAGTCCAAATAAGGATGAGAAGGCAAGCATGGAGGGCGGCCCTCCTTTTCCTGTTCGCCGGGGCGCCGCTTGTCGCCGCACAGGAATCTCCGCCGCCCGCCAGGACAGCCTGGACATTCCGTGCGGATTTTGCCCACGGCCTTACTGGCTGGATGAGTTTTCCGCTGGCACAGGATATCGGTTTCGATCCGTCGCTTTTCACCGAACAACAAGATGGTCAGACGGTCCTGGTTCGGCAAGTCGAAGTACTTGGGAAAAAGCGAGTCTGGTTGGGGGTAATCCGTCCAATCGATTTCACGGCGGGACCACGGGCGGGATTCCGATTCACTTACGCCCTCCGGTTCTCGGGCCAGCTCGCAAGCATGCAGATCATATTGGCGGGCTCGAACGGCCATCGCTATTCGGCGTCACTGCCGCGCACCCCCGGAACCCATTCCATGGAAATTACAGGCAGCCAACTCGGCTTGCCTCCCGCGGGAATCGCCGTTCAGGCCGTTGTCCTGTTGGGCCGTATTGAAGGACCGACACCCAGCGCGCAGGTGCAGTTGACGATTCGAAATTTTGAGCTTCGCGCGGAGCGGCGTCCCGAAGTGGCCATCTCTTTCCCAGTTCTCAATCGGTCTGAAGTGGATCCGGACGTTGTGTCGAGTCAGGTGGTTGGCCCCGGCTCAAGTCTCCAGGTCCGGGTCGAGGATCAAAAAACTGGAGCGCGAGCCGACCTTGATGACCCAATGGGCCAACTCGTGAAATCTGTGCCCGTGCCCTCTAAGCAGCCGGTTTCTATTTCGCTCGGCCCGAATCCCGCCCCGGGACTCTGGACAGCAAACATCACCAGCGGAACCGCCAAAACAGCTTTCCATTTTCTCGTGATGGGAGCGGTTCCGCCTCATCCGCGCATTTTGCTGCGTGAAAAGCGGCTGGCCGAGTTGCGGCAATCGCCCCAGTACGCGCGGCTGCGGGAACAGATTCACCGCCAGGCCCAGTCGATGGCTGCCGCGATCGCATATAACGCGGATGCAGGAAACAACATCGCCCAACTGCCCGGCGGCACGGGCCTGCACGCCGGCTTCGTTGGTGAGCTCAAAGCGTACTTTAAGCTGCTCGAATCGTACGCGAACGCCATTTCTTACAACGCTCTGGACTATTCTCTGAATGGAAATGAGACTTCGCTGGAAGCCGCGCGCCGCGGCCTCGTGGCAGTGGCGAAGTGGAAGACCTGGACGCCTCCGCGCTTCACCTCCCACGGCCTGCACACTTACTATGAGGTCGGCGTATTTTCCCAGCGCGTGGCCTTCGGTTACGATTTGATTGCACCCCAGCTCTCGACTGCTGAGAAGAGGGAAATCGCCGACGCTTTCTGGCGGCAAATCATTGCGCCCACCGTCGACGAATATTTTCTCTACGATCGCATGCCGCTCGCGGCCAGCAACTGGATGGCGAATTCGCTCGGTGGAGCGATTGCCGCCGCGGTGGCGGTTGAGGGTGACACGCCAGGATGGCCAACGCGCGAAGGTGTGGCGCTGGCGGAACTGGTGGCCGCCTATGAGCGCCTCCAAAAGGGACTGTTCCCGGGCGATGGCAGCGAAGCCGAGCCGGCGGGCTATGAGAATTTTGCCATGGAAGGTTTGTCGTGGAGCGCGGCGGCCCTTGACGGGTTGGGCATCCACCCGCGCGGCACGGCGCGCATGTGGGAAGGCTTTTGGTGGCCGTATTACGCCATGGTGAATCCCAGCCTGGTTTTGGATACGGGAGATTTTGACGGCCGGCTTGAAAAGCTTCCCGGGTTTGCGATGGGCGCCGAGCACGCGGGCATTCCCGCGCTGCGCGATTTCTACGACCGCAGCAAGACTTATCTCGAGCTTTCTGCCCAGCCTGACATCGGGCACACCGGGCGTGCGCTCGAACAAGCGTCCGGGCCGCTCGACTTGATGTGTTGCTCCCAGCCGCCGGCCAGATATTCTCAACCTCCGCCCTCGCGAATTTTTCCCTTGCGGGGTAGCGCCGTGCTGCGCAGCGGCTGGGGCAAGGATGCCACGGTGATTTCGTTGCGAACGGGGCCGTGGTTCAATCACGAGCACCACGATCAAGGCAGTTTTCAGGCGGCGGCGTTCGGACAAAAACTGATCTCGGAAGCCGGCTACTCGTCCTATTACGATGACCCCAATTATCCGATTTACTTCACGCAAGCCTCGGGCCACAACACCGTTCTCCTGGACGGCGACCCTTTCAGCCAGACAGCCTACAATGGTGATTTCTGGACCGCCTTCGCGGACCATCCGCAAATCTCAGGTCATCTTCTTTCGCCTTCTTTCGATTATCTTGCCGCCGATCTAAAGTCGGCTTACGCGGGCGATGTGTCGGGTTACGATCGCGACTTTGTATTCATCAAACCGGATGTTCTGGTGGTGCGTGACCGCATCAGCGCTCCCCAGGCGCACGTTTACACTTGGCTGCTGCACGCGCCAGCCGCAGCGGAGGTGAGCGCGACGGGCGAGCGCGCCGCCATCGAAATGCCCGGCGCCTCGGCCTCAATAGTGGCCGAGGGCGCGGCCGGTCCGTGGAAAATTAAAGCCACACCGATTTCGATTATCAAGTTTGACGATGTTGACCATGGGGTGATTCACACGCCGCGCGAATTTTATCTGGAATCGGCACGCGAGCGGGCGGGCAGTTTCCTTGTGGGAATGAGGTTCGCACCGGGCGCACCGGGCGAATCGAAAGCGGCCATTCATGCGCTGAAGACCGCGACGGGCGAGGGAATAGTGGCGGAGGGCGATGCACCTTTGGGCGTTCTTTTCAAAACGCGGTCTGGCGCCCTCGAATTAAAAACTTTTTCGACGGATGGCGACGTGCTGGCCGTCCGAGGTGTGGGAGAGCAGGCGAGCCTTCTTGCTGTGGGCGCCCGCATGATAGAGGAAGGCGGCAAGACCGTGTTTCGCTCGAAAGCTCCGGTAAGCGTTGCGTGGCAAAGAAAACAGGCGGGAATTGACCTGAGTATCGACGCGCCTTCGGAAACAGAAATCGAAATCGCTGCCGCAAAGTCTCCCGCCGAAGTTCGCGTGGACAGCGCAGCCGCCCATTTCGAGTTTCGATCCGGCATGACTATTCTTCAGGGAATCGCGAAGGGGGCGCACCGTGTCGAAATCGGTTATTGAGCCGCTCTTTGAGAGGGCGGCAGAGTGGAATTTATTTGACGTCAACGCGCGCGTGGGACCCTCAGGTATACAGGGCGAACTGGCGCTTGAAACGCCGGGGCTGCTGGAAGAAATGGATCGATTTGGGATTCGGGAAGCGCTGGTATCGCATTGGACGGCGGAAGAGTACGACGCGGACATTGGTAATTCCGCGCTCCAAAAAGATCTCAGTCCCCGCCTCACGCCCGTCTGGGCGGCTCTGCCTGACCGGAAGTCCGTGGACGCGCTCGCTGCGCGCCATCCTCAGGCGGTGCGATTGACCCCGGGAGTGGCGCAACATAATTTCTCACTTTCCGCGTGGTGTGCCGGGAGACTCTTCGAGTATCTCGAGGACGCCTCGGTGATCACCCTGATTTCGCGCGCCGATATTGGTTGGGATCAGGTTGTCGGATTGCTTGAGAGCCATCCCCGGCTCAATCTGGTTTTGC
>Ga0070730_10001470_pt1 | contig 22664 bp, 14 predicted proteins | sample Coa_R1_3_FD_66447 | JGI IMG/M metagenome (GOLD analysis project Ga0070730, IMG submission 66447) | Surface soil microbial communities from Centralia Pennsylvania, which are recovering from an underground coalmine fire - Coalmine... | ecosystem: Environmental > Terrestrial > Soil > Unclassified ... | reverse complement strand
AAGGCCTGGCCGGCGAACACCATTCACGACTATATTAAGTCCCAGGCTGGCCTGCACTTTGACCCCAAAGTGGTTGAGCTGTTTCTGGATCCGAGCGTGACTCGGCGTTAGTTCGTATGAACAAACAACAGTTTTTGAAAAAACTTGACCAGGCCTGGACGGCGCTCGAAGAGTCCTACGCCGGGCTGTCGGACGCGCAACTGACCGAGCCGGGCGTCAACGACGATTGGTCGGCGAAAGACCTCCTGGCGCACGTAAGCACTTGGGAAGGCGAGGCGCTGAAGTATCTGCCGCTCATCCTGGCGGGCGGCCGGCCACCGCGTTATTCCACGCAATATGGCGGCATCGACGCGTTCAATGCGCAAATCACAGAACAGAAGCGCGGCCTGTCGGCCGCCGAGGTGCGCGAGCAACTGGCGACCACCCACCGGCGGCTGCGCGATTTTATCCAAAGCGTGCCCGACGAGCCGTTCACGCGCGACACCCCCTTTCGGCATCGCCTGCGGCTGGAGACGACCAGCCATTACACCCTGCATGCCGGCATGATCCGCGACTGGCGCCAGCGTTTGGGCAAGCCGTAAGGGCGAAGCCTCCGCGTCAACGGTGCGCGTTTGGCCCAGCCGGCTGGTGCAGAGGCTTCGCCCCTACCAGTGACCACCAAAGGCAAATGCACCCGTTGCAGCCTGCTGTTTGACAATCCATGCCAACACACTAAACTTGCAGGCACCAGCCCGCGCAAATTCCCCCCCAGGAGGCTTGCCGTGACACGTACCGTGCTCGCTGAAAAATTGCAGGAGGCTTTCTCGGTGGTCAAAGAAGCCAACCAACGCAACGTGTCCACGGACCGGGTGATGGAAGAGCGGCAAGCGAGGCGTATAAACCGTCGAGAGTTCCTGAAAATGTCAATCGCCGCCGCGGGCGCGTTGGCTTTGCGGCCGCGCCCCGCCCTCAGCCCGGCCACAGCGCCGCACCTGGTCATTGTGGGCGCCGGCCTGGCAGGCCTGGCCTGCGCCTACGAATTGAAGAAGGCCGGCTACGCGGCCCAGGTGTTCGAAGCCTCTGATCGGATGGGAGGCCGCTGCTGGACCATCCGGGACGCGTTCGACCAGGGCCAAATCGCCGAGCACGGCGGGGAGCTCATCGACCAGGGCCACACCGCCGTCCGCCACCTGGCTCAGGCGCTCGGCCTCAATCTCGACAACCTCTTGCAGGCCGAGCAGAACGGCGCGACCCCCTTCTATTACTTCGATGGCGCGCCGTACAGCTATGCTCAGGCCGTTAACGACCTGAATGGAATTTACCAAAAACTCCATCGGGATCTAGTCGACGCCGGTTTCCCCACGCTTTACTCCAGCTACACGGTCCGAGGCTATCAGCTCGATCACCTGTCGGTCATCGACTGGATCAATGAGAGCGTTCCGGGCGGAATCAACTCCAGGCTAGGGCAATTGTTGGATATCGCCTACAACATTGAATATGGGGCCGAGTCGAGCGTGCAAAGCTCACTCAACCTGGTTTACCTGCTGGGCTACTCGGGACAGGGCCAGCTGAATATTTTCGGAAAATCGAACGAGAAATATCATATTCAGGGTGGCAACGACCAGCTGGTAACCGGCATGGCTGCCACGCTCGGCGGCCAGATTAATCTCGGCAACGAATTGACGGCCATCAAACAGAGATCGGACGGCAGCTATGCCCTGACCTTTGCGAGTGGGCATACCGCGCGAGACGTCATCGCCGACCGGGTGGTGATGGCTATTCCGTTCTCGATCTTGCGTTCGTCGGTCGACTACAGCCGCGCCGGGTTTAAGCCGCTCAAACAAACGGCGATTACCGAACTGGGCATGGGGACGAATTCCAAGCTCCACCTGCAATTCTCGAGCCGCTACTGGGATAGCCTCGGTTGCCAGGGGGATACCTACTCCGACAGCGGCTATCAAAATACCTGGGAAGTGACGCGGGCACAGCCAGGCACGGCCGGGATCTTAGTCGACTACACGGGGGGGAACATTGGCGCGAGCTTCGATGTGGGGACGCCGGCTGCACGGGCCCAACAGTTCCTGGCCCAGATCGAGCCGGTGCTGCCGGGCATCAGCCAGAAATGGAATGGCAAAGTAGCGCTGGACTATTGGACCGGCTATCAATGGACGAAAGGCTCTTACTCGTATTGGAAGATAGGGCAATACACCAAATTCTCTGGAGTGGAGCGCGAGACGGAGGGCCAGTGCTACTTCGCGGGCGAGCACACTTCTATTGACTTCCAGGGATACCTCAATGGCGCGGTGGACACCGGGCAAAAAGCGGCCAGCAGTGTTTTAAGCAGTTTGTAGGTCAAACTCTCGCCAACATTTAGTGGCAAAAGGAGTGATCTTTGAACACCCTAACTCGTCCCGTGCGCGTGTCGATCATAGGATTGGTATGCCTGGTGCTGCTCGGCGCGGTGGGCGCCCGGCTGCTGCTGCAAGACCAGATGGACAACGCGGAGGGGAAAGGCAAACGCGCCAGTGGCGTCGTCGACGCCGCCGTGGTCAATGCCCAAGCCAGCGGCAGCGTGACAGTCGCCGCCGCGGGACCAGCGGGCTTCGCCCCGCAAACACGCATGGGTTACACCAGCGGCGATCAATGGGAACCTTCTATCGCCAGCGACCGCTGGGGCCACGTCTACATCCTTTACCCGCAATATAGCGGCGTGCCTGGATGCCCAACTTGCTTCAGCCCGACGATGATCTTGCTGACCAGCAGCGACCATGGCCTGACCTGGGCATCACCACGGCAGATTTACCCCGCGGGCGCCGGCACTGGCCAGTGGGACGCACAGATCGTCGTGGACCCGGTGGACAGGCAGACGGTCTATGCCGCCTGGCTTCAGAACAATAAGAGCGACACAGTCGTCGCGAGATCCACCGATTTCGGCGCGACGTGGGCCGTAGTTACGGCCGATCATACCAACGCGGGCACAGACAAGCCGATCCTGGCGGTGCGCGGCCCGAATGTCTATGTCGGCTTCAATCACACCCAGACCGTGTATGTGTCCGCTTCGCACGATCGCGGCGCCACGTTCACAGCTACCAAGATCAACGCGAATAGTAAGTTAGGCTGGTCACTCGCCGGCGGCGGCAGCGTCACACCCGACGGGAGCGTCTATTTCGCGTGGGCGGGCTACACTCAAAACGGCGGCGCCAAGGGGCCGGTGAACCTGTATGTGAGCAAGTCGGCCGACGGTGGGGCCAGTTGGATCAGCACGCAGCTGGATACATCTGGCGCGGCCCCCGATTGTTCCGCCTACGCCTGCGGGTGGGCGTTCCTGGGCGCGCAGATGACGCTGACGTCGGACGCGACGGGCACTTTATACGCCTTGTGGAATGCCGGCACTGTGGACAAGGGGCCCGAGCGCATTTACTTCTCCACGTCCACCAATGGCGGCGCCACCTGGTCGAAAAAGGCCGACATATCCGCCGCGCCGCCCGGCACCAGCCACGCGTTCCCGGCCATTGCCGCCCGCGGCAGTGGCGACGTGCGCATCGCCTGGATGGATGCGCGCACGGCTGGCCCGCTGTGGAACACCTATTACCGCACTTCGTCCGATGGCGGCGCGACCTGGTCGGCTGAGACGCGACTCTCCAGCTATGTTGCCGGTTACAGCTATATCCAGCCCAATGGCTTCAGCTTCCCGTTCGGCGATTACTTCGAACTCGAGATTGATGATGGTGGCATGACGCACGCGGTCTGGGGTGAGGGATTGAACTACGATACGCCCGGCTCCATCTGGTATACGCGCGGCCGCTAGCCTGTGCCTGGGGCGTGAGGCCCGCAATTGCACGTGGCTCCAATTTCGGATTAGCTTGTGAAAGCAGGAGGAATTCCCCGCGATGCAAAGACTGCAAAGGTTTCTGTATGTTGCAGCTTACGGTACGCTGCTGGCCACGCTACTCAGTGTCTTCTGCTGGGCGGTCGTCGTTGGAGCCTGGACCGTTGTATTCAGTACTAATCCAAACTTCGGTGGCCGGTTGTTTACCCTGGCATACGGTGGGTTTCTGGGGGTGGCGTTCAGTGTCAAGCTCGCCGTGTGGACAGGTACCACAACAGGATTGGCGGCGGCAACGATAACATCGGTATTTGCTTTCCCGCTCAAGCACCTAGAAAACTACAGGCGGCTCATGCAGTTCATTGGCCCGGTTATTGCTACGGTGTCCACGCTGCTCGCCGCGGACGGTGATTTAGGCGCTGCTGATTATCCAATAAGTATCATAACAATTCTCATAGCGGCTGGCGCGTCTTTCCTGGTGAGCCGATACCTCGCCGCGTGGTCTATCGCCCGATGGCACGCCATTCCGTAACCGTGGTAGAACGCGTGTGATTTTTCCAAAAACGTGATGCGGGGCCAGCAGCAGCTGGCCCCGCATCACGTTTTTGGTTGATTTTCGCTGGCACTACTGGAAATGCACCGCCGTCAGCATCGCGTCCATGTCCGCCAGGACGGCGGGCGCCTTGGCGGCCGTGCCGCCGCCGAGCATGATGAAGATCTGTCCGGCGCTGGGCTGCGCGATGACCAGCCGCCCGCTAAAGCCGGCGTATTGGGCGGTGCTCCACTGCACCTCGGCCACGCGCGCCGGCTGGCCACCCACCATGGCGTCACGCCGGTTGGCCACCTGGGCCGCGCCCGCCGTGCTCAGCCAGGTGTTCACATAGCTGGTCAGCAAGTCGTCCAGCGTGGCGCTCGCGCTGTCCTTAGGGAACAGGGCAGCCTGTGCCCCGCCGGCCAGGGTGATGCTCGGACCGGTCACAGGGTCGGCGTCCGACGCGGCCAGGACGATGGCGCCGCCAAAGGGCGTCGCGCTCCAGTTCGCGGGCGGGCTGTAGTGATAGGGGGTGTTGGGCAGGGCCTGCTGGGCGCCGAGCGCGACCGCGCTGCTGGTGCCCGCCGCCGTCGGCTGGGGGGCGGCCGTTGGATTCGCCGTGGCACCGACCGCGCCCGGCACATAGCGCGCCAGCCCGTCCTTCTCCAGGCCGAACCAGGCCGCGCCGAGCGCATCCACATACAGCGCCAGCACGGTGCTGCCGGGCAGGGTGGGCAAGGGCTGCCACTGGCTGCCGTCATAGTGGAACCCGCCCGAAAACACCGTCCCGGCCCAGGGCTGACCATCGGGCCCCAGCGCCAGGGCGATCACCGTCTCGTTATCCAACTCCGCCTTAGCCGCCTTCTGCCCGTCAAAACGGCCCAGCCCGCCGCTGGTGCCCACCAGTAAGGTGCCGTCGCTGGCGCGGGCCAGGGTGCGAATATCGTCCGAGGGCAGCCCGGCGCTCGCCTGGGTGAATGCCTGCCACTTGCCGCCGTCAAAGCGCAGGAGGCCGCCCGCGCCGGTGCCCACCCACACGTGGGTGCCGTCGGCCAGCAAGGCCTGGATATCGTCGTCAGGCAGGCCGTCCTTCTTGGTCAGTTGGGTCACCTTGGTGCCCGCGAGGATGCTCAGGCCCTTCGGCCCGCCCAGCCACACCTGCCCCTGCGCGTCGATGGCCAGCGCGCGGATGTCGTCGTCCAGCAGGCCGTTGTCCTTAGCCGTGAAGTGTTTCCAGGCGGCGCCGTCGTAGTAGCTGGCACCGCTGTAGCCGCCGAACCACATGCCCTGCTTGGGATCGGCCAACAGGACGCTGGCCGCGCCGGAGGCGAGCCCGCTGTCGTCGGCGGGGAAGAAATCCCATTTGGCCGTCATATCCTTGGGGTCCAGGCGATAGGCGCCTTTATCCGTCAGCACCCACAGCTTGCCGCTGGCGTCACCGGCCAGGGCCTGCACGTTGTTGGTGGCCAGGGTCACATCCGTCAGCGCCCAGGCCTTGGCGCCGCTGCCGCTGAACACGCCGACGCCCTGGCCCTGGCTGCCCAGGTATGCCTGGCCCTGGGCATCTACCGCCACGCTCGAATAGAAGCTCCCGTTCACCGGGCTGGCGGGCGCGCCCAAGCATTTGGCGGTCTTTGGATCAAAGTGGCAGAAGTCGCCGCCGAGGCCCGCCACCCACAGCGTGCCATCGGGGGCCACCGCTACCGCGCCCGCGGTGCCGGGGAAATTTGGCACCGTCTGAGAGGTGTAGAACTGCGCCGCGCCCTTGGCGTATTTGATCAGCCCCGCGAACGTGCCCAGCCACACCGTCCCGGCCGCATCGGAGGTGATGCTGCGAATGTCGTCGTCTGGGAATTTGTTGGCAGCCTTGGTCAGCGTCTTGATGCCTTTGGCGCCGATGATTGACACGCCAAACGGCGAGCCGACCCAGATTTCATTTGTGGCGGAGATATAGGCCAACGCAGTTACCTGATCTGAGACCAGCCCATCGGAGGCGCCCACGTGGGTGAACTTGTGCGTGTTGGCATCAAAGATATCCACGCCGTCGCCCGTGTAGCCGATCAGCCCACGCCCATTCGTCAGGTCGCAGCCCAGCGCGCTCACCTCGCCGCCGTGCAGCGCGCCCGCGGCCTGGGTGAGATGCTGCCCCTGGTTACTGGCGAGGTCGTAGAGATCCAGGCCGGTGTGCGTGCCGATGATCAGCGGCGGCTGGCCGGGCAGCGGGCAGGCGGCGATGGCGGTGGCGTGGTTGTTGGTGAGCCCATCGCGGAAGGTGAGGTGTTTGACGAGCTTACCGCTGGCCAGGTCCCACACCACCACACCGTCGCTGGTGGCGGCATATAGGTTCTGGCCGTCCAGGCTGAGCGCGTTAATGCTGTTGCCGTTGGCATATAGCTGCCAGCCGGGGGCCAGGCCCGCGGCCTGGGTAGCGGTGGCGGCGGGCTGGGTAGCGGCGGTGGTAGCTGCGGCGGCGGCCGTAGCGACGGCCGTGGGCCGCGCAGCGGTCGCCGTGGGTGCCGTAGTGGCGGGCATGCTGGTGGGGGCAGCGGTGGCCGCGGCGGTCGCCGCGGGCTTACTCGGGCCGCACGCGGCCAGCAGCAGTGTGAGCCCGACCAGGAAGTGGACGGCGAGTATGGGGGAGCGGTGCCAGGGATCCAAGCGCGGCTGGGTCATGGAAGACCTATCCTTTCGGCCAATGAAACAGTCCCCGATCGACCGACACCGATCAGGGACTGTTCTACCAACCAGGGCCTAGCGCGGCCGCCGGCGTCACCCCAATGTCGGTTGAGGCACGGACCGCCGGCTGCCGCTGATTTAGTTGACACTCTATGCCGGTTGCGCTACAGTCTGCAATACAAACCATCGCTCTCAACGGTACAAACTTACGCCACGCCGCCACGCACCCAATCCAACCCAACAGGCCCGCGCTTCACGGTTCGCCGCCGAGCTGGCGGACGCGCTGCACGCGCTGAAGCTGACCCACCAGAGCCTGGCCGAGGAGCTTGGGCTCACGCGCTATACCATCGACTCATGGGCACGCGCCGCCAACCCATCGCTGCCGGCGGACGATAACCTGGAACGCCTGTGTCTCGCGCTCGAACGGCGGCAGCCCGGGCTGGGCGCGCGCCTGGCCAGCCTGGCCGGCGCGGTATGGATCGCCCCTGCCGCCGGACCGCAACCGTCCGCGGCCCCCGCGCAGGCGGTGCGCGCCCCCGCCACCAGCTTCGTCGGGCGCGAGTGGGAGCTGGCGGAGGTGGGCCATTTGGTGAACCGCGCCCGGCTGGCCACGCTCACCGGCCCCGGCGGTATCGGCAAGACGCGTCTGGCGCTGGCCGCGGCCGCGGCCGTGTTGGGCGACTTCGCGGATGGGGTGCGGGTGGTGGAGTTCGCCGCCCTGGCCAACCCCGCCTTTGTGCCGCACACGGTGGCGGCAGCCCTGGGCGTGCGTGAGCAGGGCGATCGGCCGCTATTGGAGGCGCTGAGCGCCGCGCTGGGCCCGCAGCAGATGCTGCTGGTGCTCGACAACTGTGAGCATGTGCTGGGCGCGTGTGCGGCGCTGGTGAACGAACTGCTCAGCCGCTGCCCCAAGGTGCGGATGCTGGCCACCAGCCGCGAGCCGCTGCACGTGACGGGCGAAGCGGTGTGGCCCGTGCCGCCGCTGAGCCTGCCGGACCCGCGCCAGACACCGCCGGGGCCGCAACTGTTGACCTACGCGGCGCCACGCCTGTTCGTCGAGCGGGCCTTCTATCTCCAGAGCGGGTTTGTGCTCACCAGCCAGAACAGCGCCGCCGTGGCCCAACTGTGCCAGCAGTTGGACGGCATCCCATTGGCCATCGAGCTCGCGGCGGCTTGCGTGCGCGACCTGCCCGTGGAGGCCATTGCCGCCCACCTGGACGACCGCCTGCGGCTGCTCACCCGCGGCCCGCTCACCGCCCCGCCGCGCCAGCAGACCCTGCGCGCGACTCTGGCCTGGAGCTATGACCTGCTGCCCGCCGCGGAGCGCGCGCTGTTCCGGCGGCTGTCTGTGTTTGCCGGCGGCTGGACGCTGCCGGCGGCGGAAGCGATCTGCCAGTGGGCCGGCCAGCGGCCCGCGCCGCCTCCGGTGGCGGACGCGCTCACCCAGCTTGTGGACAAATCACTCGTGGTCGCCGAGGCGCACGCGGACGGCTTGCGTTTTCATATGCTGGAGACGCTGAGTGAGTATGCGCGCGAACAATTGCAGGCCAGCGGGGAAGCGGAGGCGCGCCGCGCCGCACATCTGGCGTTCTACCTCGCCCTGGCCGAAGAGGCCCAGCCTCAACTGCGCGGGGCACAGCAGGCCGCCTGGCTCAATCGGCTGGAGACCGAGCACAACAACCTGCGCGCGGCGCTGAGTGAGGCGCTGCGCGGCCCGTTGGCCGAGCCAGCGCTGCGGTTGGCCAGCGCGCTGGGCCGGTTCTGGGAAACCCGCGGCTACTTGAGTGAGGGGCGCGATTGGCTGCTGCGCGCGCTGGCGCGCGCGGACGGCGAAGTCGCGGCGGCGGCGCTGCCGCGCGCGCGCGCCTGCTACGAAGTGGGCCGGCTGGCGCTGCGGCAAGGCGACACGCCGACCGCGCGCACCTACCTGACGCGGGCGCTGGCGCTCTTTCAGCACGAGGAACAGGCGGAGGGGCTGGGCCAGACGCTGAACACGCTGGGCCTGGTGGCGATGAACAGCGGCGATTACGCGCAGGCGCGCAGCTACCTGGAACAGGCCCTGGCTGTCCATCGCCAGGCGGACAACACGCGCGAGATCGCCGTGGCGCTAAACAACCTGGGCCTGACCGCCAAGGCGCAGGGCGACTACGCGGCTGCCCGCGGCTACTATGCCGAGAGCATCGCCATCAAGCGCGACGCGGGCGACACGCGCGGAACGGCCATGTCGCTCGGCAACCTGGGAGTAGCCCTGCGCCTGCAAGGTGACTTCGCCGGCGCCCGCGCCTGTTCGGTCGAGAGCCTGGCCCTGTTTCGCGAGCTGGGGGATAAGGTCGGCGAATCCGATGAGATTGGCAACGCCGCCACCAGCGCACTGTGGCAAGGCGACTTGCCGGCTGCCCGCGCCCTGTTCGAAGAGACGCTGGGCCTACACGAGCAGCTGGGTGACCGTATCGGCGTGGCGTTCAGCCTGGCCGGCCTGGGGCATGTGGCCCGCGCGCAGCAGGAGGAGGCCGCCGCGCGGGCCTATTACCAGCGTGCGCTCCAGCAGCATCGCGATTTGGGCGAAGATGAAGGCGTGATCGAGGCGCTGGAAGGTCTGGGCGTGCTGGCCGCCCGGCAGCCCGATTTGGAGCGGGCCGCGCGCCTGTTCGCGGCGCTCGACGCGGCCCGGGCGGCCCGCCGCCTGGCGCTGTCCCCCTTCGAGCAAGCCGCGCGCGCGGCCGCGCTCAGCGCCACGGCGGGCAAGCTGGACGATCCCACGCTCCAGGCCGCGGCCGAAACCGGACGGCGGCTGACGCTGGAACAGGCGGCGGCAGAGGCGCTGGCCGAGCACCGAGCCGAGCGAATGCTTCTTAGTCCCGCCGCTGGTGGCGGCCACTTCCACCGCTTTTGAGACACTTGCACCCCTGGGCCTGCGTCCCGAGGGCCGGCCTGCGCGCAACCAGCCCAGCGCGCCCGACAGTTCGGATTTGACAACCAAGGGCAACATCCGCCCCCAAGGAGAGATGAACAAAAGTACCGGAGGCCTGTCCGAGGCGCGCCTCGGACGTATGCATGCAGTGATGGCCGGCTATGTCGAGCGCGGCGAGCTGCCCGGTCTGGTCACGCTCGTCAGCCGGCGCGGCCAGGTACATGTCGATGTGATTGGCATGCAGGCGCTCGGCGGCCACCAACCGATGCAGCGCGACACGATCTTCCGCATCACCTCCATGACCAAGCCCATCGCGGCCGTGGCGGCAATGATCCTGGTCGAGGAATGCAAGCTGCGGCTGGATGAACCGGTGGACCGGCTGCTGCCCGAGCTGGCCGATCGCGCGGTCCTGAAGCACCTCGATGCACCGATCGCCGATACGCTGCCCGCGCTCCGGCCAATCACCGTGCGCGATCTGCTGACCATGCGCATGGGCTTCGGCTTCATTCTGGAGGCGGCCGCCGACTGCCCGATCCTGGCGGCCGCCAGCGAGCAGCAGATCGTCATGGGACCGCCACAGCCGGCGCTGCCGCTCGCACCGGATGAGTGGCTCCGCCGGTTCGCGACGCTACCGCTGATGCACCACCCGGGCGAGCAGTGGATGTACGACAAGGCCTTCTCGGTGTTGGGCGTGCTAATCGCGCGCGCTGCGGAACAGCCGCTGGAGACTTTCTTGCGCGAGCGCATCTTTGCGCCGCTCGACATGCCCGACACCGGGTTCAGCGTGCCGGCCGCCAACCTCCACCGGCTGCCGCCCTGTTACTGGACCAACTTTGAAACCGGAGCGTTCGCGGTCTATGACGAGGCCCCTGACAGCGCCTGGAGCCGCCCGCCCGCGTTCCCGGATGCCGCCGGGGGATTGGTCTCGACCCTTGACGACTACCTGGCCTTCGGCCAAATGCTGCTGGACAAAGGCCAACACAGGCGTGAACGCATTCTGGCGCGGCCGTCGGTCGAGGTCATGATCACCGACCAGTTGCTGCCCAGCCAGAGGGCATCGGCCGGACCCTTCCTCGACGATAATCGGGGCTGGGGGCTCGGCGTCTCCGTGATCACCCGGCGTGACAATGGTTCGGCGGTTCCCGGACGGTTCGGCTGGGAGGGTGGATTCGGCACTTCCTGGTTTTCGGACCCCCAGGAGGAGTTGGTCGCCATTCTTATGTCCCAGCGCTTGCCGCCGGCCGCTGACCTCTACAGCGACTTCTGGACCCTGGCCTACCAGTCGATTGACGACTGAGGCTGCTTGTGCTGACCTTGACCCTATACACTTCCAGGTCGATATCGAAAAAGTTGCAAGCCATGGCTAGGCCGCTGCCCCACTGGCCGGCGCCGGTCTCGGTGGTGAGGTCTGCAAAACTCTCAACGTGGGGCGGATCAGCCGCGCCAGAAGGCCGCCAGAATCTCACGCAGCCGGGATAATACAACCGCTTCTTCACCCGGGGACAATGTCATCGGGTTCAAATGGATTTCGTGCTCGCGGTATGGCTCCACGGCAACCGCCGGGTCGCCCGCCAGCAGCTCGCCGACGAGGGCGTCGCGTGTGATCCCGGCCTGGCCGGAATCCACCTTGAGGCGGCAGCGCGGGAGTGGCTGGCCCGCCTCGTTGGGGTAGCTCCGGCCGGCGGCCAGGCCAGGGAGGGCGTTCAGCGCCTCGCACCACCCGCGCACAGTGTCTTCGCAATAACGTTCGCGCGCCGCATGATCCAGGTTCAGATAGCGTTCAACGGCGGCCAGCAGCCCCAGCATCTCTTCCTTGCCAACCTTCATCGGCCGGCCCAAGAAGGGATTGGGGTTGCCCTGCGCCCGGCAGGCTTCGACCAGGTCCTTGCGCCCCAGCACCAGCCCGCTGGCCTGTGGTCCCCGCAGGTCCTTGCCGCCGCTGAATATCGCCAGCGCCGCGCCCATGCGCGTGAACGCCCACAGGTTGCTCACCGGGGGCAGTTGGGCCGCGGCATCAACGACCACCGGCAGGTTGTGTGACTGCGCGATGCTGATGACCTCGGGCAGCGGTAGATCCCGCGCGGTGGTCATCGCCCCCTGGAACCAGAAGACAGCCGCCGTGCGGGGTGTCAGTGCCTGCTCGAGGTCTGAGCGTGTCGTCGCGGCTTCGTTGCCGATTTCGACCAACTTCGCCCCGGCCTGGCGCAAGGCGTAGTCGTACCCGTTGCGGTGCGTGCGGTGCAGGATGATCTCGTTCTTGAGGCCGGTCCCAGCCGACGCCGGCAGCTGCTCGAAGAGCTCCCGGTCCGAACCCGCCATGCAGGCGGCTGCCGCCAGGACCAGCCCGGCCGCCGCGCCCGAGCTCACATAGGCGGCTTCGTTGTGCGTCAATTCGGCGAGGCGTTGGCCGACCCGCCGCTGCAATTCGTGCAGGTCAACGAAACAGCCCGCCGCCTCGTTCATGGCCTGGAGCACCTCCGGCGGCATGATGGACCCACCCAGGCGAGTCAGCGTGGCGTAGGCATTGACGATTGGGCGGATGCCCAGCGAGGCGTACCCGGTCATGAGGTGGCGAGGGTCACGGGCCGGGCTGGCGCAGGGTCCAGTACGCAGCGGGCGCTTGAGTCCAATCCGGCATGCTCATCCCGGCCGGATCGTACACCGCCTGGCCCGCCCGCAGGGTCATCTGGCAGGTGAGCCTATGCGAGCCGGTGAACCTGGCCCGGCCGCAATCCGTGAAGCTGAATTGGCCCGACTCGAGCTTCAAGAGCGCGATGTCCGCTTCTGAGCCTGCGCTCAGCGTACCCAGCTCCGGATGCCCGATCTCGCGCGCCGGGGTGACGGTCGAGCGGAATATAAGCTCGTCGAGCGGCAGCCCGATATTGAGCAGTTTCGACATCGTGGTCAGCATGTCGACGACCGGCCCGTTGACGTTGCCGATGTGCAGGTCGGTGCTGATCGAATCCGGGCTGAAGCCATTCTGCATGGCGGGGATGGCCTGCCGGAACCAGAAGCTGCCCGCACCGTGGCCGAGGTCGAAGACGATGCCGCGGTCGCGCGCCTCGAACAGGAACCGATTGGGCTTGTGGGCGTCGTCCAGGATAGGGAACTGCTGGGCGAACGCGTGGGTGTGGATATCGCCGGGCCGCATCTTGCGCAGCAGCTCCGGGTAAGGCCGCTCGGGCCTGGGCCAGAAGTCCACCATCAGGGGCTTCTTGCAGATGGCTGACGCCGCCAGGGCGCGATCCACCGCAGCCCAGGGCCCATGGGCCGCGTCCCAGGGCTGGTGCGTCCAATAATGCGCGGTCTTGATGCCGACGCAGGTCTCGGGGTAGGCCAGGACAATCGAGGCAGCCAGCTCGGGGTCCATTTCGTTCACGTCCTGCTCGAAGTCGCCGATCATCCCGGACTTGACGATGTTGACAAACGCAAAAATGCGCGTCTTGGCCAGGTCAATGACGGTCCGTTTGAAGTGCAGGAAATGTTTCGCGCCGGCGGTCCCGGTATCCACCACCGTGGTCACCCCCGACCGGAAGGCGTGATGGTCCGCGACGACGCTGAGACCTTCCGGCTCGCGGGTGTGATACACGTGCTCGTGGATGTCAATCAGGCCAGGCGTTACGTACAGGTTGGTCGCGTCCACCACAGCGCCGGCCAGCCGGGGGTCAATTTCGGGTGCGACCAGCGCGATGCGCGTGCCCACGACGGCCACGTCCAGCTTCTGGCTGATGTGGTTGGCGGGGTCAATGACGTGGCCGCCGCGCAGCAACCAATCATAAGGGGTGTCCATAGCTCTCACACTTGATCAAGCTTGCTCGGGCTGGCGCGACGGCCGCGCCAGCGGCTGCCAGCCCAGTAACCGCCGCGCCTTGTCCATCCGCAGAAGCTTGTTCTCATAGTCGCCGCTGATCATGAACGCCTGGAAGCCGCCCTGGAAGCTCAGCGCCGCCGCAATGGCGCGCGCCACGTCGCTAGCTGACGTGGAAAGGGTGGGCCGGCTGGCCACGGTGTCGCGCTGCCACTGGTCGTCCGCGACCGGCCAGCAGAGCCGGAGCGCGTTAACGTTCATCCCCCACAGTCGGGCAGCATTCTGGCAGACTTCCTCGCCGAGCCGCTTGGTAAAGCCATACAGCTCAATCGCGTCCGGCGTCAGGCCCTCATCGGCGAAGGCGCGCTGCATAAGATCGCCCGCGTAAATGGACATCGAGCTCGTATAGACCGCCTGGGTGATGCCGGCCGCGTGGGCGGCCCGCAGCGCCAGGTGGACCCCCTTGACGTTGAGGTCGAAAGCTGAGACCACGCCGTGGATCTCGGCCCAATCCTGGCTGCCCATGGCCATATACACCAGGCTGTCCATGCCGGCGACCGCCCTGGCCAGGTCGGAGTACTCGCCAATGTCGCCCTGTTCGAACTCAACATCCGTGGACTGCGGCGGGCGCAGGTCGAATATCCGGACGGTGTGCGTCTGGGCCAGGATCGGCGCAACCAGTGTCCCGACGGTCCCGCTGCCGCCAACGATCAAGGTTTTCATGAGAAGCCCCAGCCGCACGGCGCCAGTCTTATTTTCCCGTACGCCGCGTGGTCACATCGAAAATCACCGCCGCTGCCAGCACAGCGCCTCTCACGATGTATTGCAGAGAAATGTCGGTGCCCATCAGGTTCATGCCGCTCGTCAGCGAGATATAGACCAACGCGCCGATAAGCGAACCCACGACCCGGCCGATGCCGCCGGCCGGCGATACGCCGCCGATGAACGCCGCTGCGATGGCGTCTAGTTCAAACAGGGTGCCCCCGGTCGGCGTGGCCGATTGTAGTCGCGAGGCGAACAAGATGCCTGCCAAAGCCGACAGCATGCCCATCGAGCCGAAGACGATGTAGGTGATGCGCTTGACGCTGATGCCGCTCAACTCGGCCGCTTCCGGATTGCCGCCGACAGCGTAAATATGCCGGCCCAACACCGTCTGAGTTGTCACAAAATGATAAACACCCACCACCACCAAGACGATGACGACTGTCCAGGAGAGGCCGTTGTAGCCGGCCAGCACCCAGGTGATATACGCGAGCAAGACCGAGACGAACACCAGTTTAAGGACGAATATGGCGCTGGGCAGGACTTCAAAATGATAGGCTTGCTTTTTCCGGCGGCTGTTGATTTCGCTGATGATGTATAGGACGATGGCCACCAATCCGATAAGCAGCGTCAGCTTACTGACTCCAGGCAGGAAGGTCAGCCCGGGGATGTCTGGGATGTAGCCGTTGCCGAGGGCATTGAATGTCTTGTTTGCAATAATGATCGTGCCCGTGCCAGCCAAGACCAGCAGTAAGGCCCCGCGGTACGCCAGCCAACCGCCCAGGGTGGCCACAAAGGCCGGAATTCCTAACTGGGCCACCAGGTAACCGGTGAGCAACCCGGCCAAAATTCCGAGGGCCAGCGCCATGGGTATGACCAGATAAATTGGCGCTTCCCAGTTGGCCATGGCGATGGCCGCCAGCGCGGCGATGAAGCCTGACAGAAACCCAACCGAGAGATCGATGTGGCGGATGACGATGACCAGCGTCATGCCGACCGCCAGCACCGCGATATAGCCGGTCTGGTTGAGCAGGTTGCTGATATTTCGGGATGAAATGAAAACGCCCTTGGTGGTGAACGTAAAGATGGCGACAATGACGAACAGCGCGATGAACATCCCATAGTCGCGGATGTTCTGGCGCAGGATCTTCCGCAGATCGCTGGCAAACGACATAGCGCGTCTCCTCAGTAATTGGTCGCCATGTGCATGATCGTCTCCTGGCTGGCTTCCGCAATCGGCAGCTCGCCGGCAATTCGGCCGGCAGAGATGACATACACCCTGTCGCTCATTCCCAGAATTTCGGGCAGCTCGGACGAGATCATAATGATGCTCATCCCCTGCTGCACGAGCCGGGTCATGATGGTGTAAATCTCAAATTTGGCCCCCACGTCGATGCCGCGGGTAGGTTCGTCCAGGATCAACACGTTTGGCTTCACAAACAACCACTTCGCCACGACCACTTTCTGCTGGTTGCCGCCGCTCAAATTTGAAACCCGCTGCGCCACGCTGGGCGTTTTGATATTCAGGTTGTCCCTATAATCGTTGGCCACCTTGACCTCGGCGTTGTCGTCGACGACGCCGCGCTCGGCGATGGCCCGCAAGTTGGCCAGGGTGATGTTTTGCTTGACGTCCTGGATCAGAATTAAGCCGGCGGCTTTGCGGTCTTCGGTGGCGTAGGCCACGCCGGATTCAATGGCGCCCTGCGGATGGGTGAAGCGCATTGGGCGGCCATTTATCAGCAGCTCGCCTTGCGTCCGGTAATGTTTTGGGTTGCCGAACAGGCTCAAGGCCAGCTCCGTGCGCCCTGAGCCCATCAGGCCGGCAAAGCCAACAATCTCGCCCTGCTTCACGTTGAAATTGATGTCGGCCAGGATCACGCGTCCGCGGGCCGGATCATAGGCGTTCCAGTGGCTCACCTGCAGGACCACCTGAGCGCCGGCCTGGTGCGCGCGGGGCGGATAGATATTGTCGATTTCACGCCCAACCATGTGCTTGACGAGCACGTGCTCGGTAACTTCACCGGGGTTGTGCGCATTTAAGGTGATGATCGTCTGGCCATCGCGCAGGACGGTCACCGTGTCGGCGATCTTGATCACCTCGCGCAATTTGTGTGTAATCAAGATACAGGTGACGCCATGCTGCTTGAGGCCGCGCAGCAGCTCGAGCAGGTTGTCACTGTCGTTTTCGTTCAGCGCGGCGGTGGGCTCGTCCAGGATCAGCAGCCGCACCTGCCGGCTGAGCGCCTTGGCAATTTCAATCAACTGCTGCTGGCCCACGCCCAAGTCCTTGACTTTCGCCGCGGGGTTAACCTCCAGCCGCACGCGCTTGAGCGCCTCGGTGGCGCGATTGACGGTTTCATTCCAATCGATCAGCGGGCCCTTGCGAATCTCGTTACCCAGGAAGATATTTTCATAGACGGTCATCTCGGGGACCAGCGCCAGCTCCTGGTAAATGATGGCCATGCCCGCTTTTTCGCTGTCGCGAATGCTGCGGAACTTCTGCACCTGCCCGCCGAAGACGATATCGCCGGTATAGGCGCCGTACGGATACACGCCGCTGAGGACCTTCATGAGCGTGGACTTGCCGGCGCCATTTTCGCCGACCAGGCAATGGATCTCGCCTTCGGCGACCTGAAAGCTGACGTTATTCAAGGCTTTCACGCCGGGAAATTCCTTGGTGATGTTCTTCATTTCCAGGATGGGGTTGGTCATCGGCGCTCCGGCACCAAGGCCAGCAAAAAGGGGGCGTGCAGGAATAGTGACGCTAGTCTATCACTATTCCTGCACGAGGCGAACGAGCGAGGCCTACTTCAGGCCGGTGAAGTCGCTGGCCATGTAGTAACCCGAGTCGATCAGAGCGGCCTTGACATTGCTCTTATCGACCGTGATCACTACCGACGGCTTGGCCGGGATATCGGCCTTGCCGTTGTTGTAGGTTTTGGTTTGGGGCGGGGTTTGGCCCTGGGCAAAGGCGGTGGCCGCGGCGATGGCGTCACTCACCAGCGTGCGCACATCCTTGAAGACCGTCATCGACTGCTTGCCGTCGATGATGTACTGCACCGAGGCCTTCTCGGCATCCTGCCCGGTCACCACGTAGCTCTTGACGTCCTTGTCGGCCGCAAACGCGTCCGCGATCGAGCGCGCGGTGCCGTCATTGGGCGCCAGGATCAGCACGTCGCCCTTGTCGGCCGCGGCAGCCTTGGTCAGGTTCGACTCAGCCAGGGTCTTGGCGACGTTGAAATCCCAGTTGGTCGTGATCTGGCCGATGATCGTGGCTTCCTGGTCGCGGGTCAAGGTCGCGTTGCCTTGCAGCCCCACCGCCTTGTCCGAGTTCTTGATCACAAACGTGCCGTCGGCGATCTTGGGCTGTAGCTTCTCCCAGGCGCCTTCGAAGAACAGGAAGGCGTTGTTGTCGGAAGCGGCGCCGGCATACAGGTACAGCGGCTGGCCCTTGGCGCCCTTGGCGTGGTCGATCAGGTACTGCGCCTGCTGCGCCCCCACCTGCAGGCTGTCAAACGTCACGTAGTAATCCACCGAGGCCGTGCCCAGGATCAGCCGGTCGTACGAGATGACCTTGATCCCGGCCGCGTGCGCTTCGTCGGCGGCGGCCGCCGCGGCACTGGCGTCCTGAGGGGTGATGATCAAGACCTTGATGCCCTGGCTGATGAGCGCTTCGACATTGGCCTTCTCCTTAGCCGAGTCGCCCTGGCTAAAGAGGATCTGGACGTTGTAGCCGGCCTTGCTCAGCGCATCCTGGAAGCGAGTCTGGTCCTGGATCCAGCGCGGCTCGTCTTTCGTCGGCAGCACGATGCCTACATTTAAGGTTGCGGCGGCGGTATTCGTGGCCGCGGGGGCGACGGTATTGGCTGGGGCATTCGTGGCGGCTGGGGGTTGGGTCGGCGCGGCGGTCGTGGCCGGCGTGCTGCAGGCCGCCAACACCGTGGCCAGCACGACCAACGCGGCGAACACGGAATACAAGGGTCTATTCTTCAACATACTTTTTCCTCCATCCTTGGGTTTCTGCGACTTGTGAAGCGAGCGAATCTCTTCTCAGCGACGTGTTGTACGATGTACCGCTTTGGTGGGGGCCACCTCCTGTTGTTCGAAAATCGGCCGCCAAAATCACCCATCCGGGTCATTGCGTGTGGGCCGGGTTGAGGACCCGGCCACGTTGTCGCCAAACCGAGGGAATCGCGGCAGATTATGGCAATTATTGGGCAGATTGGCCGGCGCGGCATCACCCATTTCCCCCTCAGCCGGCACGAATATCCCCCAATCAGGCCAGGGGATATCCCCCGCAAGGAAGGGGGAAGAAAGCCGTAAATTCATAGGGCCGCCACCATGCCAATTGAATTTACGGAGAGGGATAGTCTATAATCGACAACGATGACGGCAATACGAGTGTTGCTGGTAGACGATCACGCGGTGGTGCGGGCGGGTTTGGGCCACGCGCTGTCCAGCCTGCCAAACCTGGAAATCGTGGGCGAAGCCGGCGACGGCCGCGAACTGGAAGAGTTGCTCAATCGCTTGCAGCCTGACCTGCTGGTGATCGACGTGGCCATGCCCGATTTCGAGCCCGTGGCCGCGATCCGCCGCATCAAAGCCGATCATCCCGGTCTAAAAATCTTGGTGGTGAGCGCTTACGATGACGAAGCGTATGTGGTCGGCCTGCTGGGCGTGGGCGTTGACGGCTACCATCTGAAAGATCAACCCCTGGCAGATTTGAAGCTGGCCGTGCAGCGCATCCTGGCGGGCGAGCGCTGGATCTCGAGTCCACTGGTAGACCGCCTGGTGCAGCGGCGCCCCAGCCCGCCCATCCGCGCCTTGCCGGCGCTCACGCGCCGGCAGCGAGAATTGCTCCATCTGCTGTCGGACGGCTACGACAACCGCAAAATCGCACAGACCACAGATCTGAGCGTGAAGACTGTCGAGAACCACCTGACCGGGCTCTACCGGGCGATTGGCGTCAGCAGCCGCCTGGAGGCCCTCAACTATGCCCGGCGCAACCCGGAAGTGCTGGCGGCCGTGCTGCCTGAAACGGAGGCGCCTGGAACCGGCGCGCCCGACGACCTGATCGTGCTGCTGGTGGACGACAATGCGCGTTACCGGCAGCAGTTGGCCCGGCAAATTGGCAAGAGCGGCGCCCCGATATCGATTTACGAAGCGGAGGACATGGCCGAGGCCGTGCGGCTGGCGGGCCGCCTGAAGCCGCACCTGGCCTGGGTGGACGTAGTGCTGCGCGATGAGGACGGTATACAGTGCGCGCGGCGCATCCGGGCCATCTCGCCCACCACGCGCGTCGTCTTGATCAGCGCCTACCCCGACCAGGAATTTCGCCGCCTGGGGCTGGGCGCCGGGGCCGTGGCCTTCCTCGACAAGAAGGACCTCGATGCCGCAGCGGTGCGGCAGGTGATTGAAGATACGTTCAAGTAAGCGGCGGGTTACACCATCGGGTAGGGGCTGGGGATCTCGATCTGCAAGCTAAAGCCACCGGCGGCGGCCGAGCCGAGCTGCAAGGTGCCGCCCAGCAGCGCCACCCGCTCGCTGATGCCCAACAAGCCAAAGTGTCTGGCGTTCGACAGCGCCGCCAGGTCGAGCCTGTCGCTCAGCCCCTGGCCATCGTCTGTCAGGCGAACCAGCAGGCTGGCGGTGGGGGTGCGCTGCACCTCCAGCCAGGCCTGGCGGGCGCCGGCATGTTTGCGGACGTTGTTCAGCCCTTCCTGCACGATGCGGAAAATTGAAAGCTCAATGGCCTCGGGCAGCCGGCCCAGCTCCGGGTCGATCTGCAGATTGACAGCCACGCCATTGCGCTTGGACCACTCACCGGCATGCGAGCGCAAGGCGCTGGCCAGGCCGTGGCTGTCGATGGTGGGCGGGCGCAGGTCGCTGCACAAATCGCGCAGCTCGGCCACCACGCGCCGGATGCCACTGCGAATATCGGCCAGTTCGACGCGCCGTGCGTCGTTGACCGAATTGCTCTCGGCCTCTTCCAAGCGGTAGTTGAAGCTCAGCAGATCTTGGACGGCCTGGTCGTGCAGCTCGCGCGCCAGGTACTTGCGTTCTTGCTCGCGCTCGGTCATCAGACGCCGCTGGGCGGCCTGCAACGCGCTGTTGAGCTGGGCCAGCGTCTCCACCTGGCGGCCAAGACGCTGCACCAACTGCTGGTTGAGCGAATCGCGCTCTTGCAGGCTCTCGCGCAGCACGGCCTGGGTGCGGCGCAGCTCCTCAGTTTGCTGCTGAGCGGCCTGGTAACTTTCGAGCGCCCAAATGATGGGCGTCACCTGCTCCTGGCGGGTCGAGCCGACGATCAGCTCGACGATCTCGCGCGGGGTCGACTGGTCGGTCTGCCGGTCGGCCACCAGTTGTCCCTCGTAGAGCACCAGAATGCGCTGCGTCACGCTGAAGAGATCTTTCAGGTTATCGCTGCTGATGATCAGCGCGGTGCCGTGTTGGGACAGGGTCTTGATCAGGCCGAGCAGCTTTTCCTGGCGCTGGAAGCTCAAGGCGGCGAGCGAGTCATCCAGCAAAATTAAGCGCGCCGGCCGGCTGAGGGCCCGCGCAATGACCACCACCTGGCGCTGCTCGTCGGATAGGTCGCTGGTGCGCATGCGCAGCAGGCTGGCCGGCATATCGAGCTGGGCCAACAGCTCGGTGGCGCGGTTGGTCAGCGCTTGCCAGTCGGCCAGGCCCAGGCGGTTCAGCCAGCCGCGCTCGCGGCCCAGAAAGATGTTGTGCAAGACATCCAACTGTTCGGACAAGACCGGTTTTTGGTGCACCAGCTCGATGCCCAACCGGCTGGCGCTGCGCGGCCCGGACAGACGGATCGGGCGGCCGTCCCACAGGATCTGGCCGCTGGTGGGCGGCAGAAGGCCAGCCAGAATGTTGAGCAGGGTGGATTTGCCCGCCGCGCGCCGGCCCTCGATGCCCACCACCTCGCCCGGCTCCAGGCTGAATGAAATGCCCTTTAGCGCGGCCAGGCTGCCGAAACGACTGGTGAGATTCGAAACTTGCAGCAGCGGCATGTTCCCTAACGTCCGGCGGCTTCGCGCCGGCGGCGGGTCAATGCGTCGATAGTCACTACCGCCAGCAGCACGGCGCCAGTGATCATGAGCTTGATAGGCGAGGCCAGCGCCAACAGATCCATGCCGTTGGAGATGGAGCCGATGACCAACGCCCCCAACAGGGCCGACCATACACTGCCGCGGCCGCCGAAGAGGCTGGTGCCGCCGATGACGGCCGCGGCAATCGAGTTCAAGAGCGTATCGCTGCCGCCCGAGGACTGGTTCACGGCCAGCAGACGCGAACCGGCCAGCACGCCGCCAAACGCAACAATGGTCGAAGCCAGGCCAAACACCCCGATGCGGACAGCATCGAGGTCGACGCCCGCGCGGCGAGCGGCTTCGGCGTTGCCGCCAATGGCCAACATATGGTGGCCGAACTCCGTGCGCCGGACCACGAGGTCAAACAAGACGATGAGGCCCACCAGGAAGAGCAGCGCGGAGGGGAGCCCACGGTTGGCGTTGAGGACGGCAATGGCGCCCAGCGTGCCGATGGCGGCGACGACGATCCGAAAAATGGTCGCGCGGCGCGATACGACCGTCAGGCCGGCTGCGCGGCGCTGCCGGCGATCCCAGAGCGATCCGGCGGCGTAGAGCAAAACGAACCCCGCGCCCAGCGCCCAGCCAACGCGGGCTGGGAAAAAAGTGCCGGCCAGGTTCAGGATGAATTTGTCGCGCAGATTGATGGTCCCCGTGCCGCCGAGAACAAAGAGCTGCAGGCCCTGCCAACCGAGCAAGCCGGCCAGAGTGACGACAAAGGAGGGCACGCGCAGCTTGGCAATCCAGACGCCATGCAGCAGGCCGATGGCCGCCCCCACCCCCAGGGCGGCCAGCAGTGCGATGGGACCCGGAACACCCGCCTTGACATTCAGCGCGGCCATGACCGCGCCCGCCAGGCCGCTGACCGAACCGACCGATAGGTCGATCTCGCCTAAGAGCAGTACCAGGACGATGCCAACCGAGATGGTGCCGATGGCCGCCTCTTGCAGCATCAGGTTGGTGAGGTTAAGCGGGGTGAGAAACTTGTTGTTGGCACTCTGAAAGATCACGCCAATGGCGATCAGGCCCACGATGACCGGCAGCGAGCTGAGGTCGAGCCGGTTAAGCCAACG
>Ga0070730_10001469_pt1 | contig 22667 bp, 16 predicted proteins | sample Coa_R1_3_FD_66447 | JGI IMG/M metagenome (GOLD analysis project Ga0070730, IMG submission 66447) | Surface soil microbial communities from Centralia Pennsylvania, which are recovering from an underground coalmine fire - Coalmine... | ecosystem: Environmental > Terrestrial > Soil > Unclassified ... | reverse complement strand
GGGCACCAGAACTATCTGCAGAACGAGAAAACGGCCCGGCTCCTCCCCGAACGTGAGCAGGCTCATCAGCAGCAAGTGAGCGTGACCGGGCAGGCGCAAAAAACGCTGGTTGAGGTCGAGCAGGCCTATCTGGCCGCGAAGGCCGCCTTTCATGAAGAAGAGTTGATCACCTTGAAGGCCGAGATTGACCGGCTGAAAAGCGACCTGGATCAGCTGGTGGAGAGGATGAAACATCACCAGGAAGCGATCAATCGGCTGGAGCGCAATATCGAAGAGGCGGAAAAACTGCTGGTCGAGCTGGAGAAGGCGCAAAAGGAGAAAGAAACCCTGGAAGAACTGCATGAGATGACTGAGCAGTTCCGCAAGCTGATCAAAGAGGCTGCGCCCCACGTCCTCAAGGCTATGTTGACCGATATTTCAGCGGAGGCGAACCGCATCTTTGGCGAGGTCATGGGCGATCGTGGCGCGCAGCTCTCGTGGCAGGAAGACTACGAGATTGTGCTGCACCGCCAGGGGGCCTATCGCAGCTTCGCGCAGTTGAGCGGTGGTGAGCAGATGAGCGCGGCGCTCTCAGTGCGCCTGGCCCTGCTGAAGAAGCTCTCAACCCTCAATATCGCCTTCTTCGATGAGCCGACGCAGAATATGGATGAACTGCGGCGTATGAACCTGGCCGAGCAGATCCGTCGTGTGCGCGGCTTCGATCAGCTCGTCGTCATCAGCCACGACGACACTTTTGAGCAGGGTCTGGATAGCCTGGTGCGCCTGAACAAGCTCAATGGCGAGACCCAGTTGCAAGATGACGATATGATGGAGCGGCGCGAGGGGACTGAATTGTATGCTTCATAAAGGCAAATTGCAGGCGGCCCTCCAGCTCAAGCGAGGGCAGTTTTCGCTCTATGATGGCACCTTCGGGGAACAGTTGCAGGCCTACCAGCAGGCGTTGGAGGCCCTGTACCTGCACTACCCATCGAGCGCGCAACTGGAACATATGCTACCCCCGGATATACCCGGCCTCCCTTCGGCGGGTGCGCGTCCCAGCATTGAGTTTGATCGCTGGCTGGTCAATGCCTCCCACGAGCGCTATCATGCCCCGCTCTTTCCCTTCGGGCGCGAGTTTCAGAACCATGAGCAGATGCGCGTCTGGGCCGAGTGTATCGAGGGGATCACGACGCTGGCCGTCGATGGCAGTCAGCTTATGCCCTGGCGCGACGCCTCCATTCCCGTCGCGCTGATCCAGGTGGGCTTCTTCGCCAATCCTCATCAGGCTGGATCACCCTATACCAAGGACGTGCGTATGGAGGTGCTGGCGCCCGACGAGATTATGGAGGAGGCGAAGAGCGAGTCCAGCGATCCCGACAGCTACCCCTACTCGGAGATGCAGGTGACGTTACGCCGCTACCTGCTGGAGGTCGAGACGCTCTGCATGCAGATGGAGCACTTCGCCAATGCACGCCGCGCGGGCGATCCCATGCATAGCCCTGTCGTCTTCTTCGATGGCTCGCTGGTCGTCTCCTTTGCTCTGACCATGCCCAGCCCGTATCGCGAACGCTACATCAATTCCGCCATCTCGCTGCTGCGAACCTCCGAGCAACTGCGTGTGCCGCTCATTGGCTACATCGACACCAGCTATGCGCGCGATATCATCACCATGTTGCGCCGCCTGGATGCCACGCAGAGCCAGCCCGTCCTGCGCGAGACCAAGAAGATTCACGATGCCCTGCTCTGGCAGGGCCATCTGCGCTGGGGAGATCGCACGCCCGCCATGATCTGCGCCCGCGGCGATATACTGGAGAGCTACGGGCCATACCGTGAAAGCGTCGCCTTCTGCTACCTGCAAACCACCTCGCAGCGCCCCCCCGCCCGCCTGGAATTTCCACGCTGGCTGCTCGACGAGGGGCTATTGGAGCCTGTAATGGATGTAGTGCGAGCCGAAGTCATCGCAGGCAGCGGCTACCCCTACGCCATCGAAACCGCCGACGCCGTCTCCGTCATCACCATGCGCGACCGCGACGAATTCTACGCCCACTTCCAGCAATTCATGGAGCGCCAGGGCGTCAAGTTCACCTTCTCCAGCAAATCCATCAGCAAGGGCCGCAGACGCTAAACCACAACCCGCCTCATCCCATCATCGCCAAATCCCCCGTGCCCTCATCGGCTCCAACGTACCACCAGAGAGGTCGGTTCACCGGCACCTCCGCCGATTTATCGTGCGCGTCCGCCCACCACCCCTCTTCCCCGAAGCCTTCTCTTGACCCCATCACAATGTTCCGGCGGCCCATCCCCTTTTACTGCAGAGCTATGGGCCACTGGCCCATCCCTTTTTGTATTGATGAGTAATGGGCCAGTGGCCCACCTCTTCTTACTGCAGAGCTATGGGCCACTGGCCCATTTAATTATATTGCTGAGCTACATTCCACTAGTAATGCCCTGGCTTGGATTGTGTGGGAGTTGCTCTGCCAGGCGGCGCTGATATTGAACGAAGAGTTGGCAGGCCTCCTCATAGACCGGCGACATCGCCTGGCAATAGCGTGAGAAGTAAGCAATGGCCAGGTTAATGGCAATAATCTCATTTGGTCTAACCTGCAGGGTCAGCATTGGCTCCTCGTATTTCTGGCTGTTGTGCATATTCCACTTCCATCCTTATGTCCCTCAAAATGGGCGCAACTATCGATCCATGGGCGGCTTTACAAAATGCACTCCTAAAACAACATATGAGACGAATGGGCGACACAGAGCAAGGGGACGCCGCACGCGCAGTATTCTCTCAAGCAACCCCGTGTCGCGTCCGATGAGAGAAGCATAATATATTGTCTGTCTTTTGTAAATAGGTATTTGTGCAGACTTGGTACTAAAAGAAGCCTATCAAGTAAGCTATTTTTATGAGCGAAGAGGTTACTTTACCTGAACTTGAAGGATATATTACTGTCAAAGATGCCGCAAAAAGGCTGGGCCTGGCATACAAGACGGTGTATGAATATGTGACGGAAGGGCGTATCAAAGCAAAGCGAGCCGGGGATACGATCCTTATTCCGGTAGAAGAAGTCAGGAATTTCAAACCTAATCTTGCTGGCCGTCCGCGCACGACAATCCCCATATGGCGCATTTCGCCTGAAGATAATACATTGACCCAAACAGTGATTCGCGTGCAGGTGCGCAAGGGAATGCTGGACGCTTTTAAGGAACGCTTGGATGAGATACGACGTAGAAGGGAACATTTATTTCCAGGGACGATAGCCCGTTATATTGCGGGAAGCAAGAAGCAACAGGAGATGGTGGAGATGATGTTTGTGTGGCGTAGTTCTGTGATACCAGATGATGCAACGCGGAAGCAGGCGTTAGATGAGTTTCGGCAGGCGTTGAATGACGTGGTAGATTGGGACACAGCACAGTATGAGGAACATATAGTTTTTATGCATGCGTAATATGAATTCGCGTTCAATAAATAGGGTCTAAGCCATAAATAGAGGCTCAAAATTATACAGGTCGATTTATCGATACCTCCCGCTGATTTATCAGCCTCCGTGCCCTGGCTTGATTACGTGTTCGTGTCTATCAAATCGCAATGGGTATAAGACAGCCGTCACTCATCAGCCCCCAACAGACAAGGAGGTTTCCATGTCCGACGACGTAAACACAAACGATGCGAAGCAGCATCCCGTATTGGTAGAGAGGCATGGGACAACGTTTGTTGTCACCATCAACCGGCCAGAGGTGAAAAATGCGATTGATCGACCAACAGCCTCTGCACTGGCCCAGGCCTTTCGCGAATTTGACCACGACGATACTCTGGCAGTCGCGATCCTGAGCGGGAGCGGAGGAACCTTCTGTTCAGGCTTCGATCTCAAAGCCGTCGCTGATGGTGCACGAACGCTGCGGGTCAGCGCAGAGGGTGACGGGCCGCTGGGCGTCACCCGGATGCTGCTCTCCAAACCAGTCATTGCCGCAGTCGAGGGCTACGCGGTCGCTGGGGGACTCGAAGTTGCGCTCTGGTGTGATCTGCGCGTAGCCGCCGAAAATGCCATCTTTGGGGTATTTAATCGGCGCTGGGGCGTGCCACTCGTCGATGGGGGAACGATTCGCCTGCCACGGCTGATTGGACAAAGTCACGCGCTCGACTTAATTCTCACCGGGCGCGGCGTGTCCGGCCAGGAAGCCTTGACAATGGGCCTTGCCAACCGCCTCACACCACCCGGAGAAGCCCTTGCGGCAGCGTTGGCCCTCGCGGAAGATCTGGCGCGTTTCCCGCAACACGGATTGCGCTCTGACCGCCTCTCTGTCTACGAGCAGTGGTCCCTCTCATGGGAGGAGGCGCTCAGCAACGAGACGCGCCGCGGCCTGGAGGTAATTCGCTCTGGCGAATCGACAGAGGGCGCGCGTCGTTTCGCCGCCGGTCATGGCCGACATGGCAGCACAAGCGACCTCTAGTATTTCCTCTCCATGCTTATGATCTCATCAGTTAAAAGGTGCATTTCCGGGATTCTCCTTAACACCCCTCTGAGTGTAAGATTGTAAGATGTCAGATTCGGGCTGTAAATCCGCTTCAGAGGCCGGTCGAGCCAATCTTACACAATCTTACAACCCCAAAAAATGTAAGATTGTGTAAGATTCCCACGGCCGAAAAAACGAACTTTTTTATTCCACATTTTCGCGCAGAGTACTCAAGCGACGCATCTCGGGCCAATACCAGGCGACAAGCGCAACCACAAGAATCGTCCCGATACCACCCGTGACAACCGCCAGCACAGGGCCAATCAGCTGGGCTACCAGACCCGACTCAAAGCCCCCTAATTGATTGGACGTGCCGATAAAGAGCGAACTCACTGCCCCCACGCGCCCACGCATCTCATCAGGCGTACGTAGCAGCAGCAGGGTCGTGCGAATAACCACGCTGATACTATCAAATGCACCCAGGAAAAAGAGCATCAGAAACGAGAGCCAGAACCAGTGCGATACCCCGAAGATGATCGTTGCCACCCCAAAACCAGTCACCGCCAGCAGCAAGGTGCGACCTGCCCTCTTGAAGGGAGCCTTATGTGCCAGAACGAGCGCCATACACACTGCGCCCAGCGAATCCGCCGCCTGTAGCCATCCCAGACCGATCGGACCAACATGTAAAATACTTTTGGCATAGATGGGTAGCAACGTCGTCGCCCCTCCCAGCAGAACCGCGAAGAGATCAAGCGTGATGGCCGCCAGCATGACCGGCGTTTGCCCAAGAAAACGCACCCCTTCCACCAGTGAGCCGAGCGTTTTCCGCTCCCCCGCCGGTCTCTCTGGCTGGCGGACCTGCTGTCGGGTTCGCATCAGCACAAGCAGCAGGACAAATACAATCGCGGCCCCCGCGCTCCCTGTATATACCAGGGTGGCTCCATGTAAAAGGCCGATCAGCAAACCGCCCGAGGCAGGACCCAGCACAGCCGATAACTGCGAGACGCTGCTCCTCCACGTCGTGGCATTCTCATAGACCTCCTCCGGGACAACCTGCGAGACGAGCGCCGTACTGGCCGGGTTGCTGAAGGATTGAGCGCCTCCCATGGCTACCAGGCAGCCATAAATGAGCAATAACGGACCTTGCTGATAGGATAAGGCGGTCAGGCCCAGCGCGGCCAGCGCGAACACCACCTGGGAGATAATAATCACTGACCTCCGACTGTAGCGATCCGCCAGATATCCAGCCGGCAGAAAGAGTGCAATGAGAGGAATTACCTGCGCCAGCCCCACTCCACCAAGAACGAGCGCGGAGCCCGTTCGCTCATACAACTCCCAGCCAATAGCGACGGTCATCATTTGCCGCGCAAACATCGCCAGAAACATGCCCAGCAGCAGCAGGCGAAAATCGCGAAAATGCAGCGACCTGTAGGGGTCATGGACACTGTCTTCTTTGGCCGATAAAGCTGTACTGGATACGTCACCATCTTCACTTTCAGTGAGATTTGCCTTCTGTCTGTCTTGTGCCAAGTTCTGTTCCTTGCTTATTCTCCTACGCGAACCACCTGCATGTCGCGTCAGGTACTTATGTTGGAGCCCGCCAGACGCCAACCGTGCTGTCCCCGCCCCCCGCAGCAATATAATACCCGGCGGGAGACCAGGAAATGCCAAAGAGGGGCTGATCCCCTGTCTTGATCGTTTTGTGTCCACTATTCATGGTTGATACGGTCAGGATCCCTGATGCGTCCGCCGCGCAGAGCCCCCAACTATTCATTGGAGACCAGGCCAGCGCGTACACCGGCGGCTGAACAGTAAACTCGTCACTCAGCGAACCATTGAGCATAGCGTATGTTTGTACCAACCCGGCATCATCGCCAATAGCAATCGTGGCGCTAGTTAAGGACCAGGCAACTGAGCGTAACCCCTGGAAAACCGCAAGATTGCTGGGACCGGAACCTGCTGGCACAACCGCTGCCCCGGGCAGATTCCAGATCTGATTCATAATGCTATCGTTAGTGATGATCGCGAGCTGATTGCTCTGAGGAGACCAGGCCAGCGCTTTAAGGGACGTTGAGCCAATGCTCAAAGGCGGATTGTTGCTCTCACCATTAATGGCTTTGAGGATCACTATCGCTGGCGTGTCGGTACTATTCCGCCCCAGGGCCGCGATATAGTTCCCATCGGGCGACAGGTCAGTTGGCCCACAAATGTTCTGCCAGACAAACGTTGGTAGGCTCTGACTTAGGTCCCACACGATAACGGCATTCTCATATCCGGCCACTAGCAATTGGCTGTTAGATGACCAGGAAAGGGAATTGACTGCGCCGCTCACAATCTGCCAGGCCTGATACGTCAGTAGCGTATTGCCTGTCGAGGCCTCCCAAATATGCACAATCCCCTGCTTATCCCCTGAGGCGATACGCTGCCCATCAGGAGCCCAGGCCACGGCATGCACCTCGCTCTTATGTCCTGTATACGTCATATCAGCTGGACTTGCAGCCGTCATAGAGTGGATCAATGAGGCGCCTCCTCCAATGGCAACCAGGGCGCCAGTGATGCCAACAATTGCCTTTCTACGTGTGATTGTGTGTTTGCGAGATCGCTGTGGCTGCCCGACAGATGGAGCGTAATACTGCTGTTGCGCTGCCAGCCTGGCTCCAGGAGGTGTATAGTAGGCAGTCCCTCCGAAAGAAGTCGATGTGCCAGGCGAGAAAGATGACGGAGGCGTGCTGCTCTGCAAACCTGTGGGCAGGAGGGGGGCGTATCCCCGCACATATTGGATATCCAGCTCGCGCTGCAGACGCTCATTGACCTCGCGTACACTTTTTGGCCGCAGCGTCGGATCTGGATTGAGCATATGGATCAGCAGGCCTTTAAAGCTGTTGGAGGTAGAGGGGGCCAGAAAGGATGTCGCAATGCTTTCCCCAGTAATGGCGGTGGTCGCTGGATCTTCTCCGCTGAGCAACTGCCACAGCGTGATGCCCAGACCGTAGATATCGGTTTGCGGTGATGTCTGGGCCCGGCCATACTGCTCGGGGGCCGCGTAGCCAGGGGAACCAAGCAGGCTGGTATCGCGACGCATCCCAGGCCGCAGGCGGCGCGCAATGCCAAAGTCGATCAGGTAGAGCCGCCCTCTCGGATCGCGCATGATATTGGCCGGTTTCACATCGCGAAAAATCACTGGTGGCTGCAATGTGTGCAGATAATCCAGCACGGGGCAAAGGCGCATGCCGATCTTGAGCACTTCCGTAAATGGCAGGCGGCCATTGCGCGTCTGGATATACTCCTCCAGCGTCTCTCCTTCGATAAAATCCATCACCAGATACCAATGTTCTGCGTCGGAGAAATGCTCGTGGAGGCGCGGTAGATTGGGGTGGCACAGGTTGGAGAGCAGCGCCAGTTCGCGATTAAATGTTTCGGTCGCATCGATGATCTCATCGGGGCGCAGCCCACGCAAGTTGACCGCTTTGATGGCAACGAGATGGTCGTGCCACCTCGTATCGGCTGCTTTGTAGACGGCGCTATAGCCGCCATGGCCCAAAGTGCTCAGAATGCGGTAGCGGCCCGCGTGCAGATACGTCGCGCTTGTTGCCTGTATGGCGGATGGCATCTCTTCAAGTGCCAGCAAACGATGGCAGGCAAAGCAGCTGGATGTTGGGTCCTCATTGGCCGCGCCGCAGTGATCACAGAAGACCAGTGATGTAGACATAGGCAAGGTCCCTCCGCCTTTTTCTCGAAACTTCTCCTTTCTATATCATACCGCCTCTCCAGGGCACCGTCCAGTTTCCCTCTTTTTCAGATCCACCGACACAGCCGTGTGTCTAGAAAAAACGCGCTATTCGCAGGTATACTTGCATGCAGAGAAGAAAAAAGGAGGCAAGTCATGGCAACGAATCAGCCACCCTGCAAGCGCTGGAATCTCTTTGCCCGTGAGCTGGATGATATTTTACAGGCCCATAACCTGAGCATGGCTGATCTGGCCACTAAAGCCGAACTCCATTCTGAGAAGGTGCGTCGTCTCAAACTGTCCCTCTCCACACCCAGATTCAACTTACTCAGCCCCGAGGACCTGGATCATGTCATCGCGCATTTTCAATTTACCATTGAAGAACAACTGCGTTTGCGAGCCGCCATTCTCGCCACAGCGGTCGAGGAGACGCTGATGGACCGCATCGACCCCGAGAATGCGCTCAAGGCAGCCGAGGAGATTTTTCCCATTCTGCTGGACGCCTTACGCAAACGTCTTGGCCAGGAGGGTATAGGCAAAACAAGAGGAGAAAGCATGAGAGACGAAGCTGCCATTGACGATCTGCTGGATATTGCCCTCAAGCGTTATGACCAGGCCATGATCGCGCTTTACCTCAGCCAGCAAGGCGATACGCAGACCGAACGTATCGAGCAACTCCGCAGAGCGCGTGAGGGCTTCGCCGCCGCTCTGGCAGAGTTGGAGGCATTAAAGCGCGCAGATAGCACCATTGCCGAAAGTGAGACCTGGCAGATGTGGTATGAAGAGGCCCACAATGGTCTGGCACAGGCTCAGCAATAATTAACCTATTTCTACCACCCAATCACCTGAAAACCGGCCCAATAATACGGGTCGGCATAGGGGCAGGCTGCCGAATCTTGCTCGATTGCCCCAATGCGAACTATAAATTGGGCCTCGCTCTTCGCATAGCGCATGTTGCGCCCCCTCACAGCCATGCGTTGCCATCTTGTCACCCCACTAGTGCTAACAGATGCCTCAGGCAGACCAGTGGAGGCGGGCGGTATTGTTTGCTTTGTTGGATGTTTCCACCCAGCGATCTTCGGCATCGTCGCCTGCCATGTGGTCAGTTCAGCATTCGTGATGCTGCGCAGCCAGGACTGTGCTCGCGCCAGAGCGGCGGCTGGAGTCTCCTGATCCATGCGCGGAAACCACTCCTGGGCAAAGCGGACCATCAACAGGTAGGTTGCCCTGTCATCGACTGCCCAGTGCGCGGCCAGCACCGCCCGCGCCCCCGCTTGCAGCATAGCCGCCGCCAGACTGCGCACCTCGTCGCGCGCCCCTTGCAGATCGAGCATCGCCGTCTGACAGGCTGAGAGCATCAGCAAACGCAGCCCGCGTAAATCGGCCTGGTGCGAGAGCATCTCGGCCATCGTCACGCGTTCTCCCGCCGCCAGGCGCAACGCGGATCGTAAGAAGTCATGCGTATCAAAACTGCCATGGCAGGAAGCATCCACAATGATACCAGTGTGTAAAGCTGTGAGTAATCGCTCACGAGTGGCTGTCTGTTGCACCTCGGCCACGGCAGGCATCTGCTGTTGCCGTGCCAGCGCCTTCAGCGTGAGTACCTCGGCCTCGCTCCAGGGAAGATTGTGCTGGGGATCGCCCAGGGCATAGACCCCCGCACGGGTGATGTTGGTATGGTCATGATGCAGCAGGGAGCGCGCGCTAGGAGCTATGCTCGTCGCTATCGTCTCACCAACCAGGCGCCCATCGGGGAGCACCACCGTCGTCAGTGGAAAGGCGGCCAGGTAGCCACAGGGGATCAGCGTCAGGCTTGTTGCGCCCTGCTCCTGCACCCAGCTAATGACGGGGGCCAGCGCTGTTTTGCTCAAACTGTCCAGGCAGCGCCGCAACTCGTGCTGTAGAAAGATCTGGTCGAAGGTTGCGCCCAGCAGTGCTCTATCCTGCTGGCTCAATGTTGCCAGCCGCTGTTCTGCCAATTGTGGGATTGGATCACGAGCCAGCGTCTCCTGAGCAGCCATATCAAGTGTGCTGCTCTGCTGAGCCTTGTGGCAATCGGCATGTAGCGCGCTGGCTCGTGCCTGGAAGGTCTCGCCCTCCCACTGCCGTAGCACCTGCTCAAAGCCCTCGCCCTGTTGCGCCAGAGCAAAGCCTCCCCAGAACCGCTCGCTTCCATCCTGCCAGCGCGTTTCAATCAGGGAAGCAACAAATGCTTCATTCAAGTCTGGCAGGTCCAGCGCGGCGAAATGGGGAGCAATATGTTCATCTTCTCGTAGATGTCCACTAAAAGCGGCAACCGCGATACCCCCCCACGGTGTTGCCGCCAGATACACCAGTGTATGCCCCGGTCCGGCCTGTTCCGCCGCCTGGACAATAGCTTGAGCATCCAGAGTTGCATGGAAGAAGTCGGCGGGATCATGAGCCGCGCGAATCTCGGCCACCAGCGCATCAAAGCTCTCTTTCGCCGCTCGATAGGCCGCTATACGCGCTAAATCCAGCCGCCGCTGCGCCTCCTCATCCAACTCCGCTGGCAGAGGTGCATGCAGGTCGGCCTGCGCGGCAACAAGAGCCTGACGAGCCTCCACATACCGGGCCCGTCGCGCCTCGTCGCCAATGTGGGCCGGGTCAGCCGCGTCAAAAATCACAGCTTCGGCCAGCCCCCGCGCTCGTCCTCGCTCAATCGCGACTGCTGCCTCATCCACCCGTCCCAGACGAGTAAGCGCATAGCCATCATGTATGGCTGCATTCTGCCCCTCCTTGAGCACCGCGTCATACCCGGCAACCCCCGTTCCCAACGAGATCAGCAACTCTTCCGCTGCTAAGCTGGCCTGATACGCCTTATGGACCGCGTTCCAATTGCCACGCAGAGCCTCGGTCTTTGCAATGTTCAACTGGGTTAGACGATAATCAGAGGGAAAGACATCCAATGTCCAGACATTTACAGCCTCGCGGAAAGAGAAGATGGCCTGCTTCAGGTTCTCACTCCGCTCGCCGATGGGACGTTCGCGGTAAACATATCCTAGATTGTTCTGGAGTCGAGTATAGCCTTCAGGAAAAGCTTCTAAAGTCCAAACCTGCAAAGCTTTGCGGTAACAGGCTATTGCTTGCTCCAGGTTCTCACGTTGCTCTCCAGCTAGGCGTATGCGATATACTGCTCCAAGGTTGATATAAGATAAAGCATAGTCGTAGGGAAATAGCTCCAATGTCCAAATACGCAGAGACTCCTGCAGGCAGGTTATTGCCTGTTCCAGATTCTCACCTCGTTCTCCGACGATGCGTTCTCTGTAAACGCAACCGAGATTCATCTGAATAGTAGCATAACCTTGAGAGAATACCTCTTGCGTAAATACATAAAGGGCATTCTGAAAACAGACAATGGCAAGCTCCAGGTTTTCGCATCGATCCCCCATAACGCGCTGCCAGTAAGCGTTGCCTAGATTATTCTGGAGCCGAGCGTAGCCACCAGGAAAGGTTTCTAATGTCCACACACGCAGAGCGGCCTGATAGCAGGCGATAGCAAGCTCCAGATTCTCACGCCGCTCGCCATCAGTACGCTCCCAATAAGTGAGTCCCAGGTAATTTTGGATCTGAGCATATTCAGAAGGGAAAACCTCGCAGATATGTATACGCAAAGCATTCTGAAAATAGGCGATGGCTTGCTCCAGGTTCTCTCGTTTGTTTCCTTTTATGCATATACGATAGATATTGCCTAACACGCTCTGTGTTTGCGCATACTGCTGTGGATAGTGGGTGAGTGTGTAGTTGTCCAGGACTTGCTCACAGAGTGTAATGCCAGCCTCAAGGAGTGAGGAATGTTTGTGGCGCCTCCACAAGGCACTTGCCAACTCGTAACGGAGTGTTGCAAGGATTTCGGGTGCCAGATCTTTTTCCTTCTGTGCTCTTTGCAGTGCTTTGTCCAGCATAGCCACGCGCTCTTCTGCCGTCTGTTCAGGTTCTTTTGCTTGCTTCAGTACAGTCAGTTGTACCTCGATCTCTTCAAGCCAGGGTGGCAAATCAAGCGCGAACCCTCCATAGAGGTTAACATATCCCTCCCTAATTGCGCCCCCCTTCTCTCCTCGCCCTCTTATATCCTGCAAAAGGAAAAGCGCATCGCGAAATTTCTGACCACTCTTGATCTGATCCGCTTCCTGGGCGAGCAGGGCCTGGAGGATAGTATCACTTTCTGGGCTCAGCAGGTCCGGGTGCGTTTCGAGGAAGTGACGCTGCTCACGAGGGGATGGCCGATCGAGCCAGGCGAGCATTTGCTCCATGATCGCATCTTCATGGGGAAGTCCTTGCATAGCTGGCCTCCTGATACATTTTTAGTATGGTCGTTTGATGCATTTCTAGTATGCGGCCAAAGGGCATCTCGCGACAATACCACGGATGGGGCATTTATAGGGCATTGTCAAGAGATCCTACTCATGATATAAAAAGAGCAACATCTTTGAGATATAGAGCAACATCTTTGTGGTATCAGGAAAGGGAAGTCCATGAAACCGGCAGAGGGGGCTAATCCCAATCGCCTGTTAAGACAGGCTCGCCTTCAACATGGCTGGTCACAGGCCCGGCTGGCTCAAGAGCTTGGCTGCGATCCAAAAACGGTCAGCCGTTGGGAGTGCGGGCGCATCTCTCCTCGATCCGATCTGCTGACAAGCCTCTGCGAAATTTTCAAGACCACCCCCGCAGGTCTGGGGTTCGCTAGCAATGATCGGGCTATTCCCTCGCTACCAGAGGGCACAAGGCAGTTGATTGGACGTGAAGAGCTTCTCCAGCACCTCAGGCAGTTGCTTGTTACTCAGAGCGGCTTGATGGCGCTCACCGGGTTACCAGGCGTGGGGAAGACGGCGTTGGGCATGGCGCTGGTCCAGCATAAAGAGGTGAAAAGCCATTTTCAGGCCGGTATCCTCTGGGCTGGATTGGGGCCGCATCCCAATCTGATGGAGCATCTGGGTCGCTGGGGCGCGCTGCTGGGCCTTGAGTCCAATCGCTCGACTTCACTGACATCCCCTGAAGATTGGAGCAGAGCGCTGCGTAACGTGATTGGCCAGCGCAGGATGCTGATCTTGCTTGATGATGTCTGGAGTTATCGGGATGCCTTAGCTCTCAAAGTGGGGGGCCTTGACTGCGTGCATCTGATTACCACGCGCTTCCCGCTCCTGGCCCACCAGTGGGCGGACCAGGGTGAGGTGATTTCTGTGCCGGAACTCAATGAGCAGGAGAGCATCAGGCTCTTAGAGAGCTATCTAACGACGGCAGGAGGCCCCGTGCCAGAGGAGATGAGTGCTCTGGCAAATTATGTAGCAGGACTTCCCCTCGCGCTCAAATTGATCGGTAATTATCTACGGATACAGGGATACTCTCATCAGCCAGGGCGTTTGGCGGCCGCTATGAAGCGCCTGCATGCTATTGACGCTCGTTTCCAGCTGGAGGAGGTGCAGGGTCCCGCTGACTACTCCACCTCGCCCTCAGACAGGTCTGCGATTTCTCTGAAAGCTACGATTGACCTGAGTGTGCAACAACTGACGGATCCGGTACGCAGGGCGCTTTTTGCCCTCTCGATATTTTCCGCGAAGCCCAATACCTTCTCCGAAGAGGCCGCGCTGGCTGTTATCTGTAGCTCTGCCGAAACGCTGTATGATCTGACCGATAATGGGTTGCTGGAGCCGTGTAACGGCGATCGCTATACACTCCACCAGACTATTGCTGATTACGCGCGTCTGCATCTTGCCCCCCATCAGGAACAGGAGGCAAAGGTGCATATGGCTGCCTTCTTTGCTTGTTATCTAGAAAATGGTCACTATCCCGATACGTTCGAGCTAGAAACCAGGAATATTATCGATGCGCTTAAAATTATGCATCAGCGAGAAATGGGAGCAAATTTTCTGCAGAGCGTGATCGCTTTTGTTCCTTTTCTGGAAGCCAGAGGACTCCATACTGAAGCCGCTCTCTATCTCGGCCAGGCGCAAGAGGTGACCAGGGCTTTGGGAGATGACCTCGCCCTGGCCCAGACCTGGCTGCACCTGGGGAAACTTGCTGAGCTGCATGGCGATATGCCCCTGGCTGAACAGCGCTACCAGGAAAGCCTGGTCATAGCTCGCAAAACAGAGCAACCAGCACTACTCTGCCAATTACTCAGCCTGCTTGGAGGCGTGCTGGAGACGGTCGACCAGCATGATCGGGCCCAACCGCTTCTCCATGAGGGGCTCGCACTGGCCAGGAAATTAGGCGATCAGCAAAAAGAAGCGGTTATCTTAAAAAATTTGGGGGAAGCTGGCGATTCTCTGGGAGACTACGCTGCCGCCCACGCTTTTTACGAAGCCGCGCGAGTCATTGCACATCAACTAGCAGATTTTGAACTCCTCTCGATTGTTTATCAGGACATGGGATCGCAGGCAGGGCGCATCTACAGACGCCTGGATCAGGCCGAGGAGTATTTCCAGCAAGCTTTGCGCTATGCCCAGCAGGTTGGCCTTCGTCAGAGGATCAGCGCTATTCTTATGAATCTGGGTATGAACGCATTTTTTCAGGAAGAGTATGCGAAGGCTGAACAATGTTATCAAGAAGCTCTGGTTCTAGCTGAAGAAGTAGAACATCATTTTCGCAAGGGACAGGTCCTGCAAAACTTAGGAATGCTTGAAAGCGTGCGTGGCAACTTTAGCCAGGCCAATCAGTATTTCCAGCAGAGCATTGAGAGTGCGCGTCGCTCTGGCTTACCCTGGCTGATCAGTGAAACGCTCTGTGAATGGGGCGACCTGCGGCTCAAAGAGCGACGTTACCAGGAGGCGATAGCGATCTTCCAGGAGGCCCTGGCCATAGGGGAAAAGATATCCGCGAAAGAACTGGATGCGGCTGCCCTCTTTGGTCTGGCACAGGCTATGGCGGAACAAGGTGATCCCGACGAAGCGCAGCTACTGGCTCAGCGCAGCCTCGATCTCTATCGACAACTTGGCCATGCGAAAGAGCAGCTGGTGGCTCGCTGGCTGGACCAGTAATCTGCCAGGTTTCACCATGCCCAGATCTGCACACTGGCATCGCTGGCCGAGGCAATATGCATGCTATCAGGCGACCAGCTTAGCGTGCGCACCCAGAAAGGATGTCCTCGGTAGACCGCAATCGGCTCTCCTGTTGTGGCGGAACGTACACTTAGCGTGGTGTCGTCGCCCGCGGAGGCGATACATTGTCCGTCGAGCGACCAGCCCAGCGCTTTGATGGGATGCGTATGCCCATGATAGATGCTGCCCGTCTGACCGTTTAGCGAGGACCAGACCTGGATCGTGGTATCCTGCCCCCCTGAGACAATGTAGCGATGATCAGGCGACCAGCTGACGGCATAGACCGGCCCTTCATGCCTGCCATAGGTGAAGACGTTGCCTCCATCCAGTGCATCCCACACCTGCACCGTCCCATCAAAAGCGCCTGAAGCAATGCGGTTGCCAGCAGGAGACCAGGCTACTGAGAAGATGCGATACTGCTCTGTACGAGTGTAAATAGGCTCTCCCGTGCTGGCGGACCAGACCTGTACGCTACTATCGCCATAATCTCCCCCCGACGCGATATACTTCCCATCAGGTGACCAGGACAGGCTGCGCACAAAACGCTTATGCCCATGATAGGTCAGGAGAATGTCGCCCGTACCGGCATCCCAGACATGAATAATGCCAGCCGTACAGCCTGATGCGAGATAGCGTGAATCTGGCGACCAGGCGACCGTTAACAGGCAATCTGCATGCCCTCGAAAGACGTGTTCGCAGAGGCCGATCTGCGGGTCCCACACCTGCACGGTATTATCGCGCCCGGCGGAGGCGATACGGCTCCCATCGGGCGACCACGCCACGCAGAAGATGTTGTCGGAGTGGCCGTAGTACGTGCTGAGCATAGTTAGTGCTCCCTCGGTCCCTCAGTCAGGAGGTTGACCGCGTGTTGCAGTACAGGCAGCGCATATTCCAGACATTCTTTGACGGCCTTTGGACTACCAGGCAGATTGATAATCAGCGTTCGTCCACGCACGCCCGCGACCCCGCGTGAGAGCATGGCGGTACGCGTATATTGCAGGCTGATGGCCCGCAGCGCCTCGGCAATCCCGGGAGCTTCACGTTCAATCACCGCTTTTGTAGCTTCAGGGGTGACATCGCGTGGGGCCAGACCAGTGCCCCCTGTCGTGAGAATGAGGTTAAGCTTCTGCTCGTCGCTCCATTCGCGCAAGACCGCGACGATCCGCTCATGCTCATCGGGAATAATCGTGCTCACGCTAATGAAGGCGCCCGGCAATTGTGAGACCAGCGCACGAATATTCTCGCCACTCACATCCTGCCGCTCGCCCCTGGAAGCGCCGTCGCTGATGGTAAGAACTCCCACTGTAATCATGCTGTTCTTTCTATCCTCTTGGCGCCAGTTCGCGCATCAGCAGCCCTATCTGCCGCCGCGACCCGTAGAGCCAGACGGTATATTCGTCGGGCAGATCTTCCACCTCAACATTGCAGTCCATCTCGGTGGCCAGTTTGCGCGCAATGGTGAAGAATTGGGCGCGCTCAGCGGCGTCGCGACTCTGCGTGCTCATTGCAAGCTTGCCCAGGCGCTCGTCGGGGCTGAGCACGGCATTGATCAGCTCGGTGAGTTGATCCAGCCCAAAGACGACTTGCAGCGGCGGCATCTCCTTTGCCCGCTCTGCTGTCATCTGGACTGCTCTATCGCCGTTGCTCCCTCCGTTCCGATCTTCCTGTGTGCTCGCCACGTCCATATATACTGAGCGCAATTTCTCCAGGATCAACAGGCGCGCCTCATCGGGCGCATCCGAGCGAGGATGAACATAGGCCAGCAGTTTATGGATTGGATCAGAGTAAATGAAGGGCTGTGCGATGGCGGCCCGTCGTCCACAGATTGGGCAGGTTGAGACGTTCAGCAGCCCCGCCAGTACGGTATATTGTAGCTGTGGGTCTTGCGCGACGTTCACGTATTCATATGTCTGACTGGTAAATGCCTGTCCGCAGGGGCAGGTCAGTGTATGTGTTGTCGAACGAGACATAAAGGTGTTCTTTGCTCTATTTCAAGGAAACTTTCAATGGAATTACCACCCAGAGTATACCATATCTATGCCCGCGATAGGCAGGCATGCTCCTCAAATTTATGCACTGCACATCCATAAAGCATGCGACGCCTCTTCATATTCTTGTGCCATGCCAGCAATCTCCTCTATACTGTTTTTCTTTTTAGCTACGATTTGCAGCAGGCAAAAGTTGTAGAGAGATGAGGGCTTCCATCTTGGCTTTCGGCCTGCCGTCTTTGGTGGACCTTCTGTCCGACTGCTGCTTGTTTTCATACCCGCCTCAATGTTATGATACGTCCACACTATATACTCTTGATCGCTTGACTCTGCTATTCTCATTTTTACAGGAGGATGCACACTATGGCGGTGCCAACAGTCCCACGGACGTTAGAACAACGTCCTCCTGAGCCGCAGTTGCTCGCCAGGATGCGCAGGCTCGGACCATCTCTCAGCCGCGCTCTCCTTGCCATTATTCTGGCTTTTAGCCTTGGTGGTATCGTTATCACTCTCACCAATGGCAATCCCCTCGCCGCCTACTGGAATATGTTTCTGGGCGCCTTCGGTGATCTCCAGAGCTTTTCCTATACCCTGGTTATCGTTACCTCTCTTATTTTCGCTGGTCTCTCCGTGGCTATTGCCAATCGCGCCGGGCTCTTTAATATCGGCGCTCAGGGTCAGCTCGCTGTGGGAGCGATGACTGCGGGCATTATCGCTTTTAAAGCTCCCAATGCCCCTGGCTGGCTCCTGATTCCTCTGATGATCGTTGCCAGCGCTCTCGCTGGCGCTATCTGGGGTGGCATCGTTGGGCTCCTTAAGGCCTGGCGCGGCTCCCATGAGGTCGTCACGACTATTATGCTCAACTGGACCGCTTTCTACATCTCCGACTATCTCATCAGTGGACCTTTCAAGGCTCCTAACCAGGCTAACCAGACTTCCTCTCTACCGCTCCAGGCTACGCTGCCTCGCCTCTCTATCTGGTACAACGATACGCTGGGAAAGTTCCTGCCGCAGATCCCTCAGCCCGAGCAGTATCTGGTCGATGTGAGTATCTTTTTTGCTCTCATTGCCCTCGTTGTCTACTGGTTCATCACCAGGCGTACGACCTTTGGCTATGAGGTACGCGTGATTGGGCAGAATCCTAAAGCAGCACAGTATGCTGGCATTCCTATCAAACGCAACATTGTCCTCGCTATGGCGCTGGCCGGGGCCTTCGCTGGCCTGGCTGGCTCCCTCCACTTGATGGGACAATTCCCCTACCAGTTGATTGGCACTACCTTCGCTCTGGATACGACTGGCTTCGATGGTATCGGTGTGGCTCTGCTGGGCAATACGACCCCCCTTGGTATTCTCTTTGGCGCTCTCTTCTTTGGTGGTCTGCGCCAGGGTGGCAACCTTATGCAGTTGAATACGAATGTCCCGATCGATGTCTACAGGTTTATCGAAGCACTGGTCCTCCTCTTTATTACTGCCCAGTTCCTACCCGGTTTCCAACGCTATCTCCCCAACTGGCTGCGCGTTAATCGTCCACCCGCCACAGCTACCCTGGCCGCCTCATCCGTGGGGGCGCCCACTGGGGGAGCCGCGATGGTCGATCTGCCTGACAATGGCAATAACCTTCATCTCGCGGAAAACAACGGCCTCCCTCCTGGAGAAAAGCTTGCTTCAGTTGATCGTCATTCTGATCAGGTAGAGGAGAATTAAGTATGCTTCTAGTACAGGTATTATTACGCGTCCTGGGTTCCAGCGATCTGTGGGCCGCGACCTTACAATTCGGCGCTCTCCTGCTATTGCCCGCTCTCGGTGGCGTGATTTCTGAGCGCAGTGGCGTTACAAATATTGCGATGGAAGGCATGATGCTGACCGGCGCTTTCGCTGCTGTGATGGGGGCTAAAGCAACTAATAGCCTGCTTGGTGGTGTGCTCTTCGCGATGATTGCTGGAGGCTTGATGGCTTTGATCCATGGGATTGTCTCCATCCATCTTCGGGCCAACCAGATCGTGAGCGGGATCGGCATCAATATCGCTGCGCTGGGATTGACGAACTTCCTGCTCTTCACCCTCACAAACGGGCAGGGCTATCCCTCGCTGCCAAATGCTTTACGCCTCCCCAATATCTCCTGGGGCCCTCTGGCGAACATTCCGTTTTTTGGCCCGGTCCTCTTCCAGCAAAATATTGTTTTCTATCTGGCTGTGCTGATCTTGCTCGGGATGCAATTCTTGCTCTTCCACACCAATATAGGTCTGCGTATCCGCGCGGTGGGTGAGCATCCACAAGCCGCCGATACGGCTGGTGTCAATGTCTTCCGCGTGCGCTACCTCTGCGTTATCGCCAGTGGACTCCTCTCCGGGCTGGCGGGCGCTTTTTTCTCGCAGGGGATCTCCGGCGTCTTCAATCCCAATATGACTGCGGGGGCGGGCTTTATCGCTCTGGCGGCCATGATCTTTGGTAAGTACATCCCCTGGGGAGCGGCGGCGGCCTGTCTGATCTTCGGTCTGGGCGAAGCGCTCAGCCCCCGCCTGCAAGATTCGGGGATCTCGGCCAATCTGCTCTCTACATTGCCCTATCTGCTCACTCTGGTCGCGCTCGTCGGACTGGTGGGTCGTACCACTGCCCCGGCGGCTGATGGTATCCCCTATGAGCCTGGCACGGAATAGGGGAAGGAGAAGACGTATGCAAGAAAGCACTGTTATATCGCCCGTCATTGAGAAGGCTACTCCCCTCGCGGTCGAGATGCGCGGCATCAGCAAAAGCTGGCCGGGCGTTATCGCCAATGACAAGGTGAATCTGACTGTTTCGAAAGGGGAGATCCACGCTCTGGTCGGTGAGAATGGCGCGGGCAAATCAACCATGATGAATATACTCTATGGCCTGATTCGTCCCGATAGCGGCGATATTTTCATTAATGGCCAGAAGGTGACGATCAATGGGCCCCGTACCGCTATTCACCTGGGCATCGGTATGGTCCACCAGCATTTTATGCTTATTCCTCCTCTGACGGTGGCTGAGAATATCGTGCTGGGACGCGAGCCCGGTGGATTGGGCGCCGCCTTCGACTTCAAAAAAGCCCATGCCGATATCCTGGCCCTCAGTCAGCAATATGGCCTGCCAATTGATCCCGATCTCCGCATTGAAAAACTTCCCATCGGCCTTCAGCAGCGCGTCGAGATCCTCAAGGTCCTCTATCGCGGCGCCGAGATCCTGATTATGGACGAGCCAACCGGCGTGCTCACCCCTCAGGAGACCGATGACCTTTTCGCGGTCCTGCGCGGCCTGGTCAAGCAGGGCAAAACTGTTATCTTCATCACCCATAAACTGCGCGAAGTGCTGGAGTTGACCGATAGCATTACGGTGTTGCGGCGCGGCAAAAATGCCGGTGAGTTGGTCACCAGCAAGACCAATCCGGCCGAAATTGCTCGCCTGATGGTGGGCCGCGAGGTGCTGCTGCGCGTCGAAAAGCAGCCCGCCAACCCTGGCCCGATCATTCTGCACGTCGAGGATGTGCACGCGCAATCGGATCGTGGCCTGGAAGTGTTGCATGGGGTGAGCTTGGATGTCCGCGCTGGTGAAATTCTGGGTATTGCTGGTGTGGAGGGTAATGGGCAGTCAGAACTGGTGGAGGTGCTGACCGGTATGCGCAAAGTCACCAGCGGCAAGATCACGCTCACCAACGTCAAAGATGGCGTGGCCGGTGAGACGCGCGACGTCACAACTACCGGTGCGAGCGACGTGCGCCGGGCGGGGCTGGCCCATATTCCAGAGGACCGCCGGGGCAGTGGCCTGGTGCTCACCGATTCTATCGCCGATAATACTATTCTGGGTCGTGAGCGCTGGCCGCAGTTCTCGCGCAATGGCATTGTGCTGCGTCTCTCGGATATTGCCTCCTGGGCTAAACGGCTCGTCCAGGAATTCGATGTGCGTACCCCTTCCATCGATGTACCCGTACGCGCGCTCTCCGGTGGCAATCAGCAAAAGGTAATTATTGCTCGTGAGCTGGCTAGCGAGCCGCTGGCCCTGGTCGCGGCCCAGCCTACCCGCGGCGTTGACATCGGCGCTATCGAGTTCATTCACCGGCGTCTGATTGAGGAGCGCGATGCTGGCAAAGCTGTGTTGGTCGTCTCCGCCGAACTCGACGAGATACGTTCGCTCTCCGACCGTATCGCCGTCATGTACGAGGGCCGCGTCGTCGATATCGTCGGGCCAGATGCCACCGAGGAGCAATTGGGCATCCTGATGACTGGCTATAGCCTCGAAGAGAAGGAGGAAGGCTAACCTACAAGCACAATCCCAATTCTTTTTTCAATTCACTCTGTCCCTCATCGGTGAGGCGCACGGCCCGACTGGTCGGCAGGCGCCTCACCCAGTCGAGATCAAAGAATCTTCTCGCCAGAGCCGCCCCTAAACCGCCTGCAACATGATGGCGACGTTCGCTCCAATCAATATGGTGGGGCGCAAAGATCTTTCCCTGCTTCTTCAATTTCGTGTAATCGACGCCCAGCGCCCGAAACCAGTGCTCGCCATCATCCGTCATCAGGTAGCCATCATCCATTGTGACCAGCACATTTTTCTCGACCAGTGCCTGCGCTAATGCCACCCCTAGCTCACCAGCCAGATGGTTATAGCACATGCGTGCAGCACGGATAGCACACGCCGCCTCTGATTCCCGCAACGAATGGATAGGAGCGGGTGGCGCAAACAACGCCAGCGTCTCCAGCATATGCTCAATCTCCGGGTCGGCCAGCCGGAAATAGCGATGCCGTCCCTGCTTCTCCACTACCAGCAAGCGGTGTTCAACCAATTTCGTGAGATGATTGCTGGCGGTTGAAGCTGAAACGCGCACATGGCGGGCCAGGTCGCCCGCAGGCAAGGCTCTGCCATCGCTCAATGCCAGTAGCATCCCCGTCCGTGTTGGATCGGCTAAGAGCGCGGCCACCGAGGCAATATCCGCATCACCAGGCATAGTCTCTAACTCCTCTCATACTATCTCACCTTACTCATGAAAACCCTTCACCACAACTAGTATACAGCACAATTATTTCGACGTAGCATGAAATATTCCTGTTATACACTGGGCGTATGGCTGTTCGCTTTCTATCCGGCTCACGACCCGCGTAGGAGGCTCCCTTGTGGACCTTGTATGAAAGAATGGAGGCTACTTTTGTTAAAACAACAAAAGATATACAATACACTCCCAACAACTACATCTCAATCGGTCGAGAGAGAACCACAGCCCACACGAACCAGAATGTTCCTGATTATGCTGGCCATTTGCGCTGGCTACTTTATGGTGATTCTCGATACGACGATTGTGAATATCGCCCTCGCCAATATGCATCAGCAGTTGGGGGCCAGCAGTAGTGAGTTGCAATGGATTGTCGATGGCTATTCTCTCGTCTTTGCCAGTCTGCTGCTGACAGCGGGCGCATTAGGTGATCGTCTGGGAAGTAAGAACACCTTTCTGGCTGGCCT
>Ga0070730_10001468_pt1 | contig 22671 bp, 21 predicted proteins | sample Coa_R1_3_FD_66447 | JGI IMG/M metagenome (GOLD analysis project Ga0070730, IMG submission 66447) | Surface soil microbial communities from Centralia Pennsylvania, which are recovering from an underground coalmine fire - Coalmine... | ecosystem: Environmental > Terrestrial > Soil > Unclassified ... | reverse complement strand
TTTGCGCTGGGGGCGTGGCGGGCGGCCACGATCGCGTAGGCTTCGGCCAGCAACGGTTTGACGGCCTCGAAGGTTTCGAGGCCTGGATTGAGCACACAGACCCACGCCTGCCGGGCGTACACGGGGTGGGGCATCAGGCGGTCCAGCGCGGCGAAGTCGTGGCCGCTGTCTGCCGGACTATCCTCTGCGGGTGGGTTGCCAAAGCGCGCGCGGAACGTGTCTCGGCTCACGCCGATGTTGAGGCGAAACACCTCCGGGCGATCCAGGTGTGAGGTGTTGTCAAAGTCGCCGTAGTCCTTGACCACGATCGTAGCGAATGGCAACCGGCGCCGCGGGTCGATATTGCGCTGGGGGTCATAGAAAAAGAAGGTGTCGCCTGCACCAGGGCCGTCGATCGGCCGCTGAACCTCGACTCCGGCGAACGTGTCGGTGACATACTGGATGATGGCGTCCTGGTCCACAAGCCCCAGAGCCTACGCCATGCGGCCACGGTCGGCCAGAACTGGCGGGTGTTCAGGAGTTGCCGCCGATCGCGGCGATGTCGGCCCAGAGCTGCGCGAGGACGTCGGCGCGCAGGAGCTGGAGATTGGCTGCCACTTCCTCTGAGTGTCAGGCGTCGTAGCCGGGTGGACGGACGGTGCCGCCCATGAGCTGGCTGGCCAGCGCGGCGAAGCGGATCGGCGTGCGATCCTCGAGGTAGGGGCCGATCGCCTGTAGACCGAGGGGCAGGCCGCCGCGCGAGAGCCCGACCGGAAAGGCCGTCGCCGGCTGGCCGCTCAGCGTGGCGAGGGCCGGATAGACCAGCTGGTTCCCGTACGGAATCTGCTGGCCGTCGACCTCCACCACGAGCATGGGCGCGTCGTCCACCGGCGGCCACGGGTCGTCGACGTGCGGAAACGCGGTGCGCAGGACGATCGGCGCGAGCAATACGTCCCACTCGCGGAAGAAGTCACGGTAGGCAGCCCGATACGCCTCGCGCTTGCCGTGCAGCCCGCCCCAGTCGCCCACACTGGCGGAGATGCCAAGCGCGCGGGCGGCGCGCCATTCATCATCGGCTCGATTCGCGGTGCGCTCTGCTCGCTGCTCGCGCTCCTCACGGCTCAGCGGCCCGGACGTGAGCGCCGTCAGCATGGAGAGGTACACCTCGTGGTGCGCGCGCAGATCACCAAAGGACTCGGGCGCGGCCGACCCAACCCTCGCACCGGCGCCTGAGAGTCGGCTCGCCAGCGTGTCGAGCGCCGCCAGAATCTCGGCGCTGACCGGCAGCCAGTCCAGGCGAGGCATGATCGCCACCCGCAGGTCAGCCAATCGCTGGCCGCGCGGCGCGGGCAGCTGCAGTCGCCAGCCGACGTCTTCGCCTACCTCGGGGCCCATCACGACGTCGAGGCCAAGCTCCAGGTCCTCCGCCGAGCGCGCCAGCGGGCCCTGGACACCCATGACAGACGCCGCGTTCGGCCGCACCGGAAATGGGAACTGACCGCTGCGCGGGACCGCCGTCTCGCTCGGTTTGTGTCCGAAGATGCCGCAAAAGGCCGCGGGCACCCGGATCGAGCCGCCGATGTCACTGCCGAACTCCAACGGACTCAGACCCGCGGCGACGGCCGCTGCGCCACCACCCGTACTGCCACCGGGGGTCAACGCCGCGTCCCATGGATTGACGGTCCGGCCGTAGATCGGGTTGTTGGCCTGCCAATCGGCCAGCATTGGCGGGATATTGGTCTTGCCCAGCAGCACGCCGCCGGCGCCGAGCACCCGCGCCGCGATGGCGCCGTCATCGGTGGCGCGATAGGTGGCCCAGTCGGGCACGCCGACGGTGGTCGGCAGGCCGCGGACGTTCATCGACTCCTTGAGGGTGACCGGCATGCCCAACAGGCGACGGTCGTCGCCCCGCGCGATGGCGGCATCGGCCTCCGCCGCCACCGCACGCGGGTCGGCTGCTGGCACCACGATCGCGTTCAGGGCGGGGTTGTACCGCGCGATTCGCGCGAGGTGCAGCTCGGTCAGCTCGACCGACGACACGGCCTTCTCGGCCAGCGCCGCGAGCATCGCGCGCGCCGGGCCAAACACATCCAGTACTGTCCTGGTAGCCATACCGTCAGCCTACATCAGCGACTGAAGCACGCTGGTGTCGATTTCGGGCCTCGGCGCGCGTCATATGGTCGAGGCTGCGACACTGCAGCCGACGTCGAACAAGGAGCGACAACGATGCCCAGATACGCCGTACTGCTGTACTGGCCGGAGGCCGCCACTCCGGGCTACGGAACGCCAGAGTTCCAGAAGATGGCCAACGCCTATTCCAGCTTCACCGCTGAGATTGGCAAGGCTGGCATCATGAAGTCCAGTGAAGGCTTGCAGCCAACGTCCACCGCCACCACGGTCCGCGTCCGCGAGGGCAAGACGCTGACGACCGACGGTCCGTTTGCCGAGACACGCGAGCAACTGGGCGGCGTCTGGCTGTTCGAGTGTCAGGACCTGGACGAGGCGATCAGCTGGGCAGCCAAAATTCCGCAGGCCCAGAATGGCTCGGTGGAGATCCGGCCCCTCTGGCAGCAGTCCACGAAGAGCGGGAACCAATAATTCAGCCAACGTCACAGCGGCCGACCGAGGCAGCAATCGAGCTGGTCTTTCGAGAAGCGTACGGCCGGATTCTGGCCACGCTGATTCGGATCTTCGGCGATTTCGATCTCGCCGAAGACGCCCTCCAGGAGGCCTTCGTCGCAGCGGTCGAGCACTGGCCGATCGAGGGCATGCCCCGGAACGCGGCCGGCTGGCTGTCGACCGCCGCCCGGCGGAAGGCGGTCGATCGGCTGCGGCGCGAGCACACGCTGACGCAGACCCGCGAGCAACTGGAGCGGGAGCAGGAAGGGGATCAGCCGATGGAACCGGAACCCACTGACCGCCTGCGACTGATCTTCACCTGCTGCCATCCGGCGCTCAACCTGGAGGCGCAGATCGCACTCACGCTGCACACCCTCGGTGGGCTCTCCACGCCCGAGGTGGCGCGCGCGTTCCTGCTGCCCGAGCCGACGCTCGCGCAGCGGATCGTGCGCGCCAAGCGCAAGATTCGTGAGGCCCACATCCCGTACCAGATTCCGCCCGATCATCTCTTGCCGGAGCGGCTCGATTCGGTGCTGACGGTGATCTATCTCATCTTCAATGAGGGCTACGCCGCGACGGCTGGCGATACGTTGATCCGCCAGGAGTTGTGCGCCGACGCCATCTTGCTCGGCCGCATGCTCGTCGCGCTGATGCCAGACGAGCCGGACGTGTATGCATTACTGGCGCTGATGCTGTTGCACGACTCCCGCCGTCGGGCGCGGGTCACGCTTGATGGGGACCTGGTCCTGCTGGAGCAGCAGGACCGCGCGCTGTGGGATCACGCTCTTATTCTTGAGGGGGTGGGGTTGCTGGATCGGTCGATTCGGCTGAAACGCGCCGGACGGGCCAGCTCGTTTCAGCTCCAGGCGGCCATCGCGGCGCTGCACGCGCAGAGTCCCACGCCGGTGGCGACCGATTGGACGGAGATCGCGCAGCTGTATGCGGAGCTCATTCAGGTGCAGGCCACGCCCGTCGTGCGGCTCAATCACGCCGCGGCGGTGGCGATGGCGCAGGGCCCCGAGGCTGGGCTCGAGCTGTTGGAGCGGCTCAGCATGGAGGACTACTACCTTTACCACGCGGCGCGGGCCGACCTGCTCCGCCGGCTCGGCCAGCGCGCCGCCGCCGAAGCCGCGTATCGCCGCGCGCGCACGCTGTGCACGAATACGGTCGACGCCCGCTTTCTAGATCGGCGCCTGGCGGAAGTCACCGCGCCGCCGCGCGAGGCGCGGCCGGACCAGGCTTGACGCGCGCTGCGGGCAGTCGACCGGCGGCGGTGGGGGGGGCGCTGGCCAGGCGTCTCCGTCGGCAAAGGTGCGCAGGTAGACCTGATAGACGACCGCGCGGCGCCACCACGGCCGCGGGTCGGCAGCCGGCACGTTAGCGCTTATCAGCCAGTCCGTCGCCGATCAGGCTGAGCGCCACGCCGACGATCAGCAGCGCGAACCCCGGCAGCGCCGTTATCCACCAGCCCCGCATCAGGAACTGTCGCCCGCTGGCGATCATGGCGCCCCATTCCGGCGTCGGCGGCTGCGGCCCCAGGCCGACGAAGCTCAGGGTGGCGCCGATCAAGATCGCCAGCACCATCCCCGTGAAGACATACACCAGACCAGGCCCGATCACGTTCGGCAGGATGTGGCGCAGCATGATCCGGGGTGTCGAACACCCGATCGTGCGCGCGGCGTGCACAAACTCCAGGTTGCGCGTCGCGAGCGTCTCGCCGCGGGTGATGCGCTGGTACGGGATCCACCCCACGATGCCGAAGCCGATGTACAGGTTGGTCAGCCCCGGACCCAGGACGCTCATGATCGCGACCACCAGGATGAGGAACGGGAACGCCATCAGGACGTCAACGACCCGCATGAACAAGGTATCGAGCCAGCCGCCGAGGTAGCCCGTGGCGATGCCCATCAGACTGCCGAAGATGAAGGGAAACAACACCGAGATCAAGCCAATCTGGAGGTCGAGACGCGTGCCGTAGACGATGCGGCTCCAGATGTCCTGGCCGAAATTGTCCGTGCCGAGAACATGCTTGGGACTGAACGGCGGTTGGAATGTCTCGTTCAGGTTCTGCTCGATCGGGTTGTAGGGTGTGAGCAGCGGCGCACTGATGGCCGCCACAACGACGATCGTGAGGAGCACCAGGCCGGCGAGCAGCGTCGGGTTGAGTCCGATCTTCTGCAGCCGCATGGTGAAGCTGAGCTCTTGCAGAACGGGCGCAGCGCTTGGCCGCGCCAGGCTGGTGCTGAGCGCGGTCTCACTCATACGTCACTCGCGGATCGAGGAAGGAGTACGACACGTCGACGATCAGATTGACCATGATAACCATGACGGCACTCACGACGGTGATCGCCTGCACGACGGGATAATCGCGCGCCGAAATCGAGCTGAACAGTAATTGGCCGATGCCCGGTATCGCGAAGACGGTTTCGATCACCAGCGCGCCGCCGACCAGGAAGCCGAACTGCAGGCCGAAAATGGTCACGGTCGAAAGCAGCGCGTTACGTACGGTGTGTTGCAACAGCACTACCCGATCGGGCAGGCCCTTGGCGCGCGCGGTGCGGACGAAGTCCGACCGCATGGTCAGGATGACCTGGCTGCGCAAGTTGCGGATGAGCACCGCCGACAGCTGGAGCGACAGCGTGAGCGCGGGCAGGAACAGGTACCAGACGTGCTCCTGGAAGTTCGCGCCGAAGCCAGCCACCGGGAACCACTTCAGCGCGAGCGAGAGCACCAGGATGAGCTGAATGCCGAACCAGAAATTCGGGGTGGTGAGAATGAACAGGAACGCCACGCGGATCGTCTGATCCACCCAGCGGCCTTTGTTGACCGCGGCCAGCAGGCCGAAGACGAGCGTGAAGACCGCCGCCAGCAACATCGTGTACACGGTCAATCCGATGGTGATCGGCACCCGGCTCAGGACCATTTCGCTGACCGGTTGGCGGAACATCAGCGAGGTGCCCATCTGGCCTCGCACCAGGCCCGAGACAAACAGCCAGTACTGCTCCGGGAGCGGCCGATTCAGGCCGAGCTGTTCGTGCAGCTCGGCGATGTTCTGCACGGTCCCTCGATCGCCCAGGATGGTGGCGGCCGGATCGCCGGGCAGAAAATGCACCATGCTGAAGACGAGGATGGTCACGCCGAACAGGACGAAGACCATCAGAAACAGGCGGTTGCGGATGTAGGTGGCGCGGCCCATTAGAACACGGATCAAAGGGGGCGGACTGAGCCGCCCCCTTTGCGTTCTTCTACCTCGAGAGGGTCACATCCTCAAAGCGGTAGTACGAGAGTCCGTCGATGAGGAAACCATTGACGTTGTCGCGCCAGGCAGCCGTCGCCCCCAGGTTGGCGATGAACACGAGCGGTGCATCGTTCAGATACGCCCGCTGAATCGCGATGTAGTCGGACTGCCGTTTGGACGGGTCCTGCTCGAGGTCAGCCTGCGTAATCCGATCGTTCAGTTCGGGGCTGTAGTAGCGCGTCCAGTACGCAAAGGAGCCGGAGCCCGGACCACCCCGCATCTCGTAGTTGACGATCTCCGTGGGGTCGTTCATGTCGTTCGTCCAGGCGGTCGGCGCGGCGAAGAAATTGCCCTCACCGTGATACGCCGCTCGGAACGCAGAGTTCTCCAGTTGCTGGATATCGACGTTGACGCCTATCTTCGCCCATTCATCCTTCAGGATGATGGCCGTGTTGATCCGGTCCTGATTGTTGCTCGAGACGATCATCGGCAGCGTGAACCCGTTCGGCACCGACGACGCGGCCATCAACGCCTTGGCCTTGTCCAGGTTGTACGGGTAGCCGGGCGATTCCACGTCAGCGTAGGTCCCCAGCGGGATCGGCGCGTTCATCGGCTGGGCCTGGCCGAAGAAGACCGTTTTGATGATCGCATCTTTGTCGGTCGCGTAGTTCAGTGCCTGGCGGACGTTCACATCGCCGAGCGGCGGCTTCGTCACGTTCAACATGACCATGGTCGTCTGCTGGATCGGGAAGTCCATGGCCTTGACGCCCGGCTGCTGGTTGAGGGCGTCGATCTGGCTGAACGGCACGAAGTCGACAATGTCGTCTTCGCCGCCCTGCAGCTTCAGCACGCGGGTGTTGTCGTCGGGGACATACTCGATGTCGACTTCGTCAACCGCGGGCGTGTTCTTCCAGTAGTTCGGGTTGCGCTTGAGGATGACCGGATCGCCCTTCTTCCAGCTCTCGGTGTAGTAGCCGCCTGTGCCCTTCGACGCCCAGGCCATCGAGTCGTCATAGCCGGGCTGGTCCGTGGCCGTGGCCATATCCGCCTTCATGATCCACGCGGGGAACATGGCCAGTTCGGACAACAGCGGGGCGTGCGGTGCAGTGAGGTTGACGACGACCGTCGACGCGTCAGGCGTCTGGATGTCCTTGATGGCCTTGTAGTTGTCGCTCCAGACGGTTCGCTTACCACCGCGGGCGAGATCAAGCGACACCTTGACGTCGTTCGACGTCAGTGGTGAGCCGTCGGAGAACTTGACGCCGGGGCGGAGGTGGAACGTCCAGCTCAGTCCGTCCGTGGACGTTTCCCATGTCGTCGCCAGCGCAGGCTCGACGCTCGCGCCGTCCTTGGTCACGCGCAGCAGCCCATCATAGACGTTGCCCAGCGTGAACAGTGCCGTGTTGTCGTCGATGAGCCACGGGATGAAGATGCCGGGCTCCGCGTTGCGCGCCATCTTCAACACGACTGGCGCCTGCGCCGCGTGACTGAGCGCGGGCACCATACATGCGCCGACGAGCAGCGCCGCTCCAAAGGCGCGTGAAAAGAGACTCAATGCTCTGCGGGTGTGGGCCAACGTAGTCTCTCCTTCCTCTAACTGAATTCCGATTCGAGCATGCGCGGCCAATCAAATGCGATCTTGGCCACTTCGAGCACCTGGGCCGTTTGCATCCGGATGATGCCCTCGATCCCGGCGAGGCGTTCGAGCAACAGTCGCCGCAGATCGTCGCTGGAAGGCAGCATCGCCTCGATCAGCACGTCGCACGGTCCTGAGACGATGCCGACCCAGCGCACCGGGGCGAGTGCAACGACCTCCGAAACGACCGCGTTGCACTTGCTCGGGGTGACCTCAAGCAGAATGATCGCGTGGACGGGCAGCCCGATTTTCGGGCCATTGGCGAACACCCCGATGGTCGCGATGTTGTCGCGCACGAGCCGCTCGATTCGGCGCGCGACAGTCGTGCGGGGGACGCGCAGGGCACGGGCGATCTCAGTTGTCGGCTTGCGGCCGTCGTCCTGGAGCTGGCCGATGATGCGCAGGTCGAGCTCGTCGAGCTCGGGCGTGCTCGTACTCCGGTCGGTCATCCGTGTGCCCAAGATCGCCTTTGATCGGAATGCCAGCATGCTAGTTTCGGCCAAACCGAATGTCAACGACCCGGCTACTTTTCGGGCAGAATGCCCGCTTAGCGGGCGATTTATCGGACAGACTGCCCAAAGAACCTGGCTCAGCTGAGCGTCGCGCAGGCAATGGCGCCGGTCGCCGGTCCGGCCTGGGCGATCGCGACGCCATCCCACGTCCAGATGCCCGAACAGCCCGCTGCCTGGTCGTAGCCGCCGCCAGTCGACCCGGCGAAGCTCGCCAGGACGACCCAGACGCGATGGTCGGCCGCGACGCGACGGGCGCGTTCGTCCGGCAGGGCGGTCTCCTCGCTGGTCAGCAAGATGCCGGCGACGTAGGCGTCCATCCCGAGCGCAGCCGTGTCGGCGGCGTGCTGCGGGACGCTGGTGTCCTTGCAGATGGCGAGGCCGAGCCGCCAGCCGTCGATCTTCAGCACCGTGGGCTGGCTGCCCGGGGTGAATCGCTCGGACTCGGTGCTGGCGACCCACTGTTTGCGATAGACGACCGTCGCCCCGGTGCCATCGACGGCCAGCATCGCGATGTGCGCCTGGCCTCGCTCGCCGTTCACCGGGGCGCCGACCAGCGCCACCGACCCGGTCGCGGCGCAGGCCTCGACGATGGGCATGAGTCGGGGATCTTCCAGAGCCATCGACGGGGCATCCATCTCGTAACCCGTCAGGGACAGCTCAGGAAAGACGACCACCCGACAGTTCGCGGACCGAATTGCCGCCGCGTGCGCGACCGCGTTCACCGCGACGTTGTACGGCACGCACCGCGGCTGGGCGACGGCGACGCGAAGCGGATCACGCATGAGCATGTTCTACACTAGCCGCGCCAGATCCTGGAGGTGCCGCGTGCTGGATGTCTTGATACGTTCGGGGAACGTTATCGATGGGGCCGGCAATCCCTGGATCCGCGCAGACGTCGGCATTGCGGATGGCCGCATCGTGGCCGTCGGCAAACTGACCGACGAACTGGCGCGGCGCACCATCGACGCGGACGGGCTATGTGTGTGCCCGGGCTTCATCGACATGCACACCCACTCCGATCTGCAGTTGCTGGCTCAACCGGAATGGCACGTCAAACTGGCCCAGGGCGTGACGCTGGAGGTCATCGGCCAGGACGGGCTCGGCCTCGCACCCCTGACCGACAACGTCATCGGTATTTTGCGGCAGCAGCTCAAAGCCTGGAATGGTGATCCGCCGGAGATTGCCTGGACGTGGCGGACAGTCGCCGAGTACCTGGCCCGGTTCGACGGTCACGTTGCGCCCAACGTGGCGTTCCTGGCGCCGCACGGAACCGTGCGCATGCAGGTGATGGGCGTGGACAATCGCGCGCCGACGGACGTGGAGCTCGGCGCGATGCAAGCGCTCGTGGCTCAGGCGATGCGCGACGGCGCCGTCGGACTCTCGGCCGGCCTGACCTACGCGCCGGCCGTGTATTCGGATGACGACGAGCTGGTCGCGCTGTGCGAGCCGGTCCGCCAGTTCGGGGGGTACTACGCCCCGCACCACCGCAACTATGGCGCGGGCGCACTGGACGCCTATGCGGCCAGCATCGATATCGGCCGTCGCGCGGGCGTCGCGGTCCACCTGACGCACGCCCACATGAGCACACCCGCGAATCGCGGTCGCGCGTCGGAGCTGCTCGCGCTCGTCGACGCCGCGCGGGCAGACGGGGTGGATACCACCCTCGACACCTATCCGTACCTGGCCGGCAATAGCTACCTGCACGCCAGTCTGCCGAGCTGGGTTCACGAGGGCGGCAACGCGGCGATCCTGGCGCGGCTCGATGATCCCGACGTTCGCGAGCGGATCCGAAGCCAGATGGAGGGCGAAGGGTCGTCAACCGGGCCGGTCGACTGGACCCAGACTTTTCTGACGACCGCCTCGCGGCCAGAGAATCGCCGTTTCGTCGGTCTCAGCGTGGCCGATGCGGCCCTTGCGGCGCAGGCACCGACAGCGTTCGACTTCTACTGCGACCTGCTGGTAGCCGAGGACCTGGGGGTGGGCGCCATCACGTTCGCGGGCAACGAGGAGAACGTTCGGCGCATCCTCCAACACCCGGCGCACATGGCTGGCAGCGACGGCATCGTCGTCGGCGAGCGGCCACACCCGCGCGCGTGGGGCACCTTCGCCCGGTATCTGTCCGAGTACACGCGTGAGCTCAAACTCGTACGTCTCGAAGAGATGGTGCGCAAGATGACCAGCCTCCCGGCCCAGCGCCTGGGTTTGTTCGACCGGGGGTTGGTGAGGCCGGGCGCGGCCGCCGACGTGGTGTGTTTCGATGCGTCGCGCATTCGTGATACCGCGACATACGCCGATCCCCGACGGGCCCCCGAGGGCGTGCCGTTCGTCCTGGTCAACGGCGAGATCGTCATCGATGGTGCCCGGCACACCGGCGCTTTGCCCGGTCGCGCGCTGCGCCGGCCCGCACGAGTGTAGCTACGTCGGGGGCGTCGCGAGCGCGTCGCTGTTGACGACCGTGGTCGACGTTCGCTCGCACGCGCATGCGCTGACGCAGGTTGCTGGCACGCATGGATCGCCAACGTGGTGGCCCTGCTCGCGTCACCGGAAGCCAGCTACGTCACGGGCCAGACGTGGTACGTCGACGGTGGCTGGACCGCGAGTGTGCTGTGTCAGTCCGGACACCCGGATGTGCAAAAGTACAGAGATGCGGAGCACGCGCGCGCGTTTGGCGCCTCAGCGCTGGGTAGCGCGCACAGGGTTGCTTGGCGTCCTGCGTCAGCCGGATTTTCTGCGGCTGTGGTCTGGGCTGACGATTTCGCTGCTCGGTATGCAGGTGTCCGGCCTGGCCCTGCCCCTGACCGCCGTGGTAGTCCTCGGCGCGTCAGGGACCGAGATGGGCATCCTGGGCGCGGCGCGCTGGCTGCCGTACCTGGTGTTCGGGCTGCTTGCCGGCGCCTGGCTCGATCGGGTGCGGCGGCGGCCCGTGCTGATCGCCAGCCACCTCGGCCGCGCGGTGATGCTGGCAGTCATCCCCGCGGGTGCGCTGTTGGGCTGGCTGCGCATCGAGCAGCTGTACGTCATCACGCTGGCGCTCGGCAGCCTGATGATCTTTTCGGACGCGGCCTACCAGGCGCTGCTGCCGACGCTGGTGGCACGCGACGACCTCGTGGATGGCAACAGCAAGCTCGAACTGAGCCGCTCGGCGGCGCAGATCGTCGGCCCGGGCGTCGGCGGATGGCTGGTCCAACTGGTCGGTGCCCCGTTGGCCGTAGCGGTCGACGCCGTCACCTTCGCTGTCGATGCGCTGCTGGTCGCCACGATTCGACAACCGGAGCCGTCACCGAGCAGTGCCAGCACCGAGCGCAACTTGCGCCGGGAAATTGTCGAGGGGTTGCACTGGGTGTTTGGCAGCTCGGTGCTGCGACCCATTCAGCTGGCCTCCATGAGCTTCATCGGCGCGAACGCGATCTGGAGCACGGTCTACGTGCTGTACGCCACGCGCGAGTTGCACGTCGCGCCCGCGGTGCTGGGCCTGATTTTCGCAGCGGGCGGACCGGGCGCGCTGGCCGGCGCATTGTCCGCCGGCGCCGCCACGCGACGCTTCGGGCTTGGCCCGGTCATCGTGGCCACGCACGGGGTGGCCGGCGCGGGATTCTTCCTGATTCCGCTCTCGGCGGCCGCGGGTCCCCTGGCCGTGCCGCTGCTTATGGTGGCGGCGTTCGTTGGGGGGTGCTCGATCACCCTCGGGAGCATCGCCGAGCTGAGTCTGCGACAGGGCATGACGCCGGGCCGCCTGCAGGGTCGAATGAATGCGACCATGCGGTCGCTGAACTGGAGCATGGCCGCCGCGGGGTCGCTGATCGGCGGGTTGCTGGGGGACGCGATCGGGTTTGTGCCGACGCTGCTGATCGGCGCGAGCGGCTCACTCGCGTCGACCGCCTGGCTCGTCATCTCGCCCATCCCGCGCCTGCGCGAGGCGCCTGAGAGCGCGAAGTCGGAGTAGGATGCCTCCCGACACTCTGTGGAGGTAGGCCATGTACCGCGTTTACGCCGTGCGCTATGGGCACCGGGATGCCGTGCCGGCGGCGGAGGCATTCCACAAAGAACACGCTGCCCCGGCGCACGGGATGGACTATTTCGTCTGGGCCATCACCAACGGTCAGCGGACCGTCGTCGTCGACACCGGCTACGGGGAGGCGGAGGGCACTCGGCGCGGCCGCACGTTCCTGCGGTCACCGGCCGAGGGCCTGGCCCAACTTGGTATCGACGCGGGTCAGGTGGAGCACGTCGTCCTCACCCACTTTCACTACGACCACATCGGCGGCGTGGCCCTGTTCCCGCGAGCAACCTTCTGGGTCCAGGACGCGGAGATGCAGTTCTACACCGGCCGCTACGCGACGCGACCGGCGTTCCTTGGCTCGATTCACCTGCCTGACATTCTGTCCCTCGTGACGCTCAACTACGCGGGCCGGGTGAAGTTCAACGACGGCGATGCCCAGGTCGTGCCGGGTGTCTCGGTCCACCTGGCCAGTGGCCACACCGCCGGGATGCAGATCGTGTCGGTGGAAACGGCCGCGGGGCGCGCGGTGCTGACATCGGATGCCTCCCACTACTATGCCAACATCGAGGAAGGCAATTCGTTCAACACGTTTGTGGACCTGGCCGGCGTGTATCGGGGGTACGACCGCATCCGCGAGCTGGCCGCATCACCGGACCTCATAGTCCCCGGTCACGATCCGCTGGTCCTCCAACGCCTGAAGCCGGTTGCAGACGGGATTGTGGAGCTTTAGCACGCGTATGCCCGGTTACCCCACCATTCGCCACGGCGAAGAGTGCATGCGTGACGGCGTGCAGATCGAGGACCGAACCATTCCCGTCGCCGATAAAAGATCCGCCTCCTCGACGCGCTGTCTGAGACGGGGCTCAAAGAGATCGCTGTCGCCTACGCCCACCAGTCTTCACCGTGGACGGCGCCCATCACGAGCTGGATGCGGCCCGAGAAGTCAGTCCCGTAAGAGGTCATCTGGCCACGTGCGCGTGCGTACGCGCCACGTGTCGGTGCCGCCGATCGCCAGCGCCGCGACGTACCCGTCGTGTACCTCGAGGTCCAGGACCGACAACTGGTGCTGATTGCCGGCCAGGTCCCGAACGACGAGGCGCCGCGGTGAATCCGAACACCGCCACCCCACGTCGACCCGGTCCAGCGGCAGGCTCAGACCATCGCCGGTGGCCTTCAGCACCGCTTCTTTGCGGGTCCAGTACGTGAAGAATGTGTAAGGCACGGTTCCGTCCTCGGCCGCACCAAGTGCCGCTCGCTCGGACAGGGTGAAGTAGCGCTCGGCGATCGACCGCGCGTCGGGCATCGGGCGCGCATACTCGAGGTCAATCCCCAGGTCGTGCCGGTTGGCCACGCCAACCAGGGCGAGCGCCTCCGAGTGGGCGGCGTTGAAGCGGAGTGGCGCCGATCCTGGCCGTCCGCGCAACGCAGGCTTGCCGCGTGGACCGTAATCGAACTCGAGGTGTTGTGGCGCAGCCGCCAGGTACGCCGCCAACACCTGGCGCAACGCCGCCCGCGCCACGACGAACCGGCGCTGATCGCGATCGAAGACGAATCGGGCCGCGCGTGCGAGCTCGTCGGGGGCGAGGATCCCCCGGTAGCCCGGTATGTCGCCCTCCGCGCAGTGGTCGAGCCTGACCCGCCAGACGTCGACCGTGGCGTTGCCGGGTCGAGCCACGCTGGCCACCGTCCCAGCTTATCCCAGTACGCTCCAGGACATGACGCCCGAACCGGTCCAGGTCGGCATCATGACCTTCAACGTCGGCAACGGCCTGGCCCACCCGGCGCGCCTGGTCCTGCTGCTCCAAGAGGTTGGCGCAGACATCGTCGGGCTGCAGGAGCTTGCACCCGCGCAGGCCGAGGCGATCGCCCGCGAACTGTCCGAGACCTATCCCTACCAGGTGCTCAACCCGCACGGCTTCGCGGGCAAGGGCCTGCTCAGCCGTTACCCGGTGCTCGCAACCGAACAGCTCGCGCTGTATCCAGCCCGCCCTGACCTACGAGTGGTGGTCGACGTGGACGGCGTTCGATTGACGGTGCTGGTCGCGCACCCGCCACCGCCGCGACTCCGGCGGGCGGGCATCCGGTTCGATCCCGCGGCCTTGCGACAGCTCGACGCGCTGGCACGACTCGCGGTGGAGCACGCGCCCACGGTGCTTTTGGGCGACCTGAATCTGACCCGCCGTAATCCGGTGTACGCCCGTTTCGCCGCCGCGGGCCTTGCCGACGCGTTCGCCATCGCCGGTCGTGGGCGCGGTTGGACCCTGCCCCGGCGCGTCGGTCAGGCGGCGAGCTTCGACCACGGCCTGCACGCCCTCCCGCTGCGGCCGGTCGCGCGCGTCGACTACATCTGGTACACGTCGGCGCTCCAGGCCGAGGCGGCCTGGGTGGGTCCGGATGGTGGGTCCGATCACCTGCCTGTGCTGGCTCGGCTCGCACTGTCTCGAAGCTAGCCGAGTCGGCGCATCGCTTCGCTCGCTCCTTATGTGTTCTCGAGCAGCTCAGGAGGGGAACTTCCGCTGTGGGCGCGCGAAGCGGTGTGTCAGCCGGGACTGATGTGCTCGCGCAGAAATTCGTGCAGACTTTCGGCTCCGATGATCTGCTCCCGCGGCGCGCCCCACTCTGAGGGATAGAGCACGAACGGCATGGTCTGCAGACCGCCCGCGCCGCCGTGGCAGCCGATCAATTCTTCGAAGGCTGCAACCTGATTGGTGTCGGGCTCGAGCAAGCTGTTGACGACGATGTCGCCGACATTCGAATAGGTCGACAGCCGCCGCAGAAAGCCCGCGGTGGAGGCGCCAAAAGGCGCGAGCGGGTCGTCGCCCGAGACGGTGCCCGCGGCCAGGTCCCGGCGGCCGTTCCGGCTGAGCACCAGCGGTCCACCGGTCGCCTCGGAGTGCGCGAGCACGAAGCCAATCCCCGCGTGCGCCAGCAGACCCTCGAGCAGGCCCGGATACGTGGCCCCGATCGCCTCCAGGCTCTGCCGGCCGGGTCGACCGGCAAAGTACACGTGCGCCAGATTGCCCGAGGCGCACACCACCACGTCCGCCTGCTCCACACGCTGCTGCGCTTCACTGTTCATGCCGGTCGCGTGGCCGCGGCCGAGGAGTCCGCGCACGCCGCGCTCGACGAGCCCGCCGATGTGCACGACGTCGCCCAGCAAGGCGTTCAACTGGCCCCAGCCCTCGCCGCTGCCGCGGGCGAGCTGTACATCCTGACCGGGGTGCATGAGCTGGGCGACGAGCTGGTCCAGGGTGAGCCCATACCGCTGCCGGAACGTTGCGCCGGTGCTCTGGCCGTGATCCGAAAGCACGACGAAGCGGTACCGGCGCGGCGCGCGCCGGGCGGCGTTTTCGAGTTGTCGGAGTTGGCCGTCCAGCTTCCGCAACATCCCGCGCGCGTCCGGGGTGGCCGGACCGGCATGATGGGCCACCTCGTCGTAGCCAAGATAATCGGCATAGGCGATCTGCCGCCCCGCGAACATGTCGGCGATCAGCGTCCAGGTGGTAATGTCGCGCAGCAGCACCGCGGTGATGGCGCGGACGAACGGATAGCTACCGCCGCGGTCCATCCGCGGCCGCACGTCGCGCAGGCGCTGCCGGAGACGTTGCCACTGCTCCAGCCCCAGTTCCACGACCATCGCGCCGATGGCGCGATACAGGTTGTACGGGTTGACGAAGTAGTCGTACAGATCGCGCGCGCTGGCGGTGATCTGCCCCGCCTCGTTTTCCAGGCGACTCATCGTCACGACGCAATGCTCGGCGCCGCCGGTGAGAATGTTTCCGACACTGGAGCCATGGTCGCGTAACAAGCCATGGTCGGTGGCCTGTCGCTGGTCGATCAGGCGGGCATCGCGCGGGTGATTGGAAACGATGAGCCGCGCGCTCGCCTTCTCGTACCAGCGGAACGCCGGAATGTTGGCGTTGTTGCCGTACAGGATCCCGGACTGGCCACTGGTCGTCATCGACGGCACGTCGCACTCCCAACGGGCCAGGCGGTGGCTGCCGGAGGCTATCCAGCGCGCCAGCGTCGGCATGCGTCCGGCATCGATCTCGCCGCGCAGGATCGGCTCCGCGAGTCCGTCGATCTGGATGAGCACCGTACCGGGGGCGTCCAGATCGGGCGCCGGTGCGCGGCGTCGCTCTAACCAGCGGATGACGTTGCGATAGAACGAATCGTCATCGTTGATGCCGAGCAGTCCGCTGAAGAACGTATTGATACTCGCCAGGCCGAACGCCAGCAGGAACGCTGTCCACAGCGAGTCCACGGCAAATCCAGGCAACACCAGCGCCGCCAGGAGCACGATCAGCGCATTCAGCACCAGGGCGGTCAGAGCAAAGACCGCCAGACCGAGGTTCTCGGCGACCAGCAGCACCGCGGGGCGAATCAGCGCGTTCAGCGTTCCAATGACCAGCACGGCCACCAGCGCAGCCTCCCAGCGCGCGACCTGTACGCCGTGCAGAACCAGCGTCAGCACGCCGAAAGCTACCGCTTCGATCGCCCAGATCAGTGCGCCGCGCAACGCCAGCCGAACGGTGAACGCGAGCGGGAGCCGCTTCAAGCGTGGGTATCTATACCAGAGGCGGGATGCCGCCAGCCGGGTACGCCGCCGGGACGTTCTCCGCCTCGTCGGCCTGGCCGCCGGCGCGTGCCTGGCCGCGGCGTGCCGGGTCGGACCGAGTGCCAATTCCACCGCTGCACCCTCGGCCGGCGAGCCCAAGCGGGGCGGCAGCCTGACCTGGTGGACCTCAGACATGGCGAAGGCTCGATGCTTCGTCCGGTCACCGCCTGCACCTACAGTGAGCGCCGCTGCAGGTTCGCGTAGTGGCGCTCGAGCCAGCTGAGGGCTGGATGATCGGCGCCCAGCGCCCGTTGCACGATCCAGGCGCAGAGCGGGCGGCCACCGTCGGCGTTGGTCATCACCACGACGCCCGACCGCGCGTCGCGCAGCGCCAGGACGAAGCTCTTGTAGCCGGGATTGTCGCCCCAGTGCCAGAATGCCTGGCCGCCCTCGCCGGCTTCCAGCCCCCACCCGAGGCCCCAGGCGACATGGTCGTTGACCCCCACCTGGGGCTGCAACATTTCCTGGGCAACGGCGCTGGGGTGATTCAAAAAGACCGCCACGAAACGGGCGAAGTCGGTCGGCGTCGAGTGCAAGCTCGACGCTGCATTGGCCTGCTCGCCAATATGCGGCGCCCGCGGAGCACCGTCCCGATCGTGCGGAGCGGCCAGCGCCGGATGCGCTGGCGCCGCCCAGGCAAAGCTGCTGTGCCGCATGGCCAACGGAGTGAAGACGTCCGCTTGCATCACCTCGTCCAGCAATCGGCCGGTGATGTGCTCCACCACGCGCTGGAGGTAGACGTAGCCCTCGCCGGAGTAGCCGAACCGTTCGCCTGGCGGCGCCTCGCGGCGGAGTGGTTCGCCGGCCGGCCGCCAGTTCGGCCAGCCAGTCACGTGGCCCAGCACATGGCGCGCCGTGATCTGCTCCGACAACGCGTCGTCCTCGACGTACGGCGCGGACAGGTAGCTCGCCAGCGGAGTGTCCAGGGCGATCGATCGGCGTGCGACGAGGTGCATGACCGCGAATGCGAACGCAGGTTTACTGAGAGACGCGGCCTGGAAGACCGTGGTGTCGTCGACTCGTTCCGCCGAGTCGCGATGTTTGACGCCGAACGCGCCACTCCAGCTGAGCTGCCCGTTCTGGATCAGCGCAACGGAAACGCCGGGGACGTGCGCCCGCGCCATCAACTCCGGTACATGCTCGCGCAGGTCACGCCCGATGCCCTCACTCACGGCCGCTCACCACCGGCGGCGAGTCTTGCGCAGCGCCGCGACCGAACTGTCACCGAGCGCCCCGATCTCCGCGTCGATGCGCGCCGCCAGCAACCTGGCCTCGGATTCCAGCACGCCAGCCATCAATCAACGGTATCGCAGGTGTCGCGCTGGCTACGACGTTCGGCCCGTCGGGCTCGCTCGAGCGCGGGGTGCTTTCGAGGCGACGGACTCACGGAAGATGACTTCAGGCGCGAAGCTCTGCACACGCCGCGTGGCGGGCCTCGTCGCACCGTCTTCGTCCATCAAGTCGATGAGCGCCTCTAGCGCGGCAAGCGCGACGCGATACCACGGAAAGCCGACACTGGTGAGTCGCGGGAGCGTGTACTGGCCGACGGCAAGTCCGTCAAACCCGACGATCGAGAGGTCGTCTGGCACCGTCAGCCGCCCGTGATCGTGAATGGCGCGCAGGGCGCCAATGGCGATGGCGTCGCTGTACGCCACAATGGCGTCGATCGCGAGGTCGCGGCTCAGCAACTGGGCGCCCTGCTCGAAGCCCAGATCGTAGTCTGGCCACGGCTGCACGCTGTGGCGCTCGAGCTCGACGATCAGCCGGTCGTCGACGGCGATGCCGGCCGAGCACAGCGCTGTCTGGTACCCCAGACGACGCCCCTGGTCGCTAGCGGAAGGCAGTCGACCGGCCAGATACGCGATCTGCCGGCGCCCGTGGTCGAGCAGCAATGAGGTGGCGATGCGGCCCCCAGCTTCGTGGTCGATCTCGATCCGGGCGAAGTGCAGATCGTGGCTGGCTGGCGCAGGCATGCCGATGGTCACAATTGGCTGGTGGAGCCGCGACTCGAGGTCGACGTCCTCCGCGGCGAGTCGCGGCGCAATCAGGACGAGACCGTCTACGCCACGCCAGCGGAGCTCGCCGATCAGGCTCTTCTCGATCGCCGGATCACCCATCCCCTCGGCCAGCAGCATGGTGAAGTCATAGCTGGATGCCTCGCGCCGCAGGAACCCGAACAGGTCGGTATAGACGCGATGGCCGATATAGGGCACCACCACGCCAATCACCTGGCGCTTCGAGCCCCGGCTGACGTACCCGAGCCGAAACGCGAGCTCCTGGATGCGCGTGGACGTCTCGCGCGACACCGCCTGATCGCCGCGCAGGGCCAGCGACACGGTCTTGACGCTGACCCGCGCCGCCGCGGCGATGTCCGCGAGCCTGACGCGCGACCTCTCGGCGGGCTCAGCCACTGACCCAGGCCGTGGCCCACTCGCGGCAGGCGTCTGTCAATTCTGAAGCTCGAACCATTCGACTGTTCGTCGGAGGCCTTCCTCGAAGGCGACCCGCGGCTGGAACCCGAACGCGTCGCACGCCCGCTGACCGTCTACCTTCCGCCGCGGCTGGCCATCGGGCTTGCTCGCGTCCCACACGACCTCGCCGGCGTATCCGGTCAGGCTGGAGATCAGCGCCACCAGGTCGCGCACGCTGATCTCCGAGCTCTCACCGCTGAGGTTCACCGGATCGGCCCCATCGTAGCGCTCCGCGGCGAGCAGAATGCCTTCGGCCGCATCGTCAACGTACAGGTAGTCGCGCGTGGCCGCACCGGTCCCCCAGGCCACGATCGAGCGCTGCTCCTGTCGGCGGGCTTCGACGCACTTGCGAATCAACGCTGGAATGACGTGGCTCGTGTCGAGGTCGAAGTTGTCGGCCGGGCCATACAGGTTGGTCGGCAGCAGAAAGACCGCATTGAAGCCATGTTGCGCCCGATACGCCTGACTCTGCACCAGCAGCATCTTCTTGGCCAGGCCATATGGGGCGTTGGTTTCCTCGGGGTAGCCGTTCCACAGATCGTCTTCGTGGAACGGGATGGGCGCCAGTTTCGGATAGGCGCAGACTGTCCCGATGCCAACGAACTTGGCGATCCCGCGGCGCCACGATTCGTGCAGCAACCGCGTACCCATCATCAGATTGTCATAGAAAAAGGTGGCCGGTTGGCGCATGTTCGCCCCGATTCCGCCAACGCGCGCGGCGGCATGAATCACCACCACGTCCGCGGGCGGGGTCGAACCAACAACAGTGTCCAGCAGCGCACAGAGGGCGTCGTCGCGGCGCAAGTCGCACGCGTTGCTGCGCGGGACGGTGACGGCACCCACCGAGCGTGCATCGAGCTTGCGCACAATACTCGAGCCGAGAAAGCCGGCGCCACCGGTCACGATCACGTGCTTGTTGGACCAGAATGCGGGTGTCATGGACCCACCGTAGTCGTGACGTCAACTCGAACCGGTGGTGAGTCGGAGGGTAAAGTTACCTGCGTGGCGTTCGACACGATCCTGTTTGACAAGCGCGCTGGCATTGCGACGGTCACGCTCAACCGGCCGGAGCGGTTGAATGCCATGACCTGGCATATGCTGGAGGAGTTCCTCGACGCCATCGAAGACTGCCGCCAGGACGATGCGGTGCGCGTGCTGGTGTTCACCGGCGCCGGTCGCGCGTTTTCCTCGGGGGACGACATCGTCGACGGCATGGGCGAACGCACCCGCGGCGGCGACCCGGGCGGAGTCAACGCGGACCGGGGCGTGCACTATCAATTGGTGAAGACGCTGCTGGAGCTGCCGAAGCCGGTCGTCGCGGCGCTCAACGGACGCTGCCACGGCGCCGGTTTCGTGCTGTCGCTGGCGTGCGACTTTCGGGTCGGTCACACCGATACGCTCGTTGGCGACATTCGCTCGCGGCGCGCGATCTTTGCCGGCCAGAGCGTGCCACTCCTGCTGCCGCGGTTGATCGGCCAGTCGCGCGCCATGGACCTGCTCATGACCGGGCGGGTCATCGACGCCGCCGAAGCGGAGCGGATCGGCTACCTCGCGCGGCTGTGGCCGCGCGAGACCTATGCCGCGGACCTGGCGGCGTTCCTCGGCGAGCTAGCGAACGGTCCAACGACGACGTACGCCGCGTGGAAGCTGACCGTCAACCGGTCGGTGCTCAACGAGCTCGACAGCTATACCGACTACGAGTGGCAGCTGGCGAACCGCGTGCGCGAGACCGCGGACCACGCCGAAGGCCGTGCCTCCTTCCGCGAGAAGCGCGCACCAAAGTACGTGGGCCGCTGAACTCCGCGCAGCCCGCATCGCTTCGCTCGCTTTCTTGCGGATCTCTAGTGAAGAGAGCGGAACACCTGCTATCGCGCGAGCGCAGCGCAGCGGGCAGCCCGAGAACAGCGGAACTGCCGCTAGGGAGCGAGCGAAGCGATGCGGCGGCGGGGCGTCAGCGATGGGCGTACTCCAGCTCCGCGTACCAATCGCCGCGGCCCTGGGGGGTGAGGTCCAGGACATTCCAGACTGGGCTGAGCAAGTCGATACCGCGCTGGTCGATATCTTCGGCCATCCGCGGCTGCGCCGTGTAGTGGTGGCGAATCGTGCCGTCAGTGGCGCGGCTGAACACGGAGATGCTCGAGTCCTGCTCACCAGCGGCGTCTTCGCTGCCGAGATCGAATTTGAACGTGCTCGTCCCGCAGCTGAGCAGTCGCAGATTGGTCCAGCCGCGGTGGCGGGCGTGGTCGCGCAGCGCCGGCAGCTCGGCGGCGGCGGCGACCGCGAAGTCGACGTTCTGCGCCAGGTGCTGCGCGACGCCGTTGAAGCCGTCGATCCACATCGTGCACATCGGGCAGGGCGAGGTCTGGAGCTTCCCGTACATCAGGTGGTAGATGACCAGCGGTCGGTCAGGCGCGGTGAACAGTTCGCTCAGCCGAACGGGCCGGACCGGCCCGTCACCCGCGGCCAGGTCGGCCGGTCCTTCAGCAAAGGCGTAGTCCTCGAGCACGGCGCCCGCCGGCAAGCGCCGGCGCAGCTCCGCGACGCGTTCGCGCTGGCGCATCAAGTCGATCTCGGCGAGCCGGAGCTCTTCACGCCGGGCGACGTACTCGGCGGACTGGTTGATCAGACGGGTGAATTCCACGGCGATCCCTCGTACACTCTTACAGTTGCAACCGAACAGTTGCAGGGTAACCTGCCAGCGCGCGTACCTGCAACTCAACAGTTGCAGGTTGCCAGGAGGCCGAGCGAAGCGTGGTTGACGGACCCGATGCCATCGAGCGCGAGTTGATCCTGCCCATCCCGCGCGACCGCGTCTGGGCGGCGTTGACCGAGCCGCACCGCCTGGGCGCCTGGTTTGGCACGCGGGCGACGGTCGACCTGCGGCCTGGCGGAGCCGTGACGTTCATCTGGGACGACCACCACAGCGGCGAGCAGTTCACCAACACCGGCGTCATCGAAGTCGTCGAGCCGCCGACGCGTTTTGCCTTCCGCTGGCACGTCCACGACGGCGTGCACGCGGTTGCCCCGCCCGACGGGCCGACCACGCGGGTCGAGTTCACCCTCGACGACCACCCGGAAGGGACCCGCCTGCGGCTGGTCGAGTCAGGCTTCGCTCGGTTGGTCAGCGACGCCCGCGACCGCAATTCGCGCGGTTGGGACCGCGAGCTCGGCGACCTGGCCGGGTATCTCACGACGGCGGCCGACGTGTGATACTGCGAGAGGCGCCGGACGCGGTCTTCGCGGCGCTGGCGGATCCCACCCGGCGCCGCGTCCTGCGACTGGTGGCCGAGCACGGCCCGACGTCGGCGACGACGCTCGAGCGCGAGATGCCCGTGACGCGCCAGGCGATCGCCAAGCACTTGCTGGTCCTCAGCCACGCGGGGTTGCTCGCGCGCAAACGTGACGGGCAGCAGGTGCGGTACGCGCTGGTGCCGGCGCAGCTCAGCGAGGCTGCCGAGTGGATCGCGGCGCTCGGTGCGCGCTGGGACGATCGGCTCGCCCGGCTGCGGTCGTACCTCGTCGACTCCGCCGACTGAGCGCGGTTCGGGAGCGGTATGCTGGCCGTGCCATGCCCAACCGAGAACCTGCGCCACCGTCT
>Ga0070730_10001467_pt1 | contig 22675 bp, 24 predicted proteins | sample Coa_R1_3_FD_66447 | JGI IMG/M metagenome (GOLD analysis project Ga0070730, IMG submission 66447) | Surface soil microbial communities from Centralia Pennsylvania, which are recovering from an underground coalmine fire - Coalmine... | ecosystem: Environmental > Terrestrial > Soil > Unclassified ... | reverse complement strand
GGCGCTGATCAGCGCTTGGCGGTCTATTCGCCGGCGGGTCCCCGGCGGGGTGCACGCAGCCAGCAGGTAGGCGGCGGTCCGCAACGCGGCGCCGCCTGGTGACGGCGGGGGGATTCGTCCCCAGGGCGCGCGGGCGGCGCGGCTGAATCCGTCGGCGGCCTGCTGCAATTCGGGACTGCCGGTGGCCTGGGCTGCCGCGGCGAGGATGTCAGCGGCGGCCCAGGCGATGTCGGCGGCCTGTGTCGCGGCGGGCGACGTGCGGATCTGGCGGGCCGCGTCGGCGGCGACGGCCGTGGCGTAATCGAAGACGGCGCGGGTGTCGGCGCTTGCGAAGGCCTCGGGGGAGAGTGGGGCGCCGGAGTGGCCTGCCTGCCAGCGGCGGCGCAACGCGCCCAGGCTCAGCTGCCCATCCAGCGTCTGGCCGCCGTACCAGACCTGCTGGCCGTCCCAGTGGGTCATGCCGGGCAGGCTGACCGCGTACCCGGTCACCTGGGCCGGGTTGGCGGGGCTGGGGCGCAGCCGGACCAGCAGGCCGGCGGCGTCCAGCCCGGTGAAGAACTCCGGCTCGGACCGCGCGGCGGCCGCGCACATGTTCACCTCGCGGCGCAGCGCTGCCCGGGACGACCTGGCGGTCATCCGGTGCCCGTCCAGCCGCGGCGGTGCGGTGCCCGGGGCGTTGTGCAGGGGGTGCGCTCGCTGGCCCCGCTCTGGCCAGCGGCCCCGCAGCTTGGGCAAGGACAGATCCGGCGCTAGCTTCCCGCCGCCGTACCAGATCTGCTCCCCGTCGGCGGCGACGTCGCCGTCCAGGCCCACCGCGTACCCGGTCACCTGGCCGGGGTTATGCGTGCTGTACCGCAGCCGGACGAGCACGTTGCGCCTTTCCAGCGCGGCGAAGAATTCCGCTTCGGACCGGGTCCCGGCCGCCGCTGCGGCCACCTGGCGCCGCAACGTCGCCCTGGGCGGCTCGGGCCGGCCGGCCCGGGCCGCCTTTTCCTGCTCGGCCCGGGTCGGGCTTTCCGCGGCGGTCCGGTCGGCCCGGACCAGCACCTGCAGGCCGTATTCCTTCTCAATGTCCCGCAACGCCTCGCCGATCCGGTAAAAGTCGTTGTCCAGCCGGGCCCGGCGGCCGTCCTGCCGGGCCAGGGTCGCGGCGATGTGGATGTGGTTCTCGCCGTGGTGCACCGCGACCCACCGCACCCCCTGGCCCTCCTCGCCGTAGCCGGACAGGCCGGTGCGGCGCATGATCTCCCCGGCGATCCGCATCCACGCGCCGTCGCCCAGATCCGGGTCGTCCGGCGCGGCGCGTACGGTGCAATGCCACACCGGTTTGCCGGGGGCACGGTCACCCAGTCCCGCCAGCGGCTGCTCCAGCAGCCCGGTCAGCCTGCGGAAATCCCGTTTGCCGTCCTCGCGGACCGGCGGCTCGAGCTCGGCCGGATGCCGCCAGCCAGACACCAGGTGCGGGTTGGAATGCACGCAGGCCTTGCCGGGGGAGTACAGGTACCACAACAGCCCGTACACCCGCTTGCCGCGCTTGAGGACCCGGCCGATCATCACAGCCTCCGGCGGACCAGCTCGGCCGCCTCATCGACGAGGCGGAGCACTCGCGCGCAGTGGCGTGCGGCGGGCTCGAGTTCTGGGCCGGGCGTGCCGCTGGCCTCCAGCAGGGCGACCGCCTGGTCCAGGCTGGTGCCGATACGGCCGACGTGCGCGGCGGCCTGCATCAGCGCCACGACCATCTCCCGGCGCAGCTGCGAGAGGTTCACGGTCCGGTACTCGGCCCTGTCCAGCAGGGCCTGCGCGGCGTACGCCCCTGGTGCCATGCCAGCCCGCGCCGCGGCGGCCGTTACCGTGTCCCATTCCGCCGACGTCAACCAGACGTGCAGGCGGGGCTCACGCCGCTCGGCGGCACGAGGCCGGTACGCGCCGCGGGCCGAGGTACTCGGCACTGCCGTTCCTGTCCCGTCCCAGCAGGAGGAGGACATCTACAGGATATGCCTGGACCGCGCGCGGTCCAGGCATTACTGGGTAGTTAAGGATATCTTGCTCCACTGACTGTGGAGTGGCCTTCTACCTGCGGAAACGTACCGGGCTCATCGGCCGGTTCTCGCACCGGGGGAACAGCAGGCAACCTGCTCGGCGGCATGCGGGTAAGCCCTCTGGGAGCTGCTGCCGGGCTACCCTTGACGGGGGCGGGATCTCCGTTATGCGCGCGGCAGGCAAGCGCGGTGGCCGGACGGCGGCCACGCGGGCCACCGGGGGGCCGGCGCGGCACGGGGGGCTGACAATCACGCGGAAGGGGAACGCGCAGATGCACGATGCGGGCCAGGCCGTGATCGGCTCGGCTGGTGCCAGCTACGGCGAGCAGGCCGCTGAGTTCATCGCCGAGGTCGCCCGGGTGGCCGCGCTGGGCCTGCGGGCACTGCCAGAGGATCCGGCTGCGGCCGCCGCGATGCGCGCGGCCGGGTACGAGGTCCTGGCGGAGTGCAGGACGGTAGCCGGTGAGGCCGCCGCTGTCTGGGTCATGGGCGCGGCCGAGGGTGTTGAGGAGAGCGTCGCGGTCGCGGAGCTGGCTGCGGCGCTCGGCGTCGCCCCGCAGGCGCTTCCGGGGATCGAGTTCGTGGCGGTCTTGCGTGAGACGCCGGAGCGGGGCCGTACGCTGTCGGGGTTCCGGCCGGCGGCCTGAGCGCGGGCGATCCGCCACCGCCCGGTTGTGCCGGGACGGACGGGGTATCCTGCCCGTCCCGGCTGCGGAGGTGCTACTCGACGGGCCGTATCCCGTGCCGGCGGTGCTTGCGCTCCAGGCTCCGGCGCAGCGACACCACCGCCTGGGCGAGCTGGTCGGCGCACTTGTGCAGAGATGTGGTCGCATCGGAGTACATCTCTGCCGGGCGGTCCTCTTGCGGGAGGGCCGATAGGGCGAGCAGTTCGGTGTAGGCGGCGGACCAGGCCGACAGGCCGTGCATGATCATCACGCGCTGCTCGGCAGTGATGGGCTGCATCGCTGCGTGGGTGATGAGGGCCGGCACGACGTTCCGTGTCGGCGGGTGGGTGACCCACTTGATGCTGATTGCCCCGACCTGCTCGGGCTTGGGCAGTACCCTGAACACCCACCGGATGTCGTCCCACAGGCAGAACAGGATCTCCACGCGGGCCTGAAGTAGCAGGTCCGGGTTGTCACGTTGGCTTCCCGGGTTGTCGCCTTTGCCCTTGCTCATGCGCTTCTCCTTCGCGGGTCCGGGCCTGATGTGCCGTCAGGCTTCCGATATGGATATATTACCAGGTCAGGCCTCTAGAGAGTCGTGTTTGCGCAGGTCACGGACTTGTGCGCGCGTTCGCCGGGCGGGGCTCCGTTCGGTGCCCCGGGGAGCATGGGTCCAGGGCCGGGTGGCGCGCTCGTGGGTGCGCGGCCGATCCCGCCACACGGGCGGGCCGGGTGGCGGGATCGGGGTGGGGTGGGTCAGATCATGCCCAGCTTGAGCAGCCAGGATTGCTGCCCGTGTTCGCAGGTGCCGTCTGGCTCCACCCAGCAGCCATCGGGCGTCTCACAGCCGCCCTCGGCGTGCCACTCCTGTAGCTGGCTGAGGCTCGGCCGGGAGGCACTTGGCGCTCCCGGTGAGGGTGCCGTGGCGGTGGCAGAGCTGGGTGTGCCAGCCCCGGGGAACCGCCGCAGGATCATGGCCCGGGCCGTGGCCAAGCTGTCCTCGGTCAGGTCGTCCGCCTTGGCCTGGCGGGGCAGCGCGTCGAGCGCCTCTGCGGCCTCTGTCTGGTCGCGGAGCCGCCTGATCCTGGTGTTCAGGGTGCCTTCGGCGTCGGTGCGCCAGAACGGCACGGGGGTCCAGTACAGGTTTCGCTCCACGATGATCGGCAGCGGCCCGGCCATGACGCGGACTTCTTCGAGTTCGTTGAGTGAGATCAAGCCCCACTCTGCGCACTCGGGCATGGAGGCGAACTGGGCGTAGCCGAACGCCATCCACAGTCCGTCCTCGGGCCAGATTTCCGCGATCCACCAGTCGGCTGTGGCGCAGAAGTAGTGGATGCAGATGGGCTTCTCGGCTGGGGGAACGCCCTCGGTTGCGCGCTCGCCGGGGATACGGCTGCGCTCGCCGGCGGGTGGCAGGAAGTCGTGGCCGCGTAGCCTGCGCTGGGTTTCGGTCATCTCGTGCATGAGTCCTCCTTCGCGGGGATCGGGCCGGATGTGCCGTCCGGCTCTTGACATGTATATATTACCCGCATGTGATAGCGTTTCCCCTGGCCAGAGGTCCATGGGGCTTGTGTGAGCGACGGGGTGGCCGGCTGTCGCCGGGCGCGGTCTGGCGGGGTCGGGCGCGGCCGGGGTCGGTTCGCTTCGTGGCCCGGCCCGGGGCCGGGGGTGCCCAGGCCGGCCCAGGCCGTTCGTCCGCAAGGGGCAGGGCCGGTTCAGCGAGGTAAGGCCGCGCCCGGCTCGGGCCGGGGGGCCGGACATGCCGCAGGCCCCCGGCCCAGAAGGGCGGGGGCCTGGCTCAGGCGGCGGCGGGCCGGTCAGCGGGGCAGGTGCCTGTCCTCCGGGAGCGGCGGCTCAGCGCTGCCAGCCTCGACCTGCACGGCGCGCGCGAACCAACTCGCGGCTAGCATCCAGATCAAATCCTGGGCACCGGGCAGACCGTCGAACACCTCCCATTCGCCGGGGGCGCCGACGCGGCGGGCGCGGCACAGGCGGTACCTGCCGCCACCCGGGCCGGACGCCTCGCACAGGATTACCGTCCAGTGCTCCAGGCTGTCGTCGCCGTCTGGCGGCGTCGGGAACGCAGCCCGCACCGGCATGCCGTCGATCTCGGCCGGGATCGCACCGTCGTGCCGGCCGGCGGCCAGCTCGCGGGGGAGGTCCACGTCATCCGGGGTCAGGCCAGCGGACAGGGCCTTGTTTGCCTTTGCGGCGAGCCGCCTGGCGGCGGCGGTCGCCTCGTCAGTTGTGACGGCGCCGCCGTGCGGGCGGGTCCGGCCCAAGATGTAGTCCAGCAGGGTGTTGATGTCGGTTGCGTCGGTGATCGGGATAGGCATCGGGTCATCTCTCCTTTCAGGTGCCGGCGCGGCGTGGCTGGTCCAGCCGCGCGTCGTACAGGGCGCCGATTTCCCAGCCGTCCGTTTCGGGGTCGCAGCCGTCGCCCAGCTCGTCCAGGTAGGTCGGCAGCTCGACATCGGTGCCCCGTGCGGCGATCACGCGGCCCGTCAGCTCGGTGAACGGCTGGGCGCCGGTGGCGGCGGCGAGGTCGGACGATGTGACGGTGGCGATGTACCAGTGCGTGACTGACCATTTGATGGTGACGTCGTACTCCTGCCCGGAGCCGTCGACGTAGTCGCATTCGCTGACGTGCCTGGTGATCAGGTCCGGGTCGTTGTGCGAGTGCGACGTGCCGCAGCCGCCGGGGCAGGTCCAGGTCGGCACGGCTTACCGTCCTGGCGTGCCGGGGAGCGGGTGGTTCTCGTCGCCCGGTGGCGGAAGCTCTGCCGCTTCGTGCTCGTAGACGAGCTGCCACGGGCCCCGGCTGTGCGCCGGGCGGACGTAGAACAGGGGGTTCGGGTCCGGCTGGTAGTGCCGGGCATCGGCTTCCTCGGCCGCCTCGCGCAGCACAAGCGCGACTGCTTCGTGCGGCGAGCGCGCCCGCACGGTCCGGGTCGCCCCGGCGACTTCGTAGTCGCGCTCGGTGACCGGCTCCGGGCGGGGCTCGGCCAGCGTCTGGCGGATCACTTCCTGCTGCCCGTCACGGGACAGGCTGCCCTCGGCCAGGTCCAGCAGGTCTGTCAGCCAGTCCTCGGCCTGGTCGCGCTGGCCGGGCGGGATCGCGGCCAGCATCCGGTCGAACAGGACGCGCTTCGCGTCTGCCGTCCCGTCGGCCGCGTCATCCTGGCCCGGGCCATCGCCGGTGGGCTGCGTCCACAGGTGGGCGGTGCTGGCCACGAGCGCGTCGAGCCGACCGGTCAGCGCCCGGGCGATGGCGAGCAGCTCGGTGAGCGCCTCCCGGTAGGTGCGTCCGCTCAGGGACTGCGGGCGGACGGTGAAGCTGGCCAGCCGGCCCCCGGCCGGGTGATCTACGGTGACGAGTGCTTCGCCAGTGCCGTCATCGAGCGTCCACACGGCGATGTCGCGGATCGGGTGCGTGGCGCTGTGCTCATCGAGCACCTGCACCGCCACGCGAGCCAGGCGGCCGAGGTCGTGCAGGCCGGTGATGGTGCCCTCGTCCAGGCTGGCGCTGTGCTTTTCCTCGATCCAGGCGGCGAGCTGCTGGTCATCGACGGCGCCCGCTGCGCCGGGCGCGGTGCTGATGTACCGGTACGCGGCGGACTGGTCGGCGAGCTTGTAGAGGGTGTCCGGGTCGATCCGGGCATCGGTGCGCCGGTCTATTACGTCAGAGGCCAGCATCGTGTGGGGGGTCACTGCGCCGGCCGCGTCGATCATGGCCAGCCGGGTGAGTCCCAGGATGCCGTTGTGGCTGGCCCCGGTGACGGCCATCCAGGCGCCGCAGTACCGCACGACATCGCCGGGCGTGATCTGCGGCCCGTGGGCGGGCTGGCTGGTGACTTGCCCCCCGCCCGGGGATGCCCCCTCCAGGTCAAACAGGGCGCTGCGGCCGTCCGCGGTTAGCGCGTCGAGCGTCGGTGTTGTCGTGGTCACTGGGTCTCCTTCGCGGGTGGTGGGGCCGGATGTGCCGTCCGGCCGTCTAGATAGGTCTATATTACCATTTCAGCAGGTCAGACCCATGTTGGGCTCGTTCCTAGGGCCAGTCGGCCGGGCCGGTCCCGCCATCACTGGGACCGGCCCGGCCGCCTGCCTGTGCAGGCCCAGGAGCGGGCGGTGGCTAGGGTGGACTTCCGGTGGCCGCGCCGCCTGGCTGGTTTCCGGGCCAGGCTTCGTACTCCTCGGCGGAGATGTCATCCTCGTCTGGTCCTTCGCCGGGCTGGTAGGTGATGCCCAGTTCGGCGGCGAGCTGGCGGGCGGCGCGGACGAGTGCGTTGAACGCTTCGTTGCCCTCGGTGAAGTCGTCGCGGACGATGCTGTTCTGGGCGACTGCCTGTATGAACTCCCGCGCCTTGGCGGCCTTCTCGGCCGGGCTGCCGGCGGCGGCCTCGTCATCGTGGCCTGGTTCATCAGCCCAGGCGCAGCCGCATGAGCAGGTGCGTCGTACCTGCGGAGTGCCAGCACCGGCCTGGACGGTGGTCGGGATGCCGTGGTGGGCGATGTACCGGGCCACTTGGTCAGCGGTCGGTTCGTCGTCGGCCAGCCACGGGCCGGCAGCTTCCAGGGCTTCACGGGCTACCTCGGTGTCGAAGCCGTCGCAGAACAGGTGAGGCCAGACGTCGTGCAGCCGTTCGGCGACTTCCTCGACAGCCCCTGCGGGCGCCCGCTGAGCGTCATACTGGGCGGCGAGGAAGGCCCGGTGATCGGGCGGGCAGTCGCCGCAGTACCGGCCGAGGTGGGTCGAGCCGTCAGGGTGGCCGTGGTTCGGCATGTCGGTCATGAGACTCGCCGCTTTACGGTGGTGACGATGGCGGCTTTGTACAGGTCGCTGTCCTGCGGGGGGTCTTCGAGCCCGGACGCCCGGCAGCCTTGCGGGCACCGGTCATCGGTCACGCCGGACATGAGCGCTTCCCGGTTCTGGCGGGTGGCTTGCTGCCCGGACCACGGGCAGTGATCGCCGAGGTCGTTGGTGTGGGAGTTCCACACCGACAGCCCGAGCCCGTCGAAGTCCGGCTCGAGCCCGGCGTCGGTGTAGGCGGCGTAGATCGCGTCGTCCAGGCCGATCCCCGGATGGGCGAGGGCTTGCCCGGCGAGGCCGACGAGCAGGTCGGCGTCGTCGCGTGCCGCGAGCGTGTCCCCGGTTTCGATCCCGTGCGGGTTGCCCACCTGGCGGAACTGCCGGGCTGCCTGGTTGAGCGCCGTGCTCACCTCCTCGCGGGTGAACAGTCCGCTCGTGCAGGGCACTGGCTCACCGTGCCGGGCGGCGCCAGCCGCGAGCTGGTCGGCCAGGCCGGGCAGATCGCCGCCGCGCAGCCTGTGGTCTGCCAGGATCGCCGCAGCGGCGCGGAGCACGTCAGCGTCGTTCATCACCGCTCCTCGCCGAGCATGGTGGCGGCGGCGTTGAAATCCCGGCAGGCGGCGTTCAGCACGCTCCGGGTGGGGTCGTTTTCGGTCATGGCTGACTCCTTTCGGTGGGCGGTTCTCCTCGCGGGCTCACCGGGCCGGATGTGCCGTCCGGCCCGATATGGACAATTTTACTACTTAGGGCCGAAAAAATGCCGTTGACCTGGGCGTATTGGACGCGAGGCTGTGCGGCTGCGCCTGTCAGCCAGGCGGCGATCCGGGCGCGGTGTCCGGCGTTAGGGGGCCGCGCGCGGCCTGGGATGCCGCCTCCTGGCCGGCGGCCATCGCCCCGGCCGCCGGGTATCCGGGGACCGGGGCGAGGCGGGTCGTGGTCACCGGGGATCGGGGATCTGAGTCAGCTTGGGCGGGCCGGCCGGGCTGGGCGCTGGGGTGGCGCGTAGGCGGGCTGGAGGGCCTCTTGCGGGGATACGACCCGGAGCCATGTGGCCGGTACCCGCGCGTATGCCCGGGGGTCTAGTTCGCCGTTACGGTAGCCCCCTCCGCCGACCTCCATGAGGTTGGCCATGTCGAACTTGTCAGCTATGACCACCATGAGGGCGCCGGGCCGCGTATAGCGGGACTTGGCGGCGAACTCGTCTTTGACCATGACCAGGGCGCCCGTGCGCAGTTCCGGGTCGCGCCCCCGGACGACGGCTTCGTAATCGATGTTCTGTCGTGCCATGGGTGTGCGTCCTCTCTGGATACCCGGGCCGGCCTGCCCGGCCCGGGGGTCTGTGGGTTGGCTGCGCCTTCACCGCTGGCCGGGTCGCCGGCCCCGTGTGGTTCCCTGATGCCGCCCGGCCGGCGCGTCCGAACCCGGCCTGGGCGGATGTCACGCGGCCGGGTGCCAGGGGATAGGCAGGCATTCCTGCCAGGTGTCGTGGCGGGCCTCGCCGAGGCCGGCCATGAGCCGGTCGCGCCACTGGCGCGCGTAGACCGGGCAGTTGTTGCAGTGCTTGTGCTCGTGTCCGGGCAGCGGGTCGCTGTGCGCCGCGTCGTAGCTCCAGGCCAGGCTGTCGGCGGAGGTGAACCTGTTGGTGGCCAGCAGGCCGCGGGTCTTTACGCCGAAGCCGTGCAGGGCGATCCGGGGGGTCAGGATCTCGGCCAGCGCGGTGATCTCGGCGGTGCCCTGGCGGCGGCAGACGGACCCGAGGCCGACCACGGGGTATTCGGACAGGTCCACGCCGGCGTCCTGGTACATCCGCTCGCAGCGGAGGTACTGCGGGATCGTCCAGCCCTGCAAGCTGGGCATGATCGGGTTCTCCTCGTCGGAGAACTCCGGCCACCAGCGGCAGCACTCCAGGAAGTTCGCCACCGTGCGGCGCTGGTGCTCAGCCACGAGCTCGTCGTCGGTCATCGTGTGGTCTGGGTCGATGAACTGGCGGGTGCCGGCGTAGTAGTGGTCGTCGTGCCAGCCGCCGTGGATAACCCACGGTTCGCACATGAGGTCCTGGCAGGCGGCGCACTCCAGGCGGCCAACCTCGCGGTCGATCCGGGCGACCTCTTGCACGTACCGGATCGGCTCGACGGTCCAGCGGCCGTGGTCCCGCAACTGCGTGTACGCGCCGCTGTCGAGCATCCAGCCGCAAGTGGCCGGCCGCAGGGTGACGATCTCGGCGATGGTGCGGTAAGAGACGCACAACGGGAAGTCGATGTCCTCGCGCCACAGCCAGTTCGGGCGGTGGGTGCCCAGGTAGAAGTGGGTCGGGCCGATCGAGGCAAGGTCCTCGGCCGGGTTGATGATGTCGCAGCCGGTCATGTCAGCCCCTCCAGTCCTCGACAGGCGAGGTGCCGGCGGGGCCTGCTGCCTCGGCGGCGGCGATGATGTCCGCGATCGACAGGTCCACGCGGAACGTGTGGCCCATGCGCTGTTCTTGCGCGAGCTTCCTGGCGAAGACGGCGGGGTAGAGCTGCGCCGCGCGCACGAGCGCGGACTTGGGCGCGAGCACGCAGGCGATGCAGGAAACCCGCGGCAGGCCAGCGGCGTAGGCGGGGTGTACGCGGGTCCCGGCCTGGGCGCACCGCGCAAACACCTGCTCCTTGAGCCAGTGGTGGATCGGCAGCCAGGTGTCGACCTCACGCACGGTCAGGTTGCTGGCGCGCTCGTTGCCGGTGAACGGCGCCATCTTGCGGCGCTCGGGGCTCTCCTGCGCCCGCTTGCCCTGGACGTCCAGAATGCGCACCTTGCCGGTTACCCCGGCCTCGTGGGCCTCGGCGGCCAGCCGGGTGAACAGCTTCCAGATCGGCCCGCGCTTCATGTCCGAGGTGCAGTACCGGCGCTTGGAGTCGGGCCACATGCGGCGGTCCTCGATGTGGTCGGCGAGGCCCTGCTGGACCTTGCCGCCCAGCCCGTCATCGACCACCCGGAACACCCGCTCGTGCCGCAGGCCGTAGTGCGCGGCGTGCTCGGCGGCCAGCTCGGGCGTGCCCGGGTGCTCGTCGTCCTCCCCGAGATCCGCGAAGACCGTCACGATGCGCGCGCGCGGGACGCCTTGGCGGTCAGCTTCGGTGACTACCACGTCGAGGGCTGCCTGGCTGTCGGCGCCGCCGCTGATGGAAACGACGATCCAGTGGTAGGCGGTCAGGTCCGGTACCGGGCCGGGCGTCTGGGCAAGCTGAGGCGCGAACAGCGCGCACTGGGCGGCCGGAGCCTTGCGCGTGGCCATGATCGCGGGCCTTTCTGGTGGTGTCTTCGCGGGTTCACGGGGCCGGATGTGCCGTCCAACTCCGATATGAATATATTACCACGTACGCGCGATAAAGGGCCGGTGACCTGGCACGACGACTCCCGCTAGTCGGCCTGGGGGGGACTGCGCCAAGCGCGCCGGCCCCGTCCGGGTAAGGGGCGGGGCCTGCGCGCCGCTGAGGTTGCCGGCCAGCCGCGCCGGGCCGGTCAGGCCACGGCCAGGACGGCGCGGACGTTGCGTCCGGCGTCAGTCACTCTGATCCTTCTCGGCGCCGGGGGCGCCCGGCAGCCCGGCGCTCAGCGGGTCAGTGGCGGGTGCCGGGGCGGGCTCACGGCGAGCATGCCGCGACGAGGCGGCTCCCAGGAACGCCCCCATGACGAGCTGGGGGTCCTCAGCCCATTCTGTGTACGTCCAGTACGCGATCTCGTCGCCGCCTGGCGCGCAGACCCGGACGTAGGAGCTCCCGGCCGGGGTGCTGTCATAGGTCTCGGTGCGGATCGTGTTGCCGTTGGCGAGCTGGATCACGCACTCGATGCCGTAGTCCATGAACATCAGGACCCACTCCCGGGCACCGGCGCGGTGACGATCTCGTAGCGGTAGGCGGTCCGCCAGTTGCGGACGCGGTACCGCTGCGGGCCGTCCAGCGCACGGAACGTCGATCGCCCCTCAAAGACCAGCGTGTCGAGTTCGTCGCCGCTGGCGAACCGCACCGGGTGCGCGAACCGGACCACCGTTCCCGGCCGCACGGCGCGGGCCTGCGCCTGCCTCCCGGCGTTCGCGCGGCACGCCTGCCGCCAGTTCCGCGCCCAGCAAGTGCCGCACGGTGCGGTGCCACCGGGCTCGTGGAACGGCCTGGGGTCGCCGCGCACCCACCCAGACGGCGCCACGAATCCGCTATAGCAGCGCGGCCCAGCGACCTCGGGCACCTGACCGGGCCTGGCTTCGCTCACCCACTGGCCGCCGCTCGCGGTGATCTCGATGCCGCACAGCCGGCAGTAGTCCCGCTCGTGACGGCACTCTGACAGCGGGGAGAGCAGGTCCAAGAGGCGGGCCGGGCAGCGTGCCTCAACCGGGCCCATGCGCTCGTCCATCTCCTTGTAGCCGAAGTTTGTCCCAGCGCCCGGCGTCGGCCTGGGCGCGGTGCAGCAGCACCACCAGAGCCCACACCTGGCCGCTCTCGCGGGTTCGCACTGCGGCGTAGAAGACGCGGCCGACGGTCGCGCACGCCAGTATCTCGCCATCCCTTGTCAGGGCGTTGGGGAACTCAGTCTCGAAGAATTCGCGGTCGCTCATGCCGGGGTTTCGGTGCAGGGTCGTCCATCCCATGACGTTGGTGCCTCCTTCGCGGGGGCCGGATGTGCCGTCCGGCCTGTCGATAGGACCATAATACCGTCACAGGTGCGAAAACAGGCCCTTGACCTGCGGAAACGCGCCGCCGTGCGGCCCGCGGCCAGGAATGGCCGGGCCGAATAGCAGTGCCCCCCGGGGTTTGCCTCGAGGGGGCACTGCTTTGCCTGCGGCCTGGTTGCGTCCCGCCCGGATGCCCTCACCGGCCGGGGCCTGGCTGCCTTACGCGGCGTAGGTATACCGCGGGTGGTCGCACGCCGGATCGGTACAGGACGTGCAGTGCGCGGAGCAGTCCGCGCAGACGACCACGCCCTGGCCATCGGTGAACGCGGCCGTCCCGGGCTCCAGGGTCTCGCGGTTGAGCCAGCACACCCGGTACGCCCGCGTGCTGTCGCCGGTGACGGTGTACGGCGTGAGCACGTCCGCTGAGGCGGAGGCAGCCGCTTGGCGCCCGTGCCAGTCCATGATCGCCAGGCGGCGCAGGCCGGTAGCGGTGGCGTCCCGCTTGGTGCGGTGCCACGACGGCCACGCTACCCCGGGCAAGCTGAGCTTCCACGGGCCTGCCGCGTAGTTAGGCATCTCCTCTCGGGGGCGCTTCGCCACGTTCACGCGGGCATCCCGCTCCGGGATGGCCACGGTGGCCGGTGCGACATGTTCGGGGTCGCACTTGCGCGTGGGGCGCGTCTTTGCGAGGAGCTGGACGGACAGCGTGCTTCGGCCCGGCGTGTCGGCCGGGCCGCCGTACTCCACGGCCTCGTCGTCGTCCCAGGAGATCACCAGGTCGCCGATGGCGACGGCGCTGGCCGCACTGGCCTGGCGCGCGGGTTCGGAATCGTCGTTCATGTGCTGTTCCCTTCGCGGGTGGTGGGGCCGGATGTGCCGTCCGGCGTTCCGATGGTTCTATTCTACCGTTTTCATGCCCTCCGCCCGGCTCGCATCGCGGCTGTGACCTGGGCTTTCACGCCCGGCGACGGCGGCAGCCACCTACCCCGGCGATCGCGGCCGGCGATCGGGGCGAGCGGCGCTCGGTTCCTCGTCGAGTACCGCGAGCCCCACAACGCAGGTTTCGCTGCCTTCAACCTCGTACCCCCGCTCGTGCAAGACCCTGGCCAGGGACGCGCCCGCCACACCGGCTCCGGCAGGACGATCCGGGGCTTCGAGGTGAGGTCCCGCAGCGGCGGCACGGCCAGGCCGCCGCCTTCGGCCAGCCTGGCCAGCGTCGAGTACGGGATGTCTGCGCCACGGGTGGCCTCGATCTGCCAGTACACCGTGACCGCCGGGCGATACGCGGGACTAGTACCGCGTCGTGATCGAGCGGCAGCCGGCCGGTGAACGTCTCTGGTGGCAGCCAGCGGACGGCCCGGCGTCCCCTGCCCGGCATCCGGTGCAGGGCGGCGTCCAGGTGCGCGAGGACGGCGGCGGGCGGCTCAGCCTCAGTGGTGACCAGTGCCCACAGGCGGGGCGGGCCGATCACGTCCCCGTGAATGTCCTGCGGTTCGACCGCAGGCACCAGATGCTCCCTCGGCAACCCGGTGCCGCCGGGGACGAGGAAGATGCCGTCCGGTCCCAGCCAAGGAGCGAGACGGATGTCGGCGATCTCGCGCAGCGGGGTGCCGTCCACCTTCGGCAGCGTTGCCAGCTGAAACGGGCTGGCGTCGAGCGGGCAACCGCGGGTTAGGGGGTTAGAAGCAGCATGCGGCGGCCTCCGGGGTGTCGAGGATGGCCCGCAGCCGCGACCCGATCCACGCGCCGACATTTGGCGAGACGGCGTTGCCGAATCCGTCGACCTGCTCGCGGGCGGTTCCCCACACGATGAAGCTGCCCTGGTAGCCGTAGCCAGGGAAGGAGACGTCGAAGCCACAGCCACGGCCGACTTCGTGGGGGCCCAGCATCTTGAACCAGCAGTCCTCAAGCTTCAGGGCCGCGAGGGCTTCCTTCCACTCGGCGAAGAGCAGCGCGGTCGTGTCACGCGCGGTGAGCGTGCCGAACGGATCACTGAGCGGGTGCGGCGCGGTCTCGCTGCCAGTGCTGCCGTTCTGCTTGTACCAGCCGGAGGAGAGAACTGCCTGGGTGATGGCAGAGCCCACCACAGTGCCGAGCGGGTCACTGACCGGATGGGTCCGGTACTTCGCCTCGCCGATCGGGCCGTTGTTCTTGATCGTGCCCGCCGCCGTTACCAGACCGCTCGACAGGAGGCCGAGGCCGCCGGAGCCTGCACTGCCGACGACCGTCTCCATCGGCTCGCCGAGACTGCGGCTCGTGCCGTTGGTGCGGTTCGGCAGGACCCGCGCGGTCACCAGGCCGAGGGTCTCCGAGCCGCCCTGAGTCGGCAGCGGTTCGTCCGTGCCGCGCGGAGCGCCCTGGAAGTTGTCCACGGCGACCGCCAACGGCGGCGTCAGCAGGCCCGTGGAGTTGGTCGTGGTCTGCGCCCACAGCGGCTGATCGGCGCCCCGTGACCGGCAGTCCGACCCGGGCCGCTCGAAGGTGTTCCCGGCGGCACCCATGAGCACGCCGGGCGAGGCAAGCAGCGCGGCCTTCTCATGGGTCGCCGTCACGGTGTCCATCGGACGCGTGATGGGCTGGCCGTCGCCGTTGTGCCGGTGCGCGGCGATGACCGCGCCCGTCACGGGAATATCGGCCTCTTGCTGGCTGGCCTGGGCCGCCATCGGCTGCCACGGATGGCCTGCCGAGTTGCGCACGGCCTCGGCGGGCACCAGGACGGCGGGGAACTCGGCGAACCGCTGGCGGCAGCGCTCGGCGCGGGCCATCGTCGCGGGGGCCAGCGGCTTGTCCCTGTCACCGATCCGGGTGCCGAGGTTCGTCAGATCCAGCGCGTGCAGCGACGGGGTCATCGGCGGGATGACCTCGGCCCGGCATGACGGACAGCGGTAGCCGTACTGCTTGCCGTAGCGCACCGAGCCGGTTGCCGGGACGCCCGTGCGCCACGTCCACACGCCTTCGACCAGCTTCTGACAGCGGTCACACCACGACGGGGGCCGGTGCTCCAGGTCCGGGGCGGGCAGCCGTTCGTCCCAGAATGCGATGTAGAGCCGGTCTCTGGACTGCGGCACGCCGAAGAACATGGAGTTCAGGTACAGCACCTTGTGCCGGTAGCGAAGCTTACGGAACTGCTTGAGCCACCACCGGTAGGTTGAGCCGTCGCCGACCTTCCGCCGGCCGGGGATCGCCGGACCCCAGGAGGCAAGCTCGGTGGTGCACTCGACCAGGATGATCGCGGGGTGGTGGCGTTCGGCGTAGTGCAGGACGCAGTTGGCGGTGGCTCGGTCGCGTTCGGAGCGGGTCACCCGCGCGTCGTAGTCCGGATCGTGCATGTTGAACAGCGTCAGGCCCTGCTCGTACGCCTTGATTGTGTTCGCCTGGGAGTGGTTGACGCAGCTGACCCCGGCGACCAGGAACTGAGCGGCAGGCAGGTCGCGGGCAGAGTGATAGTCCGACGAGTCAGGGTCGACAAGGTCGGCGATCCAGTGCTCGGCGTGCGGGTGATTCGCCTCGTGGACCTCAACCTTGTACGCGTTGTGGTTGGCCGCCATGATCGTCGTGAAGCCGGCCATCTCGATGCCGCGGGTCAGGCCGCCGAAGCCGGAAAACAGGTCAACTGCGACATAGTCGTCGTGGGTGAACCTGCGCCGGCGGGCGGCTGGGCGGTGCTCGGCAGTTCGTGACATGTGCGCGTCTTCCTTCGCGGGCCTGGCCGGATGTGCCGTCCGGCTCTCGACATATATATATTACCACCCGCGATGCGACAAAGGGGTGCTGACCTGGGGCGGGAGGTGGCGGGGGAGATTACCTGCGCCCGGGCCGGGGGCGGCCGGCGCTCCGTCTGGTTCCTCGGGAGCGCCGGCCGCCCACCGCAGGGGTCAGGCGGTCAGGCGGGCTAGCCGGCCCCGGCGAGCGCGGCCTGCGTCTCGGCTGGCCCCAGCTCCTGGACCAGGCACACGATCTGGGCGAGCAGCCCGCTGTTGTTCAGGTCGCTGGCCTGCCTGCTGAAGACGTCATGCACTAGGTCACCGAGGTCGATCCATGCGCTGTCCTCGTCGCCATAGGTCAGCACCGTGCCCTCCTCGGGTACGTGACGGCCCGTGCCGGCTGGATCGTCCTGGCCGGGCGAGTCCAGGCGGGCGGCGGCGCCGCGGGCGGCATCCAGCAGCGCGGCCAGGGCCTGCCGGATGCTGCCGCCTGACAGCGAACGTTGGCCGGCCGGGAGCAGGCACACCCGGCGCTGGCCGGGCTGGTCAACGGTGATGAGGTCATAGCGCCGGCCATCGCGGCCCGGCCATAGCGCCATGGTCCTGATCGGGTGCGTCGCGCCGCGCTCATCAAGGACGCTAGCGGCCAGGGCCACGATCTCGTCCAGGTCCACGTCGGCGGGTTCGTCGAGGTCGTCGCCTCTGGCTTCGCACGCGGCGGTAATCCACGCGATGAGCTGCTGGTCGCTCGCGGCGCCGAGGGCCACGGGCACCAGGGTCAGCCACGGGTCGCTGCGGTCCCCGGCAGGTCCGTATAGCCGGATCGTCCCGCTGGCGGCGTCGTAACCCACCCGTGCGGCAACCGGCCATTGGAAGGTGGCCGGGCCACTGGGCATGTCGCTGCCGTCCTCGCTGTCGGCGCTGGCGAGGTGGAACGACGACCCGGACGCGGTCACGTGGACGACCTTGACCAGGCTGGTCGGAGCTGGCGTGTGGCCGTCCACCGTGTGCCGGTGGTTGGTCATCTGCCACACCGTGCCCGTGCGGACGGTGGCCTTGATCGCTGTCAGCTGCATGGGCGCGGCGGCCGGCCGGGCCGCGACGGGATGCGGCTGGGCGCTGGCCTGGCCGCCGTAGGCGGGCCGCAGGGCGGTGCCGTGGCACTCGCACTGGTTGTCCACGCAGCATCCGCATACCCGCTCCAGGTCGAACGTGCCGCCCTGGTCCGCGACGCGGATCAGCAGTGCGTACAGCCGGGCGTACTCCTCGCGGGTAGGCGGGTTCGGGTCCGATCCGAACAAGGCGGCCAGGGCCAGGTCACCCCTGGGCAGCGCGTCGACGGCGAGCCTGAGCAGCTTCACCTGCCGGCCGGTGATCGGATGGTCCGGGTGGTAGCCGTCACGCCGGTCCATCGGTGGCCTCCGATCCGGCGCCGGGGCCGGCCCGCTGGGCACGGCGTACACGTGGTAGGTCTCCGGGGTGTCCCAGTCGGCCGCCTTGCCCTCCGGCCCGGCAACACCCAGCTCATCGCTGGCCTTGCGCACGGCGTACGCGAGGCTGTGCAGGTCCGGCCCGTTCGGCGCGGCGTCGTCGGCTACCTCGTCGTCGGCGTCGCCATCGGTGATGTCGCCGGTGGCGATCCGCAGCGCCGTAACCGCCTCGTCCGGCCACCCGGCGCGGCGCAGCGTGGCGGCTGCCTGCACGGCGCTGACCCGGACCCGGTACTGGGTCGGCACCCAGTAGGTCACGTCGAACTCCGCGCCGGCCAGGGCGCGCAGGGCGGTGAGTTCGCGGGCGCGGGCGGGCTCGCACTGTGGGCAGTCGGCGTCGTCGCAGTGGCCGTCACCCTGGATCGTGCTGCACCCGGCCGCGACCGCTTCGAGGTGGGCGATCCGGGCCGGGATGTCCAGCGGCAGGCAGGCCGCCGCCTGCACCGCGTCTTGCGGCTCGTGCTCGGTGAGCCGGTGCCCGGTCTCGCCGCACCGCTCGCACGGCTGGTCGGTCTCGGTTCGCGGGTCGCAGAGCCCGGCGTGGTTCAGCGACAGGCTGCAAAGGTCGAGGCATTCGGCGCGCAGGCCGGTGACCTGCTCGTAGCAGCCGTCGCACAACTTCCGCACCGCAAACAGGGGGTCGTCGGCGGTGCCGTGGCCGGTGCCGATCGGGCCGGGCGTAGCTGGCGTGTGTGTCATCAGGGCGTCTCCTTCTGGTTGGCGCTCTTCGCGGGTGGGGCCGGATGTGCCGTCCGGCCTTCGATAGCTACATAGTATCAACTATGTACGAAAAGGGGCCGTTGACCTGGGTCGTTGCGCGTCCGGGGCAACGTGTCCCGGATGTGGCGCGGCCGGGCACGGCAGGTCCCCCTGAACCTGCCGGGGCCAGGGGGACCGTGGTCCTCGCGCGGGGGACAGCCCGGGTCAGTTGCTGCTTCTGGTGCCCGTTCCGGCGCCGCCCTCTTGCCCGGCGCGGCGCAATTTCAGGGCCTCGGACACGATGGTGGCGATCGCGTCGGGGATGCTGGACAAGCCAATGCAGTCGTCCAGCTGGGCCAGTTCATCGCCGGTGAGGTCGCGGCCCAGGCCAGCCCATTCGCGTAGCTGGCCACTGGTGAGCAGGATGCCGCCTGCATGCGCTGCGCAGCAGTCGCCGGCGGGGGGCTCCCCGGCCAGGTCGTCGCCGGCTGGCTGGTCCCACTCGTGACCGTTCGTGCAGCGTGCCCGGTCGTTGTTGATCCAGTCCCACTGGTCGGTGCCGCACGTCGGGCACACCGGCCCCGCGTCGGCGCCGCCCATCTCGCGGTTCAGCGCGGCGCGGTAGACGGCGGCGGCCAGGTCCAGCGCCTCGCGCTGGACCGCGGACAGTACGTCGTGCGGGTCGTGCCCGCCTGTGCTGTGCCACAGTTCCCCGGCCGACCGGATCAGCCGGTCAAGCATGGCTGCGGTGAACTCACCGGCGAGCCGGCCGCCCCATGCGGTCTCCCGGCCGGCGGCGGGCAGCGACTGCGCCTCGATGAGGTCGTTCCGGTTCAGGATGACAAACAGGTCCTCGACCTGGCCCCGATCGCTGAACTCGTGTATGCACACCCGGATCAGGATGGAGCTCTCGCTCTCCTCCCACACCTGGTCGGCAAGTTTCTCCAGTTCGCCGTTCAGCTCGCCGGGCTGGACGGCCGACTCGTGCTCGTGGGCCTGCGCGGCGTCGAACCCGGGCGGGACGTGCCAGCCGCCGTCGGTCAGCCGGGCCCAGCAGCCGGGCTGGACGCAGGCCGGCTGCCACTGGCCGAACACTGCTTCGAGGTCGGCGCGGTCGCGGTAGACGTCGAGCACTTCGCGCCAGGTGTGCCGGACGTCGACCGTGCCGGGGCGCGTCCTGGCGGTCGTCGGCCATCTCGGAGTCTGGTACGTCCCTTGCCCGCGGCCGAGGCGGATGACGTGGGCGTCGGTCAGGTGCCAGGCTTTCACCAGCACTACCTCGCAGGCGCCCGGGACCGGGCACGTACGGAGCGCATGACTCATGGTGGTCTCCTTCGCGGTTGGGGCCGGATGTGCCGTCCGGCCTTCGATAGCTATATATTACCAGGTCAGACCCCCTGTGAGCCATGTATGTGCAGGTCACGGGCTTGAGCGCCCGATGAAAGACCCTGGCCAGGATGCCCGGCCAGGGTCTTTCAAGCGGCCTTTCTCCCGGACGCCTCGCTGTACGTTCCTAGTTGGCTACCAAGGCCAGCCGTTAGGCGGCGGGTCGGACTCCTCGGTGCCGGCTTCGGCCTCGAACGGGGCGAGGCTGACGGAGTCGGCGGCCGGATCGTCGTAGACCTCGAACCCTGCCGCCTTGAGTGCTCTCGTCACCCGGCTCAGCGCTTCGGCGCTGCTGGGGGCACCGAGAACGGCGATGACGGGGGCGATGACGTTCCACGTTCTCCAGCCGGCAGCGCCACGCCGGGCGCGGAGCGCGTCGATCTGCTCGGCTAGGCCGACGCCTCGCCCGCCGGCCTCGGCGAAGGCGGCTTCCAGGCGGCTCAGCTCGGCCGCGTCACCCGGCGTCCATTCGCTCATGGCGTTTCCGGGTCGTCGGCACCGAAGTTGCAGGACCAGTGGTCCCCGCCGCACCCGCACGACGGCCCACCGGCCGGCTGGGCCAGCACGAAACCCAGCGCCTGGGCCGCGTCCGGCCGCTGGAGGACCAAGGCGACCAGCCGGTCTAGCTCTTCCTGGTCGGCCTCCGCGACCAGGGCCACGGTCTGGGGCGCCTCGGGCAGCAGTTCGCGGACCACGTCGAGGAACTCCTGAACCTCCCCGGGCTTGCCGAACTCCAGGTGGTGGAACTGGATGGTCAGGCCGCGCCGGTCGGCCACATGTTCCGGGGTGATCCGCGCGTCGTAAGCCATTACCGGCACCACGCCCCGGCACACTCGGCTGTGCCGGAGCTGGTGCTGGCCGGCCAGGAACTCGAACGGTGCCTGCTCGACGGCCGGGCCGGCCAGGCTGAGGGTGGCGTAGCGGTCCTGCACCCCGTACTCGATCGCCAGCACCGGCTCCACACCGCGCATCGCGTGCAGGGTGCCGCTGTTGGCGTGCTGCGGGGCGTGTGCCATGGCCAGTCCTGCACCGGCAATTAGCTGCTCGATCTGGCCGGTGAGCATGTCCTGAACTGTGTTCATGCGCTTCTCCTTCGCGGGTCCGGGCCTGATGTGCCGTCAGGCTTCCGATAGCTACATTTTACCGCCTATGTACGAAACATGGCTGTTGACCTGCGCCGATGGCGTCCGGTGCAGGCCGTGCCGCCGGCGACGGGGCCGGGCAGCGCAGGTCCCCCTGAGCCTGCCGGGGGCCAGGGGGACCTGTGCTGCTCGCGCGGCGGCGAGCGGTGAGTTAGTTAGCTGCTGCCCATGTCTCAGTCCTGGTCCTGGGGCGCGGCGTCGGGGCGGATCATGCGAGCGAAGGTCAGCGCAGCGATCGTCCAGGTCAGGCCGCGGAATCCCTCGTTGTCGTTCGTGTCGATGTCCTGCCATTCGCCGTCAGCGACCCGGGGGTCGGCGGTCGCCCAGCGAACCCGTGTGACGGTGTAGGTGGCCGGGGTCGTGGTGTTGCCGTCCCATCCCGCGTCGTGGTCGCGCAGGATCACCCGCCAGGTGAAGTCCAATCTGCCGTAGACGGGCAGGATGCGGAACGCTGAGACGACCAGCATCCCGTTGACTACGGTCGGCATGGCGTCACCTGACTCGCCGGGCGGCGGCGGCTCGGTGACCGGGCCGGGCGCGGGCGGCCCGAAGCGCAGTTCGCCGATCGGCACCTCCAGCGCGCTTTCCTCGCCGCAGCCCTGCGGGATGACGATGGCCTTCATATCGTCCGACCCGCCGACATGGCCCTGTGGCCAGGGCAGGTAACGCTGGAAGGTGCCGCGAACCCACCCTCCGGTGGGGGCGGCCGGGTCCTGGTCGTGGCAGATGTACTCGATCTGATCGCCGGGCTGGAAACGGTCGGTCGGGGCCATTGGGCCTCTCCTTCTGGTTGGCGCTCCTCGCGGGCTTGGGCCGGATGTGCCGTCCGGCCTTCGATATGAAGATATTACCACCTGGGCCGGATAGAACAGCCGTTGACCTGCGCTAATGGTGGTGCTACGCAGGCGGCGGGTTCGCTGGTGGCGTCCGGGCCGGTTCAGCCGCAGGCGACCGGGCCGCTGCTAGCGGGCGATCGGCCTTCATGGCCGCCACCTCGTCGCGGTCTGGCGTTCGTAAGGGGCGCTGATGTCCTGGAGATAGGCGCATACCGCGTCGGCGAGCTCGACGGTCACCGGCCCGTACGTCGCTGACGAGCCGAAGTGGCACGGGCCGCTCGACCATTCCTTGTACCGGTCGGGTGGCCGGCCGAGCAGCTCGAAGACGCGGCGGAACTGCGCCCTGGTCAGCTTGCCCTGGACCTCGATGGCCACCTCGGTGTCCGGCGCGCGGCTGGCGAACAGCGGGCAGGCCGGGCCGTGCCACCAGCCGGGTTCGGTGGCGGCTTCGGCCTTGTAGGCGACTACTGCGACGTTGCAGTGTTCGCACTGGACGCTGTCGGCTTCGCGGCAGTCGGCCGTGTGGAATTCGGTTCCGTCGCAGCGGGCGCAGGTTGAGGTCCACCAGCGCGGGTCGTCGTAGCGCGGGTCGGTGTCGGCATGCGCCTGCCCGTCGCGGTAGGCGGCCCTCAGCGCGGCGAGGACGTGGTAGGAGTACCGGTTCGGCATCACCGCCAGGAGGCGGGGATGGTCCGCGTCGGTGTAGTCCAGGATCTCCCTGTCGGCGGGGCGGCCGGGGCCTCGGGGGACGGGGCGCGGGGCGAGCCGTATCGTGGCGGGCCGGTCATCCAGGCTGGTCATGGCTGGTCGTTCCCCCTTCCGGCGCCCTCGTCGGCGTGCGCTCGGTGGCCCCAGCGCACCCAGATGACGGGGCTTTCGGCGGCGGCGGGGATGGCCAGCGGCATGCCGCACGGCGCGAAGGTCTTGGGGTTCTGGCCCTGGCAGGTGATGGTCTGGCCGGCCACGTCGCCGAGGCGCACGCCGAAGCGGTGGCAGCACTGTGTGGTGATCTCGGTGAACCCGTCGCCCGGTTCGGTGAGCTGCCGGCCCCTGGCCAGCTCGGCGGCGACCATGCGGTTGTTGACCTCGTTCTCGACGGCGATGGTGAGGTCTGTCCACAGCGCGGAGGTCATCGAGCCCTGTGGGATGGCGTCGATCAGGTACATGTTGGCGTCGGTCCAGTCGTGCAGCCCGGAGAACGTGAACACCCAGGCCGGAACGTGGCCGGCTTGCTTGTCCTCGGCGATCGCGCGCAGCACGAT
>Ga0070730_10001466_pt1 | contig 22712 bp, 16 predicted proteins | sample Coa_R1_3_FD_66447 | JGI IMG/M metagenome (GOLD analysis project Ga0070730, IMG submission 66447) | Surface soil microbial communities from Centralia Pennsylvania, which are recovering from an underground coalmine fire - Coalmine... | ecosystem: Environmental > Terrestrial > Soil > Unclassified ... | reverse complement strand
ACTTCACCTGGAACTGCACAGGTGGAGTCATGTTAACCGCCAAGGACGTGAATTCTAACATTACGACATATCAGTACACCGACTCAGAGTATTGGCGCGTGGGGGGAGTGATCTTCCCTGATTCACCCTCGGATACGGAAACTTTTACCTATGCGACCGGCACCACCACTCCTTGGACCATCACGACAACGAAGACCACCGATTCCACACAGAACCTTGGGACTATCAACTACTTGGATGGATTCGGGAGAACCTATGCGGTCTATCTAACTGATCCAGATAGTACAAATGGGGGCTACCGCCATGTGTGGACGTGGTACGACAGTGTGGGCCGCGTATCAGCTGTGAGCAATCCCTATTACAGCAACACTGATTCAACCTACGGGACCACTTCGTTCACCTATGATGCTTTGAGTCGAGTGACACAGGTGACCAACCCGGACAGCAGCTACCGCACGATTTCTTACAGCGGTCGAGCGCAACAGGTCATTGACGAAGCTCAAATTACGAAAGTCTACCAAAATGACGGCCTCGGCCGCCTGAAGTACGTATGCGACGGCATCGGAGCGAGCCAGCAGGCGAACAGTACGAATCCGTCTTCTTGCGGGCTGGACGTAAGCGCCAGTGGTTTTTTGAGCACGTATGGCTACGATGCGTTGGGCAACATCACTTCGGCTAGTGTCGGAGCGTGCACGGGCTGTACGACGCAGACCCGCTCCTACAGCTACGACGGCCTGTCACGGTTGCTCACTGAGAAAAACCCTGAAATCGCTTACATCAGCTGCGGCGGTGGCTCCTATTCCGTCTGCTACGCCTATGACACTGGCTCGGCAGGCGACCTGTACACGAAGACATTTCCCAAACCAAGCGGCGGTACAGTGACCGCGACGTATACCTGGGACAATTTACATCGCCCCACCGGAACTACGTTCAATGATAGCTCGCCGAGCTACACCTATGCCTATGATGCGAGCACAGAGTGGGGAAACACGCTAAGCAATCCTAAAGGACGAATGGTTTTGCAAAATCACGGAAATTTCGCAGAATCCATCTACAGCTACGATGCGATGGGGCGCATCATTAATACTTGGGCCTGCACGCCCGATATTTGCGGCACGTCGAACAAGGAGCTTACGTACACGTACAATTTCCTGGGCGAGCCCGCGACCTTGCTGGATGCCTCGGGCACAACCTTCACCTACAGCTACAATCGGATTGGGGAGTTAACCGGCATCACCAGCTCGCTTGCCAATTCCACCCATCCGGGCACGCTCTTCAGTGGCGGCACGTACAACCCCTTTGGAAAGTTGACGCAGGGAACCTACGGCGACGGAATCATCAGAAACAACAGCTACGACAAGATGGGCAGGTTGACAGAAATTCAGGATGGGAGCACTTCGTCTCCCACCTACCGGCTGTATCTGACTTACTTTGGAAACAGCTCGGTGAAAACCTACAACGACACCGTGGGAGGCAGTTGGACGTATACATATGACGCGTTCAACCGTTTAGCTACGAGTTCCAATGGTGACACCGGGGACGCCTACTCCTACAGCTACGACCAGTTCGGCAACCGGTGGCAACAGACCGTGACGGGTGGCACGGGATGGCCAGCATCCTACACATTTAACAACAACAACCAGATCACCAACGCCGGATTTTCCTATGACGCGGCGGGGAATGTCACGAGCAACGGTTCCTGCTCGCCATGCTGGGTCTACGACGATCTGGGCAACCTCACGGGCGGCGGGAACGCCACGTTTGCCTATGACGCACTCGGCCAGCGGGTTCAGAAGGTATACTCCGGAACGACGTATGATTTTCTCCTCGGCCTGGATGGACATCCGTTCGACGAATATCAAGGGACAACGAGGTCGCGCGTTACAGGCGGATTGTTTACCTACGCGAACAACACAACCTATTTCAATCGCACAGATCACTTGGGTACGCCTCGCGCGAGCACGGACTATACTGGAACGGTGCAACGTACAGAAAATGACGTAGCGTTCGGTGATGGCTTCACGGAGAGCTATAGTGGGCTGGACTTCACGGGCTTTGCAAATGGCTTCTGGGACGCGGAGAACAATGCCGACCACTTTGGCGCGCGAGAATACGCCAAAGCACAAGGCCGCTGGCTGTCTCCCGACCCGGCTGGCTTGGCGGCTGTGAACCCAATGAATCCCCAGACCTGGAACCGCTATGCGTATGTAGCGAACAATCCGGTGAGCTTTGTTGATCCACTGGGGTTGCTGTTAGAGGGACCTCACAACAGCAACTGCCAGCCCACTGCGAATGGATGGAGTTACACCTGCGGAGGATGCCCGATGAATACACTTTGTGTTGGGGGCGGTGGGGGCGGCGGAGGAATTCCAGACATTACGGGTTACGTTTTTGGTTATTGGGAGAATGATACTTGGAATACAACGAACATCATCCTATACGGCCAGGGGCAGGAGGGAGGTCAGCAAATTGATGATCCGAGCAATGTGTTTGGGGGCTGGACGAACCAGGGTCCTAAGCCGTGGAAGGTACACGGCAACTGGTGCGGCCCTAACTGGACCGGGGGAAAAGCCGGCGAGTACGATCCGGCAATCGACAAAGCTGGTGGTTACAGCCCGCCGCAGGACGCTCTCGATACTGCCTGTATGCAACATGACATGTGCTACTACCAGTGTAGGCAAGAATATCCATGCGATCCGGCAGGGAGATCACAATGCTTTGCAACAGCATGTGACGGACCTCTAGGCGGTGCCGCACACAGCCTCCCAGCATCCTGGGACTCGACGAGAATTGATATCTTGATGAACCTTCGGGCGACGGATTTGCCGCCATTTCGGCCTAATCCGTATCCAAATCAAGCCGGCTGCCAGCAATAGCCCTTAAGCGTGCCGGACTTTGCCGGTTGAGCTACGATTGGTGAGGAGGAAATTGATGCATCTATTGCTGAGGTCTAAGAGAAGTTTATGGTTTGCTCCCACGCTGCATATTCTCCTATTTGCAACAACGTGGCTTGCTGACCTTGCTCAGTCGCAACCACTTTTGGAGGGCGTCTCACGTTGGGGATTCGCGCTGTTGTTTGTTGCTGATTTTCCGATTTCGCTGGTGGCCTTTTCCTGGTTGTGGGATGGCAGGCGTGTCGAGGCACTTTCCTTTTGGGGCATATTTGGAACCGCGTGGTGGTACCTTATAGGGCTGTGGATTCAGCGCCGTCGCACATCCGCTGGTCACTAATTCTCATTTACGCCCCCGGAGGTTGATCCTACCACTCCGCAGACCTAAAATCGCTATGCGTATGTGTCGAATAATCCGTTAAGCCTCGTTGACCCTTTTGGGCTTTACTTCGGCTATTCCGGCCAAGGGCCGTGGCTGGTGACGCATGTGTGCCGAGCGATCCTTCTGGTCGCGGTGGCGCTGCTTCGTCCGGCCTTGATTGTGGTTACTTTCGCGAAGCATGGGGCTGGGACTGCGCCTTTACTGCAAATCCTGGACGCCTGCCCAACCCAGAACAGCCCATTGTCGGCGGCGGTGCCGCCAATTACGATGTAAACGACACTCGGAGCAGAACGTTTCGATGCAGCAAAAGCGCAACGCAAGCAATGGCCGCCGTGCGGAACGATGTGGGCCAGTTTGCAGACAATGCAGGCACCGTCTTTGCAGCCAACTTCCTGACCAGCCCATCACCGAGGGTGGCCGGTATCTGATCCAACTGTGTTTTAGACAAACTTCAAAATGCTGCCCGAGGCGCTTTAGAGGGCAACCGCCAGCCTTCTCGGCCTTGACATTGACGTGCTCCCCCGTTTCGGCACGCAGCTGAGTATGATTTGAGTGAACGGTCCTTGGTGATGAAACATTTTGTCATGAACTTCAGCACAATTCACGCGGAGACTCATGGGGTGGACAAAACGTTTTCGACGTTTACACGAAGTCCGAGGGCACAGGTCTTGATGGAACGAAGTACAAAGACTGGTAGCTTCGAGCGAAACTCTGTTACATCGCCGCGCACCTCATTTACGCGAGTCTGCCGCAATCTTTCTTAGCGTGGCGTGGTAAAGATGGTCCACCTCGCTATCGTCGAGGCTTTCGAGATCCGGCGCAGGCCGCTTCTCTTCCGGTTCACTGAATTGACGCAAGAGGCCTGACTCGGCCTCGCTTCTCTGGATTACTTGCCACGCCGCATCCAGAAGTCGGGCAGTGGGAATCCGGTTCCCGACGTAGTCCTTTAGCGCACGCCTTCGTTCGGCGGTCGGGCTATAGTCGCCTCTGGAATTCTCCCAGGAAAAGTAAACGGCTTCGGCGACGATCTGCTTCAAATCAGGGTCAGCTAACCGGTCCATTACGTCGTCAACGCCAAACAGCCCCATAACTTCGTCTACTACATTTTCCGGCAATCGGAATTGTAGGTACCGCGTAATCGCACCCTCCACATCCCCGCCAAGGCAGACTGCTCCTGAGCGGTGAATGCACGCGGAGAAAAGTTCCTTTGCCCCAGGTTCAAGTTACCCACTACCTAGCTTCTATCACTTACGATCCTCGCGTCATCGGTTCAGTTCAGGGAAAAGACTGATTTTTGCGGTCTTTTGATTCTTTCAGGGACTTTCCCGGACTTTCTGCTCCCAGAAAATAGAGATCCAGGACGGTGACTCGCATGTCGCAGGCGCTCGTTCAGCGCGGCTTACACTCTCTTCTCGATTCCTTTGTAGGGTAGGAGGATGAGAAACATCGCCGTGCTACCTCCGATCAAGGACAAGGTTCGGATGGCCCTGACGAACCTCATCGCCTTCAAAGACGTCAGCACTCAAGACCTTATCGCCTCGGCGCGCTCTTTGCCCGGCGGGACGAAGGTCCACGTCCCGGACCGCGTCACGGCGATTGTGCTTCTGTTGGGAACCCGAAGCCTCGATTAGGGCAGAATCTTTCCGCCGATCACATTCGTCGTGCGGACCTTGCCCTGATTGTCGCGGATGGAGATGTTCTGAGTGACGGGACTTCCGTTGTTGTAGAGCGTGTTTGTGTTGATAACGTCGCCGTCCTGGGTAATCGACATATTCATTTCACCGATGACCTCGCCCTTGTTGTTGTGAATCAGCATTGAGTTCTCCTTACATTCTAGGATTAAGCTTACGCAGCCGAAGGCGCACGGTTCCGTATCCGACACGAAGCCTCTTCGCGATCTCCCGAAGGCTGTGTCCCTCACGTTTCAGCCGCACGAGTTCATCCTGACTTACGATCCGGCGCGGACGACCTAGCTGTTTCCCGCAGGCGCGCGCGTGGCGAATACCTGCGCTGACTCGCTCTCGGATCAGATCGCGCTCAAGCTGGGCCACCGCTGAAACGATTGTGAACAGCGCTTGTCCCAGAGGGCTGGTCGTGTCGATATTCTCTTGATAGCTGATGAACTGGATCCCGAGCGACCGGAATTCCTCTAACGCAAGTAGCAGATGTTTTGTGCTTCTGGCAAACCGATCAAAGCGCCATACCAATATGGCGTCAAACTTCCGCTTGCGGGCATCATCCATCAGTTCGTTTAGTTTGGGCCGAGAATCCTTCGCTCCTGATTCGCCCACATCGATATACTCGCGGAAAACGGTGAGTTTTCGAGCGGTACAGTATGTTTTGAGGTCCCGAAGTTGAAGAGCACAGCTTTGGTCTTTGGTGCTTACACGCGCATAGATCGCGATTCGCATGGTCGATTCGATAATACGGGTGCCTGGCGGAAGCCCGGTAAGTATTCATGGCAAGCGGATGTCACTAATCAACCCGTCTATAGGATTCACCTCTCAATCGAGGTGGAGGCGCGACGGGCCCCTTGGGCGGCTTTAGACGGCCGAGCTAAAACCTCCACCCGTATTCATGGCCTTTTGAGACACGAAATTCAGCGCTAGGAGGGAGAATTACTGCGAGCGGAAATCATTAGGTTTTCGCTCACCTCAGCTCGTCCAACAGCAAGCCCAAAACTACAACTTCCGGAAACCAACCGCGTCTCAAACTGTGGCGTGGTATCCTACTCCTTCGTCAGCAGTCAGGTCCGCTTGGGACCTCGTAAGCTGGCGAGCGATCTAGTCCAAACGGGGCCGTGAGGACTCGCGGTGCACGACCACGCGCTTCCCTTGTTATGAACACCACTTGGGAGCGATGTTTGACCCTTGTTGATTTCCGCTTTTGAGTGGTAACAAGGGGCAAGCGGAAGACTCGGCCCCAAGGACATTTGAAAGCCTCACTGCGGTGGGGCTTTTCTATTTGGGTAGCAGAGTTCTGGAGTTCTGAGCATCATCAGACGCCTAAAGTTTGAACTTCAGGAGCTTGAGCAGGTCGAAAGTTTGAATGAAGGGCACCTCAAACTTCTCACACACATTCGGCACTTTAGGTGTCTGAGATGTTTTGTCCACCTTAGATTCTCGCGTCACCACGGTTCCGCCTTTTGCCAGTGCGTGAGCGATGATCCAGCAGTCCGCTTTCGCTAGGAAGTCGCCAACCTTGGCAGGACTGGCGTCTTTGTATTTCGTATCCACATACTCTGCGATCTCCCGGTACGCCGCTTGCACATCTCCGTCAGGCTCGGGCCAGTAAACATCGCCTTTCCTGACTCTCGCCCACTTCGCGAGCAGATCGTCCTTCCCGAGTATTTCGCCATACACCAGAGACGAAGATTTCAACACTTCGGCCTTTAGCTGAGCCTCAAGCCAACTCCAGAACGAAGGTGCGATCTCTATGTTGAAAAATGTATTGTTCGCCTCAATGAAAATGTTTGCGTCAAGCCAATATGGAAGTTTGGCCATATCAGCTTAGTTCGGAGGCGACGTTCTTCAGAGTTGGGACTTTGCAGCCCAGTAGTGTCGCAGCGTCACGAAGGCCGATCTTGCTCGTCTGTATCGCTTCGAGAACCGAAGAGACGAGAATACGACTATTGCGCACGCGCATCGTGCGGTAAAAATTTCCACCACCTTCTTTTTCCTCTTGCTGTGCCTTGAAGCGATCCTCTTCCGCCTGTATGCGTTCCTCGTACTCCTGTCGGCTGATCTTGTCCTGTTCAAAAGCCTGTCGCAGGATCACGTGAGTGCTTACGCGGAAGTAGCGCACCAACGTCTTAACGTTCTCCTCAACAGTGACACTGTCCCTCCATCTACGCAGGAATTCAGCATGAGACACCAGTAGTTCGGCTGCTACCTGATTACAAAAACGCTCGATGGTGTTCGCTTCATCCGTAGACCGCTTCTTGGGATTCGGGTTGGAGATCCCACTCTTTCCAATCCACAGGTGCACCAACTCGTGAGCAAGCGTGAAGACCTGCGCCGAAGTTGAATCCGCACCGTTGATAAAGACCAGTGGAGCGATGGGATCGCTGAGAACGAAGCCTCGAAACTCCTTCACGGAGAGTGGCCGCTGTGAGGCACTCGCGACAACACCACTGCGTATAACGAGAACGCCTGCTGCCTCAGCATTCGCCATGAAGTTGGTGAGAAAGCCTTCCCAATTCGAAGCAGCAGCACGAAACTGGGTGTTGATGCCGAGTTCGACTCCAATGTCGGCTGCAACCTTTTCGTAAGACGAGTTGACGTTGAAGCGACCGACGAACGAGAGCGGTTTGCGGCCTTCCTCGGTAGCGTAGTCACGGTACCACTCTTGCTTCAAGAGTAAGTTCCGAAGTTGATCTAGAAGGTTGGGAGTGAACTCTGTGATCGGCTTGCTGCCAACCGTTCTGAGATCGGGAACCTTGATGTCGTTCTTAGGTCGGTGCGAGAGAAACAGGTACCCGAACGGGATGTGCAACGCGGTTGCTAACTTCTGTGCTTTCCTAAAATCTGGACGACTCTTCTCAGCTTCCCACTGAGCGATATCATCCGCCGTGACACTAGTCCCTATCTCGTCCGCAATCTGTTTGTGGGAATATCCAAGACGCTCTCTGGCCCACGTGACGATGTCCCCTGTGATCAGGGCGGGATTATTCGGAGTTTTAGATTTTTCTTTCTTTGCCACGATACTGCCTCCGATGCCGCGTGGCTGCAAAGAACAGACGAGTGTACATCGGTGTCTATTTTGATGTCAGCTTGGCAGGCTGGTTCATACCCTCCAGCGGTGTCTCTATCTATCCGATCCATGATCTGCCGTGCCCAGCGGATCGCACTGGCGATGAGAGCCACTGTCCGCGGAGTCTGGCGAAATTCATGGAGTTCCTCTGTGTCCTTTATATGCCGAGCAACAAGAATTCCCGCCACTATTGCCAGCACGCGTTTGCGGCCTTCATCCATTGCTGCATGGTAGCAGTTTCGCCTTTTGTTCGTCTACGCCCTTGTGAGTTTCGCCATGTGCAGAATTGATCAGCTTCAACTTCCGGGGGATGGCAGCATTATTGCGTCCGTTTTGTCAGACAACAATCTTCGCTTGGACGGTGTGACCATGAGCTACGTTTGGTACGAATCCTACAAGGCCGTCGTTCTCGAAACCGATTGGACGAAGATGTACGACCGAATTCAGTTGGCGGAGTGCAAAATACATGATCGGCAGCGCGTGCTTTCAGAGGATCACGGCGGAACACCGCAAGAGAGACTAGCGATCGCCAACGCCTTAAATGGTATGCGTACCCTGCGAACAGAGGTAGCTGACTGGCAGAGTCGGCAGGCCCCGCAAGCAAAGACTACTTGTCAGCCCTGAACGACGGGATTAGGCCTGATGGGATTAGCCGGGTTGTGAGCATTAGAGACCAGTTTAAATCTGTCCCTGCCTCCATAATTGACACTGGCTGCACTTCCGTTAGGACGGCCTTTTGTGTCAAACAAAGTAACAACCATAACGAAAGCCCATTCCAATCCCCGCACCTTTCTGTCAACCATCGGCAAGGGCAGAGAAATGGTGTCGTTTGGAAAGAAAAGCACGATCTTCGCTCAAGGCGACGCGACGGATGGACTGTTTTTCATCCAAGAGGGAAAGGTGCAACTCAGCGTTGTGTCGGAAGCTGGGAAGGAAGCAACTCTGGGAATCTTGAGCGACGGAGACTTCTTTGGAGAAGGTGGCTTGGGTGGCCAGTTCACGCGCACGTCATCTGCGATAGCACTGACGGACTGCGTTTTGCTACACGTTGAGAAGAAGGCAATGACGCACGCAATGAGCATGGAGCCAAAATTGTCGGCTATGTTCATGAGGCTCTTGGTAAAGCGAAACATTCGGTATCAGGACGACTTGGTCGATCAACTTTTCAACTCTAGCGAAAAGCGACTGGCACGAGTTCTTCTGTTAATGGCACACTTCGGGAACGAGGGCGTGTCAGAAATGTCCATCCCGAGACTGAGTCAGGAGACTCTGGCAGAGATGGTCGGGACCACGCGGTCGCGAGTTTGTTTTTTCATGAACCGATTCAGAAAGCTGGGCTTCATTCATTACGACGTCGGAGACAACTTGCATGTTCGCAGTTCACTGCTGAACGTCGTTCTTCATGATGAGGACGAAGAATCCGCGGCCTTGGCAGCTAGAAATCCCACTTCACCCACAAAGAAGGTTTCAGAACCGCCTCCTGAGCACGGCAGGCTACTCGACCGGGATCGCGCCAAGCGACCCACTCTTCCCGGCGCTGAACGCCGTCGTAAATAACGCCGTCCCTATACTCTTGCGTAGGATTCTATAATGCGGTCATGCTGCGCGAGCTGGTGTGGATAGACCAACCGCGCTTTCGTGGTTGGGGCTGTTCCCTGTGTGCATGGGTGTTCAACCCTAGTGATCCACCTATCGGCGAGACTTTCGACGCAATGATGCGTAACTTTGAGTCTCAGCGCGACAAAGAGTTTGCATCGCACCTGTGCCCGAACCACCCGCGGAAGCCAAAAACCTAGCCCGTCGTTCTAGCCCGTTATCCTTTATTCTGGCGCGTCCTTACAGGGGTTTTCGCAGCCTTCCACGTCCTTGTAAGTTACTGCAAGCACTGTTTCTGTCGCCCCTGAAAAGGCTGGCGTCGGCGGTTCAACTCCGTCCCTGGCCACCATATTTTTTCAGCAACATAGCTCTCTTTCTTCAAGTAAACCTCAGTCCGCGCTCAGTCCGCTTTCGCCCGAGCCCGAACCCGAGCCCAAAATCGCCTGCAGCACCGAACCCTGTGCCAGCATTCGATCTTCGCCCACGCTGTGGGAGTACAGCTGCAGCGTGGTTTTTACATCGGAATGCCGCAGCAGAGCCTGCACCGTTTTCGGATCTGTCTTCGACCGTACAAGATAGGACGCGAGCGAGTGCCGAAAATTGTGAAAGCCAAACCGGCCTCCCCAATCGGCCGCGATCACCCCCGCCTTTACCGCCGCAGGTCTGAGGTAATCCGTCACGAGCATATTGGCGACGCGAGGCTGTTTGCCCTTCAGCTTGAGTGACGGGAAGACCCAATCGCTTGGCTGCGCATAGGCTGTGCGCTGCATCCACCTCTCGACGAACGTCGCGAGCATGGGATGCATCGGAACTGGAGCCTGCGAAGCTTTACTCTTGGGAAGTCCCACCTTGCCCCAACTCCAGGTTCGTCGAACACGGATCAGGGATTCTCGGAAGGCCACGTCCTGCCATTGCAAACCCAGGCATTCGCTGGTTCGCAAACCCGTGCCCGCAGCCAGTAGCGTCAAGGTGCGCTCTGGCTCGGGTAGGTAGAGCAAAACTGCGAACGCTTGTTCCGGGGTGAGAATGACAGCTTCGTAGTTACTTTGAGTCTTGCAGCGCACAAACCGCAGCGGATTTGATTCCTGATCGCGTGGAATCAGTCCGTAGCGTTGTCCGTGCTTGTACACTAGGCTCATCACTCGGCGGGCCTTATCGAGAGTGGGATTTTCCAGACACTCATCGCGCTTCACAGCGCGCAGCCAGTTTTCGATCTCCAGCGGCTCGATGCTGAGAGCGACGCGATTGCCCCAACGGGGAAGCAGGCGATTGCGCAGGACTCTCTTGTAAGTGCCAATGGTGGTGTGGGACTTCGGGTTGACAGATTCCGTCTGGTCGCCCAGTTCATATTTCATGTAATGTTCAGCTAGGTCGGTGAAGGTCACCCGTCTCCGGAAGTCCGGTTGGTTGATTTGTAGATGCTGACGTTCCACTTCCCGCCATGCACACGCCTTACTGGGAAACTTGCTGACAAGCCCGATCGGAATTTTGTTTTCGACCCGCTTGCCATCGGATTCCCGCAAGGTGCGGAAGTACAGCATCCAGGTTTCGCCTTCTTTGCGGCGCTCTCGCTTGAGCCAGCCGCGTTGATGTCTCTGTGCCATCAGATTTCCTCCGGCACGTGAGACCGCTGGCGCGAGTGTAGCATCGCGGCAGCAAGCTCAGAGAGGCGAAATCGCCACACTTTTCGTGGACCATCACCGATGGGGTATGCGGGTAGCTTACCTTGCCGCGCCAATTGCAGCAGGCGACGGCGATGCAACCTGAGAAACTCTGCAGCCTGTCCTGCGTCCACGAAGGGCTCCAGCAGAGTGGTCTTATTTGCTGACCCCGGTACGGTGTCTGTAAAGCCAAAGGCATTGTCCTCAGCCGCCAGTGTCGACAGACGGGGTCTCTGACTGCGTGTGCCGTAACCTGTTTCTGATGAATGATGTTTCAAAGCCACGCCACCGTTTACTTAGTCATTCTGTGTTAAATAACCAAGCAGCAGGCTGACGCAGATCCGATCAAAGATCAAGAGCTTGGGTGTAACACCCGGTGTGACACCCGGGGAACACCCGGTGTGACACCCACAACACCCACTAACACCAAAGTCCCGTTTCGCCCCTATAAGGATCGGAAGATTGGGACTCTTCGCATGAAAACACCATAAAAACGAAGGTCGCTACATTTTCTTCATTGCGTCTCGTTATTGGGTTTAGTTGCCGGAATTCCGTTGAGCGACCCTAGTTGCTGCCATGATCCGAAGAATAGGTTCGTCAGGTTGGTAGGATCTTCGTTCAGCCAGAGCAGTTGTCCTCCGTTTGCCTGATAGATGGCGACGTCCAAGAAGGTGGCAGGGGTGGAAGGAATCTTTATCTTGAAAGGATTCGGTACCGTATTGGTGGAGAACAAGGTGTAGCGTCCAGGGTTGAGGGCATCGACCTGCGCCGTTCCCGTGAACTGAACACCGGTGTTTGTAGGATTGAACTCCCCTAGGGTGACGAGAGGATCGCTCAGCAGCCCGCTACCAGTTAAAGCCAGGCTTGTGACCGATCCCTGACCAACAAAATCAAACTCAAAAAAAGCCTGTGAGTAACTCTGGGCTCCAAACGTGTATGTGCCGGTAAAGCTCGTGGTGGAAGTATCTGTTTGTGGAAGTACGAATCCGACTCCGCCGGCGAGGATGCTGTCCAGATCGAGGAGCAGACCGCCTCCCTTTCCGGATGACGTGTTGTTGGGGTCGATCAGATTCAGGTTTGGATCGGTCATATAGATGCCGAGAGCGCTGACATCTCCCAAGCCAAGGGACGTCTCGGTCATGCTGCCGTACCCATTGCTGGCGATGGAATATGTTCCTGAGATAGGTACCGCAGATAATTCGTAACCCGCGATTAACTCGTTATCATCCGCCACTCCGGAGAAATCGGCTGTCGAGGATGACGTGTTGCTGGTTGCGAACATGCCGACCGCCGCGTAATTGGTGGGATAGGGACTGCCGTTCAAACCGAATACCGAACTACCCAGCGACGTGTTGCTCGCGGAACTGGCGTTCACTCCCTGACCGAAAGCCGAACCGATGGCAGAATCGAGTGAATCAACGTCAATGATGCGGATCACCTCCGGTGTGACTACGTAGTAATTGAGGGCGATCGGAGTTCCACCATAGTTGAGGGTGGTAGTGATTGTCCCGCGCCCGTAAGTGTCAAACGGCGTTACCGTGCCGCTTAGCGGAGCTGCGAGGGTCACTGTTCCGTTGTCATTCTCATCCGCAGAGCCGTTCTCCAAAGTCGCGCCGTTGATGCCGAAGACGCCGCCGAAGGCGACAGGGGAAGAACCGTTATCCACTCCGGTCATGGTAAAAGCGAAACCACCACTCAGAGCGTCCGGCAAAGTCTGCAGATCCATTCCGCCGCTGGAACTGGACAGGGTGTTGGAAGTGGACACGCCGTCGAACTCGATGATCATGGCGTGATTGCTGTTCACGAACTGCACGCCCAGAGTTTCGGTACCATTTACTCCCAGGCTGGAATTATTCGTCACCAATGTGAGGGTTCCCTGGCCAGTAGTTCCGCTCACGGACAGCTTTCCACCGCTAATGAGATCACCTGAGGGCTCTAGCGAAGCGTACCCGAAGCCTCCGTCGTTGTAGTCCTGGATACCGCCAACGACGTTGCCATTGGTATCAATTTCAACTGACCCAGCGAGTGCGTAATAGCCCGGGCCGAACTCTTCCTGGCCACTCAGATAGAAGACATACGTTGCCGAGGCAAGCTTGTTGTTGAGGTTGAAATCGGCGGTATTTGTCGCAGTTGCGGTCGTGGCCGTCACCTGGTAGAGACCGGCTGTTCCATTGGCGGTAAACGTGGGTGACGTGGCTACGCCGTTCGAATCCGTGGACGCAGTCGCCACATTGGTAGCGCCGGCGAATGTGCCGCTGGCTCCGGACGCCGGTGCAGTGAAGGTCACCACTACTCCGCTGGTGCCCGTGCCACCTGTCGTCACCGTTGCCACCAGAGGTGCGGCAAATACGGTGTTGATGAGCGCACTCTGCGGGGTACCGCTGGTCGATGCAATTGTCTGACTCAGACTTGCCGTGTTGGTAAGGCTGAAGTTTGCCGGGCCCTGCCCTCCAACCGCCGTTGCTGTAACCGTATAAGCGCCGGTCGTCGCATTGGCGGTGAAGGTGGGAGACGTCGCCAGCCCATTCGAGTCCGTGATTACGGCCACGATGTTAGTCGCGCCCGAGAACGTACCACTGGCCCCCACTAGCGGAGCGGTAAATGTAACCTGAATGCCACTAGCGACGACTCCGCCGATCGTAACCTTCGCGACGAGAGGAGCAGCGAAAGCGGTGTTGACGGTTGCATTTTGAGGGGTGCCGCTAATCGCCGTGATGAGTTCGATCGCAGCAGTATTGGTCAAGCTAAAGGTAGCGGCAGTCACGACTCCGGACGCGCTCGCAGAGACACTGTACGATCCGGTGGTTCCATTCGCGGTGAACACGGGAGAAGTGGCGTTCCCGGCCGCATCGGTGGTGGCTGTGCCGACATTGGTACCGCCGGCGAACGTTCCACTCGCGCCTCCCGCGGGCGCGGTAAATGTGACGAGTACACCGCTCAACGGAGAACCATTGTTCGTCACGTTCGCGACCAGCGGTGCGGCGAAAGCAGTATTCACGGTAGCGCTTTGCGGAGTTCCGCTCACAGCCGTGATGAATTCGGTGACGGGATTATTGGTGAGTGTGAAATTGGCCGCAGTAGACGCTCCCGCCGCAGTAGCAGCTACCGCATAGGTGCCGGTCGTATTGTTTGCGGTAAATGTGGGAGCCGTCGCCCGGCCGTTCGAGTCTGTGATTACGATGGCCGTATTACTGCCGCCGAACGTTCCGCTGGCGCCCGACAGGGGCGCTGTAAAAGTAACCAGCACACCGCTGGTCGGCAGTCCTCCGGTCGTGACAGTTGCAATTAACGGCGCCGCGAAATTGGTAGTAATCACCGTACTCTGTGGCGTTCCGCTGGTCGCCGTAATGATTTCCAAGGCCCCCGATGTGTTGGTCAAACTGAAGTTTGCCGGAGTCGACACTCCCGCCACAGTGGCTGAAACGCTATAACCGCCGGCGATTCCGTTCGCGGTGAATACAGGAGAAGTGGCCACACCGCTGGCTTTGGTGGTTGCTGTCGTGATGTTCGTTCCGCCAGCGAAAGTGCCGCTCGCGCCACTCGAAGGAGCTGTGAAGGTAACCACCACACCTGTTGCGGGCGTGCCGTTACTGGTCACAGTTGCGACCAAAGGGTTCGCGAATGCGGTGTTCAGTGCCGCACTTTGCGGCGTCCCACTTGTGGCCGCAATCGTCTCCGACCCAGTTCCAGAACCTGGAATTCCTTTCAGAGATCCTTGTTGCTGAAGAGTTCCTAAGAAGACGCTAAAGGCATCGTCGTCAATCCAGAAAAGCTCCCCTCCGCTCCCCTGATAGATGGCCACATTCAGTGGTGTCAGAACGGAATCAACGGTCATGTTGAGAGGATTGGGAACCGGATTTGAAGAGAACATTGAATATCGTCCGACGTTGACGGAGTCGGGCAATGGGGTTCCCGCAAACGTTACATCCGAGTCCGTACTGGAGCTCGAGTTCAACGTTCGGAAGGGATCACTCAAGAGCCCGGTGCCGCTCAACACTCCGCTAGTAATTTCGCCTTGCCCCACGAAGTCATATTCGAGCCCGGTAAACCAGGACTGCGCTCCAAAGGCGTAATTGCCGGTGAAGCTCCCGGTTGACGTATCAGTTTGTGGAATCGCAACGCCAATCCCGCCGGCAAGGGCGCTGTCCAACTCCAGCAACAGCGCGCCGCCTAATCCCGAAGTCTTGTTGTTCGGATCGTTCAGGTTCAGATTCGGATCGGTCACGTACATTCCGAGAACGCTGACGTTCCCCAGAATGAAGGGCACCAGGTTCAGATTGCCATATCCGTTCGCGCCAATGGAGTACGTCCCAGAGATTGAAGTCTCGGGAGATTGAGTGGTGTTGACGTACTCATTATCATCGGCCACGCCGGAGAAAGTGCCGTCTGAAGAGGAGGGCACGAACATACCGGCGGTAGCGTAGTTCACAAAGTAGGGGCTACCGCTCATGCCGAAGATCGAATGACCAAGTGATGCGTTACTGGCAGATGCAGCATTGACGCCCTGCCCGTAGGCCGAACCGATCAGTGCGTCATTCGTATCCACGCCGACAATCCGAATCACTTCCGGGCCCACAAGGTAATAATTCAGAGCTATCGGGGCGCCGGAATAATTCAGGCTGGTGCTGATTGTGCCCCGCCCGAAGGAGTCGAACGTGGAAATTGTGCCGCTTAATGCCTGTCCAGTGGAAAGGAATCCATTATCGTTCTCGTCGACAGTGCCATTCGCGAGGCTGGAACCGGAGATATTAAACACGCCACCGAAAGCAACTGTCCCGTTCGATGGATCCACGCCGCTGAGAGTGAAGGCGTACCCTGCAGTGGGTGCGCCGTTAGTCTGAGTGTCCAAGCCTCCACTGGAAGTCGATACTCCGTCAAACTCGGTGATCAGAGCATGGTTCGTATTCACAAACTGAACTGCCAGAGTCTCGACACCATTCACGCCAAGATTGGCATTGTTTGTGATCAGGGTAAGCGTGCCTTGTCCTGTGGTGGCGCTAACAGACATCGTTCCTCCGGTGATCGTGTCACCGGACGGTTGTGGCGAAAGAACTCCCAGACCGTCGTTGTAATCCTGTTCTCCTGCAAGCACGTTGCCGCTGGGATCGATTTGCACCGAACCCACCAGGGCGTAAAAGTACACTGAGGGATCCTGGCCGCTTAAATAGAAGACATAGGTATTTCCGGCGACTCGATTAGTAAGCGAAAAATTCGCCATGGTCGGGTCACCCGCAAGAGCGGCGGTAACGGTGTAAGGCCCACCCAGCGTTCCATTTGCGGTAAATGTGCTGGAAGTCGCATGACCATTTGCGTCAGTTGTGTCAACTTCTGTCGCGGTGCCATTCGAGAAAGTCCCAGTGGGACCGCTCGAGGGTGCCGTGAATGTAACCCAAGCTCCGCTCACAGGATTCGAATTGCTATCAACGACTAGTGCGACCAATGGCGACGAGAAGGCCGTGTGAATGGCGGCGCTCTGCGGCGAACCGCTGGCCACGCTGATAGTTGTGGCCGCGCCCGCTGTATTGGTGAGGGTAAAGTCGGCCGGTGTTGATATGCCGGCAGCGGTGGCCGTCACGACAAGCGTACCGGAGACTCCATTGGCAGTAAGTTTCGACGACACCGCCATGCCGCTCGCGTTCGTGGTGTCAGTTTCGCTTGCGGTCCCGTTGGCAAACGTTCCGCTTGGTCCGCTGGATGGAGCTGTGAAAGTCACGATGACACCGCTCACGGGGTTTTGACCGCTGTCCACAACGGTTGCGACCAAAGGAGCGGCAAAGGCGGTATGAATGGCCGCAGATTGCGAACTTCCGCTGGTTGCATTGATTCCAACGGGAGCCCCCGTAATATTTGTAAGGGTGAAGCTGGCGGAACCTGCGCCTCCATCCGCGGTAGCGCTGATTGTGTAGGTTCCAATGGATCCATTCGCGGTGATGGAGGGCGACGTCGCGATGCCGTTCGCGTCCGTCATCGTGCTCGCCGATCTGGAACTCGTGTCAGAAAATGTTGCGCTGGGGCCCTTAGCGGGCGCCGTGAACGTCACCGTTACGCCGGGTGTCGGCACTCCCCCAGTCATGACCGTCGCGACTAGAGCGGCTCCAAACATTCCGTTGACCGTTTGGCGCTGACCAGTTCCGCTAGTCTCGAGAATGGCAATGACAGCATTGGTGGTAGGAACTGTATGGACCATGGAAGTACAGCTCGTCAGCCAGGAGATGCAAAGTACTGCCAGCACTCCGTATGATGCGGCGCGTTTCATTGTTTCTCCCCGCCTTGCGGGCTCTGGCTAGCGCGTAATCGCGCACGCGGCGTCACCGGTATCCCGTGCTCGTTTCGAATTGCATACAGAGAATCTCCAGATTTCACGGTCCGGGCAAGGAGAACAGGATTTCCTCGAAATGTTTGCACCACACCCGTGGTTTCGATCTGTTGGCCTGGCTTAACGGAGAGACCATTCTTGCCCATCGATCCGCACGGACCCAGGCTTACATCCACAGAGCCGGAAAGGGTAGTCAACAGCAGGTGAGAACCGGCGAGCATTCCGGAGGGCGCGGTGGGAAACACGCTCGCGACTGTTCCGTTGAGCGTAACCTCTTTGGACGCGTCATAACTCATCGAGGCAGTACTCTTTTGGCCGGTGTCTGCCGCTTGAGCCTCAGCGGATCTGGCGATAGACATCACTGACGCAATCAACAAAACACTCACGGATAGGACCGGGAAGCTCATCGCCTTCCTCCGAATTAGGCTCAAGCATTCAGCCATGAAAAATTCGATTCCGAAGTTTTAGTTCGTGGAGTCCACCGAGCGACTATGGGCAGTCGAGGCATTTACGTCAAACAGGGATCGAAGCTGCTTTTCAATCCATGCCAGATCCGTTTTGCTGCGTACCATGGTGTTGAACTCTTCCGGCGTTTTATAAATCACCACAGTGGAACCGGCGGGAACGGTCGCGCGCAGTCTTTCTTTCGCAGCTTTGGGCGTAATCGAATCGAAAATGGCATCTTGCAATCGGAACTTCTGCGCCTGAATTTTCGGCAGCCATTCAACTGGGTCGAGCTTCGCAATTTTTGCCAGAAACTCGGGCGCGACGTATTGAGGTCGCTCGTCCTCGGGTGGAAACGGGGACTCGGCCATCCAGACAGGCCATGCTCCCCAAGGATCCAGCGTGTCCAGTACTTTGATCCGGGGGTCGACTCCCGAAGCCAATATTCCGATGCTCGCTCCCGATCCTTGCGCAAACATTCCGATTCGGTTCATATCGAGATCGCCACGCGTGGCGAGGTAATCGAGCACAAGTTGCACGTCATGAGCGGTCGTGGCCAGACACTCCTGCAGTTCGCTAATAAACCACTCTTTCATCGGCCGATCATGATACCGATGCCCAGTAAGCGCGGAGACGAAGGCCACAGCCGCGAATCCATCTTTGGTGACAGCCTGCTGAAATCCTTCGTCCTTGAAGCGGTCTGTAGCTGAGGGATAGCCATAGAGATAGAGAATCGCGGGAGGTTTCCTGACTCCTTTCGGCTTAATCACGTAAAGGTCGAGCGGGTCGCCGAACCTCCACTGCACCTGAATCAATTCCACCGTGTAGCTCGGATAATCGTTTTCGTAGCCTGATTGTGGCTGAACAGGTCTGAGGCTACTCGTCTTCAGAGAGGGCGTAGTCCAGTCTTCCTTCACGCCACGAAAACGGAGATCGGCGGGGTCGGCGATTGGCGGCGAAGCTGGTACGACTTGAGCGGCGCTGGTCCGTGAAGAGAAAACGAGGGATGAGAACAGCGTGAGTAAGAATGCCAGCCTCTTTGTGACCATTTCGGTGAATTCTTGCGGAGCGTCCTTTCTCCAAGTGGGATTACGAATATTCCGTCGACTCCGATGCGGCTCGCTAAAGCTAGAAGAGAGGCGAACTCCGTTTGCTATCGAAGTCCGCCTCCTTCTGGACTCTTCTATGTAGGAGAGCTCCTTGCGGAGCCCGCCCTTGCCGATTAACTACGGGACCGAAACGCAACCTGTGCCGAGGGCGCGCTGGGCCAGCTTAGTGGTTGTATCGGAGGTGGAAACAGCACCCGTGCTTGATAGGATGCATCCGCCCATATCGCCCCCCTTATCACCAGTGGTGGCGAGGTTAACCGGAGCCACTCCCTCTTGCGTGTAATGCGAGCGCAGAAGGGCGAGACCTGGATCGGTAGATCCAACCTTCTTGGCGGGCACGAAGTCCGGGGTCGAAGTGGTAGCGTATGCCTGCGCACCAGTCGCCAGCAAGCTAGCGGCCGACAACCCCGTTCCATTGCTTACGATGCGAAGAACGGACCACGCCCGGTATGAGCCGTTGCGCAGGTTCGGGAATGACAAATTGCCACTCCAAATCTTGCTTTCTGGGCAAGGGAATCCGCCGGCGCAGGTAGCGGGCAGGTTGGCAGCCGCCGGCAATACGCCTGCAGTAGCTGGCTGCCCGGGATCGATGGTTGATCCGTACTGATGGAAAATTCCATCGACTCCGTTTAGCGTCAGGTAACCATAGTTTGCGTTATTGGCAATACTGGAGACGTTGCCGTAGCTGAAGAACGTGTAGGCGACGCCGTCAGTGCCGTTATCTGCGTTGGAGTTCAGAACCCAATTCACCACTTCGCCGGTTCCAACGCCGCGAAATCGCGAGCCACCCGCAAGGCAGGGCTTTGAAAGAGGGTTGTTTGCATTTACGTTGGCTTCTTGGCTGCCACCGGAAGCATCCGGATAACGGAACACGGTGGCCTCGGTCGTGTTCATCGTGCCGGAAAGTGGCTCGCGAAGATACGCCTGAATGGTTCCGCTGAAGGAACTTCCGAACACACTGGCATCGCAGTTAATTCCGCCAAATAGCTGTTGAACTTGGGCGTCCGTCGCGTTAGTGACATTGGCCAACGCACCGGTGCGCGCCGTGATGAAGATGATCGGCGCTGCGCCGACTGACAGCGTTGTAGCGGCTGGAATAGCGGTGTTAGTGAAAGGATCGTGGCCACTGATGTTAAAGGCAATTGGATGCGCCGTGGCCGTGCTGGCGGGGTAAGCGCTGAGAATGTCGGTACCAACGAGATGGGCTAGGTTGGCTCCAAATGCGGGGCAAACGCCAGAATTGTTCACTCCATAACCCAGGCCAGCGAGACCATCAGTGCCGCCGCCGAGCGAGGAGTTCGCGCGGCAGGTAGCGAACAGCGCGTCTTCCGGACGGATATCCGTTGCCGCGGCATTCACCTTCTGCGTTCCGGACGTGAAAACTGAAATTATATTGGCCGGCGGCGTGGTATCGCTCGAGCCGTCTCCCCACACTGCCGTGGCGATCAAGTTCCCAGGGGTTGGGAAGCTGCTGATGTTGACATTGCAGCGTGGCTGCGCGAAATAGCAACGCACTCCTACGCCAGAGTCGACTCGGATGTACGCCCAGACATTGGTTGTCGTCGTGTTGCTATCCCAGACGATCCAGATATTTCCCTGATCGACTGCTGTGGTTCCGCTCAGCACGGTAGGCCGCGTGTCTGAGAGATTAAAGTTTTTCGCCGTGTAGTGGAAACAGGGTGCCGTTCCACCTGAGACGCAAGCGCCGCCATTGTAAGCGGCCAAAGCCATCGACTGCCACATTGCGGACGACCCGGCAAGCATAACCTTCACAGCTTGTGCATGCACCGGCAGACAACTCGTCGCCAGAAGAACCAGTGCCGCGAAGATTGTTTTCATACGCGTCATAAGATATTCCTTTCCGATTTTGGACTTGGTTTCGAAAGCGTTTACTTCCAGTTCACATTCGGCGAGCTTCGCCGTACACACAGAGCATCAGACCTAGAAATCGTTCTTTTGCGATTGACTGAGAGTTGCTTTGAGTCGAGGCGAACGGGACCGTGCTTGAAATGCAGGTGGAGGATACAGGCTTTCGTGTTACACCAAGATGAAAACTTTATAAACAGTTCATAACTGCAATCTGCTGAATTAACACTGCCGGTGTAACACGTTGTTCATTGAAATTTAATGTTCATTTAATGTTCCAGCGCTCTCCCTTCCTGTACCATCCGGCCTTCGTCTCCCAGACCTTCCCATCCGATTCACTACAGGAGAGAGTTCGTGGCATCTGCGTCGTTTCGCGATTTCTATCGCGTCGCCTGGATCATCGCGATGATCTCTGCATTGGCGTGTTCCGCGGTCACTCAGGAGAACAGCCCGACACAAAAGAGTTCGATCACCGGAACCATTACCGATCAGACCCAGGCTGTGTTAACAGGCGCCACCGTAGTTTTAAATAACGGGACCACTAAGCAGGAAACCAAGACTGACGAAAAAGGGACCTACACGTTCACCGGACTTACCCCGGGCAGGTACACGATCACTGTCAGCGCGCCTAACTTTGCGGACAAAGTCCTGGACTACATCAATCTCACTGCAGGGCTTGACTTGACGCTCGATGCGTCCCTCGAACCCGCAAAGGAAAAAACAGAAGTCAACGTCGAAGCCACTACGGTCGGGAAGGTCGAAACCGAGAACGCCAGCGTCTCAGGAACCATTACCGAGAAAGAAGTAGTGTCCCTGGGATTGAACGGCCGCAACTTCACACAGTTGATTGCGCTGGCTCCGGGCGTCAGCAACCAGACCGGTCAAGATGAAGCCAAGGTGGGAGTGGTCGGCAGCGTGAAATACAGCGTGAATGGCGGCCGAGTTGAGTACAACACATTCGAGGTGGACGGCAGCGACGTGCTCAACACCGGGCTCAATGGAGCCGCGAGCACTCTCATGGTTTATCCCAGCCTGGACGCGATCCAGGAAGTAAAGGTTCTCACCTCAAATTACGGTGCGCAGTTTGGGCGCACGGCATCCGGAACGGTGCAGGTCACAACCAAGTCCGGAACAGAGAAATTGCACGGAAATCTTTACGACTTCGTCCGCAACGAAGTTTTCAATGCCCGCAATTATTTTGACCCGCCCGGCAGGGCGCCGCTTTATCGACGCCAGGATTTCGGCGGCACCATCGGGGGCCCTCTGTTCATCCCGAAGATCTACAACACTCAGAAGACCAAGACATTCTTCTTCTTCTCAGAGGAGCTTCGTCTGGAGAAGAGTCCAATTGATTACAACCAAGCGGTTCCCTCATTAAAAGAGCGGGGCCTGGTGATGACCCCTCAGGGGATCCGGCAAAACTTAGGTCCTCCGAATTCTGCCGGTCTGGTTTCGCAGGTGTTCGATTTCAGCGACGTTTGCCCTTTGCAGGGCACTCCCGATTCGAATGGCTTTGATCGTCAGAAGTATCCCGATTGTCCGGCACTGCCTGGCTCGAACCAGAAGAGTCTCCAGCCTATCTACAATTTGCTGGGACAGCAGGTCGCTGGATCAACCGCGACAGTAGGAGTGGACAAAAATGCTCTCGCAATTTTAAACGCCAATCTCATACCGTTGCCCAACTCTCCTTCTGGG
>Ga0070730_10001465_pt1 | contig 22713 bp, 17 predicted proteins | sample Coa_R1_3_FD_66447 | JGI IMG/M metagenome (GOLD analysis project Ga0070730, IMG submission 66447) | Surface soil microbial communities from Centralia Pennsylvania, which are recovering from an underground coalmine fire - Coalmine... | ecosystem: Environmental > Terrestrial > Soil > Unclassified ... | reverse complement strand
GGGGCAGCGTTCGCGTCAGGCGCGAGGATCAGCACGCCCAGCAGGAACACCAGCAGCGCCACCAGCAGCACCAGCAGGGTGAACGCGGCGAAGGTCAGCCGCCCCCGCAGCCACGTCTGGAACTCCTTGATGACCAGCGCACCGATCAAGGGCACGCTAGATTATCCAGCCACCGCGTGGAAAAGTCTCGCAAGTGCAACTGCTGGCGAGCGGCGTTCGATCCCGAAGTGGGCGACGCTGCACCCGGCGCGGATCAGTTGGGGCAAAAGGTTGGCCAGCGCCTCGTGATCGCCGCTGAACAGGAACCAGGCGTTGCGGCCGTCTTCGTCGACCTCGAGCTCGCGCACATCACGTCGCTGGCCGAGGAGGGTAACCCCTGCATCCATGCCTTCGAGGAGCTCGACGCGTACCCGGACGGCGTCCGCGTACTGCGGCCCAGCCAGCGCGGCGGCCGCGTTGGCGTCGCCGCTCCATACCAGGCTACCGTCGCGCATGACAGCGAACGAATCGCAAATCTCGAGTAAATCTTCCGGTCGCGTCGCGGCGACGAGCATGGTTGAGCCGAGTCGGTGCAACTCGCGCAGGACTTCGATCTGCTCCAGGCGCGCAAAGCCGTCCAGCCCACGGAGGGGGTCGTCCAGGAGCAGCACGTCAGGCTCGTGGACGAGGGCGCTGGCGAGGGCCAGCCGACGCCGCTCCCCGGGCGAAAATGCGCTGACCTCGCGCCAGCGGCGTTCCTCGAGGCCGACCACTTGCAGGAGCGTGTCGACGGCCACCTGACGCACCTGTTTGCCGAGTCCGCGGGCATGGCCGACAAACTGGAGGTACTGCTCGGCGGTCAGCCCGTCGTACAGCATCGGTTCTTCGGGCACGTAGCCAATCCGGTCGCGGACCGCGCGAGCGCGACGAAGCGTGTCGTACCCATGGATCGCGATCCGGCCAGCGGTCGGGCGGTCCAGGCTGGCGATCAGGCGCAGGAGCACGGTCTTCCCCGCCCCGTTGGCCGCGGCGATGCCGAAGGCCAGGCCCGGTGCCACGGTAAACGACACATCCTGCAAAATGACGCGCCCGCCAAACCGGCGGACGAGGTGATCGACGACGATCGCGGGCTCGGCGGGTGCCCGCGGGATCGGCGGGCGCTCATCCTCGAACCCGGCCACGGCCTCGACGGTCACCGGATCGATCCTACGGCAGTGACGTCGAGGCGGTTGAGGCGGACTTCGCGGACCGTGCTGCCGAGCGCGGCATCCAGCGTGTAACGGAGGCGGACCTCGCCGGCGGCGGAGATATAGCGATCGCCGTCGGGGACGATGCTGCTGCCGGCGCCGACTTCCCAGGCTTGCCACTCGGCGGCGCGCCAGTTGAAGAGCGACACCGTAAACGGCAGCTGCGTCTGGCGGACGCGGCCCTGAATCACGCCTTCGACGTTCAACCGCAGCTGGTTGAGCTGGAAGGTCCCTTCGCTCGGTGGGATCATGAACTGCAGTGTGATCGCCTCACCCGGCGCAACCGTGTAGTAATCGCGATCAGTCGGGGCGCCCGAGCCGATGCCCAGGTCGCGCCGATTCATCGCCGCGGCTGGAACCTCACCCTCGAAGCCGACGGGCAGTTGTGGCTGCAGCGGTTGCACCAGCAGCGTGAAATCCGCCTGACTCAGCCGGAAATCCGGCGCGATGATCTGATTTGGCGCCTGTTCGAGCCAGCCAACGAGGGTCGGGCCGCGCAGCTCCATGCGGGCAAATAAGAAGCGTGCCGAGAACAGCGATTCGAGCCAATCGCGCCGCGCCGAGGCCCCCTGCCGCCCGGACGAACCCGGCGGCGTGAGCTTGTCGGCGATCGCCGTCGCCGCCATGTTGCCCGCGGCGGCTTGCGGCGGCAGGAGGAAGTCGATCTGACTGGATTGATCGCGTTCGAGCGTCCCGAGAGGTCGGAAGTCGGAGTCGACCGCGAGGTACGCGTCGCTCAGGCGGCCGCCGGTGCGATTGGTGATGATGCCAGTGAGCGCGCCGTGATCGACCTGGAGGTCGGCTTGCACGCCCGGTGCGTCTTTCAGTTGGCCGTCGATCTGCGCCGTGGCGAGCTGCCCCTGCTTGAGCGGCATGTTGTCCAGCGACGGTGGTGCACCCTCGCTCACCCGGAACGGCCAGTTCGAGTCGGACTCGTCGCTCGGGCGGGGGAACGGAAAGTACAGCCCGCGACTCAGGTCCGTTGATGGCAGGACAAAGTTGAAGTTGCCGTCGTGGCGTGCCAGCACGGAGACGTACTCGTGCGTATAGGCCGCCGACGTGTTGCCGACGTCAATCGGGCGCACCACGATCACCCGCGTCACGGCGGCATCCGGTTCGGCGCGCTGACGCGCGACCGCGAAAGCGACCACGCCGGCGCCGACCGTGAGCACGACGGTCGACAGCACGCCCCAGCCGACCATGCCGCGTCGCCCGAACACGAAGAGGCTCGCGCCCAACCCCGCCCCGTAGACGCCGATGAGCGCCCAGAACCAGTCAAGCGTTGGCTTCGGATGCGTCGAAAAGTCGGCCATCGAGAGCCGCGGCGCCCGGCCACCCCAGCGCAAATACGGCCGCACCAGCGCGGAGCCGACGCCGTTGTCCACCGCGGCATGGGTGATGAGATACCGCCACAGGGCGTCGTTGCCGGCCCACTGGCGGAAGTTGCGGGCCGTTGGCTCGAACGCGAGGTAGATGAGCGTGCCATCGCCGCGCTTCGAGGCGACCACGAGTGGCACGCCGTCCTGAGCCACCACGACGCGCGCGCCACGATCGGTTCGAGGTCGGGAATTGCTGACCAACCACGGACCCGGGATGTCCAGGCTGGTGCCCATGAAGTCGCCCAGCGCGCTGAGCGACTGCAAATTGGTCAGGCCGCTCGGTTCCACTGGCAGCAGATCCGGCGGGAGCGGCGCCAGGCTACTCTGCCACGTCGCGCCGCCAACCTCGATGAGCAGCCCGCCAGTGCCGACCCACACCTGGATCGCTTCGAGTTGTTCGGGGCGCAGTTGGGCTGTCGCCGCGTTGTCGATGATCAGGCAATCGAAGCTCCCGAGCAACTGCGCCTGCTCCGGGACGGTGGCCGGATCCAGCGGCGCCGTCCGGGCGCGGCGAATCGGCGGTGGCAGGTCCAGGGCCGCCAGGAAGTCGTACGTCGAGGGATTGCGCGCCAGGACGCCGCAGAAGTAGTCGCCCAGCGGCACCCGCGTCATGCTGATGTCCTGCTCGGTGATCACGGAGCTGTCCGCGGCCGACACCAGCCGGGCGGTCAATCGGTTGTTGGTCGCATTCGGCAGGTTGACTTCCATGCTGAACCCGTGGTGGCTCATGCGCGGTAGGACCACGGGCAAGGAGAACGTCGTCGGGACGAAGCTGTAGGTACTCCGGCCGCCAGGCTGGTCCACGACGACCTCGACGCTGGCTTTGAGCTCGGCACCCTCATTAACCAGCTGTACGTCGAGGGGCACCCAGCCGCCAACTCGACCGGCGCCGTCGAACCCGGCCCGCACGTCCATCCGCACGGTGCTGGCCGTCGGTGCGTCCTGTTGCGCGTCCGGCGCGGACGCGACCGTCTGCACGCCTCCAAGAAGGAAGCCGGAGAGCAACAGAACCCCAACGACACCACGCACCGGAGTACAGAACCTTATCTCCGACTTAAACCGACGCGGAGGCCGCCTGCCGTTGCCGACCCAACCGGAGGATGGGTGCCAGTCTAGCAAGTTTCGCGCCACGCCCAGCGGGTTCAGATGTTGCATTTGGGGCCTATTGGAAACAGGCTTGGCGGCCGATCATTGTGACACAACTGATGCTGGATGAATTGGCACCCCTGCGCGCTGCCAAGTCGGGCGGATCTGGCATCGACGACCGCGCGGTCCTCGACGTGCTGGCCGAAGTGGGCGTGGCGTTTACGAACGAGCGACAGCTTGACCCGGTTCTGGATCGGTTGCTCGGAACGGCCCTGCAGATCGTGCGCGCCGACGCGGGCTCGATCATGCTCCTGTCTCGAGAGCGCGACACGCTGGTCGTCGTCGCCGCTCGGGGACCGCGAGCGCGGCACATCCTCGGCTCCCGTCAGCCGGCCGACCGCAGCATTGCGGGCTGGGCGCTGCGCGCTGGTGAAACCGTTCTGCTGCACGGGAATGCGCAGCCGAGCTCCGATCATCCGCGCGATCTGGCCTCCGCGGTGGTAGTGCCGCTGGCGCTCAGCGGCCGCCTGGTCGGCGTGATCAACGCCAGCCGTGAGCCGGGTGCGCCCCGCATGGATGAAAACGCTGCGCACCTGCTGGAATTGCTGGCCAATCAGGCCGCCATTTTGATCGACAGCGTCCAGATGCTGGACGAGCTGCAGCGGAAGGATCAACGGCTCGAACAGCTGGTCGACCAGCTGCTCGGCGAGACGGGTCGCCGCCCCGCGACGAGCATCGAGCTGCTGGCGCCACTCACCCGTCGCGAGCAGCAGGTCCTCGAGCTGCTGGTCGACGGCCTCACCAATCGCGAAATCGCCTTGCGTCTGGTTGTCGAGCCCGACACCATCAAAGATCACGTGCAGAGCATCATCAAGAAACTCGGCGCCACGGACCGGACACACGCCGCGGTGATCGCCGTTCGTGGCGGAATCGTCTCATAACTCCAACCCGACCCAGCCTGCCCCAGGCTGGTTGACCGTAAAGCGCTAAACCGAGTCTGTCAAGGAATGTCAGCGATATCGCAACAGCTGGCCACGGTTCCGGCGCTGCGGCCACGGGCGAGCCCGAGCGAGCCCGAGTTCAAGCGCAGGGCGTCGGTGGCTCCGGCGTAGCGGCGGTGGGCAGCGGTTCCAGCGCGCACAGCGCGTGGATGGCGTCCTCGAAGCGCTCGATGGGCACGATGTTCAGATTCTTGACCCACCGCCTGGCCTCGTCGTAGTCGTCTTTGGGGACGAGGAACACCTGCGCCCCATCCTGTTCGGCGGCGATCGCCTTTTCGGCGGCGCCGCCGACGGCCCCGACGGTGCCGTCCGCCGCGATGGTCCCGGTCCCGACCACGTAGTAGCCCCGGGTCAGGTCGCCGTCGGTGATCGCGTCCAGGATGCCGAGGGCGAACATGAACCCGGCGGACGGTCCGCCGACGTTGTCGGACTCGACGTCGACCGGGAACGGCATGCGCACGTCATACAGGTAGGTGCTGATGGTAATGCCGACGATCGGCCGGCCAGGCTCGGCCGGCGAGTTCGCGGTGCCCACCTGCACGTCCTGCCGCTGTCCGTCGCGCAGCACGGTCAGGGTGACCTGCTCGCCTGGCTGATGCTGGCGGACGGCGGCGATCAAGGCGTTGGTCGTATCGATTGGTTGCCCATCGACGGCGACGATCACGTCGCCCACCTGCAGCACCCCATCGGCGGGCAGGCCGGTCAGAATGCTCTCCACCTGCGCGCCCTGCCCGGTGATCTCCACCGGATAGCCGGCAGCACGCAGGGCAACCACGGCGGCGACGGGCTTGCTCTCGTCGATCAGGCGTTTATTGGTCTGGGTGAGTTGTTCCTGCGTCGTCCCGGGCGGCCGCACCGCGGCGGTGGGAACGAGTTCGGCCCGGCCGAAAATATTGGTTCGGACGACTTCGGTCCAGCTCGCCTCTTGCTCGTAGACCGCCGTGAAGGCCATGCGGCCCATGGGCCGCCGCTGCTCGTCCGGGATGCGCAGGCGCGAGCCGATGTCGTAGGTGCCGCCGGGGGTAAGCACGAAATACGGACTGGCAGCGCCGAGGGGCGCAACGACCAGAACGCCGACGAGCAGGGCGATTCGCAGAGCGTCCCTTATCAAAAGCACCGCCAATAGAACATATTTTCTGTGTGGTGCTGAAAATAGCGTAGGATGTGACGGTGCAGCGAACGGTCTGCTTGCGACTCAAGGCCACTCCAGAGCAACGCGCAAGCCTGCTGAGAACGATGGAGCAGAGCAGCGCGTGCTTCAACGCCGTGGCGGCATATGGCTGGGAACACAAGCAACGAAACAGCGTCGAACTGCACAAGGCGACCTACTACCGCCTGCGAGGCGAATACCCTGCGCTTCCATCGCAACTGGTCGTATCGGCCAGGATGCGGGCAGCCGAAGCGATCGCCTCTGCATTGACGCTCCGGAAGCGAGGACGCGCCGTGTCGCGCCCATCCGGGACAATGATTCCTATCCGATACGATGAGCACTCGTATCGTATGGTCGATGGCGCAGCCAGTCTCGCATCGGTCAGTGGTCGTCATATCGTCGCGTTCGCTGTTAACCCGCACGCTGCAAAACTGCTCAGTCAAGCGGTCAGTTTCGATAGTGCAGACCTGATCTTTCGCAAGGCCAAGCTGTGGCTTCACGCGATCGTCACACTGCCCGACGTTCCGTTCGCTGACTCGGGCAAGGTCGTCGGCATCGACCTCGGGCTTAATCGACCTGCGGTCACATCGAACAACATGTTTCACGGCTCGAGGCATTGGCGGGCCATCGAGCAGCGCACGTTCCGGTTGCGTCGTCAACTCCAAGCCAAAGGCACCGTCCAGGCCAAACGGCGTTTGCGTCGTTTGAGCGGGAAGACGGCACGGTTTCGGCGGGATTGCGACCATGTGCTCAGCAAGCGGATCGTGCAATCGGTCAGACCAGGCACCACTCTTGTGCTTGAGAACCTGACCGACATACGGACCAGGGTTAGGCAGCGTGGCAGCAGTCAACGTCGGCGGCTGCACGCCTGGTCCTTCGCCCAACTGCGTTCGTTCGTGACATACAAGGCCAATTCGGCAGGTAGCCGGGTGGTGGCGATCGACCCTCGTCATACGTCGCAAACCTGCTCTCGATGTCGAGTACGAGACAAGCGCAGTCGGGTTTCCCAAGCGATCTTCCGCTGTCGTTCGTGCGGGTTCGAGTTGAACGCCGATTTGAACGCGGCCAGGAACATCGCCGTCAAGCATGTCCAGAATGGTAGACCTGTTCTGGGCGGGGCACCTGTCAACTGTCCTATCGTCGGGGAGCCTGTTGAAGTTCAACATGGAGCTACTGACAAGCTGCCTGCTCTAGCCGGCAGTCGTTGACCGTATCCTTCTGAACTCTGTTCGGGGGACAGTGATCGGGTCGTTTCGGTCACGTCATAAGCCGGCATTGCTGGCGGCAAAATTTGCGACGCGATCTCGCCAGCAAAGAGGCTTGACGTAAGGCCGTGCTCTCGAGTGACCAGGATCCACGGCGCTCCCACGTCGGATATTGGGTACGAACACGGAACTGATTGGTCATTTGAGATCGCCGTGCGGTGGCTTGCGGCCCAGCTTCCCTTGTCAAAGAGCGGCGCGATGCGCGTCTCCGCGTAACCAGTCCTGGCCGCTGCCGTGGCGACGGTGACGAGGTCGCGCTCGGCCATCGAACTCCGAGTTGGAGGATGTTGCGGGAGTCCACCACAGCCGTGTACGCGAAGGGCGACTGCCCAGCCCGGCAAGCAATTCGAACACTCGTTCCATCCTGGCCTACAATTTTCGCGTTCCCTCGAGTGTTCGCAGGGGCACTACGTCTGACTGGCGTTCGCCCATCCCGACCGATGCGGCGTTGCCGCGATGGATTTACCTCATGAGTGCAATCTCTCGAATCACACGGCTCTTTCAGCGAACGCCTGCACCGAATGGGGATCCATCCGGTACTGGTACCCGAGCGGCACCAGCGGACGACCCCGGGGAACAGGTCCCGGCCCAATACAGTTCAGATCAACCGCTCCAAGATCTTTCCGCTGAGGTCGATCGTTTCAACCGTCAGCCCTTCGCGCAAAGGATCGCCGACACGATCAAAGTCAGGCGCGACCCTGAGAGTCTTGTGTTGGGACTGTATGGACCATGGGGTAGCGGCAAGACGACAGTGCTCGACTTTATCAAGAAGGAATTGAGTGCTGACGAAGGTGCGATCATAGTGACCTTCAACCCGTGGCGGTTCTCAGACGAGTACACCCTCGTTTATCAGTTTCTCAGGGCGCTGTCAAAAGCGTTGACTGATGCGATACCAGGTTCGTCCAGCCAAATCAGAACTCTGTTCGATACCTATTCGCGGTTTCTGACGCCTCTATCAATGAACCTTGGGGCACTGCAGATCAAAGGCGCGGACATGGTCGAGCACCTGCAAGGTGACGCTGATACGCTCAAGAAGCGGATATCTGAGTTACTTATTAGGGAAAAGAAGTTTGCGGTTATTCTTATCGACGACATCGATCGACTCGATAAGAATGAGATCCAGTTGATGTTCAAACTGGTTAAGATTTCAGCAGATTTTCCGCATACCACGTACGTACTGGCGTTCGACGAGAAGATGGTTGCCGCGGCGTTGGCGGAAAGATATGGCGTTACCGACCTCGAAGCTGGCAGAAACTTCCTTGAGAAGATCGTACAGGTACCGCTGCATTTGCCGAAAGCAGACGTGAGTACGTTGCGAGCAATGTGTCTGGAGGGAGTGGACGAAGCGCTACGCAGCGCAAATATCGAGTTGACAGAAGCGGAGGTGCGAGAATTCGTAAGTCGATTTAGTGGCCTATCGAGTCGACTTTCAACACCCCGTGTAGCAAAGCGGTTCGGCAATGCGTTATTGTTTGCCCTCCCGCTTCTCAAGGGAGAAGTGAATGTCAGCGACCAGATGCTGATCGAAGGGTTACGGGTGTTCTACCCAACTGTTTACGAGTGTGTAAAACTGAATGGGGAGCTTCTCACCGGTCACGCGCCCGAGCATGACAGGGCTAATAACCGATCGCGGGCTCAGGCGATGTTAGATAAGAGCACTAACGGCCTGGTGGGAGAGGACAGAGAGAAGGTCATCGACTTGCTAAAGGCGCTATTTCCCAGGTTTGGCGGGTTGTTGGATGGTCCCTACTACAACTCATCCTGGGACGATGGATGGGCGTCAGAAAAGCGAGTAACGTCACGCCTCTACTTCGACGGATACTTCTCGTACGCCGTTCCGCCAGGTGATGTGCCTGACGTAATTCTGGATGCGGTGTTCGGGGCGTTTGGCAGCGGCGAGGTCGACGATATCGAGTTGATCCAGGACACGTTGAAGCGGGTGCCGCTGGGGCGATACTTGGAGAAGGCCCGTGGACGGGCGTCCTCTCTGGGTGCTCGGCAGTCGGCTGCGTTGGCGGTCGCGACGGCGGTAAGCGGTCGTTTGTTCCCCAGGCCAATGTCAGTCTGGCTTGAGGCACCGTTCGATCAGGCGGCATTGTTAGTCAGTGACCTCTTCGAGAATCTGGCGGCCAATGACCGCGGCGCTCTGGCGATTAGGATTGTCGAACTCGGGCAACCAGTGACCTTCGCTGGGGAATGTCTTGCCTGGCTCTCAACTGAATCGAGGAGCCGAGGACAAATCCTCTCCGCTGATGAGGTTGAAGCAGCCGGCAGTGTGTTGGCACAGCGAATTCAGGAGGAAGCAAAGGCCGATACCTCCTCGCTGTTCGAGAAATTTGGGGTGTACACCGCTCGTCTACTCGGCATCTGGGCCAAGTGGGGCAGCAGTTCTGAGACGGGCGCATATGTCCGTAGCATCCTTGCGGCGGACGCTCGTCGCGTACCGATGATTCTAAAGGCTTTCTGCCCAGTTACGTCGAGTACGAATTCGCCACAGCCAAGTGTCGGTGATTTCGGCACGAACTCTTACCAATCGCTGATTGGAATGTGTGATCCATTGGACGTTGCGGCCGCGGTGGAGAGCGCGTTCCCTTCGGTGCTGAACCTCGATGCCGGCCTGGATCTAGACGATCTCGGGGATGATAAGCGAGTTGCGGCGCAGTTCTGGAGGATTTACAGCTCCAAGCAATCGCCGTCGACTAGATAACTCAAGCGTCTGGCACTTCTTATCAGTGGTTGAGGAGGGGCTTCCCTGCGGGCAATACCCCTGCCTTGATTGCCCGCTCGATTTCGAGGGCTTCGCCTGGATTGGCGGTGGCTGCCCAGCGGAAAGCCATGCGCCCACGAATGTACTCCCCTTGTGAGCGAATCGAGGACTAGTTCGCCCTCAGCGACCTCGTTGATCTGATCCAGCGTGAGGCTGGACAGAATCCGACGGTCGAAAATGTCCAGGCAGAACTGATCGCCACCGCGCCGACCAGATGCGTGGCTGCGCAGCCGGCCTCTTAGCCCGATAGACCATTTCGGCCTCCCGTTCCGACATACACCAACACCGTCCCATCCCACACGGTGTACACGCCTGCCGACGCAGGGATATCGGCAATCGGCCAGTCAGAGAAGTGGTGCTGTCGACCGGTACTGAGGCGCTCAAGTACCTCGCCTCGCGAGTCGGCCGTGGGCTTTTCGTCTAACTGAGCGGCGTCCTGGTCCGACCGGAGGGCGGCCGGATCTGGAGCTGGCGAGTCCATCATCGCAATTCTAAGTCGAGGTCGATTGGTGCGACCGCGACACATGAGCCGGATGTACGAACGTGTCGAACGCACACATGCGGTTAGCGAGTGGCGATCTGAGGGCTTCAACGCACAAAATGTGGGCCATGCCCCTTGGAGAGTCTTCGTTCGACGTCGTGTCGCAGTTCGATCGCCAGGAAATGGTCAACGCGATTGACCAGGCGCTCAAGGAGATTCGGACGCGCTACGACTTGAAGGATTCCGGTTCGACCATCGAGCTCGAGCCCACGCTCATCAAACTGCACAGCGCGAGCGAGATGACCCTCGAGGCGGTGCGCGACGTGCTCCTGCAGCGGGCTGTCAAGCGCCAGCTGTCACCGAAGGTCTTCGACTACGGCAAGATCGAAGAAGCGGCCAAAGGCACCGTGCGCCAGACGGCCACGCTGCGTCAGGGCCTGAGTCAAGACCTGGCGCGCGAGATCACCAAGCTGATCCGTGAGCGGTTGCCGAAGCTGAAAACGCAGATCCAGGGCGACGCCGTCCGCGTCACCGGCAAGAGTAAAGACGAGCTCCAATCCGCGATCCAGCTCCTGCGCAAGGCCGAAGTCGACCGCAACTGGCCAGTGCCGCTGCAGTTCGTGAACTACCGCTAAGCGTGCTTTGAACCAATACGGGTCGGGGGAGCCTGCTCGCAGCTGACACGTCTGCCGTGTACCAGCTGGCGGCCAGCCGCTCATCTTTCAGTGCACGCTTGTAGAGGCGTACCCGCTCGCAGCCTCGGACGTCGGTTCATGGCACCCAAGTTAGTGCTCTATCAGAAGGCCCTTGCCGTCGAACGTGCTGAGGTCGGGCGGATCGGGGGCGATGTCCTGGCTCTGGAAGTACTCGAGGATCGGGTGATCGTCGGTCAGGATTGGGCCCGCGCCGGCGTAGGCGGCCAGGTCTTCGGGGGTGCCGCGGAACTGGGCGTAGATGTCCTGGGGGTGGTTGAAGCCGACTTCGGCGAGACTGGCGCGTGCGCTCGGGTCGGCCAGGCGTGATTCGAGCTCCGGCTGACTGATGCGTAGGGGGCCCGGGGAGCCGATGAGCAGGTCTGCTCCCAGCCACAAGGTTGACTCAGGAAACGCCGCGAGGAATGTGCGCACGATCAGCGCGTGCTCGAACGCGCTCCCGGGCGAGACCCACTGGACCATGATCCCGTGCGGAGTCAGCGACCGTGCGACCAGTTTGAAGTACTCGACCGAGTACAGGTTCGTCGCGCCAGCGTCGTACGGATGCACGACGTCCGCGGTGATGACGTCATACAGCTGCCGGTTGCGCAGCAAGTAATTCCGGCCATCGTCGATGGCCAGGTGCACATTGGGTCGTTGAAGCACGTCCGCGTTGGCGACGCGAAAGAAGGGCGCGGCCGAAATCACGCTCTCAGAAAGCTCGATGATGTCGACTTGCGACCCGGCGTGCTGGGCGAGCGCGCCCGGCGTGGCGCCCGCCCCGAGCCCGACCACCAGGGCCCGCGGGGCCGGCCCCGGCGCCAGCAGCGCCGCCAGGTGGCCCATCACCCGGTGATAGCGGACCAGGTCTGGCGCGTCGTTGGTCTGGCCGCGGCTGTTGGTGAAGAGCGTCTGGATGCCATCGGCGTCACGGCCGACGCTGACGGTGTTTTCGAGGCCTTCCCAGTAGGCCAGCAACTGCAGATCCGGGAAGTGCTCGTGGAAAACCACCTGCAGCAACGGTGGCCGGGTCCCGCCCCAGATGACGACCCCGAGTGCCAGGACGCCACTCGCCAGCGCCTTGCGCAGGTGCCCCGCGGCGCTGAGGATGCCAGCGCCGAGGACGACGTTGGCGGCGGCGAGCACGAGCAAGCTGGCGTGCGCGCCGAGCAGTGGCACCAGCAGAAACCCACTGCCGAGCGCGCCGACGATCGCCCCCCCGACGTTGCCGGAGTAGACGTCGCCGAGTCGGCGGCCAAGGCGATCCGCGCCAGCCGCCCACAAGCGCGCGGCGACGGGGAAGGTCGCGCCCATCAGCACCGCCGCCGGCAGCACGGTGACCACGCACAGCGTGGCCATCAGGCGCAGGTCGGTGCGGACGAAGCGGGCCAGAAACGCCGGTCCGTCGGCGCGGACCGTGGTGAGCGCGTCGTAGGCGCCGCCGAAGGCCACGAGCGCCAGCACGGCGGCCAGCCCAATGCCCACTTCAAGCACACCAAAGACGACGCTGGCCAGATCGGCCCGCGTTTGCCACCTGACAAGCAGTCCGCCAAGTGCGCCGCCCGCGGCGATACCGAAGAGCACCGTTGCGAGCATGAGCACGAAGCCGTAGATGCTGCTGTCGAACAGCACCGCGAGAATGCGAGTCCAGACGACCTCGTAGGCCAGCGAGATGCAACCTGAGACGGCGAAAGCCCAGAGCGCGACGCGGGCCAATCGGCCGGGGTTGTTGCCGCGGCCAGCGCTGCCGTTCGCTGAAGGTTCTCGCTGTGAGTGTCCGAGGGAAGGCCCGGTGGACAGGCAGAGTCCGCCGATGCCGGCGACGCAGTTCGCGATGGCCGCGGCGAAGATGGTCTCGGTCAACCCCAGTCGCCCGATGAGCACGAACCCCGACAGCAGGCACCCGACGATCGCACCCGCGGTGTTGGTGGCGTACAGCAGGCCGATCGTCCACGCGTCGCCGCGCGTCCTGTCCGCTTCGGCGCCGGTGTTCCGCAGGCCGCGTACGGCCAGCGGCAACGTGGCGCCCATCAGCGCCGTGGGCACCAGCAGCACGGCAAACGCGAGCCCTGCCCGCACTCCGCCGGCAATGAGCGGCGCTTGCGCCGGCGCCAGGACCTGGGCCAGGTTGGCATACGCGGTTTGCAGGACGTCGAACGCCCGGGGCGTCAGCAGCGCCGTCAGCGCGACGCCGAGCTCAACCATGCCGTACAGGCGCAACGGCCGCGCCGCTCGATCGGCGCGGCGGCCACCGACGAAGCTGCCGATGGCCAGGCCGCCCATGAAGGCGGCCAGGACCGTGCTGACGGCGTAGACCGTGACGCCAAAAGTCAGGCCGAGCAGCCGCACCCAGGCGACCTGATAGACCAGCCCCGCCGCCCCCGAAACACCGAGCAGCGCAGGCACGATGGCGCCCGCGTACCGCGCGACGCCCGCAGGCTGAGGCCCAACGACCGTGGCCTCCCGCTCAGCGCCACCGCCGACCTCAGCCTTCAGCACCCCGACTAGGGTAGTGTCACCCCGCGCCCGCCGCTGCGCAGCTCCGCGGCGGGGGTTCCGCACTGGGAGCGAGCGCAGCGATGCGGGCTGTAGAAGCGGCTTACTCCTTGACGATGGGCTTGGGCGTGCCGTTGACCACGGCCGCGGGGACGGTCGGCGCGTCCAGCGCGCGCAGGCGCTGCATCAGGTCGCCGATCTTCTGGCCGGTCAGGGTTTCGAACAACTCGGGCACCTGGGCCACCATTTTGGCCACTTCGCCAGTGATCTGGCTGACGCCACCCGCGTGACCATCGCCGGTCGAGACGACCGTGATTCGGTCCACGCTGGCGAGCGACTGCGAGAGTGCGCGCACGATCTCTGGCATGCCGCCGATCAATTTGTCCAGCACCGCGGCCTGGCTGTACTCCTGGTACGCGGCGGCCTTCTGGTGCATCGCGTCGGCTTCAGCCTGCCCCTTGGCGCGGACGATCTCGGCCTCCGCGGTACCCTGCAAGCGGGTCGCGTCGGCCTGGCCAGCGGCCTCGATCGACAGCTTCTGACGCTGCGCCTCGGCCATGACCTCGATCCGCTTGCCCTCGGCCTCGGCCGGCTTGGTGATCGTCGCCTGCAGCTCGAGCGCCTTGCGCTGGACCTCGAGCTCAGAGACCTTGATCTGCTCCTGGCGCTGGACCTGGTCGATGCGCACGAGCTCGGCCACGACCCGCTGCTGGGCCTGGTTGGCGGAGATGTCGTACGCCTTCTCGGCCAGCGCCCGCTGCTCGCGCACCGACGCCTCGTATTGCGCCTTCTTGACTTCGAGGTCACGATTGGCCTCGGCCTGCTTGGTCTCGGACGCCGTCTGCGCGATCACGCGTTCCTGATCAGCCGCGGCCTGCGCGACGGCCGCCTCGCGCATCGCCATCGCGCGCTGGATGGCCGTGTCACGCTCGGCCTGCGCGGTCGCGATGTCGGCTTCGCGCTTGACCCGCGCGATGTCCGGCCGACCCATGTTCTTGATGTACTCGTTTTCGTCGATGACCTTCTTGATCGTGAACGAGACGACCTCGAGGCCCATCTTGTTGACGTCGTCCGAGACGCTGTCGCGCACCCGGCCGGCGACGATCTCGGGCTCCTTGACGATCTCCTCGACTTTGAGCAGGCCGACGATGCCGCGCAGGTGGCCCTCCATCACCAGGCGCAGCAGCGCCTCGCGCTCGTCCGGCGGCTTGGTCAGGAACTGCTCCGCGGCGGTGCGGATGCTCTCGGGATCCGACTTGACTTTGATCTGCGAGACGGCCTCGACGGCGACGGCGACACCCTGCGACGTATAGAGCTCCTGCTCGGGCGCGACGTCGAACGACATCAACTCGAGCGACAACTCCTGAAAACTCTGGAACAGCGGCCAGACGACTCGGCCGCCGCCGGTGACGATATGCGTACCGCCCCAGCCGTACACGATCAGCGCCCGGTTGGGCCCAACGCGCCGAAACAGCGCACCGATCGTCCACATCATCAGGACCAGCACGGCGACAGCCGCGAGAACCACGGCGCCCAAAAAGATGTTCATGCCTTGTCTGCTCTATGCCTCTTTCTTCTCGATAGCCGCGCCGTCATCCCGCGCGGCCAAAAACTCGGCCCACGGCTGGACGGTGGCGAAGCCGTCGACGTACGCGGTGATAACCACCTCGGAACCACGTGGGATCGCGCCACCACCCGCGGACCGGGCGGCTTCGCTGCGTCGCGCCCCGGCCTTCGAGAACACCACTTCGCCGGTGCCGCCCGACGGAATGCCGACGGTGACCTGGGACACCGTCCCTTCCAGCCGGTAATCATCTGGGTCCATTTCGCGTTCGCCAGCCAGGACCAGGCCCAGGAAGCGCGCGACCAGGAACCAACCCACGCCGCCGGCGAGCAGCGCGCCAATCAAGATGGCCGGCATCGCCCAGTCGCCGAGCCGCACGAGCAGGTAGCCGGCCGCGCCAAACCAGGTCAGCGCGCCAACGACCGACGACCCGTTCAGCAAGGGCAGCGATGAGCCGCCGTGACCGACGTGGGCGGCGGCGTGCAACTGTCCCGCGTGAGCGGTGTCGCCGACGTTGTCCACGCCGGGGCCGCCATGGCCTGACGTGCCCGCGCCGTGGCCGCCGGTGCCCGGACCGTGGCTGCCAGGGCCAGCGCCGTGGCCGATGTGGCCCGCGCCGTGGCCCAGGTGCGCCCCGGCCCCGTGGCCCAGATGCGCCCCGGCCCCGTGGCCGAGATGGAACGCGCCGTGGCCGGCGAAGCCCAGGACCACCGATGCCAGGGTGAACAGCGCGCCGAATGCAAAGCAGGCGAGAAAGATCTCTTCCATGGACCCGTCTGGTTGGTGGTGTACTCCTCGTCCGGTAGGGTGTCAATGGAATGTACGGACGCCAGAGGCATTTAGTTGCGGGATCGCCCGCTTCGCTGGGCTCGCTCCACTCGTTTCGCGGGAGCCGGAACGACAGGGCCTGTCGATGCCAGGCCACATGACGGCGGTCGAGAGACTTGTCCCACGGCCTGCGACCTGGCAGTCCCGTCGAGTGGCTGGCTGGTTCGTAGTTGGCGTCACCGCGAGCTTGCTTGAATTAGGGCTCGTGTGGCTGCTCCACGACCAGTTGGGGTGGCCCCTGCGGGTGGCGACGGCCGTGGCGGCTGAGGGACTCATCCTCGGGAAGTTCTTCGTCGCCGACCATTGGGTCTTCGGCCATGCGTGGCCTGCCGTGAGTCGGTTGGTGCGCTACCACGGTGCGTCCGCTGGCGCTTTCGCGGTGTCGTGGCTGGTGATCAACGGTCTCGCCGAACTTGTTGGCCTGCCGTACGTGGCCGCCTTTGTCGTCGGCACAGCCGCTGCATTCGCCTGGAGCCTGGTGACGAATTTTCTCTGGGTCTGGGCGATGCCATCGCGAGATAATGGATAGTGACCCTCAGACGATGCACCCGGTCATTCTGAAACAGCACGAGAGCCACGCTTCGGCAAGTGAGCGGCGGCTGATCAGCGTGCTCGCGATTACGGCGATCTACATGGTGGCCGAGGTGGTCGGCGGTCTGCTGACGGGCTCGCTGGCGCTCCTGGCAGACAGCGGTCATCTGCTCGGCGACGTCCTCGGGTTGGCCATGGCCGTGGCGGCGATTCGCTTCGCGCGGCGCCCTGCCACCGCCGACAAGACCTACGGCTTTTACCGCGCCGAGATCCTGGCCGCGCTGGTGAACAGCCTCGCCCTGCTGGGTGTCGCCGGTTGGATCGTCTATGCCGCCTGGCAGCGCCTGAGCGAACCAGCCGTACGCGTCGACGCGCTGCCGATGCTGCTCGTGGCGTGCGGCGGCCTCGTCGTGACGCTCGTCGGCGTCGCCTTGCTCCGCGCTGGCGCGCAGGAAAGCCTCAACGTGCGCGGCGCGTTCCTCGAGGTGCTGGGCGATCTGCTGGGGTCCATCGGCACGATCTTCGCCGCGCTCATCATCCTCGCGCGCGGCTGGACCGCGGCCGACGCGGTCGTCTCGGCGTTGATCGGCCTTTTCATCGTTCCGCGCGCCTGGGGTCTGCTGCGCAGCGTCGTCGACGTGCTGCTCGAGTCAACGCCCCAACATCTCGACATGCCGCAGATCGAAGCGGCGATGCGCGCCGTGCCCGGGGTCGAATCGGTCCACGACCTGCACATCTGGACGATCACCAGTGGGTTCGATGCGATGAGCGGTCACGTGCGGTCGAATGGCCGGCCATCTGACGACGTCCTGCACGATCTACGCAGCATGCTCCGCGATCGATTCGGGATCGAGCACGTCACGCTGCAGGTGGAGGCCGCCGACCACGCCGACGACGGGGCGTGCTGCATCACCGACCCGCGCTGCTTCGTCCCCAAGACAGTCCGCCTCCCCGCCTCGCGCGCGTAGAAGAATGATTTATTCGGCGTACACCTCGACGGTGTAGCCGTCCGGATCGGCGCACTTGAAGCTGACCTGGTCGGCATCCTCGACGACCTCGAGGATGGGCACGCCATCTGCTTCGAGCCGGGTTCGCAGGTCGCGAACCGCCTGGGGGTCAGACACGAGAAAGCCGAAGTGGTGGAAGGCGCCCGGGTTGGGCGGATGGTCGCCTTTCATCAAGGCCAGGTCGAACCCGTCGCCGTCGCGAATGAAGAGCACGTCCCCGTGCCAGACGGCGTCACTGTCGGCGAACCCGAGGTACTTCTCGTAGAAGCGCCGCGCGGTCTTGATGTCCCGTACGAGGAGCGCCAGATGTTTAAGATGCATTCACACCTTGGGCCAGCGGCGCGCCCGTGGCGCATTCACAGCCGCCGCCACTGGCGGCCGTCACGCTCGATGAACGCGTCGGCCCAGGCAGGCCCCCACGTCCCGGCGGGATAAAAATGCACGTTGTTGGGTCGCTGCGCCCAGCCTTCCTGGATGTCCTCGGCCCACTTCCAGGCTTGCTCCACTTCGTCGGCGCGCGTGAACAGCGTCCGGTCGCCGAGCATGGCATCCAGCAGCAAGCGCTCGTACGCGTCGCTCGCGACGGCATTGGGGCCAAACGACGAGCCATACAGAAAGTTCATGTCGACTTCCTGCAGTTGCATGGTCGGGCCAGGCACTTTGGCGCCGAACCGCAGACTGATGCCCTCGTCCGGTTGAATGCGCATTGCCAGCACGTTCGCCTCCAGGCGCTCTTCGCCAGGGAAGAACATCTGCGGCGCGCGCTTGAACTGGATGGCGATCTCGGTTGCCCGGGTCGGCAGGCGCTTGCCATGGCGCAGATAAAAAGGCGTGCCCGCCCAGCGCCAGTTGTCGATCTGCAAGCGCATGACCACGAACGTTTCCGTCCAGGAGTCCGGCGCCACTTTCTCTTCGCCGCGGTAACTCGACACGGCCTGGTCGGCGACCTTGCCTGAGGTGTACTGGCCGCGCAGCGTGTATTCGCCCGTCTGCTCCGGCGGGATCCGCCGCAGCGCCTTGAGTACCTTGAGCTTCTCGTCGCGCACCGGCTCCGCCTCGAACACCACCGGCGGCTCCATGGCAACGATCGACAGCAGTTGCAGCATGTGATTCTCGATAACATCGCGGAACGCGCCGATCTCGTCGTAGTAGCCGCCGCGACGTTCGACCCCGACGGTCTCGGCAACCGTCAGTTGCACGTGGTCCACGAAGTTGCGATTCCAGATGGGCTCGAATATTCCATTCGCCAGGCGGAAAGCCAGGAGGTTCTGGACCGTCTCTTTGCCCAGATAGTGATCGATCCGGTAGACCTGATGCTCCTGGAAGACCGACTGGACCGATTTGTTCAGCTCGAGCGCCGTCTGGAGGTCGACGCCGAACGGTTTTTCGATCACCAGCCGCACGAAGCAGTGGTCAGCGCGCCGCTCGTTCAGTTTCGCGTCGCCCAGTTGCGCGCTGATCACTTTGAAGAGCTCGGGCGGCGTGGCCAGGTAGAAGATCCGATTGCCCTGGGTGCCGTGCGCGGCGTCGATCTTCTCCAGACGCTCGCGCAGGGTTTCATAGCTCGCTGGCTGATCGAATTGGCCGGCCGTGTAGTGCAGGCACGCGCTGAACTCCTCCCAGGCCTTCTCGGAGACGATGCCACCAGCGGTGTAGTGCTCGAGGCCTTCGCGCGCGGTACGTCGGAAGTCTTCGTTGGTCAGCGGGGAGCGCGAGAAGCCAAGCACGGCGAAGTGCTTCGAGATCAAGCCGGACTGAAACAGATCGAACAGGGCGGGTATGAGCTTGCGGTGGGTCAGGTCGCCAGAAGCGCCGAAGATGACCAGCGCGCAGGGCGGGGCGGGCCGCTGCTGAGCTGGGATGACGATCTCGCCGTCGCGGGTGGCGACAGAAACGTCAAGTGCCATGGCTGCTCTCCATGGGCGCCGAGCGGACGCCAGCATCTTGCCCGTCCACCCGCACCGCGTGGCCGCCGAACTCGTTGCGCAGGGCCGCCAGCACCCGCCACGAGAACGAATTCGCGTCGCGTGAATAGAAGCGACTGAACAGTGACAGGGTGATCACCGGCGCCGGGACGTCCTCGTCGATGGCCGCTTCGACGGTCCAGCGACCCTCGCCTGAATCGGCGACCCAGCCCTCGAGCTTCTCCAGCTTCAGGTCCTTTTCGAAGGCATTGACGGCCAGGTCCAGCAGCCATGATCGGACGACGCTGCCGTGCTGCCAGACCTTGCCGACCTGGCCCAGGTCGAGTGGGTACTCGGACTTCGCCAGGATCTCAAAACCCTCGGCGTAGGCTTGCATCATCCCGTACTCGATGCCGTTGTGGACCATCTTGACGAAGTGGCCCGCGCCGTTCGGCCCCATCAGGCCGTAGCCGTCCTCGGGCGCCAGTGTCTTGATAACCGGTTCGACGCGCGCGAATGCCTGGGGCGACCCGCCGGCCATGATCGAGTACCCGACGGTGAGTCCCCAGATGCCGCCGCTCGTGCCGCAGTCGACAAACTCGAACCCGCGGGCCTTGACTCGCTCCGCGCGCGCCTTGGTGTCTTTCCACTTCGAGTTGGCGCCGTCGACGAATAGATCCCCGGGCGCGCACAGCTCGACCAGTTGATTCAGGTACTCGTCGGTGACGCCGCCAGCGGGCAGCATGAGCCAGATGTGGCGGGGAGCGCGAAGTTTCTGGACCATGTCCTGCAGGGAAGTCGCGCCGATGCATCCGTTGCGGACCGCCTCCTGGACCGGACCGGGGCTGCGGTTGAACGCCACGACCTCGTGGCCACCGCGCGCCAGGCGGTGAACCATGTTGGCGCCCATTCGGCCAAGCCCGACGAAGCCAAGCTGCATATGAAGATCAGACTCCTTATGTAACAGTCTGCCATTAAAAGACGCAGCCTTCGGCGGTCGGTGCTTGCCGGTTCCCCAGGGCGCTGGCGCTGGCTCCTTCGCGCCACGACCGAGCATTCACCTCTGTAAGGCATGCTTCCCCGCTGGGCGGCAGCTGGACCAGCGCGCCGTCGTCACCCGCTGCGCCGGATGAACGGACCCGACGGTCGGACCCTTCGTTCACGCGCCATGGTGCTGAAGCGATCGGGCTCCGTGGCGCCGACTCTCAGCCGCGCGAGTTCGTCTTCAGCGCTGGGGTCCTGCTACGCGTGGGCCACGTCGCAGCGCCTGGCGTGTGGTCAGCCGACGAATGTGCCAGGCAGGCAAAAGTCCACATATTCGTGCTCGCACGGTGGGCCGTCCGTGAGCCGCAAGCTGAGGTCTTGCAGGTCCATGATTGCCGACGTCACCGTGATGCACCACTCTTCGGGTGGATCTGCGGGGTTCTCGTGGCGGCAGATGCCGTCCGGGTAGTTGGCATGATCGCGCAGGGCGACTTCGAGGTCGCCCACGTCGAGGGCGTCGCTCGCGTCCAGCAACGTTTGCATGCGGCTCTGACGCCAGTAGGTGTGCGGCCGGCGCTCGCTGATCGGCTCGGTCACCCCCAGGCCGTCGGGGTCGAGAAAGTGATTGGTATGCACCAGCCGGCTGGCGAGCGGTTGGAGCTCACGGACGGTGTCCGGCGCCGACTCCACATCCACCGCGCGGTCTGGCGTCTGGGCCAACAGGAAGTTGGCCGAGCACGTGCGTCGGCCACCCACGACCAGCCGCACTGCATCGGCCAAGCTGCGCCGGCGGAGGATCTCGTAACACCGCACATGAAAAGGCATCTCGAGCCGCGACCAGTCGTCCGCGGTCGACAGCAGCCCGTTGATCGTGAGGCCCAGCCCGACCGAGTTCAGGCCGATCTTGCCGCCCACAATGCCGGCTTCGGTAAAGCTCAGCGTTTCCAGGCCATCCGGCTCCAGCGTGTGGAGCACCGCGCCGCGCACGTCGGGAATCCAGTCCCAGTTCTGGCCGATCAGGAGGTGGCCATTGGCTGACGCCGGCGGCAAGACGGCAAACGCGGTACAGCCGTCTGGTCCGCCGACACCGCACACGCCGTACTGGTAGTAGAGCAGCTCGTACCGCACGTTGAGCACCAGCAGGTCGAGCAGAGAATGCCCGGAGCCCGCGGCCATCCCGCGCAGGGCGTCGAAATACGGCTCCCCGTCCAGGCGGGGCTCATACCGCGCCGCGCGGGCGCGCGCCTCGTCGGGGCCGAGCTGTGCCTCGCGCTGAAAACGGTCGTAGTACACGGCCAGGTTGTGGCCGATCTGGTCGCGCAGCGCGACGCCGTGCTGGTGGCCCTGCTCGTACGGCGCACCTTCGACATTTAAAACTGGCAGGGTCACGCGGTGGATAGGATAGGTCCTCGAAATCCCTGGGGAGGGTCTTTGTCCGTGTCCATGCGACTGCTCGCGCTGCGCCTGCTGACGGTACTCGCCCTGCTGCTCACGTCTGCCGGCAGCGGCGCCGCCTCGACGATCGGACCCGTCAGTGCCACGGGAAGCATTGACGGGGCCGCGTTCAAGATCGAGATCCCGGCCAACTGGAACGGGACGCTCGTGTTGTATAGCCATGGCTACGTCGTCCCGGGCAGCGCCAATCTCGCGACCGACGTTGGCGATCCGGTCACCAGGCAGTACCTGCTGAGCCAGGGCTTCGCGCTGGCCGGGTCGAGCTACAAGTCGACCGGGTGGGCCGTCCAGGACGCCCTCGTCGATCAGATCGCCCTGCTCGACCATTTCTCGGCGACGTATGGCAAGCCCGAACGCACCATCGCCTGGGGCCACTCGTTGGGCGGCATGATCACCGCCGGCCTGGTCCAGCGTCACCCGGATCGATTCGCCGGGGCCCTGCCGATGTGCGGCGTATTGGCCGGCGGGGTCGGGGTGTGGAATAGCTCGCTGGATGCCGAATTCGTGTTCAAGACGCTGGTGGCACCCACGCTGCAGCTGGTGAACATCGCCAACCCGCCAGCCAACCTCGGCGCGGCGGAAGGCGCGCTGGCCGCGGCTCAGGCGACGCCGCAGGGCAGGGCCAGAGTGGCATTGGCAGCCGCTGTCAGCGACCTGCCCGGTTGGTTTTCGCCACTGCTTCCCGAATCAGCTGCCAATCAATTCGCCGATCGGGAGCAGAACCAGTTCCTATGGGACAGCCGGGTCGACTTCCCGTTCCTGTTCGCGCTCCGCGCGGAGATGGAGGCGCGCGCGGGCGGCAACCCGTCGTGGAATACCCACGTGGACTACGGCGAACTGCTCGAACGGTCCGTCAACCGCGACGAGGTCCAGGCGCTGTACGCGGCCGCGGGTCTC